>SXGS01015055.1_pt1 | contig 13995 bp, 17 predicted proteins | sample 3174681 | NCBI WGS metagenome assembly SXGS01 (sample SAMN11356861, study PRJNA531348) | freshwater metagenome | isolation source: freshwater sample F1-80 | place: China: Fuxian Lake, Yuxi | collected 2017-12-25
CGTAGGTTCAAATCCTACCCCCGCCACCATTTCTCTGTAAATTACTTAGCATCACGTCAGCACAACGAGGTATCAATGAACAGGCTTGAAAAAGTGCGGACAATTCGCACGGCGTTGCAAAGTGGCTCGCCAGTCATTGGCAGCTGGATGCAAATTCCTGAGTCAAATATTGCTGAAATCATGGGACGCGCGGGCTATCAATGGGTAGCCATTGATATGGAGCACGGCCCAGTTGCATTAAATCAGTTGCCAGATATTTTTCGTGCGCTCGAACTAGGCGGCACGCTGCCACTGGCACGAGTTGCCAGCCCGTTGCCGATTAATTGTCGACAGGCTCTTGATCAAGGTGCCGCAGGTGTCGTCGTGCCGATGATTTCTTCGGCGGCGCAGTTGCAAGCAATCATCAACGAATGTCATTGGCCTCCACGCGGTCGACGCGGGGTCGGGTTTCAGCGGGCAAACGGCTTCGGCAAGTCTTTCGATTCGTACACGCAAGAAGCCCAAGAGTCGCTGGTGGTCGCACAAATCGAGCATATTGATGCTGTGAACGATCTTGAATCAATCGTCAAAGTTGAGGGACTTGATGCGATCATGGTCGGCCCGTACGACTTGTCGGCATCGCTCGGTATCACTGGTGACTTTGAAAATAAAAAATACAAGGATGTGCTCAGCAAGATTCTTGAAGTTTGTGCCAAACAAAAGGTCTCATGTGGCATTCATGTCGTGCAACCAGATGCAAAAATGCTTAAACAAAGAATCAGCGAGGGCTATACCTTTATTGCTTACGGCGTAGATACGGTCTTTTTGAATCAAAGCGCAACCGCACCCAAGTGATCGCGAATTTAAACTAGTTTGATGACCGCAAAAGTCTTAAAAGTTGGCATTGCGGGTTATGGCGTGGTTGGTAAACGACGTGGTGACTGTGTCGAGCGTCATCCAAACTTGAAACTTGTTGCAGTTTGTGATCGAGTCTTTGCCAGCGATGGTGTTTTGCCAAACGGTGTTTCGCATTTTCGAACATACCAGCAACTGTTGCAGCAAGATCTAGATGTCTTGATCGTTTGTATGACCAACGATATTGCAGCCGAAGTTACCAAGGCTGGTTTGAATCTAGGTCTGCATGTATTTTGCGAAAAGCCACCGGGTCGCGACATGAGCGACATCACGAGCGTCATCGCGACCGAGAAGAAAAATCCGAGTTGTCGATTGATGTACGGCTTCAATCACAGATATCACGATTCGGTGCAAGACGCATTGAAAATTATTCGTTCGGGTCGATTCGGCAACATCATCAATATGCGAGGTGTCTACGGTAAGTCAAAATTGATTACCTTCAATCAAGCCGATTGGCGGGCGAAACGAGAAATTGCGGGTGGCGGTGTGTTGTTAGACCAAGGCATTCACATGGTTGATCTGATGCGACTAATCGCCGGCGAGTTCGTGGATGTGCAGAGTTTCATTTCAAATGGCCATTGGGGATACAACGTCGAAGACAACGCCTATGCGTTGATGCGCACCGAGCAGGGCGTTGTGGCGATGCTCAATAGTTCGGCGACTCAGTGGCGACATCAGTTCTCGCTCGACATAAACATGCAGCGCGGTGGTGTGATTTTGCGTGGCATCTTGACTGGTTCGAAAAGTTACGGCAACGAAACGATGACCCTCGTGACGGCCGACCCAGACCGAGACAACGGCGACCCAAAAGAGGAACTCTTTGAATATCAAGATGATCCGTCTTGGGATCGCGAGATTGCCGCATTCACACAGTGCATTCTTGATAAAGAGCCCGTGCAAAGCGGGACCTCGCAGGATGCACTTAAAACGATGAAACTCGTCTACAAAATTTATTACGCCGACCCAATCTGGCGAGACCAGTTTAAAATTGAAGACCCCGAGGTCAATTAATGGAAGAAATCACGATCAACGATGTTTATGGCTTCACACTCATGGTCACCGAACTTGTTGAAAAAGTCGGCAAGAAATTCATTCGAGCCAATAGCGCCGCAGCGAAAAATGTTGTCGACCTGCAAATTGGTGGTCGCGAAGTCAAACTTGAGGCCGACACGATGCTTGAAAAAGAATTGATTGAAGGGCTGAAACAGACAGGCATTGCGATTCTGAGCGAAGAAACTGGTTTTATTCCCGGCAAGACATTGCCGAGTTTGTTGTGGGTGATTGATCCTCTCGACGGAAGTTACAATTTCAGCCGCAGTCTTGGCCCGTCGATGATTTCAGTTGCGCTCTGGGGTGCGAACGAACCAATTCTGGGTGTGCTATTCAATTTGGTAACAAAACAGACAATTTTCGGTGGGCCACGAATTGGCGCTCACGTGGGCGAAAATCCTGTGACGGTGTCAGATCGCGCAGATCGTGGTCAGGCAACATTGATCACGGGTTTTCCGAGCAGGTTTCCGATTGATGACGCAAAAGCGGTGGCAAGTTTCGCTGAGGTTCTGACAAGTTTTGGCAAAGTGCGGATGATCGGTTCTGCTTGTGCCTCGCTTGCGCTGGTAGCGACTGGTGCGGCAGATGTTTATGCCGAACATAACATTATGTTTTGGGATGTGGCAGCAGGCTTGGCAATCGTCAACGGCGCGGGTGGCATTTTTCAATTGGAAGGTGTCAATTTGCCGGAGGGAATTCATAGTGAACCCTGCACGGTGGTAGCGAGCAACAACAAGTTTGATGTATCTGTGACGATGTTCGACAAAATGCGTGGTCTAGCGTGACGATTCTTGACACCGGCGTCAAAATCGTACGCAATGTCGGACGATTCACTTTTGGTGATGGTGCCGTGTCGGGTGTGGCCGACTTGGTTGCGTCAAAACGGAGCGGAGAGTCACCACATGCCGTTTTCTTGATCGATGATTACTTCAAAGACGAGTACTACATAGCCAGTTCGCTCGGGGCAAAACCAACTGATGGCGTGCATTTCGTCAGCACCGTCAACGAACCCACAACACAAAGTATTGACGAGTTAGTTGATTCACTTAAAAGATCTGGTCACAACGCGCCCGCGACGATCGTCGGTTTTGGTGGTGGCATCACCCTCGACACGGCCAAAGCAGTTTCAAATCTTCTTACAAATGGTGGTCTGGCTGCCGACTATCAAGGTTGGGATCTCGTTCGAGTACCGGGCGTGCACAAGATCGGTGTGCCAACGATTTCTGGTACAGGCTCAGAAGCAACACGAACCTGCGTGATGACGAACATCGAAACTGGTCTCAAGTTGGGCATGAACAGCGACTTCACAGTTTTTGACCATGTCGTGCTCGACCCAAGTTTGACGCGCACGGTGCCACGCAATCAATACTTTTTTACGGGCATGGATGCGTACATTCACTGCATCGAGGCGCTCGCAGGTTCTTATCGCAACGCCATTGGCGATGCATACTCGCGCGAGACGGTGAACTTGTGTCGCAATGTGTTTTTGAGCAACGACATGATGGCTGACGCTCGAAGAAGTGATCTGATGGTGGCGAGTTATCTGGGCGGATGTGCGATCGCCACGAGTTATGTCGGCGTGGTTCATCCATTTTCTGCCGCGTTGAGCGTCGTCTTCGGTTTGCACCACTGTGTCGCTAATTGCATCGTGCTCAATGCGCTAGGTGAATTTTACCCCGAGGCACATGCCGAGTTTCGCAAGATGATTGAGTTGCAAAAAGTTGAACTACCTCGTGGTGTGTGCGCGAATCTGACGGACGATTTGCGTTCTGCGTTGATTGCCGCAACGGTCAAACACGAAAAGCCTCTCACCAATGCGTTGGGCACCGAGTTTCGCGCAACGCTTACTGACACAAGGATCATCTCACTGTTCGAGAAGATGTAAAGATCTCAGAGTAAAATCAACACATGCCTGGGTACGAACTAATCGGTGCTGAAGAGCAGGCCGAAGTCGACGATATTTTTCAACATGGTGGCGTTTTGTTTCGTCACTCGTTTGATGCAATCAGACAAAACAAGTGGAAGGTCCGCGACTTTGAGCAGGCTTTTGCCAACTCGCTCGGCGTGCCGCATGCTTTGGCCGTCACCTCGGGTACGGCCGCGTTACGAGTGGCGCTCGCAGTTTTAGATCTGCAGCCAGGTGACGAGGTAATCACCCAGAGTTTCACTTTTGTCGCCACTGTCGAAGCGATAATCGAGTCGGGTGCGACGCCGGTTTGCGCCGACATTGACGGCACTTTGAATCTTGATCCCAAAGCTTTGACAAAATTGATCACTGCAAAAACGAAAGCAGTCATTGCCGTGCATATGTTGGGCACGCCAGCGAATCTTTTTGAAATTGACAGCATTTGTCGCAAAAATAAACTCACATTGATCGAAGACGCCGCGTGGGGATGCGGCGGTTCTCTGGATGGTCGGCCACTCGGCGCATGGGGCCGCATGGGCACATTCAGTTTTGACTTTGCCAAAACGATGACGACGGGCGAAGGTGGCATGATCACTTTTCAAAATGAAAGCGACTACAAGGCCGCCGCCGCGTGGCATGATCACGGACACGAAAATAATCCCGCCGTGCCGAGATGGGAAGACACTCGCGCTAGCAGTGGGTTCAATTTTCGCATGACAGAGATGCAGGGTGCAGTCGGCTTGGCCCAGTTGAAAAAACTTTCGACGGTTGTTTCTGCGCAACGCAAAAATCGAGACGCAATGTGGGCGGCAATCAAGACTTTGCCGGGCATAGTTGCCCGTGAAGTACCTGCTGGTTCATATGAAACAGCGGACGCACTGGTCTTCAGCGTTAAAGACAATGCAACTGCCAAGCAGTGCCGAGACGCTCTTGTTGCCGAAGGTTTGTCGACGAAAATTCTGCCAGAGGCAGTGACCTGGCACTTCGCGGGCACATGGACTCACATGTCAGAACTCGTTGCACGCCACGGCGGCGATCTATCGAAGGCGTTTTCAATTTCCAGAGCCAAACTCGAATGCGCGGTGTCGCTGCCAGTAGTCGTGAAAATGGATGAAGCCGTGCCCACAAAACTGCACAAAGCATTATCGAAAGTTTTGCGGTAATAACCATGACCCAGCCGGTGATTTCAGTCGTCGTTGCCACATACAACCAAGAAAAATATATTTCAAGATGTCTGCGGTCGCTGCTTTCGCAAACCATCGCCCGCGACAAGTTCGAGATCGTTGTTATCAATGATGGCAGCACTGACCGCAGTGCCTCTGTGCTCAACGAATTCGCTGATGAAACGGTGTTGATCAACAACGAGAAAAATATCGGTTTGCCTGCGTCGCTGAACAAAGCGATTCGCCGTGCACGAGCGCCTTTTGTCGTTCGGGTTGACGCCGACGACTATGTGAACTCGCAGTTCCTGCACCTATTGCACGAATTTTTGCGTGAGAACAAATATATGGACGCAGTCGCCTGTGATTATCTCTTGGTTGACGAACAAGAAGAAGTACTGGGTCGCAACAACTGTCTCACCGATCCGATTGCCTGTGGCATCATGTTTCGTACCGAGCAGTTGATCGACATCGGTTTGTATGACGAAACTTTCTTGCTTCACGAAGAAACAGATCTTCGCTTGAGATTCACGAAAAAATATCAAATTCATCGACTTGAATTGCCGTTGTACCGATATCGTCGCCACGAAAGTAATTTGACGAATGATGTTGCAGCGATGGAACATCACCGTCAACGGATAATTAAAAAGCACGGTAGTGAGTCGGCGAAGTGACGATACAAATAAAATTTGGTGATCGGGTGGTCGGCCAAAACGATCGGCCGTATGTGATTGCTGAAATCGGCGTGAATCACGAGGGCTCACTGGCAACGGCAAAATTGTTGATCGAATCGGCAAAACGTGGCGGTGCAGATGCAGCAAAATTTCAGACGTACAAAGCAGAGTTGATTGCCTCAAAGTTCTCGCCGTCGTATTGGGATACGAGCAAAGAGCCAACGACGAGTCAATTCGAATTGTTCACTAAATACGACGCTTTTGGTGAGGCCGAATACAAAGAATTGGCGATGCACTGCAAGAAGCACGACATCGAATTTGTTTCTACGCCATTTGATTTAGGCGCAGTCGACATGCTCGACCCACTAGTGCGATTCTTTAAGATCGCGTCTGCTGACATCACGAATCCACCGTTGCTAAAGAAAGTGGCAGCTACGGGCAAGCCAGTCATCTTGTCGACCGGGGCCTCAAATATCGGCGAGATTGATGGGGCACTGGCGATTTTACGCGGTGCCGGAGCCAAAGAAATTTGTCTGATGCATTGCATTCTTAATTATCCGACGCGCAATGAGAATGCGCACCTCGGCATGTTGGTCGACTTGCGCAATCGCTACCCAGAGTTGTTGCTCGGCTACTCAGATCACACTTTGCCAAGCGAGCAAATGACAAGTTTGATTTCGGCACACTTGCTCGGCGCGGTCGTGCTTGAAAAACACCTTACCCTCGATAAAACTTTGCCAGGCAATGATCACTATCACGCGATGGACGAAAAAGACTTGGTCAAATTTCAAGTCAATGTCAAGCAAGTGCACGAACTTCTCGGGTCAACCCGACTCAAAGCATCGATCGCCACTGAAGAAATCTCTCGATTGAACGCCCGCCGGAGCATCGTCTTGGCTCGTGACTTAAAATCAGGCCATACCCTGACTGAACAAGATTTAGTTGCCAAACGACCAGGTACCGGCATCAGCCCAATGAAATGGGATGAGGTGGTCGGCAAAAAACTCGCTCGCGATTTGCCCGAAGACCACATTCTGTCTTGGGACGATCTCACCAAGTCATGACTCGGGTCGTTGCCGTTGTCCAGGCGCGCATGGGTTCGTCGAGATTTTCGGGCAAAATGCTGGCCCGGCTCGGCGACAAAACTTTGCTCGAGTGGGTGCTGACCCGAGTGTTGAATGCCAAGCAAGTTGATCAGGTCGTGCTTGCAACCTCAACGAGCCCCGACGACGACAAACTTGTCGACTTGGCTTCAAGTTTCAAGGTTGGAATAGTGCGAGGCAGTCAAAACGATGTATTGGACCGTTTCGTGCAAGCCGCGAAAACATCGCAGGCGGATCTTGTCGTGCGGATTTGCGCCGACAATCCATTTATCGCCGCCGAAGAGATTGATCGTTTGGTTGTTGCTCACAATTCCGGCAATTATGACTATTCGTGCAATCATCAGCAAAGACTCAACAGCCGATACGCCGACGGTTTCGGCGCTGAAATTTTTTCGACACAACTGCTGAACGGCATCGCGAAGTTGACAACCCAGCCATCACATCGCGAGCATGTCACGAGTTATATCTGGGACAACTCTGATCACTTCAAGATAAATGCGGTACAAGCGCCGCAAGAGTTGGCGTTTCCTCGGATCAAGTTAGACATTGATACGACCCAAGATTTATCTCGACTAGACGAATTTGTCGCAAAGTTCGGGATAACCACTGGTAGTAGTGCCATGAAAATTGTCGAAGCCTTCAATGAATTTCAGAATTCTTGAGTAGCGTGCAGGCATGTCAAATTCAAAGCCAAAAGTTGAAATTCCAAATACGCCAGCACCAACAGTTTTAGTAGTCGAAGACATCACAGTTGGTCTCGGTCAAGAGGCCGTGAGTGGCAAAAATGTTTTGGTGCACTACGTCGGTGTTGCCTGGAGCACCGCAAAACAATTTGACGCGTCATGGGATCGCAACGAGCCGTTCGAATTTGGCCTTGGTGCAAGCCAAGTTATTGTTGGCTGGGACAAAGGCGTCGCCGGTATGAAAGTCGGTGGCCGTCGCAAACTCACGATTCCACCAGACATGGGCTACGGCAGTCGTGGTGCTGGTGGCGCGATCAAGGGCAACGAGACGCTGGTGTTCGTCGTTGACTTGTTGAACGTCTTCTAAACTGCCGAGACTTGTTTTTTGCGATAGTGGTTGCGACACAGCAACTCGTAGCGCACAACATCGCCGAATAACGGTGCAATCGTATTTTTATCGGTGTCGCCAACCATCACGATTTCGCCTTCAAGCACGACTTTGTCGTTGACTAAGCGAGCGTTGTTAGTCGCTCGCGCTCCGCACCAGCAACGGGCCTCGACTTGCATTTCAATTCGCTGATCAGCAATTTCGAGCAACCGACGCGTGCCGTCGAAAAGCAGACCTTTGAAATCGGTGATTAGGCCGAAAGCATAGACATCGACATGCAGTTCGTCGACGATTAGCGCGAGTTGGTCGCACTGTTCTGCGGAGCAGAATTGCGCCTCATCACAAACAATAAATTGCAACGGCATTCTTGAGAGCGCCAAGTCATAAAGATTTAGTCCTGGCGCCATCTCAATCGCCGGTGTCGATACGCCAAGTCGACTTGTCACCTGACCGCCGTCGCGATCGAGTTTCGTCAGCAATAAACCTGCCAAACCGCGACTGGTGAGGTTGTGGTTGATTTGTAGAGCAAGTGTGCTCTTGCCCGAGCCCATGGTGCCGTAGTTGAACCTCAGTGTTGCCATCTCAGGGCAAAACGCTACCTCGCGAGGCGTGTTTATAAAAAAGCGTCAAGGCGAATTAGGGTAATTGCGTAATGACACCCGTCGAGCTTGCGAAATACATCGACCACACTTTGCTCGCGCCCGAAGCAACGACTCGAGATGTCGTCAGACTTTGCGAAGAGGCCAATGCGATGAAGGTCGCGGCAGTTTGCGTCTCGCCATCACTATTGCCGTTACCGAGTGGATTATTGTCGGGCGACATCGCCCTCGCATGTGTAACAGGCTTTCCGTCTGGTGCGCACTCGGCGACAACGAAAGCAGGTGAGGCTGCTATTGCGGTTAAGCACGGCGCCTCAGAAATCGACATGGTTATAAATCTGGGTTTTGTATTTGACTCAATGTGGTTAGAACTCGGCGATGAAATTTCGGCAGTTCGCAAAAGCATCTCTGGTTCAATAAAATTGAAAGTGATTATCGAGTCGGCGGCCCTTACCGATGAACAAATTGTGATGGCTTGTCGCGTGGCAGTTGCCAATGGCGCGAATTTTGTCAAGACCTCAACGGGATTTCATAAATCCGGTGGTGCAACCGTGCACATGGTGCAGTTGATGCGCGCGACTGTCGGCAATTCATTCGGCGTCAAGGCGAGTGGTGGCATTCGCACGCGCGAGTCGGCACTTGAAATGATTAAGGCTGGAGCCAATCGTCTAGGTACATCTGCGACGAAAGCAATTTTGACTGGTTAGCTAAAAAAACCGCTCATTGGCAACGATGTTCGTTGCAACCAGTTGTCACTCGGATATTTTGCAACACCATCAATTGCGTGAATCGTGTACGCATGTCGTGGTTTGTCGCTCGTGTTTGGTCCCGATCGATGGGGCAGAGTGCCATTGAGCAAAATCAATGTGCCGCGAGCGGCTTCAAGCGGCACCAGGCCCTCGGTTGGATATGGCGTCGGGTCAAAAATTTCGTTGAATGTCGACTTGCGATCAGGCGTGAGGCGATTGCGAGTCTTGACAGGTATCCGATGCCCGCCTGGCAGCGCCCACATGCAACCGTTTTGAGTTGTCGCATCGTCAATCGCAAACCAAAAACCGATCACCGACTGTGGTTCGGTCCATAAGTAAGTGTGATCGACATGGGAAGTAACTTCACCACCGATGCGGGGCTGCTTGAAGATGTACATCGATTGTAACAGTTGCGCCTGCTTCAAACCGACAGATTTGGCGACAGCGGCCAAGCGACTTGAGTGACTGAACTCTTTGAACACCGAATCAAGATCATGCATCGCATGACCAAGTTTGTTCAGGCATAAATGCGCGTCTTGACGCAGTTCACCCTGTTCATCAAAAGCATCTTTTTCGAAAAAACAGCGAATCTTGTCTCCACTCGTCAAAAAATAATCATCCGAAGCATGCACGGCCGTGCCGTCGGCGGTGAACACGGTGGCTTGTTGTGGTGACGGACAATATTTTTTGGCCAAGATCATTGCTTGCTCGCGAAGTTTTAAGCATGCGCTGTCTTCGACAAAACCCGGCAGAACGAGATATCCGTTTTGGTCAAAAAATTTTGTTTGATCAGTTGTTAAGCCGTCTTGAGTGATTGTCACGACTAGTCTGCCTCGGGGTTGACGAATACCGACTCTTCGGGAAACGCGACTGGCAACATCTCGCTGAGTTTGCGCGGTGCGCCGTTGACTTCGAGCAGCATATTTGCTCCACCGTGCTCCCACAATAATTGCCGACAGCGACCGCACGGAGTCACGGCCTGATCGTTGCCAACCGTGCAAAGCGCAACAAGCCGCCCGCCACCCGAGCGGGCCAACTCGCTGATGACTCCACACTCGGCGCAAAGAGTCATGCCGTACGAAGCGTTTTCGACATTGCAGCCAGTGATGATGCGACCATCGTCGACAAGGGCGGCTGCGCCAACTCTGAATTTCGAATATGGCGCATAGGCATTTTTGGCAACGGAGAGCGCGGTGTTTCTCAGCAGTGGCCAATCGATTGGTTTAGTCATGATTTAGGCAAGAGTAGTGCCGAAAACCAGACTAGTTATTGTGGACACTTGCCAGCACTTGTTTGCCTAACGATTTCACTTTATTGACGGCAGATTTGTGGTCGATCGTCAGACATTTGCGATCGCGCACCACGATGTTGCCATCGACGAGCACGTGAAGCACATCTGCCCGAGTTACACAAGTTGCAATCGTCGTATGCGGATCAAAATTCGGCGTCAGCGATGGCGAGTCTGCGTCGAGCACTATCAGGTCGGCGCGCTTGCCGACTTCGAGAGAGCCGATCATGTGGTCGAGTTGCAGAGTTCGTGCACCATTGATCGTTGCCATGCGCACGATTTCGATACTTGGCAACACGGCAGGGTTTTTAGCGTTCGTTTTTTGCATGTATCCCGCGAGGCGAATCGCAATCCAAAGATCGATGTCGTTGCCCGATGCCGGGCCGTCGGTGCCTAGCGCGATGTTCACACCTGCTCTTTGCAGATCCAAAATTCTGGCGATACCGCTGGCGAGTTTGAAATTTGATGCGGGACAATGCACGACTGTTGCGGAGTTTTGCGCGATCAACTTGATGTCGTCGTCGCTGAGATGAATGCCGTGGGCAAGAACGCTGCGTCGCAATAAATTTGTGTCACTGAGCACCTGGATCGGCGTGCGACTACCATGACGCTTGGCGACGAGTTGCATTTCACCAACAGTTTCAGAAGCATGCACGTGAACGCGCGCTTCAAATTTTGCGGTAAGGTCGGCGAGCGTCCGAAGTTGATCTTCGCCCAACAAATATGTGCTGTGTGGGGCGACCCAACCTGTCGTACCGATCGTGTCACGCGGTGCTTCAAGCCACTTCGTTGCCCACTTCAGGCGATCGGCAAACTTGAGTGGCTCGGGGCCGTCTGACTCTAAAAAAGTTGGTCCGGTCTGCAGTCGCAAGCCGCTCGATTTGGCGACTTCAACTGCGGCATCAGGCAGGTAATACATGTCGAGAGAAGTCGTGATGCCGCCCAGCAGAGATTCGAGTGCGGCGAGTTCGGTGCCTGCATGTACCGCGTCATAATTGAGCACGCGCACTTCGGCCGGCATCAGTCTCGCAAGAAAATCTTCAAGGCTCATATCGTCGCCAAGACCGCGAAATAGTGTCATGCCAAGGTGCGTGTGCGCATTGATCAAACCTGGCATCACGATCGCACCGCGAGCATCGATCGTTTCGGTTGCGTTGTTGGCAATCGGCGTCGAAGAAATTGCGCGAATCGATCCGTCACCCCCGACGACTAGAGAGCCATTTTCAATGACCGAAGCCGACTTGTCGACCGTGACGATTTGCGCATTGGTGATCACAACTTGATCTTGAACGTTGGTCGACATAACTATTTTTTGTTGTTCTCGAGATCGATTTGTTTGAGAATGTTGGCGAGCAGACCACCTACGCGCGATGCCGACGCCTTGCCGATTGCCAAGACTTCGTCGCCAGAGAGTTTTTCACCCGAGATGCCCGCGGCAAGATTCGTTGCCAGTGACAATGCGAGAACTTCTAAACCCATGTGGCGCGCGGCGACTGTCTCCATCACGGTCGACATGCCAACGAGATCGGCGCCCCAAATTCGGGCAGCGCGAATTTCTGCGGGTGTTTCAAAGTGCGGACCATGAAATCCCATATAGACGCCTTCGTGCAGAGTCGGGTCAACGCGCTTGGCGATTGCTCGAAGTCGTTCACTGTATGCATCGGTCAAGTCAACAAATCGTCCATGCAGCGGTGCCGGTGCATCAGCACCCGTCAGTGGTGAAAAGCCGGTCAAGTTGATGTGATCAGAGATGACCGCTGTCGCACCAACGCCCCAATCTTCGCGCAGACAACCCGCGGCGTTTGTCAACACGAGAGTTTTGCAACCGGCAAATGCCGCTGTACGAACGGCGTGCACAACTGAGTTGACGCCGTGACCTTCATAAAGATGCGTGCGGCCAGTAAGTAATAGCACCCGAGATTTGCCGACCGCGACACTTTTTAGCGCTCCACCGTGGCCGATTGCCGATGGTTTGATGAATCCAGGAATTTCGGTAACGCTGATCTCGTTAGTTGCTTCAAGCACTGACATGGCGTGTGCCCAACCCGAACCCAAGACGGCCAAAATGTCATGGTCGCCGCCGAATTTTTCGACGACGACTTCTGCTGCCTGTTTCGCCAAGTCGTAGGCGTTTGCTGCGCTCGCAGTTCCCATGGGGTCAGGCTACGGCGAGAAGCGAACCTTGGTTTAGGACGAAGCACGCTCCAGTTCGTAGAGCACGATCGTGCTTGTTTTCGCCAGCCAGAGTCCGGCACCCACCTGTCGAAAGTATTTTTTCAGTTCGTTGCGATACCACGAACCCGTGCGGGCGTAAATTTCGAGGTCTGTGACATCGCGATTGACATTGTGAAGCAAATCAGTTGTAGTTGGTACTTCGAAAAATAAAATATGTTTTGTGGCTTTGGCCAAATTCTTGATCGCTGCCTTGGCGGCGTCATCATTTACGTATTGCAAAACACTTTGACAAATCACAAGATCAAACTTTCGTGTCGGTGCCCAAATACTGATGTCACGAAGTTCGTGGCCATATTCGTGGCATGCATGTTGACTGACATCAACCGAGAGCACTCTGATGCGTTTGTGGTTCTTGCGATACCAGTCAGACCAATATCCCACGCCCGCGCCAATATCTAGAACTGAACGAACCGGAACATCCCACCATTTGCAAAATTCGTGAACGGCTTTCGCCAAAGTTTCTATCTTGCGTCGTGAGTGCATTGGTGTCGTCGAATAGAAGCGTTTGAAAAACTCGGCGTCAAACTGCGATCTTGGCACCTGTGTTGTGTAGCAGGTCTTTGAGTAGTCTTGCCACACGAGTAAAAATCAAAACAGAGAAGAGAACAAATGTCGGTTTATGACGCAAAAATCGCCGGGTTATCTGGTCAGCAAGATTTGCTTAGTTCGTTGAACGGATCGGTGACGCTCGTGGTCAATGTGGCCTCGAAGTGTGGCTTGACGCCGCAGTACACGGCGCTCGAGGCATTGCACGAACAATATTCGGCGCTGGGGTTTTCGGTTCTCGGTGTGCCATGCAATCAATTCGGGGCACAAGAACCTGGCTCGGCGAGCGAAATCGAGACATTTTGCTCGGCGAAATACGGCGTGACGTTTCCGATGTCTGAAAAAATTGAAGTGAACGGTGCTGGGCGTCACGAGTTGTACAACATTTTGACGGTCGTCGCCGATGCCGAAGGTCATTCGGGTGAGATTCGTTGGAACTTCGAGAAGTTTTTGATCAGTCGCGACGGAAAAGTCGTGCATCGATTCAATCCGACCATCGCACCAGACGCACCAGAAGTCGTCAGCGCGATCAAAGAGCAACTGGGCAAATAACTTATGTCAACCGTCAAAGTTGCCGTCCTGCAAATGTCGATGTCGACAAAAGTCGACGAGAACATTGCGGCCGCCGAGAGACTTGTGCGTAGCGCCGCAATACAGGGCGCACAAATAATTTTGATCCCAGAACTCTTCGAGGGTCATTATTTTTGCAAGGATCAAACG
>SXGS01217953.1_pt1 | contig 13994 bp, 15 predicted proteins | sample 3174681 | NCBI WGS metagenome assembly SXGS01 (sample SAMN11356861, study PRJNA531348) | freshwater metagenome | isolation source: freshwater sample F1-80 | place: China: Fuxian Lake, Yuxi | collected 2017-12-25
AAGAACGCGGCTGCTCTGGATGACGCGCTCGCGACGGCGACAAAGGCGGTAGACGCAGCACGGCGTGGAAAGTGATGCGTTGTCTCGGACTCGACCTCGGCTCCAAACGAATCGGTGTGGCGTTGTGCGACCCTGATGAGCGCGTAGCGACACCGCTCACCGTCGTTGAACGCTCCAAGTCGCGCGCACAGGACCACGCGAACATCGCAAAGTTGATCGCCGAATATGAAGTGCAGGCAGTAGTGGTGGGTTTGCCCTTGAACATGAGCGGCAAGGTCACGGCTGCAGCGCAGAGTGCGACGGAGGAAACTGAACAGCTTCGCCTCGCGCTGGGAATTCCCGTACATCTCTACGATGAGCGACTCACCACGGTGACCGCGGACCGCTCGCTGATGGAATTGGAGATGAAAGCCGATGCACGTCGACGCGTGGTGGACAAGGTGGCGGCTGCAGTGATGTTGCAGGCATACCTCGATCACCGTCGTCATGAGCGCAGAATGGAAGCACCATGAGTTCTTCCGACCAGTGGAATGAAGATCCGTGGGACCGCGTGCGCCCCGATGACGCCGCTGACAACGACGGCATGATTCCGGATTTGCGTCGCTACTCGCGACAAATCCTCGTGGGTCTTGGTGCGGTAGCCCTGCTCTTTGTGGTGTGGGCAGGCTGGCAAGTACGCGACCTCGCAAATCAAGTTGGCACCGAGGAGGTTGCGGCGACACCCCTGGACAGCGAAGTGATCGAAGTGGAGGTGGTGTTCCCGGAGGGCTTCACCGTTGCTCAGATTGCACGCCGCTTGGAGCGGGACGCGCCCGGATTCACCGTCGAGGACATTGACGCAGTGCTGGCGGCAAATTCGCTTGCCGTACCATTCCGCCCGGAGGGCATCACGTCGTACGAAGGGTTGTTGTTTCCTGCCCTCTATCGGGTGGCGGCTTACGAAACGGAAGAAGACGTGCTGGTGCGAATGATCGAAGAGATGCGCGCCCGGGCCCTGGCAAACGACATCGAAGTTGCCGCGCAGCGGCTTGGTCGCACTCCGTACGAGATCTTGATCATCGCTTCGTTGATCGAAAAGGAAGTCAAGATTGCCGAGGAACGCGCCGTGGTGTCGCGAGTCATTCACAATCGGCTCGAACTCGACATGGAGTTGCAGATCGATGCATCGCTGTACTACCAAGCGCCCGATGGCGCAGCATTTGCCGACCTCAAAGCAGCTGACTCGCCCTACAACGTGTACCTACGCAAGGGGCTGCCGCCCACGCCGATCGCCAACCCAGGAGAAGCATCGCTGATTGCGGCGATGAGTCCAGCCGACAATCCCGCCGACGACGATCCACTCTGCACCGCGCGGAACAAGAAGGAGAAAACCGAGCCGTGTCGCGTGTTGTTCTACGTGCTTTCCGATCGTGAAGGACGACATGCGTTTTCCACGACGTATCGCCTGCACGAACGCAACGTTGCAGCCGCGCAAGCCGCCGGAATCCTTCCGTGAACCTGACCGCTCGCACGAAAGTGGCCGCAGTTATCGGTAGTCCGGTGGGTCACAGCTTGTCGCCAGTCATTCACAATGCGGCCTTTGTTGCACACGGCGATGATTGGGTGTACGGCGCGTTCGAGGTGGATCCTCAACGTGCAACCGCCGCCATCGATGCGATGCGTGTACTGGGAATCGCCGGATTGTCCATCACCATGCCGCACAAAGAACTCGTGATGGATGCACTCGACGAGGTACACGCCGAGGCTCAATTGGTTCGCGCGGTCAACACCGTGGCGCGCAGTGCCGACGGACGTCTGGTGGGGTACAACACCGATGGTGTCGGGTGTGTCGATGCGCTGATTCGAGCGGGAGCCGACATGTCATCGGTGGGTGTGGTCGGCGCGGGTGCAACTGCCCGCGCCATCGTTGCCGCTCTTGCCCGTGCAGGATCGCGCGTCGCCGTAGCGAATCGGTCGCAAGACCGCCGCCGCGACGCCGTCGCGGTTGGCAATACCGCACGTTCCGGATCCACCATTGAAGTGGGCGTGGAGACACTCGGGGAATGCCCGACCATCGTCAATGCCACTCCGCTCGGAATGGAGGGTGTCGCACCCGGTGCACTGCCATTCGATACGAGTGGACTGACATCGCGACACACCGTGCTGGACGTCGTGTATCACCCGCTTGAAACTCCATTGCTTCGTGCCGCTCGACTGTGTGGGGCACGAGTAGTGGACGGTTTGGACATGCTGTGTGCGCAGGCTGCTCGGCAACAAGAAGTGTGGCTCGGTCGACTACCCGATGTTGCACTTTTGCGACAAGCCGCTCTTCGAGAGCTGTCTCAGCGCCAACGGTAGAATTGTTTCGCATGTTGCGCTACTTGACCGCTGGCGAGAGTCACGGTCAGGCGCTGGTGGTCATCGTCGAAGGAATGCCTTCCAACGTGCCGGTCACCGTCGCCGACATATCCGATGAGTTGGCGCGCCGTCGACTGGGTTTTGGTCGTGGACCGCGTCAAAAGTTCGAACAAGACGAGATCGAGTTGATAGGCGGTATTCGCCATGGTCGTACGCTCGGCTCGCCGATTGCAGTTCTCATCAAGAACACGGAATGGTTCCGAAGCGACGTATGGCACGAGGAGATGTCGCCGCACCCTGGCGCAACCAAGAAACCCCTCACGCAGCCACGGCCAGGGCATGCTGACCTCGCCGGCATGCAGAAGTACGACTTCGTCGACGCCCGCGACGTCCTGGAGCGCGCGAGTGCGCGCGAGACGAGCGCTCGGGTGGTGGCAGGCGCACTGGCGAAACTGCTCCTCAAACAGATCGGTGTGGAGATCGTGTCGCATGTGGTGTCGCTTGGTTCGGTATCGAGCGACGCAGTGAAGCGACCCCGACCTAGCGACTCTGACCGAATCGACGAGTCTCCGGTGCGATGCTTCGACAAGGCGACGGAGGAAAAGATGATCGCCGAAATCGAGGTGGCGGCCAAAGACGGCGACAGTCTTGGTGGTGTCGTGGAGGTTCTCGCCTATGGTTTGCCAGTTGGCCTCGGGAGTCACGTGCACTGGGATCGCAAGATCGATGGCATGCTCGCACAGGCGGTGATGAGTATTCAAGCCGTGAAGGGCGTGGAGATTGGCGACGGCTTTTCCGGTGCAGCGCTACGCGGCAGCCAAGCCCATGATGCGATTACGTGGGATGAATCGTCCTCGGCCTACCGGCGTGAGACCGCCAAGGCTGGTGGCACCGAGGGTGGGATGACCACCGGCGAGATGCTGGTGGTGCGCGCCGCAATGAAACCCTTGTCCACGCTGAATCGTCCGACCTTGAAGACGGTGGACGTGGTGTCCAAGGAAGAAACGGTGAGTTTCAAGGAGCGCACCGATGTGACCGCCGTTCCGGCCATGGGTGTCGTCGCCGAAACGATGATCGCCTTGGTATTGGCTGCCGAAGCACAGCGCAAATTCGGGGGCGATTCCGTGAAGGAATTCGTTCGCAACGCCAGCGCCTTTGCCGAGTCGCTGCGATAGCTGAGATGTCCCGCATCGTCGTGCTGGTGGGAATGATGGGCGCCGGAAAAACCACGGTGGGGAGGTCCGTTGCGTCACGGCTCGGCGTCGACTTCGTTGACACGGACGACCTCGTGGAGACACGTGCCGGGAAGTCCGTTCGTGACATCTTCGCCAGTGATGGTGAGGCGGCCTTTCGTACGCTCGAGTCGCAAGTGCTCGCAGAATCTCTGAAGTCGCCGGTCGACGTCGTGGTTGCTGCCGCCGGCGGAACGGTGCTCAGCGAATCCAATCGCGCGGCGCTTCGTGAGCATGCCGATGTGGTCGTGTGGTTGGACGCCGACGTGTCGGCGCTCGGGGAGCGCGCCAGCCGCGGTGCGCACCGACCGCTGCTCGACGGCGACGTCGAAGACCGCCTGATGGCCCTGGATGGTGAGCGACGTGTGTTGTACCAGTCGGTGGCCGACGTGCGCCTCGACACCACGGGCAAGGGGATCGCTGAAGTGGTGCAGGAAGTCGTGGCTGCACTCGCCAAGGAACATGCATCATGATTGCAAGGACTACGGAGGCAATGTCATGACGCGGCGTGTTCGGGTGGAACTTGGGGCGCGTTCATACGACGTGGTGGTTGGTCGTGGTGCAATCCGCGAACTGGCGTCGCTCATCCCGACCGATGCCAAACGAGTTGCAATCGTCACGCAGGAGGGTCTCCCCGCAGAGATCGCGTCGTACCTACCAACGAGCGTGTTGGTGTCACGACACGTCATCGGAAAGTCCGAAGAGCACAAGTCGATGTCCACGATCGAGCGACTTTGCGACGAGTTCGCCGTGGCTGGCCTGACGCGAAACGATCTCATCGTTGGTATTGGGGGAGGAATGGTGACCGACGTTGCCGGCTTCGCTGCTGCCTCATGGCATCGCGGCGTGCGAGTGGTTCACGTCTCCACCACCTTGGTGGGAATGATCGATGCGGCAATCGGGGGCAAGACCGGGGTCAATCTTCGTGCAGGGAAAAACCTCGTTGGGGCGTACTGGCAACCAAGTGGCGTCATCTGTGACACGGTATTCCTCGACTCGCTTCCAGAGCGCGAGCAGCGTTGCGGCAGGGGCGAAATGGCCAAGTACCACTTCCTCACCGGTGACGATTTGTTGGCGCTCGACCTCGACGCGCGCATCGCACGATGCGTGCAGATCAAGGCGGAAATCGTGGGGAGTGATGAGCGAGAAGCGGGGCGTCGTGCGATCCTGAACTACGGACACACGTTGGGTCATGCACTCGAGATCGCCTCTGATTTCGCCCTCGCGCACGGAGAGTCGGTGGCCGTGGGGATGATGTTCGCTGCCCATCTTGCGCGCGCACTCGGCCGTATCGACGACGCTCGTGTGGAGCATCATCGCAAGGTCATCGTTGACCACTACGGCTTGTCGATGTCGGTTCCTGCAGGTGTACGTCGAGACCAGTTGGTGGAACTCATGCACCACGACAAGAAGGCAGTTGACGGGCTCACCTTCGTGCTCGATGGTGTGCACGGGATCGAGACCGTTCGCGGAGTGGAGATGTCCGCACTGAGCTCGGCATTCACGGCACTTTCAGTACCCTGAACCCATGGCTTCGACACATAAGCGTCTGTTGCTGCTCCATGGTCCCAACCTGAATCTTCTGGGAACGCGCGAACCTGCCATTTATGGAACCGCTACCTTGGCTGATCATGTGTCTCGCGCAACCGTTGTTGCGAACGGTCTTGGTTACGAGGTCGACAGTGAGCAAACCAACGATCTCGGGGCACTCATCGGCATGGTGCAGCAAGCGGGCGTTCGCTACGCGGGCATCGTCATGAACGCCGGGGCCTTCACCCACTTTGCCTGGAGCTTGCACGACGCCCTGAAGAGTGCCGGGCTTCCCGTCGTTGAAGTACATCTCTCGAACCCCGCGGCGCGCGAACCGTGGCGTCATGAGAGCGTCATTGCACCGGTGGCCATTGGAACCATCGCCGGCTTCGGTGGTGAGTCGTACGTGCTGGGAATACAAGCCCTGGTTCGACATTTGGAGTCTGCGTGACCGCCGTCGTTCACCACGCAGACATTTCGACACCGCTTCCAGCGCTGTCCGTGTCGGGTCGCGACCAGCTGGTGCGAGGCGAGTTGGCGCAACGAAAGGATCCAACGGCTGGGGTCACGGCAGGCAGTCTGCTGGTGTTCGATCTCAACAACATCCGTTGGCTCACTGGATTCACGGGTTCCGCCGGCACGCTCGTGGTGCATCCTGATGAGATGGTGCTCATTACCGATGGTCGTTATGGCGAACAAGCGCGTCATCAATTGAGCGCTGCCGGGGCTGCTGCACGGGTAGTGGTCGGAACCAGCGCTACGGCGTTGCGAGAAGCGATGGAACGCACCCTTGGTCCAGCCGGTGCGGTGGCGATAGATCCGAGCGAAGTCACTCATGCGCAGTTCGAAACCGTTCGGTCGCAAACGACCGCAACGCTCGTTGCAGTATCGGGGGTGGTGCAACACCTGCGTCGCCGTAAGACACCCGCCGAGATTGCACGGATGAAACGTGCGTCGGCCTGCACCGATGCGGCCTTGGCCGAAGTGGCTCCGATGATGTCCGCGCGTCCCACCGAACGCGATGTACGGGATGAACTCGAATACCGCATGCGTCGCCATGGTGCCGATGGCCCGAGCTACGACACCATCGTCGCGACGGGTCCGAATGGTGCGCGTCCGCACCATCGACCAACCTCCGCGGTGATCGAAGAAGGTCACTTGGTGGTGATCGACGTCGGCGCCCTCGTAGATGGATACCACTCGGACATGACCCGCACCTATCTGATTGGTGAGGTCACCCCGGAACTACGTCGTATGCACGACGTGGTGCGAGAATCGCAACTGGCGGGCTTGGCTGCAGTGCGTTCCGGTGTCACCGCGGGCGACGTGGACAAAGTCTGTCGCGACATCATCGCCAACGCAGGGCTCGGTGCGGAGTTCATTCATTCCACGGGCCACGGCGTGGGACTGCAAATTCACGAACAGCCATGGGTGCGTACGGCAATGTCCGAGGCGCTGCAAAGTGGGGAAGTAGTAACGGTGGAGCCTGGGGTCTATCGTGAAGGGCTCGGCGGTGTGCGAATCGAGGACCTCGTGGTCGTCACAGACACCGGCTGCGACATACTCACCGAATCACCAAAGGACATCTCGTGCCTGCAATTAGCACCAACGAATTAAAGAACGGCGTCACCCTCGAACTGGACAAGGGCTTGTTCAGCGTCGTCGAATTCCAGCATGTCAAGCCCGGCAAGGGTGGCGCGTTCGTGCGTACCAAACTGCGCAACGTGCGTACCGGTGCAGTGATCGAGCGCACGTTCAATGCGGGCGTGCGGGTCGAGCAGGCAATCATCGACCGTCGAGACATGCAGTTCTTGTACAAGGACGGCGACGACTTCGTGTTCATGGACACCGATACGTACGAACAGATCAACGTGCAGCCCGTCACTCTGGGCGATGTGGCCGATTACTTGGTGGAATCTGCGACGGCGCAGATTGCGTTGTACGGAACCGAGATCGTCGCCGTCGAGATCCCTGCGTCGGTGGAGTTGACCATCGCCCAAACCGAACCCGGAATTCAGGGTGATCGCGTATCCGGCGCCCGCAAACCCGCCACGCTGCAAACCGGCAAGGTCATTCAGGTGCCGCTCTTCATCAACATCGGTGACCGAGTCAAGGTGGACACCCGCTCGGGTGACTACGTGACGCGCGTCTAAGTGCAAACGACGTCAGGCGCTTCACGTGGTGAGTGATCCCACGCCGATCGACGACGGCGCCGACTGGAATCGCGACTTTGATCCGCGATCGGATGCCCGTGAACGAGCCCTCAACATCTTGTTCGAAGCCGATGTGCGAGGTTGTCCCGTGCGCGAGGTGGTCGAGCGAATCCAAGTTCCACTCGATGCCCTCACCACGTTGTTGGTGGAAGGTGTTGCTGAGCATCAGACACGCATTGACGAACTCATCTCGACGCACAGCCATGCGTGGTCAATCGAGCGCATGGCCACCACGGATCGAAACGTGTTGCGAGTTGGCACCTTCGAGTTGATTGGTCGCATGGACATTCCCACCGCAGTGGTGCTCAACGAAGCAGTCGGATTGGCCAAACGGTACGGCACCGACGACTCGGGGCGATTCGTCAACGGCATGTTGTCGGCGATTGCCAGAACCACGCGCGAAGGCGCCAAGTCCGACACCGACTAGAACTCAACCATGGCAGTTGACCTGCGCACCGCACTCGGTGTGTTGCAGCGCAGGTTGGCGCAGGTCACCATCTGGCACTCGATCGCCACATCGCTCACGGTGCTGTACATCGTTTGGCTGGCCGAGCGCACGACGCGGAATCACTTCGGGCTCGGCACGTCTGCCTACGACGCCGGATTGTTCGACCAGGGTTTGTGGTTGCTCTCGCAAGGCAAGGCACCGTTCGTCACCTTGATGGGTCGCAACTTGTTCGGCGACCACACATCGTTCATCTTGTTGCCATTGGTTCCGCTGTATTGGGTGGTGGAATCCACCGGCTTGCTCTTCGTCGTCCAATCCATCGTGCTCGGGCTGGGGGCGTTACCGGTGTGGAAGGCGACCCGACATCTGCTGGGCTCGCTGCCGATGTCCTGCGCGGCAGTGGTGGCGTATCTGTTGCACCCAGCGCTCACGTACACGGGTCTTGAGAACTTTCATCCCGATGCCGCATTGGCACCATTGATCGCATGGGCGTTGTATGCAGGTCTCACGTACCGCTGGGTGCAATACACGTTTGCAGTACTGCTGATCTTGGCAGTCAAGGAAGATACGGCGCTGTTCGTGATGGCACTCGGCGCCTGGGTGGCGTTGCGCCGCGATTGGCACATCGGACTACTCACCATGTTTGGTGCACTCTGGTTCGCGGTATTGATGTTGTTCGCGGTGATGCGAGGAATCGTTGGAGTGCCGTATCGCAACGAGTGGCGTCTGCCCTTCGGTGGATTCGGCGGGCTCCTGCGAACCACGTTGACCCGCCCCGACAAGCTCATCCGACATCTGGTCTCAGGTGATCGACCGCTCTATGTATTGCAGATTCTTGCACCCATTGGATTCGTGGCACTGCTGAGACCAGAGATCGCACTGCTCGGTACGTTGCCGTTGCTCAGCAATCTGGTGAGTACGTTCTGGTATCAGAGCCAAATCGAGTACCACTACGCCGTACAGTTCGTACCCATCGTGGTGATTGGGGCGATGTATGCCATCTCGAGGATGGCGGATCACCTGCGCACCTGGTTGGCGGGCGTGGTGTTCGTCGGAGCCCTCGCTTGTGCAGTGGTGTGGACCCCGTTGCCCTATCTGCGAGTGCAACCCCCAAGTTGGACTCCCAGCCACCCGTCGGTTGCAGCTGCCCACGACGCCATCAATCAGGTGCCACGTGATTCCATCGTGGCCGCCTACCACACGCTGACCGCGCACATGTCGCGGCGCGAACGAATTTACGTGTTTCCGGTGCCATTTCGCCGTGTCTTGTATGGCCCAGATGTGTTTGCCAAGGGTGACCGCCTACCGTTCGCCGACGACGTGCAGTTCGTGATTCTGCCCCGGCAATTGGACGGCGAAGCAGAACTCGATTGGCAACGTGAGCGACCATTCTTCGAGGTGACCTACGGCAATGACTGGTGGATCGTGTACGAGCGAGTACGCTGAGGACACCGTGAAGTGAGTCCCGTGAGGCTCACACGGCAGGAGAATCAGGTGAGCAGTTCTGTGATGTCGGCTGACGACGTCAGACGGGCAATTACCCGCATCGCCCATGAAATTCTGGAACGCCAACAGGGGCCTGCCCAACTTGCCATCGTGGGCTTGCAACGCGGTGGAGCATGGCTGGCGGAAGCAATCATCGATGCGTTGCATCAGATCGAGCCGAATGGCGCGGTACCGCTCGGTTATCTCGATGTGAGCATGCATCGCGACGACATTGGATTGCGCCCGGTGGTGCCGGGTGCAATCAGTCGGATTGATTTCCCCGTCGATGGTGCAACCGTGGTGCTGGTTGACGATGTTCTCTACACGGGTCGCACCGTGCGGGCGGCAATGGAGGGCATCAACACCTATGGACGTCCTCGTTCGATTCAGCTTGCCGTATTGGTCGATCGCGGTCATCGTGAACTCCCGATCCGTCCCGACTACGTCGGAAAAAACTTGCCCACGCATCTCGCCGATGATGTTCGGGCCACCAGGGATGGCGTCGTCGTGAGCCGCGGAGCCGCATCATGAAGCACCTGCGCAGTATCGAAGAGTTGGGACACGACGGACTCGTCCGCTTGCTCGAGCTCACCAATCACATGGTGGAGGTGAACAGCCGGCCCGTTCCCAAGGTCCCTGCACTTCGCGGCCGCACGGTGGTGAGCCTCTTCTTTGAGGACTCCACCCGAACACGACTCTCATTCGAGACAGCCGCCAAACGTCTCTCGGCCGACACGATGACCTTCAGCGTCTCGACATCGAGTGTCAACAAGGGCGAGAGTTTGCGCGACACCGTGGAGACCATCACCGACATGGGTGTGGATGCGTTCGTCGTTCGACACAAGTCGACGGGTATTCCGTGGCAGATCAGTGACTGGACCGACGCGTCCGTGGTGAATGCGGGCGATGGATGGCATCAGCATCCAACCCAAGCGCTGGTGGATTGCTTCACCGTGCGTCAAGCACTCGGATGCGAGCGATTCGATGGACTCACGCTCACCATCGTCGGCGACATCAAACACAGCCGCGTGGCGCGCAGCAACATCAGCGCATTCAGCATGCTTGGTGCAAAGGTGATCCTCGTTGCACCACCGACATTGCTGCCACCCGACGTATCTCACTGGCCAGTGGAAGTGTCGCATCGCCTCGATGACGTGCTTGCGCACACCGACATCCTCTACATGCTGCGACTACAGAGCGAGCGAATGTCACAAGGTCACGTCCCCAACCTGCGCGAGTACGCCGAGACGTTCGGCCTCGATGCCGCTCGCGTCGCCAAGTTGCCTACGCGAGCGGTGCTCATGCATCCAGGACCGATGAATCGAGGAGTCGAGATGATGGTGGATCCATCGACATTGCCCAATTCACTGATCCATCAACAAGTGTCCAACGGCGTTTCGGTGCGCATGGCGGTGTTGTTCGACTTGCTTGCGGGGGAGTCCTCAACCTCGCATCTCTCGCAGGTGGCGTCATGACTCGCTCAGGTGGTACTGCAATGACGACTCGAACGGTGGTGAAGGGTGGCCGGATCGTCGATTCACGTGGCGAGCAGCGCGTCGATGTCGCCATCCAGCACGGAGTGATCGTGGAAGTTGGCGAACGCCTGACGGGTGACCACATGGTGGATGCGACGGGGTGCGTCGTTGCACCCGGCTTCGTGGATCTCCACGCCCATCTACGCGAGCCGGGCAAGGAAGAGGCGGAGACCATCGAAACCGGCAGTCGCGCTGGAGCAAAGGGTGGATACACCGCACTGGTGGCCATGCCCAACACCGACCCGCCGCAGGACAGCGTGGCAGTGATCGACTTCGTGCGTGAGCAGGGCAAGCGTGCCGGATTGGTGGAGGTGGTGCCGAGCGGTTGCATCACACTTGGGCGAAAAGGCGAAGCGCTCGCACCAATGGCCGAACTCGCAGCTGCCGGCGTTCGGATGTTCACCGACGACGGAAACGGAGTGCAGGACGAACTGCTCATGCGTCGAGCCATGGAGTACGGCAAGGGTCTCGGGGTAACACTGGCGCAACACTGTGAGGTGGCAAGCCTTACGAAGGGTGCCGTGATGAACGAGTGTCAATGTTGCACTTCGCTCGGATTACCGGGTTGGCCGTCGCTTGCCGAAGAGCTCATGGTGTTTCGTGACATCGAGTTGGCGAGGCTGACGGGTGCTCGGGTGCACTTCTTGCACCTGTCCACCGCGCGGAGTGTGGATCTCGTGCGCGCGGCCAAACGCGATGGACTTCCCGTCACGGCCGAAGTTACGCCGCACCACTTGTCGCTCGACGACACACGGCTTGCCTCCTTCGACACGGTGTTCAAGGTGAATCCGCCGTTGCGATCACCGGCCGACATTGCAGCGTTGCGTGCAGGGGTACGGGATGGAACCATCGATGCACTCGCCACGGATCATGCACCGCATCCCCGCCGCGACAAGGAGTTGTCCCTGGATCAGGCCCCTCCGGGAATGCTCGGTTTGGAAACCGCGCTCGGAGTGGCGCTTGGGGTGCTCGACGTCGACCTCGTGCACCTGGTACGCATCATGTCCATCCAACCTGCACGGATTGCCGGCATCGCCGACCGACATGGTCGGGACATCGACGTGGGAGCACCTGCCAACATGGTCGTGTTCGACCCCGACATCACCTGGCAGGTATCGCCCGACTCGTTGGCCAGCAAGAGCCGAAACACGCCGTTCGTGGGTATGACCCTGCGCGGCAAGGTGCGACACACGTTCTTCGACGGAGCCGCCACGGTGCTGGATGGAGAGGCGCAACGATGACCGAGTCGGAGAGAGCCGCACAACAATGACGGCCTCTCGTCCCGCGCTGTTGGTGCTTGCCGACGGCAGCCTGTTCGAAGGCGAGGCGATCGGAGCCGATGTACCCGTCGCTTCCGGCGAAGTGGTGTTTCACACGGGGATGAGTGGATACCAGGAGGTGATGACCGATCCGAGTTACGCCGGGCAGATCATTACATTCACCACACCGCACATCGGAAACTATGGCGTGGCTCGACACGACAACGAGAGCAACAAGGTGTTCGCTCGCGGTGTGATCATTCGTGAGATAGCGCGTCGACGAAGCAACTGGCGAAGTGACGAGCCGCTCGAAGTGTTCCTACGTGCGCGCAGCGTTGGCGGCATCACGGGAGTGGACACGCGCCGCCTCACGCGACTCCTACGCGACACGGGTTCGTTGCTGGGTGCATTCGGAAGTGCCGACGAAGCCACGCTGCGCGCCGCGTTGACCAAGGAGAAGGGCACCGCCGGACGTAATCTCGTTGCCCAAGTCTCCACGTTGTCGCCATACGACGTAGCAGCCACCGCGCGCAAGGGCGTGAAGCCGTTCTCCGTGGTTGCCTACGACTTCGGCATCAAGCGCACGATTCTCTCCTGCTTGAGTGAGATCGCCGATGTGCACGTGGTGCCGTGGCGCACGCCCGCTGCCGAGGTCATCGCACGCAAACCCGACGGCGTGTTTCTTTCCAACGGACCGGGCGATCCGGAGATGGTCATCGACGCTCCGGGCAATGTTCGCGACATCATCGCAGCGGGCATACCACTTTTTGGCATCTGCTTGGGACATCAGCTGCTTGGTTTGGCGCTCGGTGGGCGAACGTTCAAGCTGCCCTACGGACACCATGGCGCCAATCATCCAGTGCGCGATGTGGTGACTGGAAAGGTCGAGATCACCAGCCAAAATCACAACTTCTGCATCGATCCGGACTCCGTGGCCCACCAGGTAAGCGTCACGCACGTCAACCTGAATGATCAGACGAACGAAGGAATGTCGGTGCGCGGAGCGCGGGCTTTCAGCGTGCAGTACCACCCCGAAGCAGGTCCCGGACCGCATGACTCCCGATATTTGTTCGACCGATTCGCCGACCTGATGCGGAGTGCGGATTCCTGATGCCGCGCCGCAACGATCTTTCCAGCATCCTGGTGATTGGTTCGGGTCCGATCGTCATCGGTCAAGCGTGTGAGTTCGATTACTCGGGTACGCAAGCGTGCCGCGTGTTGCGTGCCGAGGGGTATCGCGTGATCCTGGCCAATTCCAATCCGGCAACGATCATGACCGATCCGGACTTTGCCGACCGGACCTACATCGAGCCGTTGACGCCGGATGTATTGGCGGCAATCATCGAGCGCGAGAAACCCGACGCGGTGCTTCCCACGTTGGGCGGACAAACTGCACTCAATCTGGCGATGGCGCTCTACGAGCGGGGATTGGCCGGTGTTCCAGGAACACCGGAGCTCATCGGTGCCAATGCCGAAGCCATCTCCACTGCCGAGGATCGAGAGAAGTTCAAGGTGGCGATGCAGGAAATCGGTTTGAAGGTTCCCAAGAGCGGCATCGCACATTCGCTGAAAGAAGCCGAGAACGTACTGAAAAGCATCAAGTTGCCCGTCATCATTCGACCGGCATACATCCTCGGCGGTCGCGGCACGGGAATCGCAAACACGCCGGCGGAGTTCAAACACATCGTGACGGCTGGTTTGGCGGCAAGTCCGATCGGCGAGGTGCTCATCGAAACTTCGATCAAGGGCTGGAAGGAGTACGAGCTCGAAGTGATGCGTGATCGCGCCGACAACTGCGTGATCATCTGCTCGATCGAAAACATCGACGCGATGGGTGTTCACACGGGGGACAGCATCACCGTGGCTCCAGCGATGACACTGTCGGACACCGAGTACCAAGAGATGCGCAATGCTGCGTTTGCCTGCATCCGCCGAGTTGGCGTCGAGACCGGCGG
>SXGS01282513.1_pt1 | contig 13990 bp, 16 predicted proteins | sample 3174681 | NCBI WGS metagenome assembly SXGS01 (sample SAMN11356861, study PRJNA531348) | freshwater metagenome | isolation source: freshwater sample F1-80 | place: China: Fuxian Lake, Yuxi | collected 2017-12-25
CGACGTGGACGGCATCACGCACGTCATCAACTACGACCTGCCGATGGAGATCGACAACTACGTCCACCGCATCGGCCGCACGGCTCGCGCGGGAGCCAGCGGCATCGCTATCTCGTTCTGCGCGCCGGAAGAGCGCGGCTTGCTGACGTCGATCGAGCGATTGATTCGCCAGCGTCTGGAGCAGCGTCACGATCTCCCCGCGTTTGCGTCCGAGCCACCTCGCCAAGCGCACGTCACCGGCCACGCCGATGATCGCCGAACGACACGTGGCAACGACTCGTTGCCGCAGACTGCGGCTGTGGCTCAACCGCGCCGAGCATTCAGTGACAACGGCCCTCCCGCGAACCATTCCGCCCGCCGGCCGAACAACGCACCACGTCGTCCGGCCACAACCAACGGCGAATTCGGTGGTCCTCCCGGCCGAAGCCCGAAGCGGCCCCGCCGGTTCGGAAAACCCAATCGCTTCGCGTCGCCAGGGAGATAGTCAGATTTCCAATGAAGACGCTGCGAGTCCCCTTGGTCTCGCAGCGTCTTTTCTTTTGGATCGCCGCACATTGAGCGTTTCGTTGCCGTGGGACTCAGCGACCTAAACCCTCACCAGTCTTTCTCCTTCGCGCTTCAAGCCGGCTTTCTGGGCGAGTTCGTCCAGAAAGCGGTCGCGATTCGCGGGGGAAATCATGACGGCCTTGAAGAAGCTCTGACCATATTTCACATGCTGACGATCGAGAGACAGCGCCGGCGAACTCAGTGGGTTGTGAGTCGGCTGCACCTCCAAGACGTCGGTCAGGAGAATGCGTTGGCGGCAGAGGCCAAAGCGGACGATGAGATGTGTGTCGTCCAGTCCGTACCGCATGGGAAAGACCAGCCCGAAATAGATGGCGGCGATAAAAACAACGCTGCCAATTCCAATCGGCAGCTCCGACACCTTCCCATTCAGCACGAGTGCAACGCACACCGCAACCGAGGCCATCGGCGGCACGCACAGAATCAGGGCAAGCCACCAATCGACCTTCGATTGATACCATTGCGTGGGGACGTCGGACATGATGACTTCTCTGTAGCAATCGGCTCACCAGTGATCGCGGAAGATCAACGATACCTCGTCTGCCAACATAACTCCGAGCGTATGCTTTGGGAACAACCGGGAGCCATCCACTCCGAAGAGCAGTTCCCAAGCCGATTCTCAGCGTGTTCATTACCATTTCCAACAGCATTGGTCTTTCTGGAAAAGAACGGAAATAGAGACGTGAGCATGATGATGAAGCGGTACCTTGCGGTCGTCGCCTTGCTGCTGGTTTCAAGTGGCGTCGTTTTTGGTCAGGAAGCCGATGCGGCGAAGGTCGAACGCGGCTCAAAGACGGCCAAGGGTGGGTTCCAGAACGAGGATGAAATTCGAGACAAATTCAACAACTGGAAGACCGATCCGGATACTCGCGCGTGGCTTGAGGCGATGAATCATCAGTTTGTCGAGATCAACAGCGTCTTGGCTTCGAAGCCGCATGGCGAAAAAGCGGATGTCGAAGTGACGGTCAAAACGAAGTCCGGCGAACGAGTCGAACGGATTTCGATCAAGCTTGTCAGCAGTGCGAATGGTTTCAATCAAATCGACAAGCGCTGGCTGAAGACATACGCAAGCATGTGGAAGATGCCGCCGGATGTTGTCGAAGCGTTGAAGTTCTTCGTCGGTGAGACACCGCCGCGAGAATCCAGCCGCGACAAGAGGCGAATGTATCTGGATGAACTGGACGAGAACGCTCAGCAAGCCGTTCTGGACTTCTTCAAGAAGAACAAAGACGAGATCGTTTCCGACCTGCTCGCCGGTGACGGCGTCCATGCGGCTAACTGGATGATGGTCGCACACAAGGTGACCGACAAACCCAAGTGGGTGATTCGATCATCAGCAGACGCGATCAAGTTCTACAGCGAAGGCCCAGTTGAACTCACCCGCGCTGGCAACCTGAAAATCGGCCGCATCACCCTGCAACGTAAAGGGGGAGACAACGGCCGGGAAACCGCCAAGATGCTGCAGTTCAAAATCAACCCTGTGCAGCTTTTTGATGCCAAGTAGCTGGGTTGCACGGGTTTTTTGCGGTCAAAAAGGACAAGTTGCGGATGTTGTACGCCGTGGGATTGTTGGCGGTCGGGTTCTCGGCAATCACAGGCGCGTTGGCGGCGGAAGGCCGACGCATGGACTTGTTCGGTGTGCTGGTGTTGGCACTGGTGACATCGCTGGGTGGCGGGACGTTGCGCGATCTCGTGCTGGACGTGCCGGTCTTTTGGAGCACCGACGACTGGTTTTTGTGGACGGGGCTCGCAGCGGGAACACTCACGTTCGGAGCGGTTCGGTACTGGCATCCGCCGCATCAATTCTTGCTGATCGCCGACGCGATCGGTTTGGCCTTCGTCGCAGTGCTGGGCACCGAAAAGGCACTCGCTCATCAAACGACCGCAACCACGGCCATCGTGCTCGGAGTCGTCACTGGCGTCGCAGGTGGCATTTTGAGAGACATCCTTTGTGGCGAAATGCCGCTCGTCTTTCGTCGTGAGACATACTTCTACGCAACCGCCGCATTCGGTGGCGACTTGGTTTTTGTGCTGCTGCACCGAACGGCCTTCGATCGCACGGCCTGCCTCGTCGTGTCCGCCGGAGTGATCTTGGCGTTGAGGCTCGCGGGACTACGTTGGAAACTCGCGCTGCCCGTGTTTCGCACACGCGGCGAGTGAACGAAGTTCGTCGCAAGAAGGACTCAGCCACGCCCTTCGCCAGTCGTGAGTGACGCAGGGTGGCACGCCCTGAGTCATCGAAGTGCATGGCGCGGAACATGCGTCAGACTCAGGCATGCCCTTCCCAATGGTCAGAGCGTGCCACCCGCCCGTGAGGATGAACTCCAATAGTCTTGAAGTACGGGTCTAATCGCACCGCGAGTTGCCGCCAGTGGTGGTGGGGAACGCTTGGGTAAAGGTGGTGCTCAAGGTGATAAAGATGGTCGAATGCCAGCAATCGAGCCCACCGGCCGCGAAATAATCGCGTCTGACTCAGTGGAGTTTTGCCATCGGCGATGTGCGGAATGTAAACCGTGATCAATGGAAAGACCCAACTCCCGGCAATGACTAACGCCGCGTAAATCAGTGGAGCGAGCGTCCAATGAGCGGTCAGTGTTGCCGCCGTTAGCAGAGCACCAATGCCAATGGCTTCTCGCAACAACTGAGGCCGTTGTCGCGCGTGTTTTGACCAAGCCCAATGCCAGAGCCGAATTTGCAGGAGTGGGCCGCTCAGCAAGGTTTGAATCAGAGAGAAACGAACCGCCTCGGCTTCCACATCGTCCTCCTGGAGCGGGTGCTGATGATGATGGAGATGGGATAGTCGATACGCAGTGCCGCTCCGTAGCGAGAGTAGTTCAATGACAGTCAGCCAGAAGTCACTCCAACCGCGTGAGAGCCCTAATGTCTGATGAACCAGATCATGTGAGGAGGAGCCGTAGGTGATAAAGCACAAGGCCATCACGCTGATGACCGCCAGTGGCCATCAATGGAGGCTCGCAAAGACGGCGTAAGTCGCCATGAAGACGAATGGCAAACCGATCGTCAGGCCGCGCCGCAGACGCGTCACATGCAAAAGGTCACGCCCCAATTCATTCAACGACGGCAAGCCAGGTGTCACAGAATTCGCCGAGTCCGAAGGCATCAGTGCGACTCCTGAACAATTTCAGCCGTGTGCGAACGACGCCGCATCAAGATCAGACCAACGGCAAAGAGAGCCGCACCCGTCACCGCCGGCGCGAGATGGAACAGGTCGTTGTAGCCGATCGCCGGATGAACCATGGTCGCCGTACTCCATCCCACAGTGCCACCAATCAGGAGAGCCTGCCACAAACCGCGCGAGGGTTGTCCAAACCAGACACTGGCCAACGTCATGATTCCAACTGTTGCGACGGCACCACCAAAACCGGCACGATCGTGTGCGATTAACGGAATCAGGCGCGGGTTAATCGCGTTCAACTGTTGGCGATCAATTCCCATGAAGACCAGATCGGACGGCACGAAGACGTCGCTCATGCCGATAACTTGAATGGTGACTCCAGCCCCGCTCATGCCGCAAGTCGATACCAACAGGCAGATGCGGCCAAGACCGTCGGATGTTTTCAAGCTCAGATTGACCGCTGGCCTGAACACGGAAGACCACGGACGAGGTTGAGGATTTGACGATCTCGGACGCAACATCCAGAGGCCGCCGGATAAAGCACGGGAGCAATCCCAACGTCGCCGCGCCATGCCAAGTGTCAAGATAACCGTAGCCGAGATAACTGAGGAAACTCCCGAACCCGCTGACTCCGCTGATCACCAGAGTCCACCAAGCCCACGTTTCACCGTGCCGCAAGGGAAACTCAGCGAGCCACAAATGCAGCACCGCGATTGCCACAAGAGCGCCACCAAAACTGATGCGGTCATGGATCATGAAATGGACGATCCGACATTCGTTGATGCCACACAATTCGTCCGGCCGCATCCGCAGATAGGCAATGTCGTGAGGCAGAAAGTGCCCCGTCAGGGATTGAAAGATCGCAAACAGCCCACTGAGTCCCAGACAGATCCCACAAAAAGTGATCAACGGCCGGCCGGTCCCGATCAAAGCGGCAAACAATCCCCGGTGATCTTGTTGCATCGCTGTCTGTCCGAGACGGGTCATAGTTCAAGATGGGGCATCGTTTATGTCGGAACTCCGTCCTTCAAGCGATACAGGTACTCGCCTGCCTTTCGCACCAGCAGGACGCCTTCGGATTCTCGATTCGCGAAGGATTCGATATCGATCGTGGCAGGGTTGCGGTAGCCGAGGTTGATTTGCTCGCAGACGTTGGCGGGGATTTGGGAGGCGAGGGTGACTCGGACTCGCGGCTGCTCGAGGCCGTTGTCGAACGTGCCGGTGCCGCGGACGTGGGTGCTGTGGGCGAGGACTCCCCACGGGTAGTCTTTGAAGCGGTCCCATTGCTTGGTGAAGTAGTCGCGGACGTGATAGCCGACCTCGGCGATCAGCTTGCCGTGAGTCACCGAGATCTCGTGCAGGTGCGGGGCGAAGATGATCAGCTCGCCGCCGTCGGCCACGACCGGTTCGAGCTTGTACATGCACTTGCCGGCGACCCACAGCTCGTCGTACATCGGCGGAGCACAGCTCAGCACCGTGTGAAACGGGCGGTCCATCCATTTGATGTGGACTTGGCTCGACAGGTCGGCGGCGGACTCCCAGGCGGACTCCGGCGTGCCGAAGAACAAGCCGTGCAAGTTGCCGTCGCTGGCGACGACGAACGTGATCGCTCGGCGAATGTTCGGGATCAGCGTGGCGGCCCGATCGACGACGGCACGGACGGGAGTTCCCTTCACTCCGATGATGCCGACGTTCGTGATGATCGCTCCCAGCCAGTGAAAGAAGTTGAGCAACTCCGGCCCGGAGATGCCGGGGAAGTAATACTTGTTGCCGCCGCTGAACCCGACCACCTCATGCGGAAACACCGGGCCGAGCACCAGCAGCGTGTCGTAATCAGCGATCCGCGAATTGATCGTCACCGGCACGTCGAGCGACAGGCGGCCTTCGGTGATCGCCTCGGTGTCGGCTTTTGTGAGGGAGCCGATCGTCGTTAGTCGCGCGGGGTTGTTCCATTCGTGGTTGAAGAGCCGGACGTTCGCATACTGGCCTCCGGACGCTCGATCGGCGTCGCTCATGCCGAGCATCTTGGCGATCGCCTCCACCGGCATCGGCGGATGCGTGCCGAGCGCGACCAGCACATCGACTTGCTTAGCGACTGCTCCGATCTGGTCATACAGCCCGCTGAATAGCAACGGGAGCGGTGCGGTGCGTGTTGAGTCGGGGACGATCACGAGTACTCGCTGGCCTGCGAATTCGCTCGAAGGAACTTCGCGAGCAAACCACTCGCGGACTTCAGGGACGCTCATCGTCTGCATGTTTCGATCACACCTCACGAAATAGACCGGCTCGGTTTCTTGGCCTCATTTTTTACCCCCGATCTTTTGCCTGCCCGTCCTTGCATGACGAGGACAGGCAAAAGATCGGGGGTAAAAAATGGGCAGGACAGCTTCGACGAGAGGATATAGGATTCGGTGCGGCCGGACACTCGATGAGCGAGCGAATTGAAGGGACTTACGATGAGCAACGGACATCACAAGGTTTCTCGGCCATTCACGGACGAAGTCGAGCTCGCGGGGCACATCATCGACAGCTTGCTGTTGCCGAAGGTGCTCGACGAAATCATGTCACAGGGTGGGCGGTTCGAGATTCTCGATATCTCGGTCGGACAGCGGCGGCAAGACCCCAGCGCGGCTCGGTTGTTGGTGAACGCGGACTCGGACGAGCAGCTCGACAAGATCGTGCGGGACATCGGACGACACGGAGCCATTCGGATTCATCAGCAAGATGCCGAGCTTGTCCCCGCCGACATGGATGGAGCGTTTCCCGAAGGATTCTTTTGCTCGACCAACCAAGAGACGCAGGTGCGGATCGGTGGCGTGTGGTATCGAGTTGAGCGGCCGGAGATGGATTGCGGACTGGTTGTCAGCGATAACAGGCGAGCGGGGGGCGTCAGCTCCCCGGTAAACGCAGAGACGATCTCGCCAAGTTCTGAAGCCACCGGGGGGCTGACGCCCCCCGCTCGCCTAGGTGTCGCCACGCTTCCAATGGCTGACGTCCGCAAGGGAGATCTGATCGTCGTCGGACATCACGGAACGCGAGTGCTGCCGCAGGAGCGTGATCGGGATAAGCTCGGCGTATTTGGATTCATGCAGAGCACCGTCAGTAGCGAGAAGCCGAAGAACGTCACCGTGCGCGAGATCGCTGCCGAGATGCGTCGTGCGAAACACGGAAGCGGAAAGATTCTCGTCGTGGCCGGCCCGGCGGTCGTTCACACCGGGAGTCGGGAGCATCTCAGCCGGCTGATTCGTGAGGGCTATGTGCATCTGCTGTTTGCCGGCAACGCTCTGGCGACGCATGACATCGAGCAATCGTTTTTCGGTACGAGCCTCGGCATCTCGATGGAACATGGCGGCGGAACGGCCGAGGGACACGAACATCATCTCCGTTCGATCAACCGTATCCGCCGCCTGGGAAGCATCCAATGCGCGGTGGAATCGGGAGTGCTCACCGATGGCATCATGTTTGAGTGCGTGAAGCATGACGTTCCGTTCGTGCTGGCTGGCAGTATCCGCGACGATGGACCGCTGCCAGACGTCATCACCGACAGCCTGGTCGCACAGACGGCGATGCGTGAACTCATCCATGCGGAAGGGATCACGTTTTGCCTGATGATTGCTACAACGCTGCATTTGATCGCGGTCGGAAACATGCTGCCGGCTTCCGTGAAGACCGTCTGTGTGGATATCAATCCGGCGACCGTTACCAAGCTGGCCGATCGCGGGACGTTTCAGTCGATTGGGTTAGTCACGGATGTTGAACCGTTCTTGCGGGTGCTGGCCGAGGAAGTGACGAAATAGCCCTCCAACGAAACCGGCGAGCGGGGCGCCGTCAGCCCCCCGGTGTCTTCGTCCTCGCTATAAGACCGGGGGGCTGACGCCGCCCCGCTCGCCTGAATGTTTCACCGGCGGTGCGCGAGCTACATTGCCGGCATGAACTACTTCGCTCACTCGCTGCGATTTCTCGACCGGCCGTACTTTGTCGTCGGGACAAACGTGCCCGATTGGTTGTCGGTGGTCGATCGGCAGGTGCGGATGCGGAGCAAGTTGGTCGAACCATTTATGCTCAACGATGGCTCGATTCAATCCGAGGTCGCGGCGGGCGTGTGGCAGCACCTGCATGACGACGGCTGGTTTCATGCCACACGCGCGTTCTTTGAAGTCAGCACCTCACTGGCGGTGAGTTTCCGCGAGGTGCTCGGTCCAGATGACAGCCATCGCACCAGTTTCCTAGGCCATATCGTCACCGAGTTGCTGATCGATGCCGAACTCATCGACCGGCATCCGGGGCAGATTGAACGCTATTACGACCTGCTCCGCTCGATCGAACCACTCGCGGTTCAGCAGGCGATCAACGCGATGGCCAAGCAGCCGACGGATCAGATCGCGCTGCTGATCCCGCATTTCATCGACGAATGCTTCTTGCCCGACTATCTGGCCGACGGACGCTTATTGCGTCGCTTGAACCAAGTCATGCGGCGGGTCAAACTGCCGCCGCTTCCGGCCGAGGCGGAATCTGTTTTGCGTCTCGCCCGCCCGCTCGTCCGCGACCGGTTGAGCGAACTGCTGCCGGAAGAGCACTTCCTCATCGTTTAGCCGCACACGGGAGACATTGCCATTAACCCCACCGAGCTTGTCTCGGTGGAAACGGGCCTTTGCACTACGAGTCAAAGCGATGCCTAGTGCAAAGGCCCGAAACCACCGAGGCAAGCTCGGTGGGGTTTGAGTTGTCGCCTCGTGGGCGGCACTTGCGAGAGAACCCCCAACCAGGAGCCATCACCATGAAATACGGAATGAACATGCTTTTGTGGGCCACCGACGTGAACGAGTCGCACTATGGCCTGCTCGATTCGCTAAAGAAGATCGGCTACGACGGTGTCGAACTCCCGATCTTCGATATGAACGTGGACAACTTCGCGAAGCTCGGCAAGAAGCTGACTGACACGAGCCTGCAACGGACGGCCGTTACGATCTGCACCGATACCGAGAACCCGATCTCCCCAGATGCGGCGATTCGGCAAGCTGGACTCGATCGGCTCAAGAAGGCGATCGACTGCTGCCAGGCCGTCGGAGCCACGCACTTGTGCGGCCCGATTCACTCGGCGATCGGAAGTTTCTCCGGCAATTGCCCGACGGCCGATGAATGGAACTGGGGCAAAGAGACTCTGACCAAAGCCGCCGACTACGCCAAGCAAGCCAACGTCACGCTGGTCGTCGAATACCTCAACCGCTTCGAGTGCTACTTCCTGACCTGCGCCGCCGACGTCGGCCGCTTCTGCCGCGAGATCAATCACACGCACTGCAAGACGATGTACGACACCTTCCACGCCAACATCGAAGAGAAGTCGATCCGCGGCGCAATCCAGAGCTACAAAGATCAGTTCGTCCACGTCCACATTTCTGAGAACGACCGCTCGACCCCCGGTGAAGGGGACGTCAAATGGGACGAAACCTTTACGGCCTTGAAAGAGGTCAAATACGACGGCTGGTTCGTCGTCGAAGCGTTTGGGCTGTCGCTGCCCGCCCTCGCCGCCGCCACAAAAATCTGGCGGAGAATGTACACCGACGAACTGACCCTCGCTGCGAATGCTCTGAAGTTCATGAAGACGAAATGGGAGAGTTGATGCGGTCTGTGGCGCACGCGGCTCGCGTGCGTCCGCCCTCTCCGCAATCGCACGCGAGCCGCGTGCGCCACGACCTCGGATCCGACCATGATCGAAAAGCATCTGCTCTTCGCCGTGCTGGCCTTTGAGAGCGACCTCATCGACCTCGTGCAGCTCACGGCTGCCTGCCGAGCATGGGCCGCCGACAAATCGAAACCGATTGCCGACCTGCTCGTCGAATGTGGTTGGATCACTGCCGAGGATCGCGGCTTCGTCGAGAAGCAACTCGAACGCAAGCTGGCGAAGCATCAGCACGATCCGCGAGTCACGTTGAACTCGGTGGTGCGTGGCGACGTCTGCGACGCGATCAAGCAAGTCGAGGACGCCGACATCCAGCAGTCGCTCAGTTCGTGGCCGTCGAGCGGGCCGGTGCTGATCGAAACGATTGGCGAAACGCTCGGCGAGCCAGAGCAGCCCAAGTCGCGCTACACCTGGGTCAGCGAAGTCGGCAAAGGGGGACTCGGCAAAGTCTGGCTGGCGCGGGACAACGATCTGGCTCGCGAGGTCGCGCTCAAGGAAGTGAAGCCCGGCTCGGCCTCGACGGAGGCGGTGCGGCGGCTGATCAAAGAGGCGCAGATCACCGGTCAGTTGCAGCATCCCAACATCGTGCCGGTCTACGAAGTCCACCGTGACGGCAGCCGGCCGTTCTACACGATGAAGCTGGTCAAGGGCGAAACGCTGTCGAAAGCGATCCGCCGTCATCACGAGCAGTCACGAGCCGGCCACGAAGACCCGCTGTCGCTGCCTCGGCTGTTGAATGTCTTCGTGAATGTGTGCGAGGCGTTGGCCTACGCGCACTCGCGCGGCATCATTCACCGCGACTTGAAGCCGGAGAACATCGTCCTGGGAGACTACGGCGAAGCGATCGTGCTCGACTGGGGCTTGGCCAAACAGATCGGCAGCGCGGACGAAGAGACCGCACCGGTGCTGCTCACAGAGGATGCTCAATCGCAAGCGACTCGTCAGGGAGCGACCCCCGGCACGCCCGCGTACATGTCCCCCGAACAAGCCGCCGGCAGAGTAGACCTGCTCGACCACCGCACCGACATCTACGGCCTCGGAACCATCCTCTTTGAAATCCTGACCGGCAAAGCTCCGCATCGCGCCTCATCCGCTCCTCCCGCCTCCGGGCTTGCCCCGGAGGTTCCCGCGCTCTGCAGCTATGGCCCAGCAGGCCAAGCCGCTCCCGATTCGGAAGCCATCGCCAATTTGCAGCCTGTAGCTGCAGAGCGCGGGAACCACCCCGACAAGCGGGGTGGCGTGATGGCATTGTTGCAGCGGATCAGCGAATCCCCCACGCCGCGAGCGCGTGACGTCGATCCCACGATCTCGCGGGAACTCGATGCGGTGTGTGCCACCGCGATGTCCAAGAAGCGGGACGAGCGTTACCTCGACGCGAAAGCCTTGGCCGCGGACGTCAAGCGGTCTCTGGCCCATCAACCGGTCTCCGTCTATCGCACCGGTGCGTGGCAGCGCTTGCGACTCTGGCGTCGTCGCAACCCCGTCGTGGCGTCGCTGAGTCTGTTCCTCGCCGTGTCTCTGCTGACCGGCACCGTCGTCTCCACGCTCTTCGGCCTCGCCGCCAATCGTGAGGCCGGTCGGGCCAACACAGAAGCCAATTGCGCCAACACAGAAGCCAGCAACGCCATTTGCAAGCGAAATGAAACGAAACGCGGCGACGAGGAAACGATACGCGCACAGCACTTGCTCGACGCTGCCAACTTGAATCTGGATACTGTTGCCTGGGAGAGTAATGACAACCTCACGCCCAAAGGCCAATCCATGGAACTCGATTTTCAAATGGGCGAAGACCTCGACTCCAAAATCATCACCTGCAACCACGAATCGCATAAGCTTTTGAAAGAACTGCGGCAGACAAACGGAGAACTCCCAGTTACGGAAACTTGCGGGGAAGAGTTGTTCGGCGAGTTGAACTGGTGCTATCGTGGGCTTTGAGTGAATTCGCCTTCTGCTACTTGGCCTTCTGCTACTTGAATGTTGAGGTCGTCACCATGGCGAGAGTTGGGCTTGTTAATCCGAATACTGAGAGACGACGACACTCACCGGCAACATGCCACAGAGTTTTGTCGCTGCTTTTCGTGGCTCTGGTTTTCGTCTTGGGTTGCGTTCCTGAAAACGTTCTATGGCTACCTGACTCAAGTGGCCTCGTTTTTTCCGACCGTGGTGGCAGTCGTTTGGTTCAATATGATTTTTCTCGCAAAGCGTACAAGGTAATTGTCGCGGATACCAAAACTCAGACACCTTGGCCTGCAATTCGTTCCGACACCAAGCGGTTAGCAGTGGCGAAATGCCTTCGATCCACAGAAAAGGGAAAGAAAGAATATCAGCAGACAATTCAGATCGTTGTTTACGATCTGACCGGCCAGGAGTTGAGCCGTTCGAGCGTTTACTCGACCGATGGAATTAGCAATGTCGCGTCCGACGAGACTGAAACACACCTTGAGGAAACGGCAGTAAACTGGTCGGGACCAGCGAATAAAATCCTTGTTCAAGTTGACGAAGCCCTCATCTACGATCTGGCTACAGGCAATTGGAATGCCCTCAACGTATCAGCCTTCGTTGTGGATTCAAGTTTTGGCGTACGTCCTGATGGCAAAGGCTTCTTGGCTGCGGACAAGGCCGCAGCGTATTTTGTCGATTGGGATGGCTGGATGACAAAGTTCGCAAACTTGCCGGCCGAATCCGACAAAGCAGGAAGTATTCGTGGTTTTCGTTGGGACGGAAAAGTTGCGAGATTGTCGCATGAAGGTGGAGATGCGCTATTGGACACAGCGACGATGACCTACAAGTTCATTCCACAGAGCCAACTTGACGACAAGAATGCGGAATCCAACAAGACGAGGATCTTCACAACATGGACATACGATTTTCCGAATGGAAATACACGCTTGTGCTTGAGGTTAGATGGCTCCGAACCTGATCGCGTACCCGTTGAGTGGGTGGAAATTCAAATGCCTAAGGACCGACGAAGCCGCGCAATTACAAAGAAGGGCGAGTATCACTTCCCCGGTTTAGGCGACCCCGCCTTCTTCCCCTCGCCTGATGGAACCAAAGTCGCAATATGCGCATTGGTGGAGCCTTCTCGAACGCAGCACAAAATCATCATTGTCGACGACGCAGGGACGATATTAGCGACACTCAATCGTGAGTCGGTCCGTTAGACCTCTGCGGCCTCGTCTAACACATCGAAACGGAGTCTCTCAAATGCCAAGTGGTCCAGAAATGTACGATGCGCTCGTTAAGGCTTGGCGTCATGTTCCGCCAGGCGGCGAATTCGTGATGCACAAGATCGAATCGCTTGACCTCCAAAAACTCATATCATCGGACCTCATCGCCCGTGGCTTCGCCCCAAAATACGCCACAGAAGTTTGCCTCGATTTGCACAACGAGGACTTTGAATCATTCCAAGACATCCACAAGCGTCGGTTCCTATTTTCGTTTGACGCCCCCTGGTTATGTGGAGATCAAACTACGATTGCCGCACGCTTATTCCCAGCGGATTTGCTGAACGCTGTTCCGACGGCCCCTCGACCAGTTGCGTGACGCCGGGCCGCAGTTTGCTTCAACCTGACGCGCGAAGCGTCATCTTTTATCATGAGTATCGCTGATGGTAGGTGCCTCCGATGGCCAGTCCAAACTCGAGTGATGCGCGGCTCTTCTATCGTTGTGCCTTCCAGCGGTACGAAGAAGCGGAAGTTCTGTTAAACGCTGACTACACGACTGGGGCAGTCTACCTTGCTGGGTATGGAGTCGAGTGCATTTTGAAAGCGCTGGTTCTCATGGCTGTCCCCGTCGGTATCCGATCTGACACACTGAAGTCGTTCAAAGGAAGTAAGGCGCACGAGTACGAGTGGCTTCGGAGCATGTACTTGACCAACGGTGGTGCGAGGTTTCCGCGTGAGATCAACCAGCACTTCACCCTCGTCAACGACTGGTCGACGGATCTTCGCTACACACCACGTTCGGTTCGGGCAGACGATGCCGACGCATTCATGGCAGCGGCTGTGGCAATTATCAAATGGGCTGACGGGAGACTATGAAATGGCAATCAAAATCCCACGCGGGAAATCGGACAACGTCATCGACAAAATCATTGAGGCGCTCAGCGCCTTTGAAGCTGACCATCCACAGGCGGAGATTGAGCTTTACCGGCAGAACTGCGTTTCGGTGCGTGTGCGCATCATCGATCCGGACTTCGCGGGGCAAGGCAAACCTCAACGGAGCCAACAAGCCTGGCGGTATCTCGGACAACTTCCCGATGAAGTGCAGAGCGACATCAGCACCATTCTGTTGCTTACTCCGGACGAGAAGAAGATGTCGTTTGCAAACTTTGAGTTCGACGATCCAACCCCGTCCAAACTTTAGCCAAACGTCCGTCCGTGGACACCGGAACTTCGAGCGGAGCGTGAGGCCCTGAGTCTGATCCACAGTCTGCGAGCCCAAGGCCAATCCCCGAGCGAATGGCTCGCCGCCATCGCGGCGGACCAGACGCTCACCGAGCCAGTCCGCCAACGCGCCCTCCAATTCGCCCGCGAATGGAAGCCGTAGGTTGGGACTCCGTCCCGACCTGCATGGCAATGTTGAACACACGTCGTCGATACGACAAAGGC
>SXGS01042907.1_pt1 | contig 13989 bp, 10 predicted proteins | sample 3174681 | NCBI WGS metagenome assembly SXGS01 (sample SAMN11356861, study PRJNA531348) | freshwater metagenome | isolation source: freshwater sample F1-80 | place: China: Fuxian Lake, Yuxi | collected 2017-12-25
GGCGGATTCATTAATCATGTTCTTAATCTAGAAAGCATGAAAAGGTGTCAGTAACCGTTTCTTGACGAATGAACCTGAATTGGTTAATCTACTGCCAGTATGGGAAGAACAAAACGTGGTGCAGATGGCGGATTCATTTATCATGTTCTTAATCTAGCAAACCCTAGGCTTCTGATTTTTGAAAAAGATGCCGATTACGAGGCATTGGATGGACGACAAGATGCCAATGGTTTGGCATCAGACAGTATGCGAGAAGTCTGGTTGGCCAATACGTCGAGTACCCAATAGGATCGACTATGTGAACGAAGCACAGAGTGCGAAAGAGCTAACTGCCGTTCGCAATTGCCTGCAACGAGGATGCCATACGGGGATCAGTCATGGTCGGCACAAACAGTCGAGCGATTAGGGCCAGAAAGCACGATTCGACTGCATGGAAGGCCCAAAAAGACAAAAAACGGTTCCTGACACCTTTTCATGCCCCGCGAGGCTTTTCGTTTAACTCTTAGGAAGATTATATGTTTAAGAATTCAATGGTAACGCTATTGTCTGTAGTGTTGCTTGGTGCAGGGGTAGTCGGTTGTGGACAGAGTGGCCCCAAGATGTATATAGTCAAAGGGACGGTTACTCATAACGGCAAGCCCGTGAGTAAGCTTCAGGTTACAATGATTCCTGACGATCTGAAGACTAAAGCTGAGTCGATGGGAATCACGGACGATCAAGGCAAGTTCGACTTGATGGTAGGTTCGGTTCCCGGAGTATTTCCGGGTCCACACACGTTTACCGCAATTGACCCATTGGCGGCTGTGGGTGGTCAGACTAGCAAGGACCCCGACTATGTCGAGGTTTGCAAAAAGTATGCGCCAGGTTCGTCGCCTCTAAAATTACACATACAGAAGAACGAGAGCAACTTGGAAGTAAAGCTTGATTGACGCCTTGTTTCCGACCAGTTGATCCCTCGCAATCCACCGTCCAAAAACGGTGGATTTTCGTTTTGTCGGTCACTGTCCAAAACTCTGTGGATCAGCGAAGCAAGGAGCAAATGTTTGCGGACTCGCCCTCGAACGAAGCACCGCCATGATCAACTTAGCGATTCGGGGCGAGCTTTGCGTTGAAAAAACTGGATCTGACTACACTTAGCTTACCGTTCTATCCTTCCCCAGCCTCATCCACCTTATTTTGCATGCCTGCCCGCCCCAGCGACTGTGCAATCCATCGGAATTTCGGGTAAGCTCTATATCATTAGTGCCCAGTTTGATGTTGCGTTGGCAAGATTGTAGAACAGCTCGTCCCGAATGTTCATGGGTTTGCGCCCCGTTTGAGCAAAGCGTCGGGTGCCAACTCGTTTTCCACTTTCCGGCCCATGAGCACTTGAGGACAAGATGCTCTACAATCCTGCGGCTCGACCGCGCTAGGTAGTAAGTTCCTGCCAATATCACCCTACTTCGTGTTATCTCCATGGCCTCTATCCCCTGGTCCGTTGCCGAAGATTCCCTTGATGTGAATTTTTCTGTGCCGCAGTTGCTTCGATTGCGGTGCACTCGGAATTGTTTTACGGATGACTGGGATCAAGTCTTGCCGCTCCTGAAGACCGATTCCGTGCGTGCACGAATTCAAGTTTGGGTCGATCGAAGCGTTGTTGAGAGCAACCCAGATGTGCTTCATAACTTGTCCAGGCGCATTGCCGAATCGGACGAGGTGATCGAATTGGTCGCTCCTATCGCGCTGGTGGATGGCGGCGAACAGATCAAGAATGATCACGAGTCGATCGAGAGTATCTTTAAAGCAATCGATCGAGATGGTCTCGATCGCCGCAGCTATGTATTAGTCATCGGCGGAGGTGCCGTGTTGGATGCTGTCGGATATGCGGCAGCAATTGCGCATCGAGGCATTCGACTGATTCGATTTCCAACGACAACGCTAGGGCAAGCTGACTCGGGAGTCGGAGTAAAAAATGCCATCAACGCATACGGAAAGAAAAATTGGAAAGGGACGTTTTCGGTGCCGTGGGCAGTTGTCAATGATCAATCGTTGATCGCCCAACTGCCGGACCGCGATTTTCGCGCTGGGTTCTCCGAAGCAGTGAAGGTCTCGTTGCTCAAGAGTCCTTCTGCGTTCCGATTCCTTTGCGATCATGCTAGCGCAATTGCAATTCGCGACTGGAATTTCGCGATGCCTGCCATTCGATCTAGCGTGTTAATGCATCTGCATCACATAACGCATGGCGGTGATCCATTTGAAATGCAGGAAGCTCGTCCGCTCGATTTCGGACATTGGTCGGCACATAAGCTTGAGCACTTAACGAATTTTCGATTACGGCATGGCGAAGCAGTCTCAATCGGAGTTGCACTTGATACGGTCTATTCGCATCTCGTTCACGGTTTAGACCGCTCGGACGTGCAGCGCACATTGCGAGTTCTAACCGATTTAGAGCTCCCCATATTTGATGCCGAGCTGAATACCCAAGCAATCTTTGATGGACTTGAAGAATTTAGACAACATCTTGGTGGACGGTTGACCGTCACGATGCTGCGGGCGGTTGGACAAAGCATCAACGTTCACCAAATCGATGAAGCCGCGATGAAGCAATCGATTGAGATCGTGCGCGAGCAAAGCCTTGCGAACGTGAAATGATCACTTCAACCGATCTGTTACTTGTTCGCTTCGGTTGCCAATGCGGCGTTGTCCAACGCCGACCGGCGAATTCATACGCCGCTCAACAGTACATGCGAATGATATTTGCGATCTGGCGAAAACAAGCTACGCCAGAATACTCGTGACGATTTCGCCGTGGACGTCGGTCAAGCGAAAATCGCGTCCAGCATATCGATAAGTTAACCGCTTGTGGTCCATGCCCATCAAATGCAAAATCGTCGCGTGCAGGTCGTGAAAGTGAACTTTGTCCCGGACCGCAAAGTATCCGTATTCATCCGACTCACCGTACTTGATGCCCGATTTGAAACCGCCTCCGCAAAACCACTGGGTCATGGCATGTGGGTTGTGATCGCGGCCATCGCGATCGCCCTGGCTGACAGGCGTGCGGCCAAACTCGCCTCCCCACCACACGATCGTGTCATCGAGCAAACCGCGTCGTCGCAGGTCCGTCAGGAGCGCCGAAATCGGTTGGTCGACCTCTTTCGCATTCTTAGCGTGCCCTTTGAGCAGATCGCCATGTTGGTCCCATTTGTAACTGTGCGAAATCTGGACAAAGCGCACACCACTCTCGGCATAACGCCGCGCCATCAGGCACTGGATCGCAAAGTTTCTGGTCTCCGGATTGTTGACGCCATACAGTTCCAGCGTCTCTTGCGACTCGGTGGCGATGTCCTGGATCTCGGGCGCTTCGTTCTGCATGCGAAAAGCCAACTCGAACGATTCAATGCGACTTTCCAAATCCAAGTCGGGTCCGGTTTCCTCCATCCGCTTTCGATTAAACTCGTTCAAGAGGTCCAGCTCCATGCGCTGCCTGTCTCGCGGAGTTGTTCGCGTGATGAACGGAATTGTCGCTTTGTCGGATTCCAATCCTGCAAATCCGATGCGAGTTCCTTGGTAGACCGCGGGTAAGAAAGCGGAACCCCAGTTGTTTGCTCCGCCGTGCGACAGCGAGGGACATATAGTGATAAAGCCAGGCAAGTCCTGATTCTCCGTCCCCAGTCCGTACGTCAGCCAACTTCCGATGCTTGGACGAATGAACGTGTCGCTACCGGTGCTCAGTTCCAGCAGCGCGGCGCCATGTCGGGAGTTGGAACCATGAACGGAATTGATGAAGCAGATCTCATCCGCGTGCTTGCCAATTTTGGGGAACAGGTCGCTGACGAAGTAACCGGACTGGCCATACGGCCGAAACTTCCATGGCGACTTGAGCAAGTTTCCAGTCTCGCCGGAAACGACTCGCGGCTTGTCGAACGGCACCGGTTTGCCATCGTCTTTTTCCAACTGAGGTTTGTAGTCGAACGTATCGACTTGAGATGGACCGCCGTGCATGAACAAGAAAATTACGCGTTGGGCTTTCGCCGAAAAATGAGGCGGGCGAACAGCCAGCGGATTCGATCGGCTTTCGCCAGCGGACGCGTCAGCGGCCTCAGTCGAATTCGCGAGCAGCGCAGCCAGTGCAAGGCCACCAAAACCCACGCCGCTTTGTCGCAGTAGTTCGCGCCGGTTGAGCGGTCGATCGTGAGCTGAGTGCCAATGTCGATGATTGAAGCCATTCATAATTTGTTACTCGATATCGCGGGATTTACTCGATATAGCTGAACTCGTTCGAAGAAATCAGTACCCGACAAAGACTCTGCAAGAAGTCAACTTCGGAGGTCGCCAACGTCGCCGACTGCTTGTCATCTGTGATTACCTTATGGTGGTTGCCGAAGTTGAGCAAAAACTTGGCAGCCGCAACCGCTTCATCCGCGCTCGGCGAGCGTTTCAAGATGCTACGATAAGCTAGTTCAATTCGCTGGTCATCGTTCGACGCGGCTTTCATCAATTGTTCGGCCAGCGCCAGAGATTGTTCGCGCACCAGATCGCTGTTCATCATCAGTAGAGCCTGAGGTGCGACCGTCGATGTCTGCCGCTCGCCGTTAATCATCGCTGGATCTGGAAAATCCAGCGTTTGCAGCACATCAAAGACTCCGCTGCGAATGACTGGTAAGTAAATACTACGACGCGCGCTGGCGTAGCTTACCGCACCAGCGCCTCCAACGTTATTGACGTATTTGTGATTTTCGATGGCCATCAAAGTGCCGTACATGCTTCGATCCAATCCAGCTCCGACGGCGATGATCGAATCGCGAGTTTCCTCGGCGGAGAGCCGACGTCGTCGGAATCTCCACAGCCATTCGTTTTCTGGATCGACCTCGGACGCCGTCTGCTGAAATTGAGTACTCGTTTGGTAGGTTTGCGAAAGCATGATCGTACGATGCAGTTGCTTGATCGACCAATCGCCCGCGACGAAGCGGTTGGCCAGCCAATCCAACAATTCGGGATGAGTGGGCTTTTGACCGAGCAAGCCAAAGTTATCAACGCTGACAACAATCCCACGCCCAAAATGCCAATGCCAGATGCGATTGACCATTACGCGGCTGGTCAACGGATGGCTGGCATGCGTCACCCACTTGGCCAGCTCCAATCGACCGCTGCCCGACGGGCCGACGGGCAACGGATCACTATTCGAAAGAACTTTCGGAAAGCGGCGATGGACTACTTTGCCCAAGACGATATGGCTGCCTCGAATATGAATCTTCAGATCCTCGGGCTTGCTTTCCGCCGCGCCCATCGCCATCGGTGGATTGGGCCTTCGGTCTTGCGCTTCCTTCAACGCCTTGTCCAGTTCATCCGCTCTCGCGGACTCGTTAGCCACATAGAACCGCTCGAATTCGTTCGCAGGGCCCGTCAGCGGCGAAGCTTTGCTCAAAAGTTCCTCGCGCAGCTTCGCCAATTCGGGTTGCTGAATACTCTTGGGGTCGCTGGCGAGTATCTCCTGAATGACTTGTTGATAGACGGCCGCAACATCTGGCAACGACTTCGGATTTGCGGTGCGTAGAGCGTCAACCAGCTTGGATGATGTCGACTTGAACCGCGCGTCGCGCTCGATGGCCGCTAACGCGACCTGACCCGCCGATTCGAATCCGTCCCTTAACTCTCTGAACTGAAACCAGGGAGTGAAAAAGGTGCCGACGTCGGATGGATCGCGCCGTCGCTTGCGAATTCCATCCAAAAATTCTCGCCACATTGACGCCACAGGATAGCTAACTCCCATGTCGACTCCAACTCGCGACAGAGCCATCGGCGCAGTCCCGAAGGACCACGGTTCAACCGTCTGCAACACCACAGCTATTTTGTCGATGAGGGGAAATTCTCGCCCGGACTCAAATCTGAGAACGTGCTTGCCAGGCGACAGTTTCACGAAAGTGCTAACGAACCAAGTTTGGCTGGCGGGTTGCCCGTCGTTGGTTGCTTCGAATGTCGAAGCGGATTGAACCTCAATTCCATCAAGCAGGATGCGCACCGACCGTCGATTCTCGGACGCATAACGCAATTCGATCGCGTATCGGCCCGCGTGCTCGACATCCAAATCGTATTCCGCGTCCGCTCGACCTTGGCCGACGATGACACCGATGCCTTTTCCAAGGCTGTCAGTGTCGCGATGAGCCGTACCACGCTGAAATCCTTCGGCTTCGATCAGCGCATAGCCCTCACTGACCGGATACGGTTTATCAGATGGCTCCAGACCGCGCGCTTGTTGAACGTGGCTGGATCTTGAAAACGCATCCATTTGAACAGTTGCCATCAGCGCATTGGCGATCGAGTTTCGAATCTCGCCAGTCACACGAGCCTTGCATTCTTTGTTCAACTTGTCGACCGAAGTCTTGATGTCCGCGAGCTGGCGATCGATGGCTCGGATGACTTGCAGTTCGTTCTCCGATGCAAGCGGACGTTCGAACCACTTGGCGACTACCTTATGGTTTTCCATCGTCTGCGTGCTCTTGAAAATTCCGGCCAGCGCGTAATAGTCGTCTGCGGTAAGCGGATCGAATTTGTGATCGTGGCACCGCGCACAGCCGATGGTCATTCCCATGAAGGCTTGACAGAGCGTGCTTAGTTGTTCGTCGATAATGTCCATTTGCATCTTGACTGGGTCGTCTTCGGCCAACATCTTCGCGCCGATTGTCAGAAAGCCCGTCGCGACGTACTTGTCGTAGGCGTCACCAGCCAGCAGATCGCCGGCGATTTGCTCTTGCACGAAGCGATCGTAAGGTTTGTCGTCGTTTAGCGCGTCGATCACATAATCTCGATACCGAAACGCATTGGCGTAAGCGATGTTCTCGTCCAGTCCGTTTGAGTCGGCAAAGCGGGCAACGTCCAACCAGTGTCGCCCCCAGCGCTCGCCATAGCGCGGTGACGCCAACAGCCGATCGACCACTCTCTCAAAAGCATCCGGCGAGTCGTCTTGAATGAATTGCTTGATTTCATCTTCGGTTGGCGGCAAGCCCAACAGATCATACGTCGCTCGCCGAATCAAAACCTGCTTCGTCGCGGGCGATGACGGAAAGAGTCCTTTGGCACGTAGTTTCTCCATCACGAACAAGTCAATCGGCGAGCGCGCCCCCTGGCGATGATCCAGCTTGGGCAAATCTGGCTGACGAACGGGTTGATAGGCCCAAAAGCTCCTTTGCTCCGGAGTAAAAGCGCGGCTGGCGGGCTCCGGTTCGGAATCAGCCTTCGCCGCCTCGATTGGTTTCTTGGCAGACGAGTTTGGCTCGGGCCAGGGCGCGCCCATTGCGACCCATTTGCTCAGCAACCCAAGTTCGACGGTCGTGAGTTTCTCCTTGGGAGGCATCTTTAGAAATTCGTCGTGATTGACCGCGCTGATCAGCAAGCTCTCCTTGGGTTTGCCTGGCACGACGGCCACACCAAGTTTACCACCGCGCAGCAAGCCCTCACGCGACTCGAGGCTCAATTCACTTTCCGGGTCCGCATCGCTATGGCATTCGACGCAACGGGCATGCAACAGCGGTCGAACCTTCGATTCAAAAAAGTCCAGCGCTTCCCGCGTGGGCTGGGCGTCGGCGGACTGCGCCGCGTCCTCAGCCGTCAGCCGCGCGGTGACTGTGCAATTGCAGAGAATCGCAAGAACCAACCATAGTGATCGATCCATAAGGCCCAATCTCTCAAGGCGGGAGAGGTGACAGGTATTTCGTAGCATTGGCGTATTTTAGACCACAGCCACACACCGTGTCAAAGCCGAGCAATTTGAGCGTGCAACTGCACCATTTGGGCCTAATGAAGCTTACAGTCACATGACTTCAATTCAATTTCGCTCGGAATGAGTCGGACGAAAGTCCGCAGCTCACCGTTGAGAAGAACGGTCGAATATTTTCCGATTTTCCGCCGCCGTGACCTAAGTTGTCACGCCCCTGCTGATAATTATTGGCGTTGGGACGCGGCAGTCCAACGAAGCCACTTCGCCGCTGCAATCGAACTCAATGAAGAATCCAAATACTGCTGGTTCTAAGTCGGAAAATTGGTGAGCAGTTGGTCATCGGCGGCAACATCATTGTCGAAGTTGTAAAAGTCAAGGGCAACCGAGTCGCGCTTGGTCTCGTCGCACCGTCGGAGGTGAAGATCCTCCGCAGTGAGTTGAAGGAACTCCCAGTGAATACATCGTCTGTCGATACGAGCGTCGAAGACGGTTTGCAACGCGCTGGTTGAATTTTCGAAATCTTTTACAAGATTCATGAAACGCGGCGGGGTGGCACTGTCGGGAGGGAGTGATTTCGTGTGCCACTGGTATGCCAGTGTAGATCGGAGGTGAGGAGCTTAGCGGCGAAGAGTTGTTTGGCAAATGGGATCGAAGTAGTAAAGATTGCAGTTGCAATAGGTCGCAGGCACAGTTGGCGTCACTGGGAAGAATTGAAGTTGCAACCTATGAACAACGTTGAATCTCACCGAAAACGAGTCAAGCATTTTCGTCAACCGGGTGACTTTCTCGAATTGACTTTCTCGTGCTACTGAAGGTTACCGTTGCTGACCAACGATTGCCTCGCTAACTGGCGTCGTTTGTGCTACTGGTTCAACCGGCTAAATCGGCGTTCACGTAGTGGTTACGCACCCACCTGAAAATCGTTAGAGTCAGCGAATTTCATCTCCGTCCGTGGTTGAAATCGACTGGCTTGGTGATAGTCACTGCACCGGGATTGTTTTCGATTTGAGTGCGAGTACAACTGGGATCGACAACGATCTTGGCGGGCTTGGTTTGAAACGAGTTACCAGTGAATTGAATGTCCCGACCGTTGGCGGCAAAAGTGACGGCTTCCTCCGGCGCAGCTCGACCGAGTATGAAAATGTTGTCGCGCACGATGACAGGTCCGTAACTTGCGCGGGGTTCATAAAGAGTGAAGTACAATTCAGGAAACTGACACGGCTTGGCTGTTTGATAAGCGATGCGACCGCGACGCATGTCCGGTTCGTTCTTCGTTGTGTTGTTGATGAAGAGATTGCCGACCATAACCAAGTTGACGGGTTGGTTGATCCATGCGCCTCGACCACCATTGCGAAATGTATTGCCGGTCATCGTCACATCGGTACAGCTTTTCTCCACGCTAACGATTCGCGAGCCGTTAGTTCCATCGACGATATTGCCGGTGATCGCCGCGTTTTGACAGAACTCAGCCAGGAAGAAGGCTCCCATGCGACTACCGAGAATCTGGTTGTTCGCGAACACGATGTTGCGCGAACGCTGAATGTGCATCGTGTCGCCGATGGCGCTGAGCATGCAACCGGTGACTCGCACGTCCTTGGCTGACGTAATATCGAATGCGCCCTTGCCCGTCCCACCACCAGTCGGCGCGTATGCTGCCAGGTAGGTGGCTTGAACATTGTGAGCCAACGCGTTGCCGGTTCCGCTGTTACCGTCAAATTTAATGGGTGTCCCGCTGGGCCGTTCAGAGATCTTGATGAAATCGGGGGTGGATTCGACAACGAAATACTGCTTGCCACGCTCGAGTGACGCATATTACCCCCGTCCCCTTTTTTCCTCCTGGCGATGACCTACTCGGTAGCTCGTGAATTCCTCGCTCAACGCATTCGATGCAATGCGATTTTGCCGGGTCGTGTTCATACGCCCTTTGTCGACGGCTTTATTGCAAAAAACTATCCTGGTCGCGAAGCTGAAATGTTCGAGAAACTCTCAAAGGCGGTTCCGCTCGGTCGAATGGCAGAGCCCGAGGAAATTGCCAACGCTGCTTTATTTCTTTGTTCCGACGAAGCCTCTTTCGTCACCGGAACCGCTATGCCTGTGGACGGTGGAACTATTTCTATCCGCGAAGCATCGGCGCAGGAAAGAGTGTCGTCTTTCGCTCCGCGAAAGAACATCCTTTCGCGGAGCGAAAGGCGACCATCGCGCCGCAGTATTAGCAAGTGATTCACCCTATCCCCAATCCTTTGAGTGGACCAGTGGAAGTTCCAAAACTCTGATCTTCAAGGCCAAGTTGATGGAGCACGCTGACGAAGAGGTTGCTCAATGGCACTGTGCTCGGTTCGAACGCAAGATGCTCACCATGTTGGAAGCGGCCGCCTGCTAGCAGCACTGGTAGGTCTTTGTTACTGTGACTGGATCCGTTCCCGAGATTGGAAGTAACGAGGATCGTCGTGCGGTCGAGCAGTGTGGCATCGCCTTCGCGCGTTTCTTTGAGATTCGTGAGCAGCGTTTTTAGCTCGGCAAAAAAGGCACTCTCGATCCGTTTCAATTGAGCGATGTTTCCGCCTTCCTGACCGTGGTGTGAAAGGTTGTGGTAACCGATATTTACGCCGGGAACAGCCACGGTATCTTGACGGAAATATCCGAATGTAATGACTCGTGTGCTGTCGGTCTTGATGGCGAGATGACTCAAGTCACAGACCGTGCGAAGATTGCTGATGATCTCGTCCGGCGCAAACGACTTGGGCGATCGAGCGTCGATCTTCGGCTTCGGTGAGTGCATCCATTCTTCGGATTTAACTAAGCGTTTCTCGGTCGCGCGAACGGACTCGAAGTACTCCTCAAGTTTCTCTTGATCGCGTTTCGAAAGGCGGTTTTGCATTTCACGGGCTTCGTCGAATACATGGTCAAGGATGCTCTTGCCACGACCTATCTCGCGGAGAACTTTTTCTTTGTTCGCCGATCCCTCTTCAACGAACAGCTTGGTGAACGCGTCGATGGCGTTCTTCTCCGGCGGAGCCATGCTGCCGCTGTCGGTCCAGCTAAAGTCGTTGGCCCCTGCGCTGAGTGTCAGCGTATCAAAACGAGTACGTCGGCCCAGCGTTGCAGCAACATGCTGATCAAGTGACCGCCGATTCCTTTCAGCGGACGGAATGCCCGTAAAGATCCGAGCCTGAGCCGCATGCCCGCCACCCACGCCCAGATGTTCAAGCCCCGAGATGACAGTGAAATGATCGCGTAAGTCCTTTAACGGCGCAAGATAATCGGTGAGTTCATAATCGGAGCCGGATTTCTTCGGCACAAACGCTTCCCGGTAGATTCCGAGCGGCAAACAAACGAGCAAAAGTCGGCGCGGCTCTTTACCAACTTCAGCAGCATGCGCGATGCCGCCCAACGATTCGAGCCAAGGCAGGCCCATCGTGACGCCTGTGCAGCGAAGGAAGTTGCGACGAGTTGAAAATGCGGTTTGGATGTTCATGAGAGTATTGTTGTGTGGGTAGCGGTGAATGGATAGTCGCCTTTCGCTTGATAGTCGCCTTTCGCTCCGCGAAAGGGAGTGTCGGCTTTTGCTCCGCAAAAGCATCCTTTCGCGGAGCGAAAGGCGACTATCTTAAGAGGCAACTAACTTAAAGGCGACTATCTTATCGGTGTGTAAATACTGGATTGGAAATTATTTCTATGACCAAGGACTTCAGGCCTAAGTTATTTTCTCGAGCTTGTGCTGCGATTTCTTTGAGCGACTGTCGGTCAGCAAAATCGGGCGAACGTCCGAGTGCGAATGTCGCTAACTGATGCGTGACGTTTTCGCTGACCAAGTGATCTTGCTTTTTCAACAATTCGCGGAACTCGATAAAACCTGCAAAACGACCGACACCTAACCACTCGCCCTCCGATTGTACCGGAGGGCCGTCGATGAACTTGGCACGCGCTTGGCCTTTTGCCTCGGTGAGGGCGCGATAGTTTTCACGCCACCCTCCGATGACGTCGAAGTTCTCGAGCGCAAAGCCCGGCGGATCGATTTTCTTGTGGCATGAGTTGCAAGCCTCAATATCGCGATGTTTGGCAAGTTGCTCTTTGATTGTCGTTGCGCCGCGAATGTCGGGTTCAATGGCTGGCACGTCCGGTGGAGGTGGTGGAGTTGGTGTGCCAAGGAATTTCTCGAGTACCCATACTCCGCGAGTCACTGGCGAAGTCGTGCTACCGTTCGACGTGACGGCATGAATGCTCGCTTGTGTTAGCAATCCGCCGCGCACTGTCTTTGATTTGTCGAGACTCACGCGGCGAAAGTCGGGGCCAACCACTCCTTCGATGCCGTAATGTCTTGCCAAGCGTTCGTTGAGCATCGTCCAGTCGGAATCGACGAGCTGTGTGAGCGGTAAGTCGAGCTTGAACATCTCGGCGATAAAATGGGATGTCTCGCCCAGCATTGCTTGCTCGAGCTCAACATCGTACTCAGGATACAACTCTGCATTGGCACGCATCATTCCCACTTCACGAACTCGCAACCATTGCCCCGTGAAATCGGACAGCAGGCGCTCGACTCGCTTATCGGCGATCATGCGTTGTGCCTGAGCCCTGCGTTCCTCAGCTTGGAGCAAACTTCCGCTGGCCGCTGCACGGAGTAGTTGATCGTCCGGCGTCGATCGCCAGAGAAAATACGACATGCGAGACGCAATCGCAAATGCATCGGGCTCATCGGCTGGCTCTTCCTGATAAAGGAAACGCGGAGAGACAAGCATGGAGGCCAACATGCCGCGCAGCGCCTCATCCGGCGTCATCGTCTGCGCGAGTTTCTCAAACAGCGCTCGGTATTTCGCCACAGCGACCTCATCGATAGTCGCCTTTTGCTGGATAGTCGCCTTTCGCTCCGCGAAAGGAATAGCTTTCGCGGAGCGAAAGCCGACATTCGTGACTGGTCTGCGAAACAGCTTCTGCGCGAGATGCGAGGCGATGGCGGCCGCTTTCTCAGGCGTCGGCTGCGTTGGATCGATTTCGCCAAACAAAGTGCGATGTCCCTTGGGTGGCCAGCTTTCGTACACGGGCCCCTCCATACTAAACGACCGAATTGCAATAAAAGGTCCTGGCTGGTCGATGAATTCGCGTCCCTGCTTATGCGGAGCACCATCGATCATCGTATACGTAACTCGGTCGCCGGGTTCTAAATAGTAAAGCGATTCGACCTCTCGCGGTTGATCATCGGTCAACGCGAAGATCGACTTCGCTTTTGGCAGTGTACCTTTCGCGAAGTTGCCCACCGTGAATTTGAGCCTCGCCGGCTTGCCTTCGTTCTTCAGAGCATAAGCAGTGGCTTTCACACGATACCAACCGGGCTGTCGCACCGGAAAGCGTTTGCTAGTGTTCGGTTCGCCACTGAAGTACTGCTGCACGGTCATGACCGCATCGAGTTCCGCACTATCGTCGGCAGTAGGTACGCGAAACTTGCCGTTCTCAAAAACAGGGAAGCGGTAACCAAAGCTCTGCGGATTGGCTTTGGCCTCGGCTTCCATCTTAAGTGTGTTCTGCTGCTCGTAGGGCGTCAGGTTCTTGAAATTCTCTTGTCGGTTCTTGAGGTTTTTGCGAACGGCCTCGAAGCCATCTCGATTGCAGTCATGTAGCGTGAAACTCACGCTCTTCGTCTCCGGTTTTTTATCAGGAGCGATCGCCCGCGCGAGTACGAATTCGGCCGCTTTCATGTACTCCTGCATCTGCGACGCGGAGAGCATGAGCGCACCTCCATTGTTGTCATAGCCGTGTGCTCGCATATCCTCGGGAAATCCGGAAGTAAAATCTCCATGGACGTCAAAGAGGTCGGCGATCGTGTTCTGATACTCCGCCCGGTTTAATCGACGCAGCACTATTTCGCCGCCCGTTCCTTTCAATTGTTCGGCGGCGCGAGAAATTTCGCTCCGAATCCAACTGGTGACCGATTCGACTTCGAATGGCTTGGGTTGTTTGGCTTTCTCGGGTGGCATTTCGCCCATCAATAGTTTGTCGATCACCAATTGCCAGTTTTCCGCATCCGCAGCGTGACGACTTACTTGAAGTGAATCAACGCGAAAGTCACCTTCTTGTTTGTCTTGCCCGTGACAACCAACGCAATAAGTCGAAACGAATTGCTTCACATTGGGCGCAACAGCATCCTCGGCCAGCGTGGCACTTGCGACTGCTGATAACAACAGCCAAACCAACACCAACCGAATAAAGGTGCAGTCGAAGCTCATTGTCCTCCTACCTCTATACAGAAGTTCAAGCTCTGTTTCTAAGCATTCAGATAGTCGCCTTTCGCTCCGCGAAAGGAA
>SXGS01147541.1_pt1 | contig 13989 bp, 11 predicted proteins | sample 3174681 | NCBI WGS metagenome assembly SXGS01 (sample SAMN11356861, study PRJNA531348) | freshwater metagenome | isolation source: freshwater sample F1-80 | place: China: Fuxian Lake, Yuxi | collected 2017-12-25
CACCCTACACCCTATCCCCCGCACCCTGCTACACTTCCGGAGACCGGCGGGTTGGCTGTCGGCAGGGAGTGCGGGAGTTCAATGCCGGATTTCGTCCTGGAAGTGGGGACCGAGGAAGTGCCGGCCGGGGTGGTGGTCCCGGCCCTCAACCAGTTGGAGGCCCTGTTTCGTGATCTGTTCGCCCGGGAACGCATCGCCGTTTCCGAGGTGCGCACACTCGGCACCCCCCGGCGTCTGGTGGTCCTGGCGGCAGGGGTCGCGCCCCGCCAGGAAGACGCGGTGGTAGAGCAGCGAGGCCCGGCACGCAAGGCTGCCTTCGGTCCGGACGGCGGCCCCACCCGCGCCGCTGAGGGTTTCGCCCGGCGCTATGGTCTCGCTCCGGCGGATCTCGTCGCGCGTGTGGTGGGCAATGCCGAGTATGTGTTCGCCCGGCAGCAGGTGGTGGGACGGTCCACGGTGGATGTGCTGGCAGACGCCATTCCAACCGTGCTGGGGTCCCTTACGTTCCCGAAGTTCATGCGCTGGGGGGAGGGTCAGCACCGAGTCTGCCGGCCGATCCGCTGGCTGGTGGCGCTGCTGGACGACGCCGTGGTGCCGGCCGAGGTAGCGGGAGTGCGCGCGGGGCGGATCAGCCGGGGGCACCGCTTCCTGCCGGTGCAGCAGCCCGGTCCGGCCGGGGGGGCGCCGGCGCTCGGGGCGCGGTTCGAAATCGAGATCGAGCGGGCAAGCGACTACCTGGCGGCGATGGAACGCGCGCAGGTGGTTGTGGACCCCGCAGAGCGCCGCCGACGCATCGTGGCCCGGGCTGAAGACCTGGCCGCAGCCGAAGGGGTGCGTATCGCGTGGGATCCCGATCTCCTGCACGAAGTCGTGTACGTGGTGGAGCATCCCACTGCGTTTCTCGGGCGGTTCCAGGAAGAGTACCTCACGCTGCCCCGACCAGTGCTGGTCTCTGCCATGAAGAAGCATCAGCGCTACTTCACTGTGGAGGAACCGGATGGTTCGCTGGCCGCCCGCTTCCTCGCCGTTCGCAATGGGGGCTCCTTCGGCCTGGACCAGGTGCGCGCCGGGAACGAGCGGGTGCTTACCTTCCGGTTCAACGACGCGGCTCACCATGCCGCCGAAGATGCGAAGAGCCGCCTGGAAGACTTCCGGGAGAAGCTTCGCCGCATCGTTTTCCTGGAAAAGCTCGGGAGCTTGTGGGATCGCTCCCAGCGCCTGGAGCGCTTGATCGGGGGCCTGTGCGAGGCGGTCGGCGCCCCGGAACTCGCAGCGAAGGCCGGGCGGTCGGCGCAGCTCTGTAAGGCGGACCTGGCGACGCACATGGTGGCCGAGTTGCCCGAACTGCAGGGGGTGATGGGACGGGTGTATGCTGCCCGCGATGGGGAAGACCCGGAGGTTGCCGCCGCGATTGAAGCCCACTACCAGCCGCGCACGGCGGGCGACCCCATCCCGGAAACGCTGCTCGCACGCCTGCTCGCCCTTGCGGACCGCGTGGACCTGCTGGTGGCGGCCTTTAGCCTGGGGTATGTGCCGACCGGCTCGTCCGACCCCTTTGGATTGCGTCGAGCGGCGCAGGGCGTAGTGGCTCTTTTGCTCGGGTTGTCGCCGGCGCTCCACCTCACGCCCTTGCTGCGGCGGAGCCGGGCTGCGTTTGCGGAAGAAGCGTATTTCGAGGCGGCGGCGCCGCTGCCTGCCGATCAAGTACTCGAGGAACTGCGTCGCTTCGTTCGCCCGCGTGTCGAGGCGATGCTGGAAGAGGCGGGCATTCGCCGGGATCTGAGCGACGCGGTGTTGTCGGCGGGGTTTGAGAGTCTGCCCGGGGCCCTGGCGCGGGCACGCTTCCTGCAAGGGCGACTGGACGATCCATCGTGGAAGCGTGTAGTCATCGTCGGCACCCGGCTGCGCAACATCCTGAAGCCGGCGGACGGGGAAGAATTGGCAGGGAACCCGGCCCGGCTGGAACACCCGACCGAATTGCGGCTGGTCGCGGAATGGCAGGCTGCACGCGTTACGGTCGAAGCAGCCACCGCCCGTGAAGATTGGGACGCGGCCTGGAACGGGTGGACGCAGTTGGATGCCGTCCTGGATCGCTTCTTCCTAGACGTGCTGGTCAACGCCCCGGACGCGGGCCTTCGCGCCGCGCGGCTGGCGCTCCTGCGAGAACTGCACGCGCCGTTCGCACGCCTCGCCGACTTCAGTCGTATCGCAGACATTGAGTAGGGAGAACGGTGTGCGCCGGCTGGCTTCGTGACGACGTTCCTCCCACTGCTGGATGAGGTGCGGCACTGTACGCTGTGCGCGGAGGCACTCCCGCTCGGCGCGCGTCCGATCCTCCAGTTCCATCCGGACGCCCGCATCCTGATCGCGGGACAGGCGCCGGGCCGCAAGACGCATGCATCCGGCGTGCCGTTTGCGGACGCAAGCGGTCATCGCCTCCGGGAGTGGCTGGGGCTGCCTCCCGAAATGTTCTACGATCCCCACCAGATCGCGATCTTGCCGATGGGGTTTTGCTTTCCCGGTGATGGGAAGACAGGTGATCTCCCGCCACGTCCCGAGTGTGCTCCGGCCTGGCGGGCGGCGCTCCTGCGGCAGTTGACGCGCATCCGCCTCACGCTCGTGATCGGCCGATACGCACAGGCATATCACCTCCCGCACGCCGGCGGATCCGTCACCGAAGTGGTGCGGGCGTGGCGCGACCACTGGCCGGCGGTAATTCCGCTGCCCCACCCGAGCCCGCGAAACAACCTATGGCTGCGGCGCAACCCCTGGTTTGGCGACGAGTTGCTCCCGGCTCTGCGTCTCCGCGTCACCCAGGTGCTCGACGGCGAAGGGTAGCGCCGGCGCCGGCGTCCTGCTGGGCGACGGCCCGAAACCCCCTCCGTGGCAGACCACGCCCGCACAGCGATCCCTGCACGGGCGCCGCCTGATTGGGAGAATGCACCCCGGGTCCGCAGCCCATATGCGCTAACATAGCCCGCAGCAGGCTTCCGCGTCGTGCGTGTGCGACCTCGCATGCGGAGGTTTACCCTCGGTGTCCGACTAAATCGGGTGCTTGCCCGGTTGTTTTTGACCCTATCTGGGTGCCGCGGCCCGCTGGATCTCCGCTGCGGCGACCTTATGTTAGCGCATATGGGTCCGCAGCCTGGCTTCACGGGAGCTGGTTCAGAGTCTCGATCAAGCGCTGAAAGTAGGCCAGATGTCCCTTGAGCACATTCGGGTCCAACGATCCCAGCAGCGCGAAGGACACCGCCCCCTTGGAGTAGCGACGACCGGCGTTACAGCGAGTCGTGGCTTGGTCGAGACAGGCAAGGACTGCGCCGCGAGACCGCTCTTCCAGGTTCTGCACCGGCGGGAGTGCTCGTTCATTGAAGTCGCTGCCGAAGTGACGCCGGAGTGCGCTCCGGTCGGTGACCAGCGAGGTCTCCAGGCACGTCGCCATGAAATGCACCCGCTCGTCGGTGGCGCCGGCAGGTCGCTTCCAACCGTCCCGGGCCAACAGGTGCTCCCAGGGGGTCCGAGTAATCGGATCTTCACTGTCCACCAGCAGGAGTGCAATGTCCCCCGGTCGCTGCTCGTGCGCAGAGCGAAAGAGATCGAACGCCTTGTTCCGGGAACCTCCAGCGACGATACGCGGTAGTCGTCCCGCAAGTCCGGAAGTCTTCAACAACCGCGAGAAGCCCGCCCGGCAGCGACTGCGCAGGTCCGCCGTGTCACCGCCGCCTTCGACGTACAGGGTCACCATCGCGTCCCGCCCAACTCCCCCCGCGTCCAGAGTTCGCCCAACCGATACCGGTCAAGCCAGGGGCGGAGCTCCACTGCATTCAGGCGACGCATCGAAGTCTGTCCCGCATGCTTCTCGCACACGATGATGGCTTCCGGATGCTCCGTGAGCGCGTCTACCAGGATGTCGGAATGAGTGGTGACGATCAGTTGTGTGCGCTGCGATGCGGCCACCAGCAGGTCGGCAACGCGGGGGATGATGTCTGGGTGCAATCCGAGTTCCGGCTCCTCCAGCGCGATGAGCCCCGGCAGCTTCGGGTCCAGCAGAATCGCCAAGAGGCAGAGATACCGAATCGTGCCGTCCGACAGCCGCGTGGCGGGAATCACGAACTCCCCCTCGGTCAGGAACACCTGCACGGTGTTGCCTTCGACACTGACGTCAAAGTCGGTGACGCCCTCGTAAAGGTCACGCAGACTATCCAGGAGGGCCTGCTTCTCCCTGGGGTGACGGCGGAGACGGTTCAAGAAAAGCCCGAGGGAGAAGTCCTCCTCCAACCGATCACTCCGCAGATCCGCCCGCTGTGGCTCCCGCAACACCGCCGTCCGACCAAATGACCAGTTTCGGTACAGGCGAATGCTCCCGTACAGCCGCGACAGCTCGTGAAGACGGGGATACCGATCCGGATCCCGTAGCTGCGCGAGGATGGAGAGGTCCGGATCCGGGTCCCGCATCCTGGTCCGATGCCCATCAATCGTGGTACCGAGAAGAGGAAGCGACCGTTGGAGGTGCGTTTCCCAATCCTGGAGTGCGGGGTCCCACACCCCGACCTGCTCCCCATCCAGCCCCATTCTCGTTCCGGATCTCCGGAACACCAGGTGGTGAAACAGGAGTTCGCTGCCGAAGCCCTCGTCTGGCGAAAAGTCATTATCGTCCACGACCTCAAGCTCTACCTTGAGCGATCCAGTGGACGACTTCCCTCCCTTCCACAGCCAATCGTCCGGGCCTCCGGCGGCGCGAAAGGCAGCCTGCAGGTCACCCGGCGCTGCCTGGAGTAGAGAAAGCGCATCCAGCAGGTTCGACTTGCCCGAACCGTTGGGTCCGATCAGCACATTGAGCCCACCGAGTTCGAGACTGGGCGTCTCGGGACCGAAGGAAAGCAGGTTGCGCACCTCGATCGTGCGAATCAGGCGAGGTCCGGGGGACACCCCTGCAGTGGTGATGCCCGAGGTCTCGTCGCCGGCCGCCGCCGGCTGCGTCGTCACGGCGCCGGGATCTTCAGGCGGAAGTCCTGCGACCGGTGGCAGATCAGGTGCGGCAACACACGGGCCGCATGCGCTGCCCAGGCGAACGAGCGGCGGCGTGGGCGCAAGGGAATCGTCGCGATCGGCGGACACATTGGCGGCAGGCATGATGTCAGGTGAGGTGGCCCCGTCCCTTGATCGCGCCCCTGATGGACTGAAGCTGCGATGTTGCGGGTGATTCTATGTGGTGTCTCCGTGATAGGGTTCGGCCCAGGGGAAAGACTCCCTCTCATCCCGTGTCGCGGCGTCGTGCGGGACGTAGCAGTTGTCCGCGTCCCAATGACCAAGGGGCGCACCGGAGGGTCCCCATCACTGCACTGTGGAGACCAGGCAGCGTGCGTCAAGAGCTTCCGTGCCTCCGGCGGACGACTTGCGGCGCCAAAGGGGCGCCGCAAGTCGGCGCCGGAGCAACTCCGGGCGCCTGCCTCCATTCCGATCTCCCGTCGTCACGGCTCACCCTATGGCATGGTTTCCAACGCAAGTAGATACAGGTCCGACTTCCCACGGCGCTCGGATACCAGCAGCAGGTGGCGCCCGTCGGGATGCCAGGTGGCATAGTCATCGCGATCCGGGTGGTTCGTAACTCGCCGGGCTCCGGTTCCGTCGGCGGCCATCACATAGATTTCGTAGCGGCCGTCGCGGTTACTGGTGAAGGCGATCTGGGCGCCGTCGGGCGACCAGCGGGGCCGGAGGTCGAGGCCGGGGCTGCGCGTCAGGCGCCGCGGCAGTCCGCCTTCGGCATCCATCACGTAGATCTCGAAGTCGCCATCCATGCTGGAGGCGAAGGCGATGCAGCGGCCATCGGGAGAAACGGCCGGGGTGGCGTAGATGCCCGCCGCGCTGGTGAGACGCCGGATACCCTGACCGTCGGGCCCGCAGGCTGCAATCTGCTGCCCTCCCGCATCCGAGAGGTGGAAGGCGATTCGGGAGCCATCCGGGGAGGGCGAGGGACAGCGTGCCACCGCCCGGGCGTCTGCCGGGATCACCTGGGCTTCGCGGTTCGTCTGCCGGTCCTGGATCACGAGCAGTAATTGGGGGCTGCCGGACGACTTCACGAAGCAGTGATAGCGACCGTCCGCGGAGAACGCAGGGTCGAGTTGGTGCTCGGGCACATTCGGGTACAACCGTTCCTGCACTCCGGTGGAGAGCCGGAGGCGTTTCAGCACCACCTGGTTCGGCACGTCGTGGACGGCGAACACCACTTCGTCCGGGCCGGAGAAGGCCGGTGCGAACTTCAGCTTGCCGTCGTGGGTGAGACGACGGGCGCGACCCTCGTCAGAGAAGCTCATGGATTACCTCCCCGTTCGGCACCACCCGCAGTTCCGCGCGGGCCTGCGAATTCATCCCCGCCAGTTCCAGCATGGTGGCGCCGACCATAGCGGGGGTCACCGGCGGCGTGGCAGGGAACTCGCCGCGCGCGTCGCTCGAGCCGATCACCCGGCCGGGTCGCACGCCGCCGCCGGCCCAGAGCGAAAAGTAGCACTGGTGCCAGTGGTCCCGGGACCCGATCCGGTTGATGCGCGGCGTGCGGCCAAACTCGCCCATGCACAGCAGGAGCGTGGACTCCAGCAGCCCACGTTCCTGCAGGTCATCCAGCAGCACTGCCAGCACCCGGTCCAGGAGTGGTCCGTGCCAGTCGGCGAGCAGGCCGAAATTGTCGGCGTGAGTGTCCCAGCCGTAGTCCGAGAAGGGGTACAGGACCTCGACAAATTGGCTCCAGTTCACCTGGACGTAGGGGACTCCGGCCTCGACGAGGCGTCTCCCCAGAAGGCAACTCTGGCCGAATGAGCTAAACCCGTACGCCTCGCGGGTGCGCTCCGACTCCTGGCTCAGGTCAAACGCCCGCCGGCCTTCGGGCGACGCAACCAGCGCCAGCGCCCGCTCCTGGAGGCGGCCCCAGGCGCCGTACGGAGCCTGTTCTACTGTCTTCCCAGCCTGGTTGAGCTGCGCTACGAGACTCCGCCGGTGTGCCAGTCGCAGTGGATGGAGGCCCTCAAGCACCCGCAGGTCGGGGATTTCGGCTTTTCCCTCCTCGCTGCAGCTCAGCATGAACGGGTCATAGCCCCTCCCCCAGAGGTTCCCGCCCTGCCCCTGCACCGGTCCCACTCCGTCTCCAATCGGACCGCGGGCCAGGGAGAGAAACGGAGGCAGTTCGCGCGAGGGCCGGGTCCGCGCCAGGATCGCCCCGAAACTCGGGGGATACTCCTTCGCAGCGGTAGTCACGCCGGTCAGTGCCAGGGATCCCGCCTCGCGGTGCCCCCCGTCGAAATTCACGTTGGACCGGATCAGCGAGTAGCGGTCGCTGCGGGCGGCGAGGCGAGGCAGCAACTCGGTGTACCGCACCCCCGGGGTCCGGGTAGGAATCGTGGCGAACGGCCCGCGGAAGTCCGCCGGAGCATCCGGCTTCGGATCGAACAAATCCAGGTGGCTCGGCCCGCCTCCCAACCAGACCACCAGCACCGACCGGGCCCGGCCTCCCGCGGCCATTGCCGTAGACCCGGCTAACCCGGCCGCCGGCAGCCCGGCGAGGCCGGCCTGCACGAAGGCGCGGCGGGTAAGCCCCTGGCAGTCCCGCGCGCGAAATGTTCCGATGTCGAGCAGCACGTCACCCTCCTGTGAACAGAATGAGACACTGCCTGGCGCCCGAAGTTGCTCCTCCCTCACCGCGAATCAACCGTCTCCTTCGACCTATTACCACGGATCGGCGCCGCCGCGTTTGCTGCCAGGTGCGGAAGGTCCTCCCCGATGGATGACCGATCTCGCTCCTCATTGCGGCGGAGAAGACCGCGTGGGGTCTGCGTCCGGAAGGGCCTCTCCGATGGATGGCCGATCCCGGGCCGGGAGCCGCGTCACTTCGGGCCTGGACTTCCGCTTCGACGGCCCGGGCTTCGGTGCGCTCCGAGAGCAACACCAGCCCGAAGGCCGGCAGCCGTTACCCTCGGCCCACCGGACCCAACGCACGCGGAACCGCAGTGCAGTGTTCAGCACCACAAACCGATTCGGGCTCTGCTTTCGGAGAAGAATCGGGTGTTTGGGTTGCGCGGGCTCGTAGCAGACGAACCGGCCGGCACAGATGCACGACTGCTGGGCGTGGTACTGGCGGGCAGGTCCACCTGCAGGTCCGCGTCCTGGCTGTCCGCCGGCCTATCGTCGTCGTAGGGCAGGGCCTCTTCGGTGAGGAGTTCAGGGGAGGCAGGGTTACGGGCAAGAACATCGCGGGGCTTCACAGGATAGCCGGCTGGTCGGATCCTACCTCACGGGATAGAGTGAGGGCCGAGGACGGAAGGATGAGTGACGGGTCGGGCACGAGGTTCGCGCCGCGAACCAGAATGACGGGGATGCCGATCCTCATCCCGATGAGGGTGAGCCGCGTCCCGCCGATCCCCTGCCTGTTTTGTAGCGCCTTGTTGGTCCCGGCTGCGTTCCCCGTCAGATTTCATCCCGACGGCGGATTTTAGTGCCCGGCGACGAGGACGAATCGCCTTCCGGGGCGAATCCTGAGCTGCGATCCACACAAACCACGGAGGTCGAGATGAGCAAGTACCGGGTGGCGATCATCGGACGGACGGGCAAGGGGAACTACGGGCACGGGCTCGACACCGTCTGGAAAGAGCTGGACAACGTGGAAGTTGTCGCCGTAGCGGATGAACACGAACAGGGCCGGGCCGAAGCCGCCCAGCGAGTCGGCGCCCCGCGGAGCTACGCGGACTATCGCCAGATGCTGGCGAAGGAGCGGCCGCAGATCGTGGCGGTGGGGCCGCGCTGGCTGGATTGCCACCGGGAAATGGTCACCGCGTGCGCCGAGCATGGCGCTTCGATGTTCCTGGAAAAGCCGCTTTGCCCAACGCTTGAGGACGCGGATGCGATGATCGCGGAGTGCGAGCGGCGCCATGTGAAGTGTGCGATCGCCCACCAGACCCGCTATAGTCCCCGGCTCGCCCGGGCGAAGGAGTTGATCCAGGCCGGCGGTCTGGGAGAAGTGCTGGAAGCGCGGGGTCGCGGAAAGGAAGACCGGCGTGGGGGAGGCGAGGACCTGATGGTGCTCGGGACCCACGTGATGGACCTGATGCGCCTTCTGCTGGGAAATCCCCAGTGGTGCCAGGCGCGCGTCTCGGATGACGGGGTCCCGGTCACCCGGGAGACGGTGCGTGCCGGCTCGGAAGGCATCGGGCCGCTTGCCGGCACCACCATTGATGCGATGTATGGCTTTGCGCACGGCGTCACCGGGTTCTTCAGCTCGCACCGGCCGAAGACACCGGGCGGATCCCGATTCGGGCTGCGCATCCTCGGCACGAAGGGGATGCTGGATATCACCACCGGCGGCCTGGCAGGGGTTCACTTCTGCGAGGATCCGAACTGGGGGTCGAACGGTTCTGCGAAGCCGTGGGTGCTGGTCAGCAGCGAGGGGTTGGGCAAGCCCGAGCCGCTCCAGGACGGCGGTCTGGGAATGGGCAACGTGGCCATCGCGAAGGATCTGATCCGCGCGATGGAGACGGACACCCAGCCCCTCGGCAGCATCTACGACGGACGCGCGGCGTTGGAGATGATTCTCGCCATCTATGAGTCGCACCGCACCGGCGCCCTCGCCCCTCTTCCGCTGAAGAATCGGAAACATCCGCTCTCGCTGCTGTAGGGCAGGGGACGACGGCACGCTTGTAGGAGCAGCACGTCGTTGGAATCACCCTGGCTTCCTGTTGCCGACTGGTCCGAGCGGTGTCTCCGCCTGGGCCTCGAGCCGGTGGTGCTTGGCCGCACGCACCACCGGTTTTTTCAGGCTCGTATGGGAGACTGGTTGCTTACCCTGGACCCCTGGTCGGGCGCGGTAGTCGTGGTGTTCCCGGCGCTTTATCCGTTTCGGTGCGGGCTCCGGCGAACCACCTGGTGGCATCTCCTGCAACGGCGGTGGTTTGATGTTCCCCAGACCCGCCTGGACCGTGCCGGTCTTGATGCCGGGTATGTCTGTGAGGCGTCCGATCCGGTGAGATTACGGGAACTGGCTGCAATCTTCGAGCGGGAGGCGCTCCTCTCCACGCGTGTCGTGCAGGAGTTTGCGGTCACGGATCACCTCAGCCGCTACAACGTCGTGTTGCCCGAGGATCTGGATGCGCTCCTGGTCCGGTGCCGGCCCGAGGCGCTCGGCTCGGACGAAGGGCTCCGTCAGATTCACGGAGTGCTGAACGGCCTGCTGCGCTCCCTGAGCCGGACCGAAAGCGGCGCCGGCCTGACTTCCCGGGCGCTCTTGCGGGTGCTGCAGGCGCCGTCGCGGGCTGTGACTGACGGGCGTACGGTCTTTTGGGACGAGATTCCGGCTCTCCGTCAAGCGGTGCTGCGTCTGGGCGAACTCCGGGAGCGGCGAGCGTTGACACCGCTGATGCGGATGCTCGCGCACCCGGACGGACCGTTGCGCCTCGGCGCCATTCAGGCACTGGGGGAACTGGGGATGCGTTCGTCGGCGCTTGCACTGGTGCCGCTGCTTGGAGAGGTCGAGTCCGATTTCGGAGGGGTTTTGGGGATTCGTGAGGCGGCTGAGGCCGCACTCGTGCGTCTCGGAGAGTGCGAGGTGGTCCGAACGGTGCAGACTGACCTGGAGACCGGGGCTGGCCTGTGGCGCACGCTTCCTGCACACTATCATCCGGCGTGCTGTGAGGCTTTCGTTCGGGCGCTGGCCACCCAGCACCTACCATCATTGGCACGGGCGGCCGCAGCACTCGCAGAAGCAGAGGATCTCCGGCTGGAACCGGAACTGCGCCTGGCACTGCGTCGTCTCGGGACCGCGCAGCCGGAGTTTCGAGGGTGTATCGCGGCGGCCGTGGACCGCCTTTCGCGGCACCTGTCCTTTCCGTGTCCCGCAGCGGCGCCCCACCCGCACCCGCAAGACCTCCCGGGTCCCGGTAGCGCACCCGGCGGGCCGGGACCCGATGCCGGGCTCTCCCGGCCGGGATCGGGATGACCGGTGTCCCGACTCCGGGGGAGCTCGTACCGGCGGGTCCATTGAACTCAACGCCCGAGATTTCCGGTGAGGGCGCTGAATACTTGCCGTTGTGCGGACGACGTAATCGGCCGGCGTACCGGTGTGAGGAGTGGAGGACGGACTATGTCGGGCTGGAGAGCCTTCTTTGGGTTGGACTGGGAAGACATCTGGACCCAACTGTGTACCGAACTGGGCGGCGAGTGGATCGCACGCGGGTTCTGGTCCGGGACGAACATGGTGCAGGTGCGCCACGAAGACTGGCTGCTGACGCTGGACACCTACACGGTCTCGACCGGGAAGTCAAGCGTGACTTTTACTCGCCTGCGCGCCCCGTTTGTGAATCGCGACCAGTTTCAGTTCCGTATCGGTCGGGAGGGTTTCTTCACTCGCGTCGGGAAGTGGTTCGGCTTGGTGGATTTCGAGATCGGGGATCCGGCCTTCGATGAGGCGTTCCATCTCGCCGGCAACGATGAACATCGGGTGCGCGCGCTCTGCGGGAACGCCCGCATCCGTGAACTGTTGCACCTGCTTCCGGCGGTACAGTTCGATGTGCGGCCGCGTCAGTGGGGTGGTCCGGCGTTCCCGGACGGGGTGAACGAACTGCGGTTCGATGTGGTCGGCATCATTCGTGACCTCCCCACGCTGCGCCGGCTCTTCGAACTCTTCAAAGAGACGCTGGACGAAGTGGCTCGTCTGGAGACGCAGCCGGCGGATGAGACCATGCGGCACGTGCGAGTGCTCCTCTCGCCTGGAGGCGATGTGGAACATAGCAAGGTGGTCCTCTGGGACGGGGATCCCCCGCGGCGGCGTGCGGCCGAGCGCCTCGGCATGCTGCGTGATCCCCGGGCAGTTCCCTACCTGTGCCAGGCACTTCAGGATTCGGATATCGCACTCCGAGTGGCGGTGGTCGGCGCCCTGGGGGCCATTGGTGAACGCAGCGCGGCGCCGTACCTCATCGCCGAGTTGGGTGTCGAAGCCACAGCCGACGGACAGCCGTACGACCGCTGGGTTGCGGCGGCACTGGACCAACTGGGACACCGGGAGCAGGCGACGGCATTTCAGGCCGCTTTGGCGGCAGGGATTCAGGATACCCGGGCGTTTTTCGGCCCGCTGCGCCCGGCGTTCATCGCGGCCTTCCGCAGTGCCCTCGAGCGCCACAGCCCGCATCAGGTGGGCCACGCGGCCTGCGCGCTGGCCGACCTCGGCGCCGTAGAAGAGCGCCGCGCCATCCAGGATGCACTGCGGCGCTGGCGTGGAAAAGACTCCGAGCTCCGCTCCACCCTCAGTGCTGTGTTGGAGGATCTCGAGGATCGCTCGCGCCTGCCGCGTCCGGCGGCAGCCCCGGTTCCGGAGGCCTCTGCGCTCCCGCTTCCGGGGTCCAACCCGCACGAGGAGTTGCGCCACTAATCGTGTCTGGACTGTTGATTTCTGCGCGAGTACTGTGATAACCGGATCAAAGGACCTACTGATTTTGGGTGAGCGTGACGTCACACCCACCTAAACGAAGGAGAAGCTCTCATGAACCGACAGCGACGTGGATTCACTCTGATCGAACTGCTTGTCGTGATTGCTATCATAGCGATTCTCGCAGCAATCCTCTTCCCGGTATTTGCACAGGCGCGCGAAAAGGCGCGCCAGGCAAGTTGCCTCAGCAACATGAAGCAGCTTTCGCTCGGTATCTACATGTATGCGCAGGACTTCGACGAAGCACTGCCGTACAACTACGCCTATGAAGGCGCTATCTCCGGCGGCAACTGCACCCAGCGCACGCCCCCGGTGCTGCGTTGGTGGCAGGACTTCGTGCGTCCCTACATCAAGAACGAGCAGGTTTACATTTGCCCAAGCGGCAGCATCGGACGTGTTCTCTACACCTTGGGACGCACGGCGCCGGGCGCGCAGCTTGATCCTAATCCGCTGGTGAAAGACTATATCGCCAACGCCGCAGCCGCCGCAGCGGACCGCGGCATCGTGGCCGGCACGACCTTCACCGGGCGGGTTGGTCCCTTCACCAACAACGGCGGATGCGGCACCGAGATCGTGACGCTGGCACAGTTGGAAGATGTCTCCGGAACCATCGCGATTTTCGATGGGTACCGGTCGAGCGAAATCTGGGCTCTGTGCCAGTCCAATTGTCCGAACATCACGCCGCCGCAGCCGACTGCCTGCGCGGGGAGTCGACTCAACACCCCGTGGCCGAACTACGCGGCCGCCCGGCACAACGCCGGCTATAACGCCGGCTATCCGGACGGGCACGTCAAATTTGCGAAGAACCCCCGCTGTGGGGAGTTCACCCGCAACCCGGGAGACTGATCCGCCCGAACGGCAGGTCGCATGCGGTGGGGCCGAGTTGGGGGAATCTGGAATCCCCCGCGGAGCTCCGCCGCAGCCGTGGCGGCCTGTTTGCGTCTCTCAGCGGCCTGACGGCCCGTCCCCCACCCTCCGAGCGCCGCACTCCTGTCCGCCCGAGTGGTCGCCCCGCAGACAGCGGCTGCTTCAGCCATTTCCCTCGGCATCGAGATCCACCCGAAACAGCTCGCTCCCGGCGGCGTTGTGCAGACTGATGGTAAGTGCCCGCGTTCCGGGATCCACCCGTCCCATCCCGAAGAACTGGAAGCCCTCGGTCGGAGGGCGGTTGGGTCGCATGCCGGCCGGAATGCCGACGAATCGCGCCTGTGGGCCGAATGTGTCGTCCAGTACGCCGGGACCGAACGTTCCGGCATTCAGCGGTCCGGCCACGAATTCCCAGAACGGTGTGAACTCCTGGAACTTCGCGCGGTTCGGGTCGTAGTAGTGCGCCGCGGAGTAATGGACGTCGGCAGTCACCCAGACCAGGTTCCGAATCCGGTTGTGGTGAACGTAACGGAGAAGATCGGCGATCTCCAGTTCTCTGCCGAGCGCGGGCCCGTTGCCGTTCGCGACCGCTTCGTAGCGTCCTCCGGTGTCGCCCACCATCAGGCCGATCGGCATGTCGCTGGCGATCACCTTCCACGTCG
>SXGS01480064.1_pt1 | contig 13988 bp, 13 predicted proteins | sample 3174681 | NCBI WGS metagenome assembly SXGS01 (sample SAMN11356861, study PRJNA531348) | freshwater metagenome | isolation source: freshwater sample F1-80 | place: China: Fuxian Lake, Yuxi | collected 2017-12-25
GACCCAGAGCGGGCCTGGGAGGGTGTCGATTGCCTTCTGCACATCGGCGAGCGAGAGCACAGGCACGCCTTCTGCCACAGGCGCCCCGAAGGATTTGAGCAGCGCCTTGGCTGGGTATTCATGGATGTTCATGGAGTGGTTTCCCTGTCCGGCCTCACGGCCCGCCAGCATCCCTGCCGGTTACCGTTTCCGTTCCTCTTTGACGGGGCGCTATATACACGCCTCAAGGGAGCCTGCAACAGGCTGAGTACAAGTCCGAGTACTTAGCTTTGATCCCCTTCCGTGGGGTCACGCGGCATGATTTCGACGCTCGCCAGAGGGCTGGGAAGGATCGCGGCACGCTCGCCGGGCGGGGGAGATTCCGCTGCGCTGCGCTGACGAACGCGCACGATCATGTAGACCGCGAGCAGGCCGAGCATCACCCCGGCAAAGCCGAATAGGCCCACCGCGCCGCCAATCCGCATCGCCATGCCGGAAATTAGCGGTCCGGCAATTGATCCCGCCGCCCAGACAAAGAGGAGGCCTGACATCACCTGCGGCACCTGGCCCTGGGGCGTGCGGTCAATCGCATGGGAAACGCACACCCCATAGAAACAGAGCGCCCCTGCCCCCCAGATGCCGATCAGGAAAAGGATGCCGGTTTCGCCGATGACGGTGCCGAAGAGCGCAATCAGGATGGCCGCTGCCCCCGATACTGCCGCGAGCCCGGCAATCACCAGGCGCCGGTCGATCAGGTCGGACAGGCGCCCGGCCGGCCATTGCACGATGAGGCCGCCGATCCAGGCGATGGCGATGGCGATGGCGGCCGCCGCTGTGCCCCCGCCCGCCAGTTCAAATTTCTCGAAATAGACCGGCAGAAGTGCCAGCGTCCCCGTGTTGACGAGCCCGGCGCCGACCACGCCCACCACGGCCGCCGGCGCAATCGCGAAGAGCTGGCCGAGCGGCATGGCCTTTCTGTCTGGCGGGGGCGGCTCCTTAAGCTTGGTCAGGCAGGTTGGCACCAGCGCGAGGGCGAGGAATAGCCCCGCCCAGATATAGGACCTGCTATCGAGCGGCGAGAGCCCGGCCAAGAAGAACGGGCCGACAATCAGCGAGAGCTTGGCGGCGGTATGATAGACGCCCATCACATTGCCGCGAGAGCGCGCGGGCACGGCCTCTCCCAGCCAGCTTTCGATGCTGGTGAACATGTAGGCAAAGCTGATGCCCTGGAGGACACGGATCAGGGCCCAGAAGGGCGCTTCCTGGATCAGGGCCAGCGACAGGATCCCTGCCGCGCTGACCCCTGCACCGGCCGCGAACAGACGGATATTGCCGACCAGCGCAAGCGCGCGCGGCGAGGTCCACGCCCCCAGCATGAAGCCGGCCGCATTCATCGCCGCGACAAAGCCGATCAGCGAAGCATCCACGCCGAGCCGCTCCAGGCCGAGCGGGGTGAGGATACCGGTCAGCCCGCCCGCCAGTTGCAGGATCATCACTGACAGGATCAGCGCGAGTACGGAGCGTGTGTCAGTCATGGCCTCGTTCCGGCGCGCTGGCCGGCTGGCGCGCCTTTAGTTCCCGGCTGGCGCCCGGAACGGGGCTGCCACTTCATTCACGGTGTCGCCGGTGTCGCTCTTGATGGCAAGACGGACCGTACCGGTCTCCCAGTCAATTTCGATGGCCCCGAAATTGTTCGGCGCATAGCCCGCCCCGATCTGCGCGCGGTCAACTTCCGAAGACGTATCGCGCATCGAGACATTCATCGAGGACGCCGTGATCTCATGGGCCGGATAAGGCAGCACGGCATCATCCTTGTAGAGGAAGGCTGTGTGCCGGTCGCCGGATACAAAGACCACACCTTCGGCCTGCGTCTCGGTGATTAGGCTGTAGAGGCGTTCCTGCTCGGCCGGCAGGCGCGACCAGGCTTCATAGCCATGGCCGTCCGTGGTCATGATCTGGATGGACGACACGATCAGGCGCAGGTCCGCCGGCTCCTGCAGCTGGTTCTCCAGCCAGGTCCACTGGTCATTGCCCAGCATGTCCTGCCCTTCCGAGGCGGACGGTATGTAGCGTTCCTTGCCTTTGACGCCCCACTCATCCGTCGGCGTCAGCCCGGAGCGGAAAAAACGGGTGTCGAGCATGATGACCTGCACGCGCTGGCCCTCTGGGCCGAAGCTGCGGGCGTAATAGGTACCGGGCCAGGCGCCGACATCCTCGTTCTCAAGGCCCCAGAATCGCTCATGTATCCGCTCGGCAAGGCGGCGGAAGGGAAACTCGCGGCCCGCATCATTGGCGCCGTAATCATGGTCATCCCACGCCACCATCATCGGATGCTTTGCCCGCACGGCCTGAAAGTCGGCGCGCGCGGCCAGCTCGGCAAAGCTCTCGCGCAGCTCGTCGAGGGTCGCCTCATTGCTGATATAGCTGCGCCCGTCCATGTCTCCGTAGACATTGTCCCCGATCATCAGAAAGAGGTCTGCCTCCTGCGCCGCCACGGTCGACATCGCGGTGCCGTCTTCTGTTTCCTCATTGAAGCAGGAGCCAACGAGAATGCGGGTCAGCACGTCCTGATCCCCCGGCAGGGAGACACCGCTCGGCGCGCGCGGGAAGAAGTCCTCCGGCAGGGTCCGGTAGTAGAATTCGAGCGCGGCTTCCGCGCTCACCGGCGCGAGCAGATCATCGGGGAGGATAGTCACCGTACCGGAAGGCGGCGCGGGCGGCGCCGCCTCGCTTGCTGTTGGGGTCTGGCACGAAGCGAGCGCCAGCATCAGCGCGAGATTGGCCGAAAGTGTCCGAAAGTGTCCCATTTTGTCCTCCTGTTGACCCGTGGAGGGAACTGTAGGGGCGCTTTGTGACAGGTTTAAAGGGCCAATCGGCTCAGACGGCAAAGAAGAGGTGCCACATCAGCCTTCCGGGCAGGAAGCTGAACAATCCGGCAATCACCAATCCGCCCATGAACATGCCCGTCATATGCTTGCGGTGGGCACCGATATTCTTCCGCCGGGCGGCTGCCAGCCCCATCGGCAGGATGATCATGGTCCATGCCGAGAGCGCATGAATGAAGCTGAAACTTCCAGGATTGAGGCTTTGCAGGAAGAATGAGCTGACCGCGGTGACGGCCATGCTGACGACCCAGACATAGCCCAGCGCCTTGTGCATTGCCCGGCCCTTCACCCCTGCCAGCAGGACGCAGCCAGCGGCGAACGTGATCACGGCCGCCGCGACATGCGCCTGCAGCACGAGCGGTGATTGCAGGAGCAATGTGAAATCCACGCGGAACCGCACCGGGCCGTCTCCGGCCAGCATCAGATAGCTGATGACAGCGTAAACAAGCAGCGCCACCCCCGCCATCATCCGGTTGGGATACTGGCGCCAGAGACGCACGATGCGGCGCTCGGGCAAAGTTGGCTTTGAGGCGTGCCTGGCGGCGGAAGGCGTGGCAAGGACGGTCATCAGGAAGGTCTCCGGAAGCGGTTTGGAAGGAAGCGTGTGCCCAATTTGCGCTCAGCCCGGCCCCCTGCCACCCGGAGTGCGTGTGCAGGGTGGAATCCTTCGCGAAATCCCGTCAGAACGGCTGACGAAGCGCGAAATTCGAGGGGGCTTTCGTTTGCGTATCGCCATTGACTGGAAGCAGCGCGGCAAGGAATTCGCGATCTATTGCGCGATCGGCGTCTTCCTGACGGTCATCCGCCCCTACAACGCGACCGGAGACCTGCCGCTCTGGGCCACCTTCCTGTTCTGGACCGGCCTGATCATTCTCGGCAGCCTCACCGGGGAAGTGACACTCTTCGCGCTCCGCAAGCGCCAGCCGCCGCTGCCCACACCTCTGACGCTGCTGATCGTCAGCATCACAACAGCGCTCGTGATTACCATAACCATCGCCATCCTTGAGCGGCTGCTGTTCGACCGGGTGCTGCCGCTCTCCTACATGCCACGCCTGTTCGGCCTCGTCTGGGTTATAGCAGCAGCCATGACCGGTGTTGGCTACCTGCTGGAGCGATCCGTCCTCGCGCCGCCGCCCGAGCCAGTCGAAGGCGCAAACCCGGAGGCAACATTCCTGTCGCGGTTGCCGGTAAAATATCGCACAGCCCAGCTCTATGCGGTCTCCTCGGAGGACCACTACCTGCGCATCCACACCAGCTATGGCGAAGAGCTGATCCTGATGCGGCTGGCCGATGCCATGCGCGAACTTGCAATGGCGGACGGGTTACAGGTGCACCGGTCCTGGTGGGTGGCAAAGCCTGCGGTGCGCGACACAAACCGTCAGGGCGGCAAGCTCAGCCTTGTGCTGGTATCGGGCACGCAGGTTCCCGTGTCCCGGACCTTCCTGCCGGAAGTGAAGGCGGCCGGGCTCGCAGCCTGAATCTACATCGTGACGCCGGTGACCGGATCGGTTGAGACCAGTAGCTGCTTGACGAACTCGATATGGCTGCGCAGCCGGTAGAGATCGTCCGTATAGGACAGCGGCACGTCCAGCTTGCCCACTTCGACCTGCAGGCGCTCGAGCTGTTTCTCCACGCCGATCCGCGCAGCTCCGGTTGGGAGCGCCCTGCCCTGCGCCTCAAGCTCCCGCAGATCCTTGTACCAGACATAGATCTTGCGCCGCACGCGCCACCGGTAGAGCGGCGGGGCCGCCCGCACCAGCGGGAAAGCGAGCGTCAGGAGCGGGATGGCAAGCACCCAGGCGCGGTCGAGAAAGTTCGCCACGCTGAACGGAAAATAGCGCCGCAGGAAGGATGGCCCGTCCTGATAGTAGCGGGCGACCTGCTTGCTCACGGGAAGGTCGACATGCGTCATGCTGGGAAACTGGCCACCTTTGGTGAAGACACTGGGCTCGGCATGAATGAGGACGGCTGTATCAAGCAGTAGCGCCTCGATCGCCGGATGGATGTCGCCATGCACGGTAAGCTGGGCGATGGCCGCCACGAGGGGCACATCGCGGGAGGGAACGTCGGCGCCGACATCAATCACACCCCGGATCAAGGTGACGGCGGAGAGGGCCTCCTCTCGCCGCGCAAGCGCTTCGGCGCGATCGAAGGGCAACAGCCTCACCTCATCCGAGCGCATGAGGGCCTGAATGTAGGCGGCGCCGGGAGACGCAGCGAAAGCAACAGCATCGATCTCGCCGGACAAAAGCGCTGCCTGGGACTCGGTGCTGCCGAGCGCCTGGCGGGAGGCTTCGGGCCAGGCGCCGCCATATTGCTGCTGAAGGGCGAGCGCGAGCGCGCGGGTGCCCGATCCCTCTACTCCGATTGACAGGCGCGCGCTGCGAAGGTCGCCGAAACTTTCCGCCGGATGTCCGGCGCGCACGAACACCCAGAAGGGTTCTTCAAAAATCCCGCCGGCCGACCGAAGAATTTCCGCGTCCCGGGCCGTGGCCAGTCCGCCCTGGACAATGGCAACATCGACCTCACCGGCCTCCAGCATGCGAAGATTGTCGATCGAGCCGGCCGTGTCGACAAGTTCGACCTTTATCCCCTGCTCCTCGAGCAGGCGCTCATAGCGCTCTGCATAGGCATGGTAGGCGCCACCGGGCGAGCCGGCGGCAAAACGGATGGATTTGGGCGGCGCCGGGTCCATGGCTGAGAGCGCCCAGACAAAGCCGATGAGTGCCACGGCCAGCAAGGGGCCGTAGATTTTCCAGAAGTCCCTGCCCGGCATTCGTCCTGTCCCGCTCCTGCTGCCCCGTTCCCTGCAAGGGCATTTGACCTGCACAGGCCCCAAGCGCAAGCGCCGGGGCCGTCACGCCCTGGCTCAGGCCTTGTGATAGGGTGTGCCGGCCAGGATGGTCATCGCGCGGTAAAGCTGCTCGGCGAGCATCGCGCGCACCAGCCGGTGAGGCCAGGTCTGTACGCCGAAAGCCAGCGTCTGGGGCGCAGCCGCGCGAACTTCCGGCGAATAGCCCTCAGCTCCGCCGATCAGGAAACAGGCGTCGCGCACGCCATCGTCGCGCCAGCGCGAGAGCCGGGACGCGAACAGGTCGGAGGTGAGGTTTTCCCCGCCCTCATCCAGACGGATGATACGGGCGCCTTCGGGAAGTTTCGCCAGCAGCCTTGCGCCTTCCCCGTCCATGCCACCGCCGCTTGCCACTTCGGCTTCGTCGGGCCCCTTGAAGCCCAAACCGCGGGCCATGGCCCCGGCCCGGCGCAGGTAATCATCGGTCAGGTCGCGCTCTGGCCCGTCCTTGAGACGGCCGACAGCGAGTATCTGAAGGCGCATGCCTCAGGTCGCGTTGGCGCGGTGGGCAGACTTGTCCGAAACCCAGATTTTCTCGAGATTGTAAAACTCACGCACTTCCGGGCGGAAGAGGTGAACAATGACGTCGCCGGTATCGATCAGGACCCAGTCGGCATTCGGCATGCCTTCGACGCTGGGCTTGCGGCCGGTTATCTTTTTCACTTCCTCGGCCACGTGGCTCGCGAGCGCTGCAACATGGCGGCTCGAACGTCCGGACGCGATGATCATGAAGTCTGCCAGGGAGGACTTTCCCTGCAGTTCGACAAGGATCAGGTCCTCGGCTTTGTCGTCTTCGAGAACTTTGCAGAGCGCATCGGCGACCGATCTGATCTCTTCGATCGTGACGCTTTTGGGGGGCTGGGCCCGGGAAGTGGCGGATGACAGGACGTGGGTTCCTTTGACTGTTTGAGCCTAAAACTACCATGTAAGGGCGGCTTCAACCAGCAAAAAGCCCATCTGGACAGAATCCGGGCAGGTGCGCGAAGCTAGCTGCCTTTGATCACCGCCGGGCAGCGCTGTTCAGCTGGGATACAGGGAATTAAATTTAGTTTGCCAGAAAATCGCCGTATCTATCGGCTTTGTAACCGGGCCCCTCCCGGCCAGACCTCAGGAATAGTCTCATGCGTGCGCCCCTCGTCCTCCTCTCTTTGATTGCCCTGCTGCCGCTGACAAATTGCGCTGTTGCCGCCGTTGGCGCGGTCGGCGCAGCGGGCCTCGCTGCTTCAAAGGACCAGACTGTCGGCCAGTCGATCGACGACACCGCTGCCTCAAACGAGATCAAGGGGCGCCTTATTTCGGAAAGTTCCAGCCGGTTTGGCGAAGTGGACGTAGAGGTCGCCGGCGGGCTCGTCCTGCTGACCGGCCGGGTCTATTCCGCCGAAGACCGCACCCGCGCCGAAGGCGTCGCCTGGACATCGATGTACACCCAGGATGTGGCCAATGAGGTCAAGATCGAACAGCCCGGCGGCTTCTTCGCCAATGTGGCTGACGAGATCATCAGCGGCCGGGTCCGCTCCCGTCTGATCGGCTCTGGCACGGTCAAGAGCATCAACTTCAATGTCGAGACCTATAATGGCGTGGTCTACCTGATGGGCATCGCACGCACGCCGGAGGAACTTCGCCGGGCCGCCGAAGAAGCCAGCGTTGTGGGCGGCGTGAAGCAAGTCGTCTCCTATGTCCGGGTTGTGGACGAAGTGGTGCGCCCTGCGGCCCCGACAACACAAATGCCCGTTTCGCCCTCCCCCTCTTACCAATCGCAGCCTGACACGTCATATGACAGCCAGGCGCTGCCCGAACTTCGCGGCGTCAGTTACTGAACCGGAAGCTTTTGGGGGGCTTGAGCCCTCCGCCTGCCTTTCGGGAACGCCGGAAGGAAGAACAGCGTGACGCTTCGTATTGCCATTCAGATGGACCCGCTGGAGCAGGTCAACATCGACGGGGACACCACCTTTGCGCTCGCCGAAGTGGCGCAGGCCCGTGGCGCCGAGATTTTCGTCTATGGCCCGGCCGACCTTTCCTTCCGCGAGGGCCGCGTGACCGCCTGGGCCCGTCCGGCAAAGGTTCAGCGCGTCCGCGAAACTCCCGGTCTCTTCGGCCCCCACCAGACGCTGGATCTCGCGCGCGACGTCGATGTCGTCCTGATGCGCCAGGACCCGCCATTCGACATGTCCTACATCACCGCTTGCCACTTGCTGGAAGCGGTGACGGGCCAGACCCTTGTGGTCAATGATCCGGCCGGTGTGCGCTCCAGCCCGGAGAAGATTTTCCCGCTGATGTTTCCCGAACTGATGCCGCCAACCCTTGTGACGCGCGACCGCCGGGAAATTGATGCCTTCCGGGAGGAATACCGCGACATCATCGTAAAGCCACTGCACGGGCATGGTGGCGCAGGCGTGTTCCGTCTGAAATACGACGACCCCAATCTCGACTCGCTGCTGGAGCTCTTCTTTGCCCGCGCCCCTGAGCCGCTGATGGTGCAGGCTTTCTTGCCGGCCGTGTCGGAAGGCGACAAGCGCGTCATCCTGATCGACGGCGAACCGGTGGGCGCGATCAACCGGCGGCCAAAAGCCGGTCAGGTCCGGTCAAACCTGGTCGTTGGCGGGACAGCCGAGGCCACAGACCTCTCCGCCGCAGACCGCAACATCTGTGAAGCCATCGGGCCGGAACTGCGCCGCCGGGGGCTGACCCTGACCGGCATTGACGTGATCGGCGGACGCCTGACCGAGGTCAATGTCACCTCACCGACCGGCCTTCAGGCCCTGAAACGCCTGTCAGGCATTGATGCGGCTGCAAAATTCTGGGACGTTGTGCAGGCAAAGCTTGCCGCAGGCTGACGCTTGGGCCAATTTCGGGGAATGCTCATGAAACCGATTACCGTCGCGCTTCTCTTGTCCCTCGCTGCAACCGGCGCAGCCTGCTCTGATACTGTCGAGCCGAGCGCCGAAGCAGTTGCCGCCGCGCCAGCCGAAGGTGACCCGCTGCCGGTCGATACGTCGACGGCAACCTCCGAGACCGAGCTCAGCGGCACACTGAACCTGAATGTCGGCGCGCCGCAGGAAAGCTCCACACGTCTTCTCGGATCGGGCAGCCTTGGCGGTTCGGGCGAAAGCAACACCGTTCTTGGCGCGGGCGTCCTCAGCGGCCCCAAGTTTGGTGAAAGCATCGATCTCGGCATCGATCTGGACGAAATTGACGACCCGGCTTCGCTGCTGGAGGCGCCTTCGGAGCCAGCCGCCGCAGAAGACGATCTCATCCGCCTGCCCGACTAAACGGGCTAGCCGGCCAGTTCTTCAGTCTCCATCCATTCCGAACACGCCCTGACGGCTTCCGGCAGAAGGTCCGGGCGTTCGATGTAGTAATGATCGGCGCCCTGGATGTCCCGGTAGGTCTTGCGGCCGTGCGAGACGGCTTCATAGAGGCGTGCCGCATGGCTGGGCGTGCAGGCAAGGTCGGCCGTATTGTTGATTACCAGCACCGGGCAGGAGATGCGCGCCGCATTGCCCAGACCATCCGCATTCGTCGTATCAAAGCCCCATTGGGACAGCCAGGATCGCAGCGTTGTGAAACGCGCAAGGCCGACCGGTCCGTCATTGGCGATGCGAGGCTCTCCAAGATAGCAGGTGTAGGGGCGCCGGTCTGACGGCTCCTGCATGGGGTCGGTCCAGCAGACATTCGCCATCGTGCCGTGAACGGTGAAGGCGCGTTCCATATTGGGCTCGCCCTTTCGGCGCAGATCGTCGAGCGTCTCGCGCACCCAGGACGTGATCCGGCGGTTGCGATCAAGCTGGGCCGCGCGGAACCGGGCCACAAAAGCGGGCGTATAGGGCGGCTGATCGGGATTGGCCGGATCATAGATGTTGAGCGAGGGGTCGCGCTCGAACGGGCGGGCCTCGTCATGGATCGACGGGTCCATCCATTCGGTCAGCGTCACTGCGCGGCTGACATGGGCGGCCAGCAGCATGATGCCATCGGCGGGGGGCAGGTCTTTCTTTGTCAGGTCATATGGCTCACCGGCCGGTGTCTCGGTGATCGTCGTTTTCTCGGCCTGATCCTGATAGAATAGGGAGAGGGAGCCCCCGCCCGACCAGCCGCCGAGGATCACGCGGCCGTAGCCAAGTTTCGTGCGGGCATGGGCGATGCAGGCGCCAAGATCGGCCAGGCACTTTTCCATGATGAGGGCGGTATCGTTGCCCCGGTAACGCGTGTTGCAATAGATGACATGGTGGCCGGCATGGGCGAGCGCGTTGACCAGTGGCAGGAACGCTCCGCCGCCGATGGGGTGAGAAAAGATCACCACGCTGCGCGCAGAAATTCCCTCGCGGAATATCCGCATGCATTCGACAACCACTTTCTCCCCTGCCCCGCCATAGACATCCTTGAAGGCGGATGTCTCGGTGTGCAGCACCAGATATGGCTCGCGAACCAGTCTCTGCTGGCTTGACATCGCGTCTTCCTCCTTGCCCCGATCGAACTTGCAGCACATTATACCCTCAGAGCGCCGGAGCAACGGCGCCGCAGGGTCAAGCCCGAGGGGCAAGGGAGGATAGAGCCATGATCAAGGTGAACGGCATTCATCACATCGCCATCATGGCGGCTGACATCCGCGAGCATATTGCGTTCTTTTCAGATGTGCTGGGCTGCAAGCTCTCGGCGATCTTCGACATGCACGGCGTACCCGGCGGCGTTCATGCCTTCCTGCACATGGATGACCATTCCTATTTCTCGGTTGTGGAACTGCCTGCGGTCAAGAATATCCCGATCGAGCTCGGCGTGACCCATGCCGGCACCGGCGCAGACCCCTCCGCCCCCGGAACAATGCAGCACCTCGCCTTCCGCGTCGACACCCCCGAAGAGCTTCTCGCCATCCGGGACCGCATCCGCAAGAGGGGCATCAATGTGATCGGACCGCTCGATCATGCGATGTGCCAGTCGATCTACTTTGCCGGGCCAGATCAGCTCACCCTGGAAGTGGCGTGCTCGGAAGAAGCCATCAATCCGGAAGCCTGGATTGACCCGGCCGTGATTGCGCGACTTGGGATATCGGACGAGGACCTTGCCCGGTACAAGAGCCCGGACCCGTATTCAGGCGAAGGGGGCAAGGTCGCCCAGCCGCCTTATGATCCGGCCAAGCCGCATCAGGCCTATCCCGAGCCGATGTACAAGGCGATGATCGCGGCGCCCGATGATGTCATCACCAAGTCAGCGAAGTTCGAGCCACCGGTAAAAATCGCCAGCTAGGAACCCTGGCTCAGCGCTTTGAGGCGATAGACCAGATCGAGCGCCTCGCGCGGGGTGAGGCTGTCGGGATCTGTCGCCTCAAGCGCTTCGATCAGCGCAGAGCTTTCGGCAGGAAACTCCGGGGCCGGATCTTCGGCAACCATCGCAAACAGAGGCAGACTTTCCGCCGCCGATGGCCCTGCTTCCAGCTTCTTGAGGATTTGCCCGGCGCGCGTGACCGCCGAGCGCGGCAGGCCGGCCAGTTTTGCCACCTGCACGCCATAGGAGCGGTCCGCCGGGCCAGGCTGGACCTCGTGCAGGAATATCAGGTCCTGCTTCCATTCGCGCGCCTTCAGCGAGGCATTGGCCGCAGCCGGGAGGCGCGCGGCAAGGTCTGTCAGCTCATGATAGTGGGTCGCGAAGATGGCACGGCATCTGTTCGTGTCGTGCAGATGTTCAACCGCCGCCCAGGCGATCGCGAGGCCGTCCCAGGTGGCCGTGCCACGTCCGACTTCATCCAGGATGACAAAGCTTTCCGGCGTTGCCTGATTGAGGATGGCTGCGGTTTCCACCATCTCGACCAGGAAGGTCGAGCGACCGCGCGCCCGATCATCAGACGCGCCGACTCGCGAGAAGACGCGGTCTGCGAGCCCGAGCCTCAGCGAGATTGCCGGAACAAAGCCGCCCGCCTGCGCCAGGATCACGGCAAGGGCCGACTGGCGCAGATAAGTGGATTTACCCGCCATGTTGGGGCCGGTGACCAGCAGGAAGCGCGCGCCGTCCGTTCCGTCCGCATCCAGAAGAAGATCGTTGGCCGTAAAGCCCTTCCCGTCCCGTTTGAGGGCGGCTTCGACGACTGGGTGGCGCAGGCCCTTTGCCTCGAACACCGGGCGGGGGTCAAAGTGCGGGCGCACCGCGCCCACTTCGCCCGCCCAGACGGCATGGCTGGCAGCAACATCAAGCTCGGCGAGCGCCGCCGCGATGATCGCCAGCGGCCCGGCAAGTTCTTCAGCCCTTGCGCAGAAACTCTCAAAGATGGCGATCTCGCGCGCTTTGGCCTCGTCTTCTGCGCGGCCGATGCGCCCGGCAAGATCGGCCAGCTCATGCGTGGAGAAGCGGACAGCCCCGGCCATCGTCTGGCGGTGGATGAAATCGGCCGAGAGCGGCGCGCGCAGCATCGGGTCTGCCTTGGCGGCGGGCACCTCGATAAAATAGCCCAGCACATTGTTGAACTTGACCTTCAGGGCCGAAATGCCGGTCTGATCGGCATACTTTGCCTGCAGCTCGGCAATCACGCGGCGGCTGCCATCCCTCAGGGCACGGACTTCATCAAGTCCGGCGTCCCACCCTTGCGCCACGAAGCCGCCCTCCCGGGCGAGCATGGGCGGAGCCTCCACCAGGGCGCGGGCAATATCTTCGGAAAAAGCCCGCACGGAGGGCGCGCCGGAAAGGCCGAGGGTTTCGGCAACATCGGCAAGGCGCGCAGGCAAATCCTGCCCAAGCAAGGCGGCCGCCTCTGCGCCCGAGAGCACCGCCTTTGCCAGCGCCTGAAGATCCCGCGGTCCGCCCCGCCCCAGATTGAGGCGCATCACCGCGCGCTCAAGGTCGGGCGCCGCTTTCAGCCGGACGCGCACGTCGTCAAGCAGGCCGGTGTCTGACATCAGATGCGAGACTGCGTCCTGACGGGAGGTGATCTCGGCGATGCTGCGCGAAGGCCGCGCCAAGCGCGCCGCAAGAAGGCGCGCGCCGGGCGCGGTCACCGTCCGGTCGATCACCGCAAGCAGCGTCCCGTCCCGGCCGCCGCTGATGCTGCGGTCAATCTCGAGACTGGCGCGTGTTGCCGGGTCGATCAGCAGCAAACCGCCGGCATCCGGGCGCCGGGGGGCGCGCAGGCGGATCGGGGCGCCCGCCTGGGTGAGCTTCACATAGTCGAGCAGCAAGCCGGCAGCGGCCAGTTCCACCCGGCTGAAATCGCCCAGCGCATCAAGCGCGGCAAGGCCGAACACTTCCTTGAGCAGGGCTTCGCCCACTTTGGCGGTTGCGGCGCGGCCGGGGCGCTCGGTGACCGGGGCGCTGAGGAAACCGCGCGCCTCCTGGATCAGGGGGCGGTCTGCGTCCTCCTGCGCGATCAGCAGTTCGCTCAGCGGCCAGGCGAGTAGCGCCTCGCCAAGGCGCGCGGCCGGAATGGCGGTCAGGTCAAACGCGCCGGTCGAGACATCGCAGACGGCCAGCGCCGCCTCCCCCGTTCCGGCAAAGGCGAGAGCCGCGAGCGCCTGCCCCTGCCGGGCCGGCAAAAGCGCGTCCTCGGTCAATGTCCCCGGTGTCACGATCCGCACAACGCCGCGCTGGACAATCGACTTCGACCCGCGTTTGCGCGCCTCGGCCGGAGACTCCATCTGCTCGCAGACCGCGACCCGGCACCCGGCCTTGATCAGCCGCGCCAGATAGCCCTCTGCTGCATGATACGGCACCCCTGCCATCGGAATGGGCTTGCCGTCATGCTCGCCCCGCGCCGTCAGCGTGATGTCGAGGATCCCGGCTGCCTCTACGGCATCTTCGAAGAACAGCTCATAGAACTCGCCCATGCGGAAGAACAGCAGAGCGCCGGGATGCTCTGCCTTGATCGACAGATACTGCGCCATGAAGGGCGTCGGTTCTGTTGTGGCGGATGGGCGGGCAGTGTCGGGCATGGGGCGGCACGCTAGCCGGGTCCGCGCAGATTCGCAAAGCCATGCGGCACCAGCGCCCCCATTTCACTGTTGGCAGGGCCTCCGGCGCGGCCTAGACGGGGAAGAGACAGATACCCACAACAGAACAACCGTCCGAGCGAACCTGAAATGACCACGCAGCGTCCAAGCTTCACCGACCAGGAAGCCCTAGATTTCCACTCCCACCCGACCGCTGGCAAGATCTCCATGATCCCGACCAAGCCGATGGGGACGCAGCGTGACCTGTCGCTGGCTTACAGCCCCGGCGTCGCCATCCCGGTCCTGGCCATCGCGGAGAACCCCGACAAAGCCTATGACTACACTTCCAAGGGCAACCTTGTAGCCGTC
>SXGS01563631.1_pt1 | contig 13986 bp, 11 predicted proteins | sample 3174681 | NCBI WGS metagenome assembly SXGS01 (sample SAMN11356861, study PRJNA531348) | freshwater metagenome | isolation source: freshwater sample F1-80 | place: China: Fuxian Lake, Yuxi | collected 2017-12-25
GGATTCATCGTCGGGTCGTTGTACATCTTCATCTGGCGGAACACGCGGAGCGGGCGGGCGCCGGAGTAGATCTCCGCCAGGAGCCGGTCGGTCGCGCGGACGAGGTGCGCCCGCTGCTCGTCGAGCACCACCATGCGATAGGCCGGATCGGCGAGCATGGCCCGCGCCGCCTCCCAGGCGCGCGTGGCGGCCGCGAGATCGCGTGTCCGGTCCTGGGTTTCCCAGGTGAAACCCTCACCGAGAGTCCTGATGGTGACGAGGTCGGGGACGCGCGCCAGGAATTTCGCTTCGCCGGTCTCCCAGGCGCCCTGGATGACCTGCACGATGCCGACCTGCATGCCGTGGCCGAGGCAGCGCATCACCATGCCGAAAGCGGAGGACGACTTGCCTTTACCCTTGCCGGTATTGACCAGCAGGATGCCGCGCTCGACCGTCTTGGTCGCCATGATCCTGTCGCGCGCCGCCTTGATGCGCGCCATCTTCTCGGCATGTTCGTTGTCGCTGGTCATGGGTCAGGGGCACTCGGCTGTTTCGGGGCGTGGCTTCGTCCTGACCGGGGATTTCCCGATCTCGGCCAGCAGCTTGCGGGCGCTGTTGGAACGCGGCTTCCACAGATGGCGGTCCTGGGCGTGCAACAGCGTCTCGCACATCTCGCGTAAGGCCGCCGGGTTCGCTTCGGCCAGGAAGCCGCGCACCTGATCGTCGGCGATGTAGGCGTCGAACACGGCGTCGAAGTGATCGTCTCGCACGGCGCCGGTGGTGGCGGCGAAGCCGAGCATGTAGTCGATGGTCGCCGCCATCTCGAAGGCGCCCTTGTAGCCGTGACGCATCACGCCGGCGAGCCATTTCGGGTTGGTCACCCGGCCGCGCACCACCCGGGCGATCTCCTCCTCCAGGGTGCGGATGCGCGGCTGTTCGGGCAGCGAGTGATCGTTGTGATAGACGGTCGGGCTCGCCCCGCCGAGATGCGTCACCGCCGCAGCCAGTCCGCCCTCGAACTGGTAGTAGTCGTCGCTGTCCAGCAGGTCGTGCTCGCGGTTGTCCTGGTTGTGTACGATGGCCTGGACCGAGCGCAGCCGGGTGGCGAACAGGTCGTGCGCCGCTTCGCCTGTCGAGCCGCCGCCGTAGGTGTAGCCGCCCCAGGCGATATAGGCGCGCGCGAGATCGCCGGCGTCGCTCCAGCCGCGCTCGTCGATCAGGGCCTGCAGCCCCCCACCGTAAGCGCCCGGCTTCGAGCCGAAGACCCGAGCCGCGGCGCGGCGCTCTGCATCCCTGGTCGCCATGCCGCCGGCAAGCAGCCGTGCCGTCTCTTCGCGCACCCGCGCCGCCAGCGGGTTGTCCGCCGGCTTCTCATCGAGAGCGGCGACCGCGCGCACCGCGGCGTCGAACAAATCGACCAGGCCCGGGAAGGCATCGCGGAAGAAGCCGGAGATACGCAGCGTCACGTCGACCCGTGGCCGGTCGAGCAACGACAGCGGCAGGATCTCGTAGCCGGTGACGCGGCGCGACGCCGCGTCCCAGGTCGGCCGCGCCCCGATCAGCGCCAGCGCCTGGGCGATATCGTCGCCGCTGGTGCGCATGGCGCTGGTCCCCCAGGCGGAGATCGCCAGTGTCGCCGGGTATTCGCCGTGCTCCTGGGTGTAGCGCTCGATCAGCAGCTGCGCCGATTTCCAGCCGAGCTGCCAGGAGGACGGGCTGGGCACGGCGCGCGTGTCGACCGAATAGAAGTTCCGCCCCGTGGGCAGGACATCGGCGCGGCCGCGAGTCGGCGCGCCGGAGGGGCCGGGGGCGACGCGGCGTCCGCCCAGCCCGGCCAGCAGGCCGGCAATCTCGCGCTCGCCCGAGATGGCGATCGCCGGGCGCAAATACCGCTCGATCCACGAGAGCACCGCGGCACTGCGGCTCCACGCCGGATCGCAGGCAGCGACACCGGCGATGAGGCGTCGCGCCAGGGTTTCGAGCCGTTCGAGCGTATCGCCGCGGCTCCGCCAGGTCTCGGCGTCGCCGAGCACCGCCGGGCGCGGGCCGGCCCAGGGAGCGGCGAGATCGCCGTCCAGCGGATCGAATTTGAGATCGAGATCATCGGCCAGGGCTCGCAGCAGCGAGGCATCTTCTCCCTTGCCGCTGCCGCGCGGGTTGCGGGCGATGGCCAGCAGGAGATTGTCGAGCAGATTGCCGCTCGGGGCCCGGCCGAAGACATGCAGCCCGTCGCGGATCTGCAGATCCTTGAGCTCGCAGAGCCAGCCATCGAGCTTCTTGAGAGCCGCGTCGGTCGCTTCGCTGGCGGCGATGCTGCAGTCGCGGGCGAGTCCGCTGGACACGGCGAGATCGCGGATCTCCGCCGCCAGGGTCTTCAGCCGGCGGGGATCCATTCCGCTGGCTTCGTAGTACTCGTCGATCAGCCGTTCGAGAGCGGCTGATGGCCCATAGCTGCCGGCCACGGTCAATGGCGGTGTCAGGTGGTCGATCACCACCGCCGCGGTGCGGCGCTTGGCCTGCGTGCCTTCGCCCGGGTCATTGACGATGAAGGGATAGAGATGTGGCAAGGGGCCCAATGCGGCTTCCGGGAAGCATTCGGCCGAGAGCGCCAGCCCCTTGCCGGGAAGCCATTCGAGGTTGCCGTGCTTGCCGAAATGCACGATGGCATCGGCGCGGAAGGCATCGCGCAGCCAGGCGTAGAAGGCGAGATAGGAATGCGGCGGCGGCAGGCCGGGGTCGTGGTGGCTGACCGAAGGATCGAGGTTGTAGCCGCGGGCCGGCTGCACGCCGACCACCGCATTGCCGAAGCGCAGGGCCGGGATGCGGAACACGCCGCAATCGAGCTCGCCGGGCCGGTAGAAGGGATCGCTCTCCGGTGGGCCCCAGCGCTCGGTCACGCTGGCGCGCAGGCTCGCCGGCAGGCTGCCGAAGAAGGCGGTGTAGTCGACCAGCGGCAGGCGCTCTTCAACGACGCGTGTATCGAGGTCCGCCACCGCATTGGTCGGGCCTGCCAGGAGCTGGGCCATCAGCGCGGCGCTGTCGGCGGGCGGCTCGACGATCCGGTACCCGGCCTTGGCCATCTCGCGCAGGGTGACGATCACCGCGGCGGGCGTGTCGAGGCCCACCCCGTTGGCGATGCGGCCATCGCGGTTGGGGTAGTTGGCGAGGACCAGCGCCACACGGCGTTCGGCGGGCGCCGCGCGGCGCAGCCGCGCCCAGGCGCGGGCCAGATCGGCAACGAATGCGATGCGGTCCGCGACCGGCTTGAGGCCGATGATGTCGGCCTCGCATTCGGCGTCGCGGGCGATCAGACCCTTGAAGGCGATGGCGCGGGTGAGAATGCGGCCGTCCAGCTCCGGCAGGGCCACCGACATGGCGATATCGCGCGGCCCGAGGCCGTTGCTGCCGTCGCGCCATGCGGCTTCCGTGCCGCTGCCGGGCACGGCCTGCAGCACCGGGCAATCCGATGGCGCCAATGGATCACCTGATTCGCCCAGCGCGAAGCCGGTCAGGTTGACGACCACATCGGGCGGAGCGTCGGCCAGGATCGTGCGCACGGTGTCGGCGGCGACGGCGTCCTTGAGGCTGGTCACATAGAGCGGCAGCGGGTTCATCCCGCGCTCGACGAAGGCGGCAATCAGCGAGTCGACCGTGCCCGTGTCGGCGGCTTGGACGAGGGCGCGATAGAAGACAATCGGCACGATCGGCGCCGCCTCGGTCCAGCGCCGTCGCCAGTCATCGAGCGTGGCGTGCGCGGTGCCCGGCGCGTAGAGGCCGGCGCGCAGGATGGGCGCCGGGTCCGGCACGGGGATATCGTGCCCCAGCAGTGCTGCGGCGCGGGCGAGGAAGCCGGCTGCGTTGGCTGCTCCGCCCTGCACCAGGTACTGCCACAGCGCGTGCGTGTCGGGAGTCTCTACGGTTGAGAAACCGGCCAGGTCGGGGTCGGGCTGGTCGTCGCCGGGCAGGAACGCCACGGGGATGTTCCGCGCGTGCGCGGCAGCAGCGATCTGCTCGACACCGTAGGGCCAGTAGCTGCGGCCCCCCAGCAGGCGCACGATGACCAGCTTCGCCTGGCTGATCACAGTCTCGACATAGAGGTCGACCGACATGTGGTGCGACAGGCGCAGCAGATTGGCCAGGCGCAGGCTCGGCAGCCTGTGCCCGGCGGCCAGGCGTCGGCGCGCCGCGGCGAGGGCGGCTATTTCGCTGTCGGCGGCGGTCAGTACGACGATCTCCGCCGGCGTCTGGCCGAGATCGATGGCCTCGCCGTCCGTAATCGTGCCGGGCTGTGCCGCCAGCAGATGCATCAGCCGGCGATCTCCCGGGTGATGCTGGCACGGTCGAGACCCTTGCGGCCGATGATCACCAGCGCGCTGCGCCGCTCGCCCTCGCGCCAGGGCCGGTCGAAATAACGGTCAAGCCGCGGGCCGACACCCTGCACGGCCAAGCGCATCGGCTTGCCCGGTACGTCGAGGAAACCCTTCACCCTCAGGATATCGTGGCGGGTCACGGTCGAGGCAATACGGCTCGCCAGGGCCTCGGTGTCGCTGACGGCTCCGAGCGGCACCACGAAACTCTCGAAATCGTCGTGGTCGTGCTCACCCTCCAGATCGGCGTGCGACTTGCGGCTGGCGAGATCGTCCTCGGCCGCGGCGCCAATGCCGAGCAGGGCTTTGGGATCGAGCGCGCCGAACTGCGCCGGCACCAGCTTCGCCCCCCGGCGCACCCGGCCGCCGATCTCGCGGGTCAGGCTGTCGAGTGTGTCGGCGGCGACCAAATCGGTCTTGTTGAGGATGATGAGGTCGGCGCATTGCAGCTGGTCCTCGAACACTTCCTCCAGCGGGTTGTCGTGGTCGAGGGTCGGATCGGCAGCTTTCTGCTTCTCCAGCGCCTCAAGGTCGTCGGCAAAGCGCCCCGCGGCGACGGCGGCGGCGTCGATCACGGCGATGACGCCGTCGACGGTGACACGGCTGCGCACCTCGGGCCAGGCGAAGGCCTTGACCAGCGGCTTGGGCAAAGCGAGGCCGGAGGTCTCGATGACGATGTGGTCGGGTGCGGGATCGCGCGCCAGCAGCGCCTCGATCGTCGGCAGGAAATCGTCGGCCAAGGTACAGCAGAAGCAGCCAATGGACAGTTCGAGGACGTTCTCATCCTCGCAGCCCTCGACGCCGCAGCCGAGCAGCAGTTCGCGATCGATGCCGAGCTCGCCGAACTCGTTGATCACCAGGGCGATACGCGTCCCGTTGGCCTTGGCCACGAGGTGACGGAGGAGACTGGTCTTGCCGGCACCGAGGACACCGGTGATCACGGTAGCGGGGATGCGGGGCTTCATTCTGTGTCCTTGAGCGTGAGAGGCAGACCCGCGGCGACGAAGACGACGCGACTGGCGATGGCGGCGATGGCCTGGTGAAGGCGACCCGCGTGATCGCGGAACTCGCGGGCCAGTTTGTTGTCAGGCACGATACCGAGTCCGACCTCGTTGGAGACGAAGATCACGGGAGCGCGAAGGGCGGGCAGCGTCTCGACCAGATTGCGGGTTTCGGCGTCGGGGTCGCGCCTTGCACCCAGCAGGTTCGACAGCCACAGGGCGAGGCAACCGACCAGCACCGGCCGGTCGGCGGCCCGCAGCGCCTCGGCCAGTGCCAGCGGCGCGTCGCGGGTCGTCCAGTTGGCGCCGCGGCGCTTCTGATGCTCCCGGATGCGCTCACGCATCTCGGCGTCATGCGCCTCGCCGGTTGCCAGATAGAGCGCCGGGCGTGCGCCGATCAGTGCCTCGGCATAGCGGCTCTTGCCCGAGCGCGCACCGCCGAGCACCAAAGCCAGCTTCGGCAAATCCTGCTGCGAATCCGCCGAATGGATGGCGGCTGGAACGGTCACGACACGCCTCCCTCCGAGGACGGTTGTTGATCAGGACGCACCAAGTGGCGCGGCTTCCGGGAGGTCTCCTGGCTACGCGGGTCGGTGTGAAGCGGCCCTCGCCTTCCCGGTTGCCCAGTGGCTGGAAATCGGCCGCGTCGCTCGCCGCTGACAGTTGCGGGGGCAGCGCCGGTCTTTCACCGGCTTCCCTGTCCGGAACGCAATTTCAATCTAGCACGGCCCCGGCTTCGGGCGACAGGGTTCAGGCCGGCACCGTGAAGTAGCGGGCGAGGTTGGCGCGGATCCGGTCCAGCGGTTTCTGGCCCACAGGCGGCGGGACGAAAGCCTGGCCGGTAATCATCTCGTAGGCGCTGATATAGATGCGCGCCGCCTCGAGGATCACCTCTCGCGGTATTTCCGGGATCTTGTCCTTGTAGGGATCGCAGCGCGCCGTCACCCAGGTACGGACGAAATCCTTGTCGAAGCTCTCCGGCCGCTCGCCGGCGGCAAAGCGTTGCTCGTAGCTCGCCCGGAACCAGTAGCGGCTGCTGTCGGGCGTGTGGATCTCGTCGGCCAGCAGGATCTGGCCGTCCTCGGTCAGGCCGAATTCGTACTTGGTATCGACCAGGATCAGGCCGTGGCGGGCGGCGAGCTCGCGGCCGCGGGCGAAGAGCGCCAGGGCGCGTTCCGACACGGTCTGCCATTGTGCCTTGCTCAGCAGCCGACGCTCGAGGATCTCGCTGGCGGTCAGCGGCTCGTCGTGCCCGCCATCGGCGGCCTTGGTCGTCGGCGTGATGATGGTCTGTGGCAGTTTCTGGTTCTCGCGCATCCCGTCGGCAAAGCGCGCGCCGTACATCTCGCGTCGCCCTGCCTTGTACATGGAGAGGATCGAGGTCGACGTGGTGCCGGCAAGGTAGTCGCGCACTACGATCTCCACGGGGAGGATCCTGAGGTGCTTTCCGACCACCACATTGGGATCGGGATAGTCGAGGACGTGGTTGGGGCAGATGTCGCGCGTGGCGTCGAACCAGAATCGGGCGATCTGGGTGAGCACCTGGCCCTTGAGCGGAATGGCCGTGAGGATGATGTCGAAGGCACTCAGACGGTCGGTGGCGATGAGGATGCGTTTGCCGCCGGGCAGGTCGTAATTGTCGCGCACCTTGCCGCGATAGTGGTTGGGCAGTTCCGGGATCGTGGCATCGCGCAGGATGCAGTCCAGGAAAGGGGCGAGAGCCGTGACGTCCATGGTGGGCGAGCCTAGGCCGCCGGCTGGTTGACCAGGGCAACCCGCCAGCCATGGCCGGCGGTATCGCTTTCGATCAGGTCGATGCGGGTCAGCGACAGGGTATCGACGTTCACGGCCAGCGCCGCCTCGGGTGTGAGGCCGAGGCTCAGGGCCAGGGCGGCGCGGATCGATCCGCCATGGGCGACGCAGACGATGTCCCGGCCGGCATGGGTCCTGGACAACGTCGTGACCGCCTCATGCACGCGGTCCATGACCGTGACGAAGCTCTCACCGCCCGGCGGCACGGAGTGCGCGGGCGCCAGCCAGAACCGGTGCGCGGCCGTGGTGCCGTGGCCGTAGGCGCCCAGCTCGGCGTAGGTCCGGCCCTGCCAGTCGCCGAAATGCTGCTCGGCCAGGCGCGGCTCGATGTGCAACGGGTCCGGAGCCGTGCCGCGGGCCTGGTGGATGGCGCGCATGGTGCGCTGGGTGCGCGACAGCGGAGTCGCCATCCATATGGCCTCGCGCGGCAGGCGATTGGCGAGATTGTCGAAGGCGGCTGCATTCGTGGTGTCGCACTCGACGTCGCGCTGGCCGTAACAGCGCTTCTCCGGATTCGGCACAGGGGCGTGGCGTACGAACCACCAGCGGGTTTCGGTCATGGGCCTCTAGGGAAAAACGGTCGTGGCAAGGATCAGCACAAGGATCTCGGTACCCTGCTGTACGGCTCCCAGCGTGTCGCCGGTCTGGCCGCCAAGGCGCAGGTGGAGATACCTCATGAAGAGCACGATGAACAGGGCGAGCAGGGCGGCCAGCAGCAGGGCGATGGCGAATCCCAGGCACAGAAGAAGGGCGACGAAGCCGATGAGCCCCGCCTCAACGACGGCACGCTGGCTGGGGGCGCCAGCGGCCTGCGCCAGGCCATCCGGCCGGGCCGGCGGCAGATAGAACATCACGGCCGGCAGCACGGCGCGCGAGGCACAGGCGGCGGCAAGGATGGCGAGCCCCGCCGCATCGGGATAGCCCAGCGCACTGATGGCGGCGACGCGCAGGCCCAGCGCCAGAACCAGGGCAATCACGCCGTAGCTGCCGATGCGGCTGTCACGCATGATGGTCAGCGCATGCTCGCGGTCACGGCCGCCGCCGAGCCCGTCGGCCGTGTCGGCCAGCCCGTCCTCATGCAGGCCGCCGGTGAGCAGCACCATGCCGGCAACGGCTAGCAGGGCCACCACCAGGGATGGCAGGTCGAAGACCTCGCCCAGGGCGAAGACCACGGCGCCGGCGATACCGACCGTGAGGCCGGCGATCGGGAAGCCGCGCACGGCCTGGGCCAGCGGGAGATCGGCCGCGTCGTCGAGCGGCACGGGCAGGCGCGTCAGGAATGCCAGGGAGATTCGGGTCTCCAGCCACAAACGGGCGAGCCCCTCCGGCATGTCGGCAAAACGCGGGAAATCGGCGGGCATGGGAAATCCGCTGGCGGTTCGTCCGGGGTTATAGGACAGTCCCGCGCCGCCGCCAACGCGCTCCCCCTGAGTCCCCCATGGTTAGACCGCCCGAGCCTGCCGCCAGTTTCGCCGAGATCCGCGCGCTTCTGCCGGAGCTGCCACGGCCCGATCTCGAAGCGGCTACCGCCACGGCGGAGCGCGAGGCGACCCTGACCAAGCCGGCCGGTGCACTCGGCCGGCTCGAGGAGCTGACCTCGTGGCTTGCCACCTGGCAGGCGAAGCATCCGCCGCGCATCGACCATCCGCGGGTCTGTGTCTTCGCCGGCAATCACGGCGTGGCGGCGCACGGCGTCTCGTCCTTTCCGGCTTCCGTGACGGCGCAGATGGTGCAGAACTTCATCGCCGGCGGTGCGGCCGTGAACCAGCTGTGCAAGCAGGCCGACGCCGATCTGCGCGTGTATGAAATGGCTTTGGACCAGCCGACACGCGATTTCACCATCGCCCCGGCGATGAGCGAGGAGGAATGCGCCCGCGCCATGGCCTACGGCATGATGGCGGTCGAGCCGGGTATCGATCTTCTCTGCCTCGGCGAGATGGACATCGCCAACACCACGGCGGCCTCGGCGCTGTGCCTGGCGCTGTTCGGCGGCACGGCCGAGGACTGGACGGGCCCCGGCACCGGCGTCGCGGGTGCCGCGCTGGGCAACAAGATCAAGGTCGTTGCCGAGGGCGTGGCGAAACACAAGGCGGCGCTGACCGATCCGCTGGAGATCCTGCGGCATCTGGGCGGGCATGAGCTGGCGGCGATCGCCGGCGCCCTGCTGGCGGCGCGGCTGGCCCGGGTGCCGGTGGTGCTCGACGGCTTTGCCTGCACGGCGGCGGCGGCGATTGTCCGCGCGCTCGATTCACGGGCCATCGACCACTGCCTGGTCGCGCATGTCTCGGCCGAGCCCGGTCACCGCCGCCTGCTGGCGAAGATCGAGAAGACGGCGCTGCTCGATCTCGGCATGCGCCTGGGCGAGGCCTCGGGCGCGGCGCTGGCGATCAATATCCTGAAATCCGCCGTTGCCTGCCACAGCGGCATGGCGACCTTTGGCGAGGCCGGGGTCAGCGGCAAGGGCGGGTAGCGCCACCCCCGGCGACGCACGGCGGTCGCCTGCCTATAATCGGGACCCGTTCGGCCTGGGAGGGTCCATGCACCGCAATCCCGTTCGTGACGACGATCGTGTGTCGGTTCGCGAGTTCTTCCGCCACTGGGGTGAGCTCGTCTGCGACGTCGATTTCAAGCAGGCCCGCGAGCTCTACACCGAGGACATCATCGCCTTCGGTTCGCTCGGCAAGATGATGACCACGCGGGCGGCCCTGGAGGGCGAGCAGTGGCGTGCCGTGTGGCCGACGGTCGAGGACTACCGCCACGACCTGGATACCCTGGAGATCATCGTCTCGCCCGACCGGCTGATGGCCATGGGTGCCACGTTCCTGCGCTCGACAGGTATCGGCCGGGACGGCGCGAAATTCGAGCGCGTCGGCCGGGTCACGGCGACGTTGATGCGTTCAGCGCTCACCGCGCCCTGGCTGATCACTCACAGTCATGTATCGCTGGTTCCCGGCACGCCGGCGCCGTCCCACGGAAAGCGGCTCGAGAAGGCGTAGGCCTCGTTTGCGCTATTTGCCGATCATGCTGTTGGGAATGACCAGCGCGATCTCGGGAAAGATGATCAGGATGGCGATCCCGACCATCATGGCGAGCCAGAACGGCAGGATACCGACGAAGATCTCGCTCATCGGCACGTCGGGGACGAGCCCTTTGACCACGAAGACGTTGATGCCGACCGGCGGGTCGATGAGCCCCATCTCCAGCACGATCACCATGATCACGCCGAACCAGATGAGATCGTAGCCCAGCGTGTTCATGATCGGGATGACGATGGGCAGGGTGAGCACCAGCATCGAGAAACCCTCGAGGAAGGTGCCGAGCAGCAGATAGACCCCGAGGATCAGGATCAGCACGACAACACGCGGCACGTCGAGCCCGGCAAGGAGCCCGGCGATGTGCTCGGGCAGGCCGGAAAGCGCCAGGAACGGTCCGAAGACCTGCGCACCGATGAGGATGAGAAACACCATCGCCGTCGTGCGCACAGTCTCGATCAGGATGCCGGGCAGTGCCCCGCCGCCCAGCGACTTCTTCCACCAGGCGTAGAGCAGCGAAAGGAAGCCGCCCACCGCGGCGGCCTCGGATTCGGTGAAGATGCCGGCGTAGATGCCGCCGATGCTGATCAGCACCACGGTCATCATCGGCCCCGCCTGGCCGGTGGCGCGCATTCGCTCCGGCAGCGTGTGGCGCGGGCCGCGCGGACCATAGTGCGGCTTGAAACGCATCCAGATGGCGATGGTGGCCATGAATAGAGAGGTGAGCAGCAGCCCCGGCAGGATGCCGGCGAGCAGCAGCCGGCCGATCGACTGCTCGGTGAGGATGCCGTAGATCACGAAGGCGGTGCTCGGCGGGATGAGGATGCCCAGCGTGCCGCCGGCGGCGATGGTGCCCGTGGCCAGGCGGTGGTCGTAGTTGTAGCGCCGCATCTCCGGCAGGCAGACCTTGCCCATGGTGATGGCCGAAGCGACGCTCGAGCCCGAGACGGCGGCGAAGCCGGCGCAGGCGGCGACGGTGGCCGAGGCGAGGCCGCCGCGCCAGTGGCCGAACCAGGCATAGGCGGCGGTGAACAGGTCGCGGCCCATGCCCGAGGCGGAGGCGCAATTGCCCATCAGCACGAAAAGCGGAATGACCGCGAGGTCGTAGACGGCGGCGTACTGGTAGGGGTAGGTGCCCAACGCCGCGATCGCCGCTGGGATTCCGTTGAGCGCGGCGAAACCGACAATGCCGACCAGCAGCATGGCGGTACCGATCGGCATGCGCAGGAGCAGCAGCACCAGCATCGCAGCGATGCCGGCGAGGCCAATGAGATCAGCCCGGCTCATCGCTCGCGACCGCCGCTCTGCCGGCCGCGGAGGGCCTGGATCGCCAGCACGATCGCGTAGACGGCCGAGCCGAAGGCGGCGAGCAGCATGAAGGGATAGATCGGCCAGCGCAGCATGTTGCTGACCCGTCGCGTCGTCGCCAGTGCCTCGTCGAGCGTGTACCAGGCGATGGCCGCGAACAGCGCGGCGCTGACCAGAGAAAGCAGGGTCGGCACATAACGCAGGGCGGGACTCTCGAGCCGCTGCTCCAGGATGTCGACGGCAACGTGTCCGCCGGTCCAGCCGCAATAGGCCAGGCCGAGGAAGACGATGACCGCCATGGAGAACTGGGTGACTTCCAGCGAGCCGCGGAACGGCGCGTTGAAGACGTAGCGCAGGACGACGTCGAGCACCGTGTAAAGCATCAGCAGCAGGATGAGCGTGCCGGCGATCAGCGCCAGCCCGCGCAGCACCCGACCGAACGGCCCCTCCGGTTGTTCGGCTCCCCCACCCATCGGCTAGCTGATCAGACCGTAGGCGCCGATCAGGCCCTTGGCCGGCAGGCCGGCCTTCTCGCCTTCCTCGACTTTCTGCTGGATCAGCGGCTTGAAGGCGTTGATCCAGCGCTGGCGCTCGGCCTCCGGCAGCAGGATGGTCTCGCGGTCCTTTTTGGCCGCGTCGGTGGCCTCGTGGTTCTGGTGGTCGTAGGTCGCCGCCCCCTTGAGGCTGAGAGACAGGCCGGTCGTGTCGTCGATCACCTTCTTGAGGTCGGCCGGCAGCTTCTCATAGCGGTTGCGGTTCATCGCCACCAGGAAGGGCGAACGGCCGAGCGGCGCGTTCAGCGTGAAGTACCTCGCCACCTCGATGAGCTTGAAGTCGAGCGCGGCGCTCATCGGGATCATCGCGGCGTCGACCACGCCGCGATCGAGGTTGTTGTAGATCTGATTCGCCGGCATATCGATCGGCGTGGCGCCCAACGCCTCGAGCTGCGCCGACTGCGCCGCCGAAGGTGTCCGGATCTTCAGCCCCTTCATGTCCTCCAGCGTGCGGATCGGCTTGTTCTTGCTCATCAGGCTGGCCGTGTCGGAGTTCCACAGCATCAGAATCTTGGCGTCCCTGTACTCGCGCGCCAGGAAGCGGTCGAAATTCGCCCAGAGCTTGCGTGTACCATCCTCGGCGCTGGTTGCGGTGCCCGGCAGCTCGGTCAGCGCCATCATCGGGAAATCGCCCGAGGTATAGCCCGGCAGGGTGAAGCAGATGTCGGAGATGCCCTGGGCCATCTGGCGATAGAGCTGGGGCGGCGAGCCACCGAGCTGCATGGAGGGGAACATGCGCACAGCAAGCTTGTTGCCGCTCTTGCCGGGCAGTTCCTGCGCCCAGGGTGTCAGCACCCTGGCCATGATGATGTGCGTCGGCGGCACGAAGGTCGCGAGCTTCAGCTCTTCGGCGGCCTGGGCCAGCACGGAGCGCGGCAGGCCGGCGGCGGCACCGGCGGCCAGGGTCGCGGACAGAAAGGCCCGGCGTGATGTGCGCATGGCAATCCTCCCTTATGTCGTTCCGGCGGGTGGTCCCGCTCTTCGCTTCAAGCTTTAGGCGATGTTCCGGGGCCGGTCAATTTCGCCGGCCCCGGCCCGCGGTCCCACCCGCGTGGGATGAAGCGTGTTTACTCCGCCGCCAGCGAGATCGTCGCTTCCTCGTACTTGCCGGCCCCCATCTGTCCCTCGGGGAAAATGCCGCGCTCGGCGATCCAGCGGAACGATTCCTCGAACACCTCCCTGGTGTAGGGCTCGAAGACGATGCGCTCACCCGGCCCCCACCGGCGCGTGTCCATGACGTCATGGAAGCGGACCGGGAACTCCTTCTTGTAGTGGTGCGTGTAGAGCTCCGGTCTCAGGTCGATATCGCGCTGGGTCCGGCGCAGGGCGCGGAAATACTTGCGCAGGTCGTCGGCTGACGGATTGCCGTTGATCATCGTCGCCATCATGAAGGTCGTGTCGATGACCTTGCGGAAGCCGAGCTGCTCGAGGAAGTAGTAGGGGCCGCTGAAGGCCGAGCAGGCCGGGATCTTGCGGTCGAACAGCTCCTCCATGCGCGCGAAGAGCAACCCTTGAGCGAAGGACAGCTTGATGTCCGACAGGGGCATGTAGGATTCGAGCGCCTGGATGGTGGCGTAGTGGCTGCCCGACTGGTAGCCGACCGAGATTGGCACGCCGGCCAGATCCCTGGGCTCCTTGATCGGCGATTCCGGCGGCACGAAGATGCCGGCCGGCGAGACCGAGTAGCAGTCGCGGTAGAGCTTGCCGTGGCCGACCGAGGCGGCGACGTTGACCGTCCAGTGGCAGGCCCCGCTGACGTCGCAGGTGCGGCCTTTCTCGAAGGTCTGGTAGGCGCCGACCTTGTCGCCGAGGTTGTGGGCCCGCGCGGCGCGCGAATAGGGCGTGTCTTCGAACTCGTAGTCGAGCCCCTCGTCGCGGAAATAACCTTTCTCTTCGGCCACCCATTCGTGCAGGCGCATATGCGGCTGAATGA
>SXGS01609426.1_pt1 | contig 13983 bp, 11 predicted proteins | sample 3174681 | NCBI WGS metagenome assembly SXGS01 (sample SAMN11356861, study PRJNA531348) | freshwater metagenome | isolation source: freshwater sample F1-80 | place: China: Fuxian Lake, Yuxi | collected 2017-12-25
ACGAGCTCGGCCGCGTCGCCGAGGCCGAGGCCGCGCTGCGCGCCGGGGGCGCCAGGGCCGAGCAGGCCCACGGCGTCGCTCACCCCGACGTGGCGCAGGTGCTCAACAACCTGGGCGACCTCCTCAACACCTTGCGCCGCCACGCCGAGGCGGCGCCGCTGCTCGAGCGCGCTCTCGCGATCTGGGAGAAAGCCGCGCCGGGCGCGCCGCAGGCCGGCCTGCCGATGCTCGCCCTCGGCCGCGCCCAGCTCGGCATGGGCAAGGCCAAGCCCGCGATCGTCACGCTGCGCGCGGCGATCGAACGGCTCGAGCGAGGCGGCATGGCCGATCGGCTCCCGCTGGCGCGGCTGCGGCTGTCCCAGGCCCTGTGGACCGACGGCCAGCGCGCCGAGGCGCTGAGGCTGGCCGGGACGCTCGGTGCGCCCACCGACGACCCCGCGACCGACCGCGAGATCGCGGCCTGGCGAAACGAGATCGGCGCCATGAAGTGACCGACCGCCGTGCCCAGGGGCTCGGCACCATCGCGGTGGTCGCCGCCGCGTCGTCGTGGGGATTGTGGAGCCTGAGTGTCCGTCCAGCAGCGTTGCCGGCGATGACCTTCGGCTTCGTGGTGTTCGTGGTGATGGGCGTGGTGACGCTTCCCGCGGTGCTGGCCGCGTCGCCGCCGCGCTGGAGCCGGCGCGCGCTGGTGCTCCTGGCCCTCAACGGCCTGTTCGATGCCGCGAACGTGCTCACGTTCTTCGCCGCCATGCAGGAGACCACGGTCGCGGTCGCCGTGTTGACCCACTACCTGGCGCCGGTGCTGGTCGCGGTGCTGGCCCCGGTGGTCGACCGAGAGCACGTGCGGGGCGCGATCCCCGGCGCCGTGGTCGCCTGCATGGGACTGACCCTGGTGCTCGAGCCGTGGCACGGCCACGTCAACGTGGCCGGCGCCGCGCTGGGCGCCGCCAGCGCCGTGGCGTACGCCGCCAACGTGTTCACGGTGAAGCGCCTGGTCCCGCTGATCGGCGCGGCCCGGGTCATCTCGTACCACTCGTTCGTCGCGGCGGTGCTCATGATCCCGTTCGCCGTCGGCGCGGGCGTGGTGCCGGGCGGGCGAGCGCTGGCCTGGACGGCGGGCGGCGCGGTCGTGCTCGGCGCCCTCGCCGGCGTGCTCTTCGTGCGCGGCCTCGCCATCATCGGCTCGTCGCGGGCGGCGATGCTGGCCTACGCCGAACCCATCGTGGCGGTGCTGGTGGGCGCGCTCGCCTGGGACGAACCGGTGGGCCGGCTGGCCATCGTGGGCGTTGTCCTCATCGTCGCCAGCGGCGCGTGGGTCGCGCGCCCGACCCGATGATACAGTGGCGGATATGGCGCTGCCGCTGGTCACCATCGCGATGCCGGCCTACAACGAGGAGCGGTTCATCGAGACCTGCATCCGCTCGGTGCAGGCCCAGGACTACCCGCGCGACCGCATCGAGATCCTGGTGGCCGACGGCCGCAGCACCGATCGCACCCGCGAGATCCTGGCCGAGCTGTCGGCCGCCGATCCGCGCATCCGCATGGTCGACAACCCCGAGCGCCTGCAGGCCGCGGGATTGAACCGCCTGATCCGCGAGGCCCGCGGCGAGATCGTGGTGCGCATGGACGTGCACTGCGAATACGCGCCCACCTACGTGCGTGCGTGCGTCGAGACCATGGAGAAGACCGGCGCCGACAACGTCGGCGGCGCCCAGCGGGCCAAGGCCAAGAACGCCTTCCAGCAGGCGCTGTGCGCGGCCCTGTCGTCGCCGCTCGGCGTCGGCGGCGCCGGCTACCGCGACGCGAGCAAGGAAGGCTTCGTCGACACCGTCTTCCTCGGCGCGTTCAAGAAGAAGATCTTCGAGACCATCGGTCTCTACGATCCGAAGGCGATCACCAACGAGGACGCCGAGCTCAACCAGCGCCTGCTCGAGTCGGGCGGCAAGATCTACCTGTCGCGCGAGATCGAGGTCCACTACTACCCGCGCGACTCGTTCAAGACGCTGGCCAAGCAGTACTACAAGTACGGTCGCGGCCGCGCTCGCACCCTGCTCAAGCTCCGCCGCTTCCCGACCATCCGCCCGGCCATCCCGTTCCTGATGGTGGTCGGCGGCGCGACGCTCCTGGTCTTGCCGCCGCTGTGGCCGATCGCGCCAGCCGCCTTCGCCGCGTACGCACTCGCCACCGGCGCCGAGGCCGTACGCGTCGGCGGTCCCCTGGGCGCGGGCGGCATCGCCACGGTGTGGGGCATCCTGCCGACGTTGCACATCAGCCACGGCATCGGGTTCGCCGCCGGCCTGGTCCGTTATCTGCGCGAGCCCGACTGGGCCCCGCTCGAAAAGCTCGAGCCCGCGCCCAGGGCTCAGCTCCGCGTCGTCTAGGACGATCAGGGCAGGCTGACCCGGTCGTCGTCGATCTTGCAGCCGCCCCGCGCGGCCAGCTCGGCCACGCCCTCGGCCATGCGCTTCTTGACCTGCTCGCCCTGCCGGCTGAAGCCGAGCAGCTTGGCGGTCTCGCGAGCGAGATCCGCGGCCGGCATCCCGATGTTGCGGTGGAGCACCACCAGCGCGGCCGCTGCCACCTCCGCCATCGGGATCTCGTCGATGTCGCGCTTGGTCTCGGGCGCGGTGCCGGGCACCCGCACCGTCGGCCAGACCGTCGCGTCCTGATCGGTGCGCCACACCACGTCGGTGTCGCCGTCGCGACCAACCCGGCCGCGGACCACCGCGATCGTCTTCACCCGGTCGCTGATGCGCGCGGTGACCCGGCCGACGCCGCAGTAGGCGCTGATCCGCCGCGCCAGCAGCCCGATCCGGATCGGCGCCTCCACCGCCAGCACCGCGTCGATGGCGTTGCCGATCTCCGACTCGCGTTCCGCCGCGAACAGATCGTCGGGCTTGCGCCTGCCGGCCGGCACGCTCGCCACCTGGTACGGCGCCACCGCTGGTCCCTCCCCGCGCGGCGTCGACGCCGTCGGGCCCATCGGCATCGACGTCTGCTTGCTGACCTCGGGCTTCGGACTCGCCGCCCGCGGCGTCGCTCGCTTGCTCTTGCCGGTCACCTCGGCCGTCGGCGCCGCCGTCTTCACCGTCGGCGCCGCGTCCACCGCGACCGGAACCACGATCGGCGCCGACACCGGCGCCGCGACCGGCGCACTCTTGGCGACAGGTGCAGCCTTCCGCGGCGCCCGCGCCGCCCGGGCCGCCGCGATCGCCGCGATCACGCCGTTGTGCACGCGCTGGGCTTCCTTCTCGGCGTCGTGCCACCAGTCGAGCGACCAGATCCGCTGCAGCCGCCAGCCCAGGTTACCCAGCACGCTGGCGCGCAGGCGGTCGCGATCGCGCGCGGTGCGAGCCCGCGCGTACGACGGCCCGTCGGTCTCGATCCCCAGCACGTAGCGCCCGGCGTCGTCGGGATCGACGATCGCAAGATCGATGCGGTACCCCGCGCAGCCGACCTGGTGGTGCACCGTCCATCCCTTGGCCACCAGGGCGTCGCCGATGGCCTTGGTCAGCGGCGTCGCCGGCGGCCGCTCCCCACGCGCCCCACCCGCCCGCTCGCCGTCGCGGGCGTAGCGCAACAGCTCGGCCAGGTGGCGCACGCCCACCGGTGAACCCTCGGTGTCCATCATCTCGGGCTCGAGGGTCGAGTACACGACGAGCTGCTCGCGGGCGCGGGTCACGGCGACGTTGAGCCGCCGCTCGCCGCCGTCCTTGTTGAGCGGCCCGAAGTTCATCACCACCTTGCCGTCGCGGTCGGGGCCGTAGCCGATGGGGAAGAGCACGACGTCGCGCTCGTCGCCCTGGAGGGTCTCGAGGTTCTTGACCAGCACCGGCTCGGCCACGTCGTCGCTGAAGAACCTCTCCAGCTCGGGGTGTTGCTTGCGCTCGTCGTCGAGCAGATCGAGCACGAGCTCCTGCTGCGGCCGCCCGAATGTCACCACGGCGATCGACTTCTTCGACCGCTCGGGATCGCCGAGCCGGGCCACGATGTCGGCGACCACCGCCTCGGCCTCGGCCCGGTTGGTGCGGGTGCCGGCGCGGTCGTAGACGCCGGCGATCTTGCGCCAGCCCACGCCCAGATCCGCGGCCTGCGCCGACGCCGCCGGGAACACGTCGAGCCGGCCGTCGTAGTAACGGTCGTTGGAGAAGCCGATCAGATCCTCGTGGCGGCTGCGGTAGTGCCAGGACAGGCGCAGCTCGGGCAGGCGCGCGGCCACACATTCGTCGAGGATGCTCTCCAGCTCCTCGACGTCGTCGTCGGCAGCGACCGACGCGTCGGCGGCGGCACCCGCGCCCGGCTCGAAGAAGCGGGTCGGCGGCAGCTGGCGCGAGTCACCGACCACGACCGCGGCCTTGCCACGGGCCAGGGCGCCGATCGCATCCGAGGTCGGGATCTGCGAAGCCTCGTCGAAGACGACCACGTCGAAGGCGGCCAGCGCGTCGCGCTCGGGATCGAGGTACTGGGCCACCGACAGCGGGCTCATCAGCAGGCACGGCTTGAGGCGGGTGAGCACGTTCGGGATGTCGCGGAACAGCGAGCGCAGCGGCCGGTGGCGGCGCTGCTTCTTGGCCTCGTGGAGCAGCACGCCGATCTCGCCGCCGTCGGCGACGTCGGAGGTGACCTTGGGCACGCGCTCGCTCAACCGCGCGATGGTGCGGGCCCGGGCCACACCGAGATGGGCCCGATCGAGCTCGAGGAACTCGTTGATGCGGGCGACGTGGGCGGCGCCATGGAACTGGGCCAGCGCCGGCGAGCCCGCCACCCCGGCCTCGGCCACCGCGGCGTGCAGCGCGCGCTCCCAGGCCGCCACCATGTGATCGTCGGCGACGGTCTCGTCCTCGATCTGGCGGACCACGCCGTCGAGGCCGGCGGCGATGGCGACCTTGCGAGCGCGAGCGTAGGCGGTCCAGTCGCGCAGCTCGCCGGGCGCGGCCGCCCACAGCGCGGTGCGCCGGGCCAGCTCGGCCAGGTGACCGGCATCATCACCGTCGCCGACGTCGACCCCGCAGGTCTCGTTCAACCGGGTGAGCGCCGCGCGCCAGGCGGCGACCGCGCGCTCGACCTCGGCGAAGGCGGCCACCCCGCCGGCGCCAGCCTCGGGGCCGTCGCTGACCGTCGCCACCAGCGCGCGCCACGACGCCGGGCGCTCGCCGGTCACCTCGACCCTGGCAAAGGTCTCGGCCAGCTCCTTGGTCCACGCCAGCGCCTTCTCGACCGGGGCCAGATCGCCGCCATCGTCGGCGGCCGCCGCCAGCGCGCCCAGCCACGATCGGGCCGCCGGGCGGGCCGCGTCGAGAAGTACGTCGGTCTTCTCGACGATGCGGGCATCGTCGAGCTCGTCGGCGACGGTGGCGTCGTCGGGCAGGCTCTTGCCGGCGGCGAGCGCTTTTTTCGCCTCCTTGCGCGGCTTGCGCAGCGCGAACCAGCGGAACAGGAAGAAGCGATCGGCCCAGCGCCGGAAGGTCTCGACCAGCGCGGCCAGATCGAGCGCGTAGATGTCGTCGCTCCAGCGCTCGGCGAGCTTCTTGCCCAGCTCGCGGCGCTGCCGCACCAGCGACAGCCAGGTGTCGGGATCCTTGGGCGCAGCCTCCATGGTGGTGGCGGCCCTGGTCTTCACCAGGGCGATCTTGTCGGCGACGCCTCCGCTGGCGCCGCCCGGCCCCGCCGCCATCACCAGCTCCACCCCCGGCCGCGGCGTCGTGGTCACCTTGGCCGCAAGCGCGCCCAGGGCCTCGAGGTGCGCCCGCGTGCGCGCGCCCAGCCCCGGCACCACCGCTGGCAGTCCGGCCAGGGCAGCCTCGAGCGCAGCGCCGGCCTTCTGCGCCGCCGTCACCGCCGCCGCCACCCGCTCCTGGCCATCGACGGCCCAGGTCTCGAGCGTCGAGCCGTGCCACGGGTGGGTCGCCACCGGATCGATCTCGATCGCCGCCTGCGAGAGCTTCGCCACCGCGTCGCGGCGCACTGCTACCACGTCGGCGGTCACGCCCTTCACGCCGACGTCCCCGTCGAGGCGCCACTCGCCGGCGAGCTCGCCGAGGCGGCCGAGCGCGTCGTGCACGCTGACCCCCGATGGCCCCGGCGCGTGCAGCGCGGCGGCGTAGCGATCCAGATCGCCGCTGGCGGCGGCCAGGCGCGCGTCGTCGCCGGCGACCGGCGTGTTGGGCCGCCAGACCCGCTCGAGCACGCGGGCCAGCTCGGTGATGACCTCACGCTTCTTGGCCTTGTGCGAGTGCACCTCGAGACAGAAATCGCCCAGCCCGGCGGCGGCCAGGCGGCGTTGCACGACCTCGAGCGCGGCCATCTTCTCGGCGACGAACAGCACTGACTTGCCGCCGGCCAGGCACTGCGCGATCAGGTTCGTGATGGTCTGCGACTTGCCGGTGCCGGGCGGACCCTGCAGCACGAAGGTCCGGCCGTCGGCGGCGGCGAGCACGGCAGCGAGCTGGCTGGCATCGCAGTCGAGCGGCGCGAACAGCTCGCCCGGCGGCAGCTCGTCGAGGGATTCGGGATCGCGAAACGCGCCGGCCGGGAACGACGTGGCCCCGCCCTGGGCGAGGTGGGCCACGACCGGCGCCTCGAGCAGCTTCGCGCCGCGCTCGGCCAGGTCGGTCCACATCACGAACTTCGTGAACGACAGGACGCCCAGCCGGCACTCGCGCACCACCGACCAGCGCGGCGAGCCCGCGACCGCGGCCGCCACCGCGTCGAGGGTCGCGCCCAGATCGATGGCGCCGTCGTCACCGCGCACCGGCGGAGCCAGGGTGATGGCGTGATCGGCGCGCAGCTTCTCGACCAGGGTGTCGTTCCACCGCCAGTCCTCGCCGTCGACGACGACGAGCTGGTAGCGATCGCGGGCGCCGGCGCGGCGCAGCTCGGCCGGCACCATCACCAGCGGCGCGTGGCGCGCCTCGGCGCCGTCGTCGTCGCTCTCGAACCAGCGCAAGACGCCCAGCACCAGCCACAACGTGCGGGCCCCGCCCTCCGACAGCGACTCGCGCGCCGCCCGCGCCATCGCCACCAGGCGCTTGTCGAGCTCCTCGGCCGGCAGGCTGACGGCGAACGGCGCGGCCCCCAGGGTGAACACGCACTCGTCCTTGTCCAGGAGCGCCGCGATGGCGACCGGATCCGTGCCCTCGAACACGACCACCGTCCGCCCGTCGCGCGCATCGAGCAATCGGTTGCGCAGCGTCAGGTCGAGCAGCGAGCGCTTCCAGCGCTCGAGGCGCTTCCCCGCGGCCTCGTCGGTCGTCATCGCCTCGACTCTATCCCTGCGCGGTGCTCGCGGCGACAAACCCGCCCGGGCCGATCCCGGGTACCATCGCTTCGTGCCGGAGACGCCCAGCCCGACCCACGCCGGCGGCGTGGTCGTCCGCCACCGCGCCGGGGACAGCCTGCCCGAGCTGCTGGTGGTCACCGGCCGCCGCCACCGCGAGCACTGGGTCCTGCCCAAGGGCCACATCGACCCCGGCGAGGCCCCCGAGGTCGCGGCGATGCGCGAGGTCCGCGAGGAGTCGGGCGTGATCGCCGACGTGGTGGCCCGACTCGACGACGTCGCCGTCGAAGTGGGCGACGAGCACCAGGTCGTGCGCTGGTACCTGATGGAAGCGCGCGGCCAGCTCGAGGACCACGAGCTGCGCGAGGTGGTGTGGCTCGACGCGCCGGCCGCGCTCGAGCGCCTCAGCTTTGCCGACGCCCGCACCGTCGCCGAACACGCCCTGGCGATGCTGGCCGAGACGTCGGACGCGTCGCTGTGACGGTCAGCTCGCTCGAGCTGGAGCAGGCGTTCGCGGCCGACGCCTTCGTGCTCGACCCGGAGGTGCTGCACCTCAACCATGGCTCGTTCGGCGCCTGCCCGCGCGCCGTGCTCGAGGCCCAGGCCGCGTTGCGCGCCCGCCTCGAGGCCGCGACCATGCGCTGGTTCGTCCTCGAGTACCAGGACGCGCTCGATCGGGCCCGCGCCGCCGCCGCCGCCTTCGTCGGCGCCGACCCCGCCGGCTTCGTCTTCGTCGCCAACGCCACCCACGGCGTGGCCACGGCGCTGGCCAACGTCCTGGCCCGGGCCGAGCTCGCCGCCGGCGACGAGGTCCTCACCACCGATCACGAGTACCGCGCGTGCAAGAACGCGATCGACCGCGCCGCCGCCACGGCTGGCGCCCAGGTCGTGGTCGTACCCATCGCCCTGCCCGCCCGCGATCCCGCCGCCGCCGTCGAGGCGCTCGTGGCCCGGGTCACGCCGCGGACGCGGCTGGTGCTGGTCGACCACGTGACCAGCCCGACCGCGCTCACCCTCGACATCGCCGCCCTCGCCCGGGCGCTCCCGCCGCGGGCCGCGCTGCTCGTCGACGGCGCCCACGCCCCGGGCCAGCTCGACCTCGACGTCGCCGCCACCGGCGCCACCTATTACACCGGCAACTTCCACAAGTGGACCTGCGCACCCAAGGGCGCCGGCTTCCTGTGGGTCGCCCCGGCCCGGCGCGAAGGTTTCCATCCGCTGGTCACCAGCCACGGCGCGACCCTGTCCACGGCCGCCCGCTCGCGATTTCGCCTCGAGCACGACTGGACCGGGACCCACGATCCGTCGCCCTACCTGTGTGTGCCGGTCGCGATCACCACGATCGCGTCGCTGGGCGGGGGATGGCCGCGAGTGCGCGAGCGCAACCGCACGCTGGTCCGCGCCATGCGCGACGATCTGTGCGCTGCGCTGGGCGCCGATCCGATCGATCAGACTCCCGACACGCCCGACGCCCCTGGCGGGTCGATGGCCGCGATCGCGGTCACGCTCCCGGACGGCGCGGACCACCTCGCGGTCGAGCGCACGCTGCTCGAGCGTGGGGTGGAGATCCCCATCGTCAGTCATCCTGGCTCGCCGTGGCCGCTGGTCCGGATCTCGGCGCACCTCTACAACCGGCGCAGCGACGCTAGCCGCCTGGCCTCGGCCCTGACCGCCGCCGGCGTCCATGGCAGGAGGATCTCGTGACCGCACCCGGCACCGGCCGCACCTTCGTGATCGGCGACATCCACGGCGAGCGCGTGCTGCTCGAGACCCTGCTCGGCGCGATGCCGTTCATCGCGCCCGACGACACCCTGGTCTTCCTCGGCGACTACAGCGATCGCGGCCCCGACAGTCGCGGCGTGGTCGAGGTCCTGCGCCGCCTGCCCGAAAAGACCGTCGGCAAGCTGGTGCTCCTGCGCGGCAACCACGAGGACGCGCTGCTCGGCGAGATCACCGAGCGCAACGGCGCCTTCCTGATGCCATCCGGCAACGGCGTGGCCTCGACCTTCCACTCGTTCACCGACGAGGCGCCGCCGGCCGACGGCGCGATGGTCTCGGCCGAGAACTTCATGCGTTACCTCGATCCGTCGAAGTGGCTGCCGCCGGCGGTCATCGCGTGGATGGAGGCGCTGCCGCTCTGGTACCGCGATCAGCACGCGACCTACGTCCACGCCGGCCTCGAGGGTGAAGGCGCGGTGTGGAACCTGCCCGAGGCGTCGTCGACCAAGTCGCTGCTCTGGCAGCGCGAGCAGGACTTCTTCCTCGAGTACGCCGGCCCGCCGCTGGTCTTCGGCCACACCCTGACCAGCGACCTGCCCCCCGAGGAGAAGCGGACCACGCCGTGGACGCGCGGCCCGCTCATCGGCCTCGACACCGGCGCCGGCAAGGGCGGCCCCCTGTCCTGCCTCGAGCTCCCCTCCCGCACGATCCGCCAGGTGTTTCCCGACGGCGACCGCACCGAGTTCTCGATCTGACCGAGGCCCGAGGCCCGAGGCCCGAGGCCCGGTTCTTCAGGTCCGCTTCTTCCGCTGCTGGAACGAGTACGGCCGGTGGGTCGGCTGCTTGCCGCTCTTGTCGCCTTCCTCGCCGTCTTCGAGGGGCGCACCCATCGGCTCCTCCGAGCCCTCGCGGAACTTGATGGTGGTGAGCGGGTTCTCGCCGACCAGCACCTGGGTCTGCTTGTCGATCAGCTCGTCCATACCCTCGAGCTTGTCGATGTCCTCGAGGATGTCGTCGACCGAGGCGTAGCGCTCGGTGCGCGAGTCGCGGGTCATGCGATCGAAGATGTCGTCGATGCCGCGCGGCAAGGCCGCGTTGATCTGCGACGGCATCGGCGAGCGCCGGCCGGGCAGCTTCCGGGTGAGTAGCTCGTAGAAGATGATGCCCAGCGCGTAGATATCGGCCTGGGCGCCGGCCGAGAGCGGATCCGAGTAGAGCTCGGGCGCCATGTAGGCGACGTTGCCCATGCCGACGTAGATCTGGCGGATCACCGCCTGATCGCGCTCGACGATGCGGGTGAAGCCGAAGTCGGTGACCTTGACGTTGCCGTAGCCGTCGATGAGGAGCTGCTCCGGCTTCAAGCCACGGTGGTAGACGCGGGTGGCGTGGGCGGCGCGCAGGGCGTGCAGGGTCTGCAGGAGGTACTTGAAGACCAGGTCGACCGGGATGTCCTCGGCGTCGTTGATCAGGCGGCGGGCGCTGCCGTTGGGGGCCAGCTCGCTGACCACGTAAGGGTGGTCGCGCTCGAGGTTGACGTCGTGGATGGGCAGGATGTTGGGGTGGGCCAGGTTGGCCGCGGCCCGCACCACCTCGGTGAAGCGGCGCACGATCTCGTAGCGCATGTCCTCGGCGAAGAAGCCGAACAGATCGCGGATCTCTTTCATCGCCACTTCGCGCGCGAGCGGCACCTGGCGCGCGCGGTAGACGGTGCCGATGCCGCCCGAGCCGAGCGAGGCCAGCTTCTCGTAGCGCGAGTCGACGATCTCCGCGGACGACGCGATCTCACCGCCGACCGACATGGATGACCTTCCGCCCGAGGCGTGGACCTTGGAGTCCTTGCGCATGCCGGCGACACTGCCCGGCATGCTCTCGCCGCGGGTCTCGCGGCCTAACGTCGAGGCCAGCACGCCCGAGTTGGTGCCCATGCCAGCCGCCGCTGGTCCCGGCGCCCCGGCCTGGGTGCGGGTCTGACGCAGCTTCTTGAAGTGGTTGACCGCGCGCTCGGTGAACTCGGTCAGACCGCCGCCGTTGACGACCTCCTCGCCCTCGGGCGTCACCTCGAGCGAGTCGCCGTTGCGGTCCTGGCGCAGATATCCCGACTTCTCGAGGAACGAGACGTATTCACCGAACGGGATCGAGACCGCGCCCTCGCAGACTCGACGGATGTCGTCGAAGCGGTTCTGGCGGCCGTAGCGCGCCTCCGCCATCACGTTGGCGAGGATGAAGCGGGCCTCTTCGCAGAGGACCTCCTTCGTGACCTTGGCGCGGCCTTCCATCACCGCGATTGTAGGCGCCGCCTCGGCACGGGGTCAAACTAGCGGCTTGACGGAGATTTCGGCCGAGGCCGGGGCCACCCACGGCGGCGGCCCCTCGGCGACCAGGCGGTGGACCAGCGGCTGGTCGGCGGGGAGGATGTCGTGGGCCGCCAGCTCGGCCGGCGGCACCCAGCGCAGATCGGCGACCTCGACGGCGCCAACGGTGGCGCCCGGCGCGAGCCGGCAGCGATAGACCAGCAGGACCAGCTCGAAGCCCGGGTAGACGTGGTGGAGCACCTCCCAGATCCGGCCGACCTCGACGGCGGCGCCCAGCTCCTCGGCCAGCTCGCGGATCAGCGCCGGCGCCGGTCCTTCGCCGGGCTCGACCTTGCCGCCGGGGAACTCCCAGTAGCCGCCGAGCGCCTGATCGGCCCGGCGCTGTGTGATCAGAACGAGGCCGCGCCCGTCGACGATCAACCCGGCGACGACCAGCTTGCGAGGCAGCGAAAATGCGTTCACGTCGACGAGAATAGGCGCGGCGCGCGCCTTGCGAAAGCCATGCCTCGCCCGTACAGTGCGCCCAACAATGCGTCTCTATCCGGCCAAGGTCGATAGCATCGCCAGCGAGGTGATCACCAAGCTCACCGCTGACGGCGACCTCGAGGTCACGGACCCGCACGAGGCGACCCTCGACGTGGCCGCCGTGCTCAAGGAATACATCCGCCTCGACAAGGAATTGTCGGAGCGCGCCAAGGACATCCTCGAGATCCGAGGACTGCCCCACGCCCACCTGGCCCGCACCAAGCGCCAGCTCGCCGAGCAGAAGGAGTTCGGCCTGGGCGAGGATGGCGTCACCTGGATCACCAACCAGCTGGTAGAGACGTTCATGCAGAGCAAGAGCGTCGACGAGGTCTACGCCGACGACGCGATCCTCCGCAAGAAGATCAAGGAAGTCGTCCGCAAGCACATGGCGGTCGAGGACGAGCTCGACACCGAGGTGCGTGCCCGCCTGAAGAACATCCAGGAAGGCACCGACGCCTGGGACGTCGAGTACGCCCGGGTCATGGACCAGATCAAGCAGAAGCACGGCATCAAGGGCGGCTGATCGCGGGGTTTTGGATGGGGCCAGCTCCAATGCTGGTCAACCAGCGCGCGCGGCAGATCGGACCGTCCACGTCCTCGCCGACGCCCACGCCCACGACGGCGATCACGATCACGGCGACGACCACCAGGCGTCGACGTGATCGTGGATGCGGGCGTGATCGTTGACGATCTCGTGGACGTGGACGTGGTGGACGTGGACGTGGACGTGGACGATCGGCTCTCCTGTCTGACCGGCATTGGTGCTTCCAAGTGTCGGCTCGGTGCTCGCGAGGTCGGCGGCGCCCACGGAGCGGCGTGCTCTACGCGCTCGGTCGGCCTCACGCCGACTTGAGCAACACCGTGGATTAGCTCCCTCGGTGACCGTCCAGCCGGTGGCTCGAGACCACTTTGATGCCGCGCGAGCAACACGGCGTTGTTCGCCGCACGAGGTGCCCTCCAATGACTCACAAGCTCATCGCGATCTCCGATCCTCGCGTCCTTCTCGCGCTCGTCATCGGAGACGTCGTGGGCGAGTGGCGCGGGCGAAGACACTCGGCCTCGACGGCGGCAACGCTCGCCGGCGTCGCAGGTGCGGCCGTCTTCGGCCTCGTGCATGCGGAGGGTCACTCGAACGTGCATTGGCTCGGCGTGCTGGGGCTCGCAGCGCTGGTGACCGCTGCGATCGTTGCTGGCGTCCGCGGGCGAGAACAACCACTCGACTCGGTCGGGCGGTGGGTGCCGTGATCGGCCGGCGCGACTTCCGGACCGTGCACACGAGCATCCAGGGCGATCACCTGCACCTCCTCATCAAGGCGACCGACAAGACCGCGCTGGCGAACGGCGTCCGGGCCTTCATGATCTCCGCCACGCACGCGGTCAACGCAACGCGCGGCCGGCGCGGGCAGGTGTTCGCGGTCCGATACCACGCCGTCCAGCTCACGACGCCGCGCCAGGTGCGGGCCGCGCTGGCCTACGTGCTGAACAACTGGCGCCGCCACAAGGAGGACGAGGCCGGCCTCGCCCAGCGCCGCGCGTATGTGGACCCGTACTCGACCGGGATCCTCTTCGACGGGTGGCGCGACGCCCCTGCCCGCTTCATCGTGCCGGAGGGGTACGAACCGCTGCCGGTGTCGGGCGCGCGATCGTGGTTGCTCACGGTCGGATGGCGGAAACACCCGCTGATCGGGCTGCGCGAGGTGCCTGGGCCGGATCAGCCGATCGCTGGCTGAGCCGTCGCGGCACGGTCGGCCCGGGCGTGACGCCGCAGGGGCTTGTCGTCGACCAGAGTCACGGCGGCGGCGCCTCGAGCTCGACCGTGAGCTGGCGCAGCGAGGGATCGACCCGGCGGCGGCTGACGGCGACGTACGACGACTGCTGCGCCAGGTTGCCGGCGGCGGTGACGTAGGTGCCGGTGCCCGGGCGGCTCCGGCGCTGGACCTCCTCGAGCAGGCCGATCGCCGTCGAGGACATCATGCGCAGGTGATAGGTGTCGTTGTGATCCATCACCGGATGGGCGGCGACGAAGACGCGGATCTCGTCGAGGCAGGCGGTGCTGCGCGCGTGCAGCTCGTCGGCGGGCACGTCGGGCATCGGCGCCGGTGCGGCGCGAGCGCCGCCGCGTTCGGCGACCCCGGCACCGGCGGCCGCGCC
>SXGS01026122.1_pt1 | contig 13981 bp, 10 predicted proteins | sample 3174681 | NCBI WGS metagenome assembly SXGS01 (sample SAMN11356861, study PRJNA531348) | freshwater metagenome | isolation source: freshwater sample F1-80 | place: China: Fuxian Lake, Yuxi | collected 2017-12-25
ACAAATAATATTCTGCCATTTCTGTGCGCGCGGATAAAGTAAAGTGGTCTTATGAGTTTATGTAGATATTAACGACACATTCTTGCGTCAATTTATCTTCAGTTTGTTCTGTGTTGGCAGAAAAAACTGAAGATAAAGTGTGTAAATGGTTACGATCGAGAGAAAAATTTTTTCGCAACCGCCAACAAACTGGTGAAACATAATTATTGGCGATTTATCTTCTGTTCTCTCTGCCAACACAGAACAAACCAGAAGACAAAGTGTGTAAATGGTTGCGATCGAGAGAAAAATTTTTTGTATTTACCCGCAGGCAATCCTGCGGATAAATATAAACAAGTGTAAACAAACACAAATAAACCAACAACAAGTAATTCGAAAGGTGCTTAATTACTGTAAGCCAATCCACCCATACCACTCATAATTCGAAGAACATTGTAATTAGTAGCATACACTCGGACTTTGGCAGTCTTGGTGCCTTCAACCGTGGCGTTGGACAGAACAAGCTGCAATGTTGCGTTATCAATTCGAGAGAAGTTGCAAGAACCACTGGGTTGAAATTCCTCCGATCGCAGAGCAAATGAATACACGTTAATGCCTTCATCGGGAGATCGGGTATGAGCTTGGTATGGTTGTACCCACGAGAAATACGAACCTTCGCGCTCAGAGAAACGATCCTGTCCGTTTAATTGCAACTTGGCTGTAACGACTGGATTCAAACCCCAACAATGCATATCTAAAGAGGTTTCAGACAACACAAAAGTTCCAGCATCAGACACTCCCGAATTATCCATGTGAGAACTGCGGTCAGCGGCTAATTGCTGAATAACTTCCGGTGATAAACCAGAAGTGTTCAATGGAACTGGTCCTCCTCCCATATTTACTTCGTTATATGGGTTCGATGGTCCATGCCAGTATCCGGTAAATCCAGGGAAATATGCCGCTGGATCGTAATCCAATGCTCCGGCATCTTGGAACAACCCACGGGCATCAATATAGGCTCTTGAATCCGCTGCCACAGCTGCTGGTCCACCGAAAGCGTGGATGGCGTTTGGCAAGGCGTCGATGGCATCTGTGTAATTAAATGGCTGAGCTCCCAAGACCTTGAATAACAAAGCATCGCAAGTCAAAGACGAGCAATAATCCACGTTTTGATCGGGCTGGACAACCCAAATAAGTTCCTTGACTGGATGGTTGAAATTCAACTTGATCTTGTTGGAAGACGAACCGACAGATTCGTCACCAGTGAACTGCAACTGAGTAATTAAATATTCGTGTGGATTTTGTGCCATACGTCTTCGTTCATCTGTGTCCAAAAACACGTAATCGACGTACAAAGAGGCAGCCACAAGGGACTGATTGTAAGCAATGGTTGCTGGGACTGGACGACCAACAGGGTATTGTCCAGATTGCCAGGTGTAAGGATTGGAGTTGCAATTCAAAGTTGTTACCGCCCACAAACATTCATCAATCGGTCTGATATCCAAGTTAATCTTGACTTCGTGATACTGCAGAGCAATCAAAGGCAATGCTAGACCGGGGTTGGTGCAAAACCAAAACTGAAGAGGCACATACAAAGTTGTTTCTGGCAAAGCGTTTCTGGGAGCACAAACTTGTCTGGGCGCCAAGCTGTCACAAGGAGATTCGACGTCCGAGAAAGATGGATCAGTAATGAAAGTCAATTGAGTTGTGTTACCAATCATCTTGAAATATCCTCTCATCTGCTCAGAAGTCATGGTCAACTGGTTCCAAATATGCATCCAATCTCCGTATTGTCTGTCAATGCGCTGTCCGCCAATTTCTACCTCGACTTGAGCAATAAGCTGTTCTCCGGGGAAATCCAACCATCTGGCATACACACCGGTGTTTTGTCCAGTGACATAGTTGCCAAGACCCATAAGTTGGTTGATTTCTGGAAGGGTAACCTGTAAGTAAGTTCTGTAAGCCAAATCTCCACTTCTGGAGATGGTGCATTGGACTCGCCTTCCGAAATCCGCCTGTCCATTGAAGGTCTGTTCAATGGACTCAATAGCAAAGTTGGTGTATCTCTTGAAAGACACAGACCAGTAGGTGATGACTGGCGAACTGGTTAAGAAGACGTCTTGGGCACCATAGGCAACGATCTGAATTAAAGCTCCGGGCATGATACAATTGTAAAAGAAAATATTTTGGGGCGATCGTGACGCATGTGCGGATAATTCGTGCTGTGCCCGGCAATATTATCTAGGCTAAATATTGTTTGGCTGGCGGGCGTTGAGCCGACGATCGCAACCAAGGTGTCATGGTTATCTTCTGTTTTGTTCTGCGTTGGCAGAGAGAACAGAAGATGAATTGCCAATAAATAAGCTTCGCTAAATTGTTGGCGTTATTGCGGAAAATTTTTTCTCTCGATTGCGACCAAAAGGTTACCATTATCTTCTGGGTTGTTCAGGGGTTGGAGAGAAAACAGAAACTGAAATAAATTTAATCACAAATACTCCAATCAAATACAATGTCGGAAACCTGTGTCGCCATCGCCACTAAGAAAGTTTTAACAATTAATAAAACCCGAATATTCAGCATTTACAGCGAAAAAACCCTGAAGGAAATAAATGATCACGATGAAATTCGATTAATTTCACCACATACTGGTGGTAATGGCGGCGATAGTGTGGCAACAAGAATTGCCATAATTATTCGAAATTCGAGTCTTATTGTAAACATGCCACACATTGTGTGCGATGGAAATGAAGCCGTCATCGGATTGTCTCACGCGTGTGACTCATGCTCTATTATTTGGAATGGATCCAGTGGCGATAAAATTAAAAAAATAGTAATAGGTCATGGATGTCGAGTTACGCAACACCAGCCCATGGATGCAGAAATGATATGTAAATGTGGACAACAGCTTTAATGCATCCATAGTTTGCGGTAGTGGTTGTGTGTTTTTTCTATTGACATGACAGCAGATCAATAGAAAAGTAAATAAAGGAATCATTAAATGCTCAGTTAGTTGCGAGCAAGTGTCCGCGCGATTAATGCCTTCGTCTAGTTCTTCGTCTTCGACAATATCGCCTCTTGGTTCCGCTCACATAACTGCAAGATTTGATGCCACATCGCCTTCTGGTTCTGCCTTTACAAACAACTCTTCGTGCCATATAATGACAAAAGAAATTTTTCATTCGGCGGGGCTACGGGGGTCTGCCGCGCGGGCTTTCCTTTTTGTATTTCTGAACCCAACGCATTAAACTCCGTCTGGAACATTTGAATATTTTACAAACTTCTTGTTGTGTTTTATCTTCTACTAAATAATATTGAACAGCAGTTTCTTTGTAATCGTTACTCTTTTGGGGAGTCATTATATAGTATTTATTTATAAAATTGAAATAAAATTGTTTATATTATTACATTAACAAGCACGCAAATAATAAACATAATAAATGACGCACATTTTTTCTCTTGGTGCAATCAATAAACTTACTGGCGAATATGTTTATCCTAAAATAGCGAATATATTTGCCCTGAATGTAATAAAAATTTAATTTTATTACATTCAGGCACAAAGTAGATAATGTTAATCCTTGTCATCATTATAGCAATCCAACAGAAAGTCAGATTCATAAAGACGCAAAAATATTATTGAAAAATTTGCTGGAAAGAAAAAATACCTATTTCATTTATCAGAAATTGCTGTTGTTGTAAAAAGAATGAGGAATATGAAATTCCAGAAATAAGTGAAACCTCAAATACACAAATTGAATATAAATAACAATAAATTATATTTAAATCTTTCGCGTTAAAATAACTTAAAAATAAATAATATTATAGTATATGAAAGTTAAGAAAAAGAAAAAGGAGGATTTCAAGGAATTTAGGAATAATGAAAAATCCGCTTACAAAACTTTCAAAATTCCTTTGAGGACGATTTTGTTAAATCGTGATATGATGCACCCAGTAATAAATCATTTGGTTTTTGAAATAAATGATTTGGTTATTCACACCTATCAATTTATTCGGTTGTATGTTTTGCACCATTACATAAATAATGAAACACTACCAACGATAGACGGTACATTTATTTTGTATTGTATCAAGACATTAGGATTGAGAGATAATAGAGGAAAGAAAGGAAAAAACACTGACCTTTTAGAAACATTAGACAAGTTCTACAAAACCGAATATCAACCTTTACTGAACCATGTAAAAACCAATTTAAAAAATACATCCTTTTTGCTTTCTTATTTAGCAACGCAAATACATACATCTTTATCCAATAATATTCAAGAGCATTTCATTCAACACTTTTTACGCTTTATTAACAAAACAACAAACAAAATAACCGAAGATAAAGCAACCTTATTTCAATTTAAGAAACAATTAATAGATCTAACTGAAACACAAGAAATGTTTAATGAATGGAAACAACTTCATTTACATAACATTTTGCCTACTGAAGTTAAAAAGTCAATTTATTATGATGTGAAAGTGAAACCATTTGACTATCTAAAAGGAATGTTGTATATGAATTCTGTATTGGAAAAACAAGAAAGTAAATTATTTCAACCCTTACCATTGCGAAATAATATTATTCCAAAACACATTATTATTGATACTGCAAGTTTAATAAACCTATTTTGTCCTGAAAAGGATAAAGATGGTAATAAAGTAAAAAAGAGTGAATTATTAAGCAATGTAAAAGATAACCAAAATGAAGTATGGTGTAATTTTCTGAATTTAAAACATAAAATATTCAAAAATAAACATTATCAGTTTCATAACCAAATCCAAACAGACGGAATTAGTTGTTGCTTATTGTTTATCAGAAAAGATTTGAAGGACAAAAAATGGGGTGCAAAAGTGCCTATTTTACAAGAACAAGATTTTTACAATATTGAGGATTTATCCAAAGAGCAATTAAACACTTTAAATGAAAGGAACATTGTAGGTTGCGATCCAGGAAAACGCAGTTTGGTTTATATGATGGATAAACATGGAAACAAATTACAATACACAGCGCCGCAAAGAAAAAGAGAAAGTAAAGCAAAGTGTAATCAGCGCATTCTATTATTGGAAAGAAAACGAAATGGCATTATTGAAAAAGAAACCATATTATCATTTCAAAATAGTAAATCAGTTGATTATGAAAAGTTCAAAACATATTTGGTAGAAAAGGATAAACTAAACAAAGAAACATCAGAGTTTTACAAACGAGATACATGGAGAAAAATGAAGTTTCGGCAATATAGTTATGGTAAGAAAAGTATAGATACATTCCTCAATAAAATAAAGGAAACCTTTGGTGAAAATATCCTAATCGGTCATGGAAATTGGAGTAGGTCATCACAAATGAAACATTTTATGCCAACCATGAATAAAGGATTAAGGAAATTAATTCACAAAAAATATGATACAATAACTATAAATGAATGCAACACCAGTAAGAAGTGTTGTGATTGTAATAAGGATTTGGACTATTACAAGGATAAAAAAGGGAAGAAAGTGTTTCGTCTGTTAGTGTGTTCTGAATGCGTGAGTTGCGAAAACAAAAAAATCGTATTTAGAACCAGAGATGCAAACTCTTCTATAAACATAATGAAATTGACTCAATCATGGATACAAAAACAAGAGCGACCATTATGTTTTCAAATTTCGTCTTTCACCGGTTCCAATGAAAAAGAACGGGATAAAGTTAGACCATCGTAGGTGAAATTCCTACTATTGATTTTACACCATTTTCTTTTTTTAGCATCTATAATGGGCGTTTTAAATGAGAAAAGGTGTAATAAATTATGCCCGTATAATAAAGACAACACATAAATGGCAAGTTTGGCACCAACTTCCTCTTCGGTTCCACCAATGTCCTCTGCCGCGCCAACCGTAACTGGCGGCGCCGGGTCCAGAGGAATCATGGCGCCTATATGGCAAGTATTTCACGAAATAAATCACCGAGTCATGTATCTGAACAACAGCAAGTTTTTTGCAGGAGTAATCATGATTTTGCTGAACGTTGGTTCCAAATTTATTCAAATTCAATTCAGCAAATCCACAGAAGAATACATGAAATACACCGTTACAAAACAAATTTTGGTGTTTTCTATGGCATGGATGGGTACAAGAGACATTTATACTGCGCTGGGATTGACAGCTGTATTTACCATTTTATCGGATCATCTGTTTAATGAAGAAAGTTCTCTCTGCATCGTTCCCCAGGATTATCGAGTGTTGCACAAATTAGCCGACACGGATCAGAATGGGCATGTATCGGAAACAGAATTGGCTGCGGCTATTGCTTTGCTGGAAAAAGCCAGGAGAGAAGAACGGAAAAAAATACAGCAGGATGCCATGTCGAAATTCAACACGTATGCCAGCAGTTCGCCGCATTAAACTGGCGGCTCGTGCACGCGCGAGTTTTTTGGGTTTTTCTTCTGTATTTCCGCGTTCAGCAGAAAACACAGAAGAAAAAATATTATTACTGACAATTCACTCTATTTTTGCCATTAGCGTGCGGTACACAACACGCCGACGATTACTCAACATATTCATCTTCCGATAATTCCGAATTTTCTTCTACATCAGATTCAATGTATTTATCCATATTTTCTTCTTCTGTTTCGCGGCTACTTAATTCCGCTTCATCTTCTCCACCATCATCACAATCCTCATCTGCGACAGGAACATACGCGGCGTCGACATCATCGTCGTCGTCGTCGTCATCAACAACAAATCCGTCTTTCACATACCCTTCTTTTGTGTATGTTTGCAGATCTCTGTTTTCGCAAATGGCTACATAAAACATATCCCAATCTTCTTCTGTTAACTCCGATGTTTCCGACACAAGCAAACAATTGCCATAATATTTATATTCTGTGGGATCAACCACCAACACATCACACTTGTGCTTCGCTGAATATTCCACCATTCTTCGCTGAGGAAATGGATATTTATTTAACATGTTTGATCTTCCTGTGGATTTTCCATACAAAGCAACTTTCCCACAATCACAAACACCAAAGTCAGAATAATACCATTCACATAATTTACCAAACTCTTCCGGCTTCTTAAGTCCGCAAAGTTTGTAATATTGTTCTGGAGTCACTGTGGGTTTAACCACGACGGGTTTTAATGTGCCATCTTTGTTTACGACAAGTGCGGTGCGTGCAGAAGTTTGTTCGCTAAAAGTAGACATGCGGTTGGTGGGGTACTTGAATATACTGGGGATTTGTTTAACTCAATTTTAGTAGGGAACCAATGGTTGGGCTTGCAAGGCAAGCCGTTGTCTCCCATGGAGACTTCCCCTACGACCCCTCCTTTTATTGTTCTAAGCGGCGGGAGCCCCGCTCGCCTAGTAAAATTGTAGGAAACCTATGACCCTCTTTCTGCTTCCAACACAGAAGATAAAATGAGCGATGCAAAGAGAGAAAAAATATTATGAGACTACCAACAATTCGGCGAAGCTAATTATTGGCAATTTTTCTTCTGTTCTCTCTGCCGAAAACAGAAGAAAAATGCAAATTAGTCACGTCGCGATTGCTTGCGCGCTTGTGTTGCCCACACCTACGCAGTTGAAACAGACACCGCCGCCATATCGTCTTCGTCTTCTTGTACATCAGCGAATTTAATACCCAACCATTTTTTGTTTTTATTTGTGATGTTAATTTCTCCATACTTCGCAGATATTTTGGTATATAATTCCGCGGGTTTTGGTATACTGTATGTGTTTCCCATTTCACATTCGTACCAGGTCTTGAAATCCCGATATAAATTTTGTTTACCAATACCATCAGATCGCAACCCGGTATGAATGATTCGTTCGTTCGTGTATGCCGTCAGAAAGTCTTGACTGGCTCGATATTTTGCAGAAGCTGCGCGAACAGCATCACATAATTTAACCACACCGCCGTTTTTAATGGCTCGATCCACCAACATGCTGAGAAATACTGGCGCGATTTCGTGCAATTTTTCGTCAATCTTCGGGTCTTTAATATACAAATGCGGGCGATCACTCAATTTCATTTGAGCATATTCGACTTCATCTTTCGCGATTTTAGCAATAAAATCCACTTTGAAAATGCGTCGCCACACACCATCTCCATTATCGTCGATTTCAAACAGAGAATTTGTACCAATAACTAGGGTGAACTGAGGTATGAATTCCTCGATGGGTTTGTAATTTCCTCTGGCGGTAATGGGTTCTGTGCCCGTGAGACCTTTCATAACATCTTCGCTGAGTTTCGAACCTTTTTTGAGTTCCTGCGAGGTGACATATCTGACTCCTTTCAAACGAATGACATCTTCGCAAGTCGCGCCCAATTTGACTCGATCTCCTGTCAATAACTGAGGAGTCACGGTGCTATATAATTCGCCCAACGCCAATCGCATTAAATTATTGCAAATTAAGCTCTTGCCATTGGATCCATCTCCGTGATATATGTGAAAGGATTGATTGACTCCACTGCCGATAAGAGAAGCAGATAAATGTTCCCACATATATTCTCTCACATCATCAATCGGAAACAACTGCAACATGATTTTATTGATCATTTCAACCAAAGGAGCATGCGCGGCGCTTTCCGTGACATTTCGGATATATTTTTGTTTCGTGGATTTAGTGACATAATCATCTGGAGTACCATCTCTAAATACCCCCTGTTTGAAGTCCACGACTCCGTTTTCGCAACACAACAAATGAGTGTTGGCGTCCAACAAGTCCACGCAATCTGGGTCATAAAAGATTTCCATAGCTTCTCGCATAATACACCCCTTTGCGGGACTGGTTTTCAGGCGTTTGCATATTTCCATCAGTTTCATCAGTCGTTTCTTGTATCGTTTGTGTTTGTCATCTTCATCTTCTGGATTAATACCGCGCATGGCTTCTTCCAATTGTTCTTTTTTTGCCCGGAATAAATCGAATATTTCGTTGGATATTTTTTTGCGCAATTCCACTCCGTCATTTTGCGTCCAGCGGTGTTTTTCAAATGATAACCATTGACCGCCGTTGCGAGTGTCAACGCATTTGAATATGTGTCCGTAAAACTTCTCCAATATTTTGGCGAAATCGTAATCCGATTGACTTTCCGCTGCAATATCGACATAATATCCCGCCGTAAGTTCGTTAATTCGGTCGAATTCTTCCCGGTTGGTCGTCATTAGCCAATATTTGATGGATCGTTTTTGCACACTCTTTTTTTGCCCATTATGAGCTTTGATGGACTGCCATTCTTCAAATAAATTCGGAATGGTTTCGAAATCAAAATCCGACGCTTTACTTCGCAGAGCAATCCAACTAATAAATAACCGATCATCTGTGTGTTTCAAGGCAAATGCAACTTTTCGGTTTTTCACATGTGAACCAGGCTCATAAAATTCCTCTGGCAAAGCAACAGTATACATATGCAATTCACGCAATTCATGTTCTGTTTCACTGAGGGAATTCAGGAAAGTTGTTATGACTGTTTGCAAACTTTCATCGTCCACAATATCTCGAATGTCGATTTCCTCGGCTCCTGCTCCGGACCCGGACCCAGTCAACAAACTTTCTGCAACACTTTCGGTATCTGGGTCTGCGCGACTGCTGCCAGCACCGCCGACACCGTCACACAACAAATTACACTTGACTTTACTTGCGTGTCTTTTGCCAGCATGTTTTTTCCCTCCACCAATGTTCGCAGCGTGTTCTGAGACAATGTCCGGTTGCATGGAAAAGTGTGGATAACCCGTATATCTCGCGGATAATGTGTGAATTTCCGTTTCAACAGGAAACGATTCTGCGGCGTGTTCTGTCATGGCAAATTCCCCATCCGCGGCGTCGAATTCATTGACGTAATATCTTGTCAATAAATACGGGGGATTTCCGGGTTTTCTTGAACCATACACGGTCCATCCGGTTGCGCCTTCCATGATAGCTTTGTCCAACACGTTTTCCCATGAATTTATTTGCCCAGGAAGGTCCAAGTCTGTTTCGAACATTTCCAGCAACTTTTTTCGCATGACTTTTCGCATGGCAAAATCCATTTTAACGCCAATAATCATGTGAATTCCATCTTTTGTAACGGCGGTATCTGTGCAATTTACCTCAGGTTTTTCCAGCACATATATCGGAAAACTGGGCGAATTTTCGGTGAACACATAACATTCTTTCAATACATCTAAAATGCATGTAATGATTTCTGTTAATGTATCTTCGGTATATTGCCGAGTCGTCACAGAGGGTGGATATTTCAAATCGAAATCCACGACTAATGGACCTTGTTCTATTTGCCGTTCTGTTAAATATTCTTTTCGCATCGCAGAAGGTTGAAATACGTATCGGTAATACAGCTCATAAAATTGAGGCATTTCATCTGGTGAAATGATATAAGCTCCGCCTCGTATGTCAAGTTCTTGGTTCCCCATACGGGTGTGAGTTGACACAGCATCAGCGGGTTTTCTTGTAATACCTGCGGCTTGTTCAGTTGTTGCGATGTGTTTTGTCGAATGTTTGTACAGAAAGTCATTCAAATCATTATATCTAATGGATTGATTCATTTCCGGATTGTCGGTTGTTGTTATACCCGGGGATTATTTCTATTTCAGTTTCTTTCAACTTTTTTCTCAGCGGTGTGTGTGTGTGTGCGTGCGAGCGCGAGCAACGCAGACCTTCTGTGGTTTTTCAATATAAATAATAGTGTGTTACATAGTATATCCCCCGGAGGTGTAACATGCCATCATTATTTAAAACAAAATTAGGGTCCAAAATGATACAAACAGACAAAAAACAAGTTACAACCATCGACTCCAAACACGGGGAATTTCTCTCTAAATTTTCAGAAGATGGTTCCATTACTATACCAACATTGCGTAAAACTAGGTCCCAATATAAACAAATGTTGTTGCGAGATACGACCTTAACCCTGGAACAACAATTGGATCTGGAAGACAAAATCCTGGACATAACTGCACAAATCCGCAATTTAAAAAGAGAGAAACAACAATATTTTTTGAATAATTCAAAACATATTTTCGATTATTACGAAAATAAAAAGAAAATATCTCAGGGAATTGTTGTGCCAGTCATTCAAGCATCTGCGAAATCAAAAATGGTTAGTTCGTTTTTTAAAGGAAAGGCGTGCAGCGAAAACAAAGAACAAGATGCCCCAGATGCCACCACGGTTGGAATAAACACGGCTATATCCTGTTATTTGAGCAATGTCGACGATATGTTTATAGACGTCGGGAATTACATTGTGCCGACAGACATATGTCAAGCTTGTCACAGGGGGGAATTGATACCCATGGACGACGAAGGGATTTTAGTATGTAACAAATGTTCTCGGTATGTACCCTATTTGGTTGAAAACGAAAAACAATCGTACAAAGAACCCCCGAAAGAGGTCAGTTTTTATGCATATAAGCGATTAAATCATTTCAAAGAAATTATTGCACAGCATCAAGCCAAAGAAAGTACACAAATATCCGACACAATAATCGCAGAAATACGCGCACAAGTCAAGAAAGAACGTATTTGCATTTCTGAATTAAATCATTTGCGAATGAAAGATATTCTGAAGAAACTGGGATATAGTAAATTATACGAACACATCGCATTTATTAACGAAAAAATGGGCGTAAAACCACCCATTATGTCCCCAGAATTAGAAGAAACATTGTTTATTTTATTTATGGAACTGCAGGTGCCGTATGCTAAACATTGTCCGAATACAAAAATAAATTTCCTGAATTATCAATATACCGCGTTTAAATTGTGCGAATTATTGGGGGGTTATGAGTACATTGATGAATTTCAAATGTTGAAAGACAAAGATAAAAGAATTGAACAAGATAATATTTGGAAACTTATTTGCGAAGAACTTGGGTGGGAATTCATACCAACCCCATGATCCTTCGGTCCCATTCATGCACATTTATTCAATTTATCTTCTGGATTGGCGGCAAAACAGAAGATAAATGCTCAATAATTTAGTTTCACCAGATTGTTGGCGGTCTCTGAAAAAATTTTCACTCGATCGTGACTATTCACATGATGTATCTTCTGGATTGGCGGCACAACAGAAGATAAATACCCAATAATTTAGTTCCACCAGATTGTTGGCGATTGCGGGGATCGTCGCCCTCCAATGCGGAACAACACAGAAGAAAAAGGTAAATCTGGTAGCGATCGAGAGAAAAATTTTTGGCGTTCTTCTGGATTTGCTGGTTTATGCCTCCGCAGTTAACAACTTGATTAAATCTGGTTTGTTATATTTGTTGACATTACGAATGCCTCGGTTGATTGCCAATTGTTTCAACTGAGGCAATTTCATGTTTGCGTAATCTTGCGGTTGTTTTGCGGCGTTGGTGGCAGCATGGTCTTCTCTCTGATTGTCTTCGATGACAATAATTGTGTCGGTTTCGTTGTCATTCTCGAGTTCTTTGTTGTCTTCTGTGTCCGCAGGGCATGCCACGTCGTCTGCAACATCATCTATCGAAGCGTCTGTCGAAGTAAAAGCCTCTTCGGTTACAGGACACAATTGTTCCTCGGTAACATCAAAAGACAACACAGAAGTTTCTTCACCAGCGTCTGAAGGCGCAGATAATATGTGAATTCGTATGGGGCAATCTTCATATTCTTCTAGATCAACGGCGTCCTCTGTGTCATTGGCGGCATCATCAGCGGTACATGCATTGTATTCTTCCACCATGTCGTTTTGAGATGCGTGTTCATCTGGAATTATAAATTCTCCAAATGGGTTGCATTCTAACACAGGAATCGCGGCTTCTTCAAACTGAGGAATAATTAAATTAGCATATTCGCTGTTGTCGTCATCGTCATCCTGCTCAGCATCACCGTCGTCATCCTCCTGGTCATCCGCGCCGGCATCACTGAGATCTTCGATTTGATCAAACTCAATGGGTTCGTTTGCGTAAGGCAAAGACTGATAATTTAATTTTTGAATTTCCCAAATATCTTCTATGTCCGATTCCTCATCATCATCATCCGACACAACAATCAAATCTTCCTCCAACATAGGCAAACTACACAACGTTGCGTCTTCTGGATGCAAGTAATCTGTTTCTTCTTCTGTGGCGTTATACAACGTTATTATTTTGTTGTCTTCAGTTGCGGCGGCTGCATCTTCCGCGGCAATTTTGGCTTTAAATTTGTTCTCTCTGGGCAGTGAATTTTCGTTTGTTAGCCACCGTTCGTTTGTCAGCGGCTTGCCATCCAGGATCATTTCGGTTTTCTGTAATCTACCGTGTAAATTTTCTATATAACTCTTCATTTGTGTGCAACATTCGATTAATTTATTTTCATTTTCAGCGAATCGTCTCTCGTGATGCCATACAACCCCAAACACGGCGACTGTGCACAACAGAACCGCGAGAAGTAACAACATATTTATGGCTGAAATTCCAAACATCCCTGGTCCGTGATAAACATAGATAATATTAAATATGTCTTTTCCCAACGTACTCTCTGCGCGGGCGTTAAGAGATTTCCAATGTTCTAGGACCGCCAACGCATGTAAATTTGCCGCGATGTACACCATTATTATTGAAAATGCTTTTTGTGCAAATGGCAATAGCTCGTTGTTCTGCGCCGCGACTCGCGCTCTTTCCCTTTATTTTTTTAATACATCGGCAAAATTTGTCAGATAAAAGTCGTTTTGTGGCAGCTTTTAACTGAGCCACCGGAAGAAGTTTTTTCGTGGTGGGTTTCGTGGTTGATCGTTTATTGTATTTTTTCAATATCGAAGCATATTTTTTCGCAGTTAAACGTTTGGGCGGCATTTGTGACATGCATTTTACACAGAAAACAACCCAAGCGGCACCGAAAACTGAGACAAATATTTACGAATTACCACAAAGTTAATACACACATGTCCAATGCCGGAAGTCGAAAAACTATGTGACGTAAATTTATGGATATTGAAGTATATTGTCCACATTGCGGAGATAAAATGTACATTGAACAAATTAAATGTGGGATTTTCAGGCATGGATATATTATATCTCTCGGCAAACAACT
>SXGS01467907.1_pt1 | contig 13977 bp, 6 predicted proteins | sample 3174681 | NCBI WGS metagenome assembly SXGS01 (sample SAMN11356861, study PRJNA531348) | freshwater metagenome | isolation source: freshwater sample F1-80 | place: China: Fuxian Lake, Yuxi | collected 2017-12-25
ACCGTCATGCCTTGATCCAAGATCAGTTTTGTCGCCTCGTTTTTAAATTCTGGAGTGAACTTTCGTCGCGTCGTTGTGGCCATAGTGGCCTCCTGGGCGACTACCTAACCGAGTGGTCCGCGGAACCGGGGCAAGGTCAGAGCGCCTGCTGAATGCTCTGGGTGTCGGCGACGCCGTCCGCAACGTCCATTTCCAGCGATTCGAGTCGCGCCAACGCACGAGGCGAAAGCCGAGATTTCACGCCACTTGCCTCGGACTCCGCCATGGCTTCGACCGACATGGCCTCGGTTTTCTGTGGCGAGGTCAGGCCATCGACGTCGGTGACCGCGGGCAGGTCCACCAGTGTCTTGCGTCGCGGTGCCGTTGCGTTCGGGGTTTCTGGGTCGCTCCCACCGCCTGCGGGCCGGAACATCCGCATCGGCTCTTTGGTGTTGGGAGCGGCCACCAATCCGGTGTCCGTGGCTCCTGGGCTGTGAACCCGATTGTTGGTGGAGTCGATGATCGTACCGTCGTCCAACTCGACCCAAGCGTGGGGGACGCGCCTGATGGTACCGTCAGTGTCGGTGAACGTCATTCGACCGAACACGATCTGGGATTCTTCGCCGCTCTTTGCAAGAGCGCCGTGTGTGTAGATCGCATTCTCGCGACAAAAATGCGCTTCGCCCTCTGAGTCGCCCAAGTCTTGGAGCCCGCCCGCATCGTTGTACCGCTTGAGCCAAGCTTCCTTTCCGCCAGGATCCTTCGCCTTGTTCAGTCCAAAATCAAGCTTTCGTGGCGCCTCGGCGATCGCTCGCAAGCGTTCTTCGCGATTGCGGAAGGTCGCAGCGTAGGCCGCTTGTTGGTCGATCATCCGCCGCATGCCCGGATCGTTTTCGTAGTCGGCAACGATCACATCTTCGGGTTTCCCGACCGGATCGCGCCAAGCGAAACGGCTCTGCTCAAGCCCGTCGCCGACCGGTCTCCAGTCGTCCGGCGCCTTGGTGCTCGTGGGGTCGACGGGCGGCCGGCTCGGCGACCACGTGTGGTCGGCGGGCACATTGGGGTTGGGTTCGGCGGAGGTGCGCGGTGGAGGGGCGACATGAGGGGCGGTATCGCCGAGGGCCATGGTTTTTGATGAATCCAGGTCTACCGTTGCGGGGACAGCCGTTTTGGGAGCCTGATTCGCCGAGTGTCGCGGGCGGTTGGTCCCGGGAAGCGCAATTTCCGCCTCATGGGGGTGGGTGGACGCCGACGACGCCTGATCAAACTCGGCGTTGATGACGTCTGCGGCGTGTCCCCCCGATATTCGCTCATCGATGGCTCGGTCGACATTTCCGGGATCAAAGAAATCAGGGATTGCCGCTCCCTTCTCTGAGCCGAAAGCGCGGGAGTAGGCCTCCGCGTTTTTGGGGTCGAGTTCCACATACCCCCGAGCCAAGATGTTCTGAGCCACATCTGGGGCGTTGCTGGCTAGGTGTGCGCCGGGGGCCGCGGCTGGTCGGTTTTGTGTCTCATCGCCGAAAAATTGGCGTGCGGTGGTATCGATCAGATACCGATGGCCCCCGACATTCACGACGGTGAAGGCATGATTGTCTTCGCCGCCGAATAGAACTTTTGCCTGATGTACCGCAATGGATTCGTTATCAACTCCCAGAGCACGCAATTGCTCAGCGACGCTGGTGGAGGCCATTCCGCACAGGCCACGCAGATCGTTTCCGCTTTCGAGCGACTTGCCGGAATCCACCAGCGCGGTGCGAACGACGTCGACGGCCTCCTTCACCAGGATCTCGGCTTGGCTGCTGGTCAATGGATCACCGCGACGCAAGGCCTCGGACACCGATTGTACATCCTCTCCGGAGGGGGTGGCGTGCTCTGTGGGGGTTTGACCCAGTTTAATGGGAGAGACGGCGACCGTGCTTGGGGGAGCGTCTCCGTGGTGAAGCCCCTCAACCAGGCTTGCGATATGGTCGACTGCGGGTGATTCACGCACATCGACGTCCTCGTCCGTCGGCTTGGCGCTCGGTTCCGGCTGGACAGTGGGCACTGCTGCGCCGTGGTCGGCGGCTTGCTGTTCGGCTTTCTGTAGCGACGCATTTTTCGCTGCATAGTCGGGATGATCTGGCGCAAGGCCCTGAAGTTCGCCTTTGAGGCGCGCTGCCTTTCGCGCCAGGTAGTCCCGAGCGATTTGGTCCGGATCCCTTGCTGAAAGGGCGGGCTCGGGCGCAACCGTGTGCGGATCAATCGGCGTGGTCGTGGGCTCCAATGACACAGGTGCACCGGGAGTGGCCTCGGCAGCGCCGCGGTCTTGCATGCGTTGCTGGTCGCCGGTCTGAATGTCGTTGATTTCAGTCGGATGGAGCAGATCAAGGCCCGCACCTGGCACAGCAGCGGCCGCACCGCGTTCGTTCATTCGCGCCCGATCGAGCTCGGCGAGCGCCGCCACTTCCGGGTCCAGGGCGGGGGCCCGTTTGTCCGCGCCGGTGTCCAGTTCGTGCTCGGGTTCGGCAGCGGTGGACGTTGCAATATTAACGGCGGCCTGACGCCGGAATCCCGCGTTGGCGTTGTTTGGACCGTCTTGCCGGTTCAGCCAGTTCGTCAGCCACCCGTTGTTCGGATTGTCGGCCATCACACCGGGCGTGTGAACGGACTTCTTTGCTGAATCCTGTAGCTTTTCGCTGGCGTATCCTTCCGCGCCGGGCTTGATGACATTTCCCCACAACGAAAAATTATCCTGCCATTTTTGCGATGAGGCGTCGGTGGCGTCGACGAATGCGTTTCCCCAATCGACGTCTTTTCCCGCCCTACGAGCGTCGCGTCGCGCCTCGGTCATGTTGTCGACCGTGCCGCCCAACAGTTGGTTGGCATTTTCGGAGAGAATGCCGGTACCTGCCTTGTTGAGCGGGTTTTCACCCGCGCCGACGTCGAGCACGGTGCTCACGGTATTGTTGACGGCGTTTTTTACAATGCTGCCTTGGAGGCGGAGCATGTCGGGTGCCACCGCCTCCAATTTGGCCATCTCGGCTTCGCTGATGGAGCCGTCTTCCATCGCTTTCTTTGAAAAATACTCATGTTCACGATCGGACTTGTTGACGTCCATGGCCACGTCAAAGGCAGTATTGGTGGCGGTGGTGACGACGCTTGGGTTTCCTCCACTGACCATGGCCGCGGTTGCACCCTTCGCCGCGGTTAAACTTGCGTCTTCCACGCCCCATTGGGCGGCGGTGAGGGCGTCGACATCCTCCAGGATGTAGTTGTCGGCGAAGGTACCGACTCCTTTCAGCGTGCCGTCCATGGCCGACTCGGCCACGCCGGCCATTTTCATGTTTCCACCGGACTTGACAAATCCGACGGTCCACGCGACTTTTTTTGCGGCGAACGTGGTGACATCGCGGGCGACTTCCAGCTTGGCCAGCTGGTCCTTCATGTCGTCCATCTCAGAGTTGAAGTTCTTCTGGACCTCGGACTCGAGTTCCTTGGCCTCCTCCATGAGTTGTTTGGCCCGACCGGGATCGACGACATCGCCGCCTCCCATGAGCGCGTCCATTTGGGCGATTTTCTTGTCGAGTCGCTCGGCGACTTCGGCGTCCGCCAAGGTCTCCTCAGCCCCCGAAAAGAACGAGTTTGCTGCTAGGCGTCCGCCGCTTCGTTCGCCGTTTTCCCCTTCACCGCCAAAGCGGTCGATCATCAAATGTTCGCGTTTTAGAGCTAGAAGTCGGGCTGCGTCCTTTTCATCTTTCAGCGGATCGGCGGCGTAGCGTGCGCCCTCCAGCGATGCTGGATCGACCCCATTGCGATCCGCCATGCTCATGACCACGTCGTACCCGACGTTGTTGGCGAGAGCGGTGAGCTGCGCGCCATTCAGCCCCGCCAGAGCTTGCGGATCGGCGGTGTTGATCGAGGGCAGCGGATTGCCACTTTCATCCTTGATCGTCGCCAGGAGTTCCGGTGTCAGAGTCTTAAACGTCTGATCGGCTCGTTCCGCTTTGTCCTTGGATTGGTCGAAGATCTCTCCGGCATTGCTGACCAGCTGGGCTGCGTTTGGATCGGATTCCGCCAACTTGCGAACCTCGTCGATCTCCGCGGCGGACAACTGGCCGAGGGCGCGTTGTACCGTTTTGGGATCCGCAACCCCCATACCTTGGCTTAACAACGTGCGTTCGCCGGCTACAATCTCCTGCAATGCTCCAGCGACCCTGCCCTGCTCCAGGTAGGCTGTCGCCGTCGTCAGGGCGGCGCCGTCGAGGCGTCCTTGGAGATCGGCCAGGAGGTCATGCCCAGTTCGCTCCTCGTACATCGCCTTCAATGCACTCATTTGTGCTTGATCGAGGCTGCGAAGAGCCTCCACCGTGAGCGCCCCGTTGCCCCCTGCCGTCACTAAGGAATTCAGCCGGCCTTGCAGAGCATCGGTGTTGACCGCCGCCATCGCTGCCGCCCTCGCCTTCTCTTGCGCAAGGCGGCTGTCCGCCACGGCCAATGCTTCGGTGGCTCCCATGAGGTCGCCGCCGAGCGCGGTGGAGACGGTGATTGCGGTTTGGCCGGAGGCGATCAGCTTGGGCAGATCGCTCAGCACCTGTTGTATGGTGGTATTCGCGGTCGTTTGGGCGGAGGTAGCCGTTTGGCTGAGCCCTGTGACCGCCTGATCGATCGCTCCCCGGGCGGTGGATATCGCCGTTCGCGCTGTTTCCAGCTGGATTTCTGTCTTTGCTTGTGCCTCCAGCTCGATCGAGGCGCCGGCTTGACCCATCGCGGTTTCATATGCGGCCACTTCCGCTGCACCGGTGGTTTCAAACTGGGATACCGCCGCTTCAGCGTCCGACTGGGCGGTGGTGATCTTGTCGTCGACGGTTTGTGAAAGACCGTCGGCGGCGGCCTGCATCGCGTCTTGCACTTTGGTGGCTTCGTCGGTAAGCGCGGTTTGCGCGGCATCCTTGGCCGCGTCGATCTGGCTCCGCAGCTCGTCAAGCATCGACCGGGCCTGTTCGGGATCGCTGACACTCTTGATTTGCTCACAGTTGGCTTGAACCGCGGCGAGACTGGCGCCCATCTGCGCGACGATGCCTTCAGCTTTCGCCGGAAGTTCCGCGCGCGCCGTCTCTGCCATGCCCTGCACTTGGCCTCGAACGTTGGTGACCTCGGTGTCGAGGGTGGGTTTGAGCGCCTGTTCAGCCGAGGTGAGCGTCTGCTGCGCGGAAACCCGCCCGGACTCGACGGTCGCTTCGACTCGGGCGGCTTCGCTTTCCGCTTTGGATTCTGCTGCAGAAACCAGGGTTCCCAGGTCGGCGTGCGCCTTTTCATTGGCGCTCTTCCACGCCATTTCCGCATTGCTTGCCTCGGAGGAAACCGCACTTTTTGCAGACGAGGTGGCCCGGGTCACCTCTGTGGCGGCGCGGTCCGCCGCCGATTGAATGGCGCTCGCTGCACGGCTTCCTGCGGCGTTTGCCACGCTTGCCTTCTCGGTGTTTTTGGCTTTTTCGGTTTCGTCCTCGGTTTGTTTGCTGGCGTACTTTTCGGCCTCGCGGCTGCCGATGCTGCGCGCTTCGCCGGCCTTTTGGGCGCCCAAGGCTCGGATCCCCGCCGCGCCTTGGGCGGCTTGATCCACCCGGCTGAGGCCATCCGCACCCAACTGTTGAGCTTCGCTGTGGACACCGTCGAACTGTGTATCGATCGAAGCGTCAACACTCTGCTTTGCGGCGGCGATCTGCGCGAGTGCCGACTCCTTTGCCGCCTGAAGCCGATCCGGGGTATCCAATAGAGCAGCATCCAAGCGCCCCTTGGGGCTTTCAAACAGGCCAGCTAGCCTGCCGTCGATGCCGTTGGCGACCGAATCGATGGTGCTTTCGCCGGTGGAAAGCCATGTGTCGATGTTTGCGGCGATGCTGGACGCGGAGGCTTCAACGTCGTTTTTGGCGGTGTCGATGCTCGATGCGAGAGCTGCCACCATCGTGCCGATCTGCGATGCGATGTCCTCGGGCGATTGCCCGGTGATTTCCTTCTGCAACTTACTCATGACGGGCGACGGGCGGCGTCCAGCACCTCCTCCGCGCCCAGCTCCCGCACCCGCCGTTGCGCTCTGCGGTGCTGCGGCGACGGGGGCACTTCCTGCGTCCGGACCGCCGATGGAGCCAAAGGCGGCGTTCGATTCGACCAGTATGGCCGCCTCGGCGTCGGCTTGAACGGCGGTGGCCTGCGCACCGGGAGTGTCGCCTCCGTCCGCGGGCGATGCCGGCGGTGGCGAGCCTCCCGCGGGGGCGTCGCCGGTTGGATCGGTGGGGGTTTGTTGCTCGGGTTTGGAAGCCTCGGCGCACAAATCGGGCGCTTCCGCCTCTTCGGATGGTGGTGCAACCGTCGCGGTTCCGGCACCTTCCTCGGTCTCGGTACCTTCGACGGCGCTGGGCAAGAGCCAAGAGTCCTCGGGGGTCACGTGGGCGTCTACGGGCCCTTGCTGCGTTTGGGCTTCAGGCTGGACTTGTGTCCCGGCGTCGACGGCGACCGGAGCCGGCGGAATGGGGCGTCGTTGCTGCATCGAATGCCTTGGCGCATGGAGGGGCATGCGCGTCTTTACAGTATAGACCGCCGGGGAGTGATCGGAATGGGGAGTTTGTAAAACTGACAGCGCCGATCGGTTTTGTGTTATCGGGCGGGATTGGGGATTGGCTTGGGCTGCACTTGGAGCGCGTGTGATGCCATCGACAAGTTTTCGTTTGGGACCCTACGGTGTGACTTCGCAGACCCCTTCGCAGAGCAGTCCTCCGTCCAAAGAGCAGCCTGCGAACTCCCCGGTGCTCCCGGTGAAGATCCACACCGACGGAGTTCCGGTGTTCGAAACGGTAGAGTTTGACATTTCGACCCTGCCATCGATGGAAAAGATGCCGTCCCAAGTTTGACCGCTGGCACCCCGAAGTATGGAATCGTGGACGACGAGGGTGCCGCCTTGATCCAGGACGACCTCGGTGCCTTGGACGAATTCCAGCGACACTCCTTCAAACGTGAGCGTGCCACCTGGAAAACTGTTGTCGGACAAGGACTGACTGAGTCGGTAGGGCACGTTCACGGGCCGGATCGTGCCGGCGTGAAATAGGCTCACCTCGACATAATCCTCGGTGTTCCCAGAGAAGTCGGATGCATCGAGCGGGTCGAGAGGGGTGAGGTCGGCGAGCTCGTCGGCGGGTTGAAGGGCCATGGGTCGGCCATTGCCGGTAAGGGTGTTTCGGGAAAAACTCGTGAAGTCGCAGTTCAAGCAGTAGATGCCGAGTTCGTGGCCGCTGATGGTGGAGTCCGTCATTTCGGCGGAGCAGGCCTGCAACGTCAGTCCGGTGGTGTCGATGCCGGGGCCCGTGAGGGTGGAGGCAGCGATGCTGACGCTGCCATTGGAGATGAAGACGCTGCCATGAATGTTGGCGTTAGTGAAGGACAGAAGGGTGGATTCCGTGGCAACGGAGCCGAAAAGCGTGAAGTGGCTGCCGGAGAGCACACTGCCATTTCCGCCCGTTAAATTACCGTTTTCGATCGTGACCCACGCGGTCGGATCGCCCTCGATCTTGACTTCGCCGGGGTAGGCGCCGTGTCCCGCGCGCAGGGAGTGGCCGTTCAAATCGACCACCGCCCCCGACAAAATCTCAAGTCGAGGCGATGTGGGTCCGCCGACTTCGTTGTCGCACGTCAGGACATGCGTTCGGTTGGCGGCCCACACTTCATCGTTTTCGACGGATCCGCAATGTAAAATCGGACAGGTGTCGGGGTTAAGGTCGGAACCGTCGCAGTCGTTATCGAGGTCATCGCACAGCTCTGGAGCGCCAGGGAATGTCTGCGGATCCAGATCGTCGCAGTCGGCGCCCCCCTGGGTTTCGGAGTCCGCGCCGTCGTTGTCGGCATCCCAATCGAAGATTTCGACGTTGGAACTAACAACATGGGAGAGTCCGTCCGCGTCGATGCCGATCGCTTTCAACGAATGTAGCCCGGTGGGCAGCGCCTCCAGGGTGGTCCAGGCCTCGTCGGAATCCCGCTGGGTGTCGCCCTCGGACAGGAAGCCATCCACCATCCAATAGATGGCGACCTCCGTGGGATCTCCGTCATTGTCGTCGATGTGAACCCGGAGGGCCAATGGATGGAGCGCGGAAACCGAGGCTTCCGGGCTTATCCAGGTAAGAACCGGTGGATGGTGAGGCGGCGGAAGATCGGTGTCCTCCACATCGGTGTCTTCTTCGGTGCAGGATTCGTCGATCTCACCATCGCAATCGTTGTCGTCGCCGTCGCAAAGTTCCGGGGCTTCGGGGTAAATGTCGCCATTGCCTTCGTTGCAATCGTAGGGTCCGGAAACTCCATAGGCTCCGGCTTGGCTGGGAAAGGACCCATCGTTGTCCAAGTCGAGGCGGGCCAGCACGGCTTCATCGCTGATGAAGCAACCGAGAAAGTGGATAAACCACATGGTCAATTCGTTGGCACATCGGTGTCATCCACCGATAGCCCAGGAAAATTGTCGCACCCGCCGTCGCAGACTACCAAATAGGGGTTGTACCCGGAGAACTCGGAGTTCTGAATGGTGAGAAAGGATCCGGTGTGGGCGACGATGGGGGCCCATGTGTTTGAGCCTGCGCTCTGCATTCGCACTCCGTCGAGGGTGAGATGTGCTCCTGATTCGAGGGAAAAACTGATATTCCCAACCTCGATGGTCCCCCCGCTGAACGTCACAGAGGCATTGGAGTACAGCTGAGCGCCGTCGAGACGCCAGGGCGCCCCGAGATCGGAGAGGAGGAGGCTTTCCGAGGAGAAACCACCGCTGAGCGGAATCGCATCGATGCCGTTGCCGACGTAGGACGACGAGCTGTCGAACCGAGCGAGGTCATCCAGTAAGAAGGTTTGAAGAGGATAGAATTCGTTTTCGGTGAGAACATTGTCGGTGAAAGTGTCGATGCACTCGGAGTCGCAGAGAAATCCGACACCGTTGGCGGAGAATTCGCTGTTGGAAATGCTGCCGGTGCTGTGCTGGAACTGCGCGCCGTATGCCTCATTGTCGTGGAATAGGACGTCATTCACGACCACATCGGCGTTGACGGCGGACAGTCCGGTGTTGGAGTAGACAGAGGTGCCATCGTAACGACAACCCGATACCGAGCCCCCCTGCCAGAACAGAGTGCCGTTCCAAAGGGCCACGGGGCCGTTTTCGACCTGCAGGTGATGGAGATCTGCGCTGCCGTCGGTGACGGTCAGCCCCGCCCACGGGTCGCTCCCCAGGCCGGTGAGAACGACGGGATTGGTGAGGTTTCCGTTGATTTGGAGGGAGCCATGCACGCGAAGCGCGGCGGTCTCCACTGCCGAAACGTGAGCTCCCTCCTCGATCACGAGGGTGCTTTCGGGGGGGACCTCGACGGTACAACTCAGGGTGTGGTCAATGTCCGACGTCCAAACTTCGTTGTTCGCGATCCAACCGCAATGGCAACCGGGGAGGTTGTCGACACCGCCTAGGCAATCGTTGTCGATCGCATCGCAGATCTCAGCGAGCTCCGGATGAATTTGAGAATTGGTATCGTCGCAATCCCCACCATTGTAGGTGGCGGCCTCAAAACCGTCGTCGTCCAGATCGCCGTCGAACACGGTCTGTTCCAGCGTTGCTTCGTCAAAAAGACCTGTGGGATCGGTCACGCGGACGGTGAGTTCATATTCTCCTGGCGCCAGCGGCCCGACCGCCAGATGAAAGCCCGCACCGTCGAAGGTCGCGATATCGTCAACGGGTTGACTATTTATCGACCATTCAAGAACCAGGAGATCGACGGATGAATCCGGATCTTGAGCGTATGCGGTCCAGTCGAGCACGTCGAAATTGGACATGGACGATGGCACATTGGAGATGAGAACCTCAGGGGCGTGCCCCGGCTCCACATCTGTGTCCGGATCGGTGCAGACGTCATCGGCTTCCCCGGAGCAATCGTTGTCGACGTTGTCACCGCACGTTTCGGTCGCTTCGGGGTGAACCTTCGGGTCGGTTTCGTCGCAATCGAAGGGAGGTTTTCCGCCATAGGGGGCGGATTCAGAGGGCGGATACCCGTCGCCGTCCACGTCCATCTGTTCGAGCACCATGCTCGACGGTACAAAGCAGGCGACGAGGTGGAACAAGCTCAGCATGCTGGCAGCGTACAACAAGCGCCGAACAATGACACCCCTGTCTGATAACCTTGAAAGAAGACCGCGGTGAAGGGGGATTCCGACACATCCCGTTGCACGCCACCGGGATACCGCTGGGGAGTTGACAACCGACCGGGCAGCGGAAATAGTGGCACCATGAACGCGAGCCGCACGATCGTCCGCTGGTGGTGGACCAACCCTGGGGTTGGCTCCCGCTGACGTCTCGTCCGCTCGACCCGACCCCCACTGAATCTAGGGGGTCAAGCTTGGCTCCCACCGAATGAGGAGCCCATGAAACCGCCGTTCGACATCGCCGCAGACCTCGACACGCCGGTGTCGGCCTTTCTCAAGCTTGCCCCGTTGCGGCCGCGTTTCTTGTTGGAGAGCGTGGAGGGTGGCGCCCGGCTGGGGAGGTACTCCTTCCTGGGGTTTGGGGATGCGACGGTGGTTCGGCTGGACGAGAACGGCCTGACGGTCGGTTCGGACCGAACTCCGCTTCCGTCCGATGCGGGAGCGCGTTTGGCGGCGCTTCGCGCCTTGGTCGAACGCACTCCCCGGCTTGGACCTGAGATTCCCGGCCTGAAATTCGCCGGCGGCTTGGTCGGGGCGGTTTCCTACGATTTTGTGCGCCGGCTGGAACCGGTGGGGTCGCGCCCGGGGGTGGGGCCCGATGGATTGTTCGTGATCCCTCGGTCGCTCCTGGTGTTTGACCATGTGTCGCGCCGAATCGCGTTGCTGCACGATGGTCCGGAGGCGGATCGGCGGGCGCTGGCAGTGGATGTTCGCTCGGCATTGCGCGCGGGAATTCCCTTTTCGCCGCGAGGGAAGCGTGGGCCGGCGACTCCGAGCTTGGGGGCGGAAGCTTATGCACTGGGGGTAAACAAGGTTCGCGAGCACATTACCGCGGGGGATGTATTCCAGCTGGTGTTGGCGTCGCGGTTTGAGGGGGAGACGGACCTTCATCCGTTTCAGGTATACCGGGCGTTGCGATTGCTGAATCCCTCACCGTATTTGTACTACCTGGACCTCGGGGAAACACAGATCGTCGGTTCGTCGCCAGAAGCGCTGGTTCGATGGGATGGAACCGAGGCAACGCTCCGTCCTATTGCCGGAACGCGGCCACGCGGGGCGACGGAGATCGAAGATCTGGCGTTGGAGCAGGAGTTGTTGGCGGATGCGAAGGAGGGCGCCGAGCATGTGATGTTGGTCGACCTCGCTCGAAATGACCTTGGACGGGTAGCTTTGCCGGGATCGGTTCGCGTCGATCCGTATCGAGTGATCGAAAGGTACAGCCATGTGATGCACTTGGTGAGCGGGGTCAAAGGAACGCTTGCACCTGGAAAAGATGCGTTTGACCTGTTTGCCGCTTCTTTTCCGGCGGGAACGGTGACCGGTGCGCCCAAGGTTCGGGCGATGCAGCTGATCGATGAGTTGGAGCCGGTTCCGCGCGGGTTTTATGCGGGAACCGTGGGATATTTCGGGCACGGTGGCGGGATGGATCAAGCCATTGCGATTCGAACGCTGGTTTTGGGGCAAGGGCGGTACGCGTACACGGCCGGAGCAGGGATCGTCGCCGACAGCGTGCCGGAGAAGGAATACGCGGAGGTCCTCGCGAAATCCGCCGCGTTGGGTGCGGCGTTGGATTTGGCGGAGGAAGGGCTGTGATGGTAAAGCGCTTTACCAATGGGGCGGACCGATGACCAGTCTACGCTCTGCGATCGAAGCCTGTTGTGCGGGAACGGATCTCTCCGAATCCGAAGCGATCGCCGTTCTTCACCAACTGACCGATCCCCAGGTTGCCCCCGAGCTCAAAGCGGGACTGCTGACCGCTCTTCGTGCAAAGGGAGAAACGGCCGAAGAGCTGCGCGGATTTGCGCGAGGAATGCGCGCTTTAGCGGTACGGATTCCCCGCTCCGGCACACTGGTCGCCGATACCTGCGGAACCGGCGGAGACAGCGCGCATTCGGTGAACATCTCCACCGGTGTGGCGTTGGTGGTGGCGGCCGCTGGGGTCGCGATCGCGAAACACGGCAATCGTTCCGTGTCTTCGAAGTCGGGGAGCGCCGATGTTATCGAGGCGCTTCGAATACCCGTTCCCGAAACCGCGGAAAGTGCCGCTCGAATGCTGGACGAAACGGGATTCACCTTCCTGTTTGCCCCGAAATTTCATCCGGCCATGGCGAGTCTGGCGCCGGTTCGCCGCGCGTTGGGGATCCGTACCCTGATCAATTTACTGGGTCCTTTGAGCAATCCGGCGGATCCGGAAGTGCAGCTGATCGGTGCTTTTGATGTGGATGCGGCGCGGCTGATGGCGGATGCGGTGGCGGGATTAGGGGTTCGGCGTGCATTTGTGGTGCATGGTCAGGGGATGGACGAAGCGACCCCAGTGGGGCCATTTCATCGATGGGAGATCGCCGAAGGGAAAGTTTCTACCTCGACCATCGACCCGCTCGATTTCGGAATTCCGCGGTGCACGGCGGAGGACCTCCGCGGCGGGGATGCGACAGTCAATGCGGGGATCTTGGAAAGGGTGTTTCGGGGCGAATTGGGGGCGGTTCGCGACGCCATCGTGCTGAACACGGCGTTAACCTTGGAACTTTCGCAAGAGGTCTCCTTGTCCGAAGGGATCGATCGCGCCAAAGCTACGTTGGATTCTGGTGTTGTAGAGGATTTGTTAATGCGCCTTCGCGCCTATGAGGTATTGAATGTCGGTTGAAAATCGCAGCTTGGATCAAGGAGATTTCCTCACCAAAATGCGGGAGATCAGCTCACAGCGGCTGATCGCTGCACAGAAGCGAACCACAGAATCCGCTTTGCGCGCTCGATTTGAGGATGCGGGTCCGGTCCGACCGTTGAAGCTTCACTCCGATGGGTTCGACCTGATCGCCGAGGTGAAGCTCCGTTCGCCGTCGGGCGGTTCCCTGTTGACGCCAAATACCCTGCCTTTGGGTGAGGTCTGGAGTCGATCGGCGACCTATGCAAAATATGGGGCGGCGGCGATTTCGGTGCTCACCGAACCTTCCGCGTTCGATGGAGCTTTATCTCACTTGGAGGTCGCCTCTCGCGCGTGCGAGGTTCCGGTGATGCGAAAGGATTTTCTTGTTGATCCGTGGCAAATCCTGGAAACACGCGCGGCCGGCGGTTCGGGCGCGTTGATCATCGTGCGGCTGCTCGACGACGCTACGCTGAATGCGATGGTAGAAACCGCCGCAAGTCTTGGATTGTTCGTGCTTTTGGAGGCTTTTGACCAAGGGGATCTGGACCGCGCCAAGGCGGTTCGCTCCGCTGGGACCGTGTTGATCGGCGTTAATTCTCGCGATTTGAGTACGCTGGCTGTCGATCCGGATCGGCTGCGATCGATGGCGGCGTCGCTTTCGTCGGACGCCATCCCCGTTGCCGAGAGCGGGCTGCTCACCCCAGAAGATGCAGCAAACCTTTCTTCTGACGGATATCGTCTCGCCCTCGTGGGCACCGCCCTCATGGGACATAGTAACCCCGGTTTACTACTTTCTGAGATGGTCGCGGCCGGCCGAAAGGTGCGGCAATGATCCCTCGGCGATTTGGTGGCTACGGCGGCCAATATGTTCCGGAAACGCTGATTGGCCCCTTAGATCGGCTGGAACGGGGCGCCATGGAGGCCTTCGCGGATCCGGCGTTTCGTTCGGCGTTGGATGCGGAGCTTGGCCAATGGGTCGGCCGTCCCACTCCGCTGACCCCGGCGCGGCGATTGGGGGAGGCCTGGGGCGTGGAACTCTGGTTGAAACGGGAAGATCTCGCTCACACGGGTGCGCACAAGATCAACAATGCGATTGGTCAGGTGCTGTTGGCGAAACGCTTGGGTGCCAAGCGGGTGATCGCCGAAACGGGCGCCGGCCAACA
>SXGS01463366.1_pt1 | contig 13975 bp, 12 predicted proteins | sample 3174681 | NCBI WGS metagenome assembly SXGS01 (sample SAMN11356861, study PRJNA531348) | freshwater metagenome | isolation source: freshwater sample F1-80 | place: China: Fuxian Lake, Yuxi | collected 2017-12-25
GAGGAAGCGGACGTTCGGCTTCGACCTCGCCTATCGCCACCGCGACCCGTCCCGGAACGACGCGTTCACGATGGGTCTTGAGATCCTGCACAATCGCGAATCGTTCTTGGATATCGACGGCTCCGTCTCTCCCGTCGTGACGAGCGTCGGCGGGACGGTCAAAGCGTGGGGCGGATACGCTTACGCCGAATACGAGTTCGATCGACGCTGGTCGGCGGGCGCGTTCTTCGACCTTTTCGATCGCGCCGTCGCCGACGGGTTCAACTGGACCGGCGGCGGCGTGTTCGTCACTTGGAAGATCAACGAATTCAATCGCCTGCGGCTGCAGGTGCAGGCCGTGGACGACGAGCTGGCGGACGATCGCTACTTCGCCGCGATGCTACAGTGGACCGTCGTGATCGGCAGCCATTCGCATTTGCTCGACTTCTAATCCCGACCGACCGGAGGCCCGGCCGTCCGCGCCGGAACCGGAATCGAGCGACCGATGAAAACCCCGCTGCTCGTGGCCGTCCTTTCCATCGCCTCTGCCGCGTTCGCCCAAGAGACGGCGGCGAAGGAGATCTCGGTCGTCGCGACCAACGAAGACCTCGCGTGGTTCGCTCGACGCATCGGCGGCAAGGACGTCAAAGTCGAAGCGCTCTCCCGCGGCGACCAAGATCCGCACCGCATCCCGGCCAAGCCTTCGTTCTTGATCAAGCTCTCGCGCGCCGACGTCCTGATCCAAACCGGACTCGATCAAGAGCACGCTTGGCTCCCCGCGCTCTTGGAGGCGTCGAAGAACGACGGCATCAAACCCGGAGGGAAAGGGTTCGTGAACGCGTCGGCGGGCCTCGTCCCGCTCGAGGTTCCGGCCGACTTGAATCGCGCCGCCGGCGTCGACTTCCACCCGCGCGGGAACCCGCACTATCTGATCGATCCGGAAGGCGGGCGACTGGCGGCGAGAAACATCGCCGCCGGGCTCGAACGGGTCCGTCCGGAAAAAGCCGCGATCTTCCGCGCCGGGCTGGCCGAATTCGAACTCGAACTCGATCAACGGATGATCCGTTGGGCCGTTCTCGCCGCCCCGCTCAAGGGCCGGTCGATCGTCGTCCGTCACGGTCTGTGGCCCTATCTCGGAGCGCGCTACGGATTCACGGTCGCCGCCGACCTCGAGCCGAAGCCCGGCGTCGAGCCGTCGCCCGTCCATGTGATGAAGACGATCGAGGTCGGACGTCGGGAGAAGGTCGTCGCGGTCGTCGTGCCGCAGTACGCGAAGGAAGGACTCGCTCGACGCACGGCGGACGAAATCGGCTGCCCCTTGGTGGTTCTGCCGTCGGGCACGACCGGACGCGCACCCTCCGAGGACTGGTTCGCTTTCGTCGAACACACGATCCGTTCCTTGGCGGACGCGGCGCGGTCGACGGCCGGAAAAGCCGCCCCGATCGTCGACGCTCCCGCGTCCCGACGATGATCGGCGCCGAAGAGAAACGCCGACCGCCGGGCGACGTCTTAGTCATGTCCTCCGCAGTTCCGCGGCTCGACGTCCGCATCAACTCGGTCTTCGCGGGCGGAAGGCCTGTCGTACGAGACGCTCGACTTCGACTCCTTCCGGGCGACGTCGCCGTGCTTTCCGGACCGAACGGCTGCGGGAAATCCTCGTTGTTGAAGGCGCTGATCGGAGAGATTCCGGCCGCCTGCTTGTTCGCGCATCCCGCCGCTCGCCGCGATCTTGCGGGACAGGTCGCCTACCTTCCGCAATCGGACGGCGTCGACGCGTCCTTCCCCTTCTCGGTCGACGAGATCGTCGCGGTCGCCGGACGCCCGCGTGGCGAGGAGAACCGGCGGCTCGCCGCGACCGGCGCCGCCGCGCTACGGAGGAGATCGCTCGCCTCGCTTTCCGGGGGAGAGCGGCGCCGCGTGTTCGTCGCCCGCACGTTGCTCTTCGATCGATCGTTGTACTTCTTGGACGAACCGGCCGCCGCGGTCGATCAAGCTTCGGCAAGCAGGCTTTACGAAGCGATCGGAGCGCGCATCGCGGAGAGTCGAGCGGCGGCGATCGTCGTCGCGCACGATGCGGATAGCGCCGCGGCCCACGCCACGCTCCGACTTAGACTCGCCGACGGTCGCTTGGACGTCGAACGTCTGAGGGCGCCGTTCGCGACGGACGGCGAAGCGTCGGCATGAGTTTCGTCGCCGCGCACGCGCTGCTCTGGGAGCACTTCCGCGCGCCGTTCTTTTTGGCGCTGCTCCTCGGACTCTCTCTCCCGGTCGCAGGAGCCATGCTGGTCGCACGGCGAGCCTCGCTCTTCGCGGTCGCCTTGCCGCAGGCGGCCTATGCGGGCGCCGCGGCGGGGCTCTTCTTCCATCCGTTTTTTCACGCCGCGCATGACGTCGATTCGGACGGTCCTCCGACCCTCGTCCTCAAAGCCGGCGCGCTGATCCTCACGGCGCTCGCCGCTGGTTGGATCGCCCGCCCCGGAGTCGGTTTGCGAGCGAAGGACGGCGGCACGCGCGCCGGCATTGCGCTCGTGATCCTCACGGCCCTCGCCGAGGTCTTTCGTTCGTTGTCGCCGTTCGGAGAGCGCCGGCTCGAACCCCTCTTGCACGGCGAAGCCGTCGCCGTCCGGGTCGAAGAAGCTTGGCTCGCGGGCGTCGTCGCGACGCTGGCGGCGATCGGCCTCGTTCTTGGTCGGAAGACGCTCGATTTCGCCGCCGCCGAGCCGGGGGCCGCCCGCGCCATAGGCGTCCGCACGGACCGTGCCGCTATCGCATTCTTCGGCGCAACCGCCCTCATGGTCGCCGTAGCGACGCCCGTGACCGGGCCGCTTCTCGTCTTGGCGGGCCTGCTCGCCGGCCCTTCGCTGCTGAACGGCCGGATCGGATCGGTCGGCATGCTGATCGCATGCTCTTCCGGCGCGGGTCTGGTCGGCGCGTACGTCGGCGCCTGCGGTTCGATCGCGGCCGAGACTCCGTTCGGAGCCTCGATCGCTTTGGGAATCACGGCGATTGCGTTCCTGACCTCCGTCCTAATCCGACTCGGCGGGAAGTTACGCGCGGAAGCCCGCCCGGAACCCTGATACGATCGGAGCCGTATGTCGCGACAACTTCTTCAACGGACGCTCGTCCGTCGCGCGTTCTTCTTGTTTGCGACGCTCGTCGTCCTCTGCGGGATCCTCCCGGCGCAGGACTCTCGTCGACGCGGCCAGCGCGCCAAACCCGCCGCATTCGAGGGCAAGGTCGCTTTCGCCGAAGCCCCGAGCAAATTGCTCGGCCGCGACGTGCGCCATCTCGTCTACACGCCGAAGGGTTACGACGCGCCGGAGAACGCGCGGCGCCGGTATCCCGTCCTCTACTTCCTCCACGGATTGTTCGAGAGCGCAGAACGCTGGGACTCGCGCGGCGGCTCCGAAATGATCGACGCTGCGATCCGCCGCGGCGATCTCCCCCCCGTCGTCTGCATCGCCCCGGACGGCGGGAGCAGCTTCTACGTCGACAGCTTCGACGGGAAGGCGCCCTACGCCCGGTTCTTCATCGAAGAGTTGCTGCCCTTCGTCGACGCGACCTACCGCACCGACGCGCGCCGCGAGACTCGCATGATCGCCGGTGCCTCGATGGGCGGCGCGGGCGCGCTTCGGTTCGCTTTGAAACATCCGGACCTCTTCGCAGGCGTCGCGGCGCACTCGGCGGCGATTCTGCCGAAGGATCTTGAGGATGCGTCGGCCGGCACCAAACGCACGCTCGGTTTCGTCGCCAAGCGTTTCGGTTCGGTCTTCGGCGATCCGATCGACCAAGGCGCCTACCGCTCGGCGAATCCCTTGACCGTCGCGGAAGAATTCAAGCCGGATCCGCGCTTGAAGATCTGGTTCGATTGCGGCGAGAAGGACGATTACGAATTCCATATCGGCGCACGGTTGCTGCATGAAACGCTAGCCAAGCGCGGCGTCGCGCACGTTTCGAAAATCCTTCCCGGCGACCACGGCTGGGAATACATCCGCGCCGCGACGCCCGCATCGATGAAGTTCCTGGGCGACGCGCTGAAGGCGGCGCCCGCGGCGGATCCGAAGACCAAGCCCGCATCCCGTCCGGCCGAAGACGCCGGCTCGAAAGCGTCGAAGTAGACACGGAACCGGTAGAACCATCGCGGCCCTCGGAAGCGGGGCTGCATCAGACGGAGTCCTTTCGCGTGAACTTGGAAGAAGCCCCGAAGCAGGCCCAACCCGGCGTCCGGTCCTACGCCCTCATCGACCCCGCCACGAAGGGGCCGTATCTCGAGTTCTATAAGCACACGTACTCGGACAAGGGCTCGGCCCTCGACCGCAAAACGAAAGAGCTCATCGCGATCGCCGTCGCACTGGCTCTCGACTGCAAGAACTGCGTCGACGGCCACATCAAGAAGGCGATCAAGGACGGCGCGACCCGCGAAGAACTGAGCGAGACCATCGCGGTCGCCCTCGGCGTCGCCGCCGCGACCATCGTCGATCGCAGCGACCTCGCCGGTCAGCGGCTCGGCATCAATTTCGACGTCCTGCCGTCGAGTTTCCCCCCGAAGGCCTGACCCGCATGCCGGACGGCGCGGGCCCGAAGCCCGCGCGTCCGACGCAGGGCTTAAGCCCCGCTTTGCAGGATCAGCTTGGCGACGAGAGCCGTCCAGCCGGTCTGATGCGCGGCGCCGAGTCCGCGGCCGTCGTCGCCGTGGAAGTACTCGTGGAAGAGCACGTTGTCGCGCCACTCGGGTCGGTCGGCGTATCGGTTGAGCGGGCCGTGCGCCGGGCGACGGCCGTTCTGGTCGGCCAGGAACAGATGCACGAGACGCCGCGATAGCTCGGCCGCGACCTCCCAGAGCGTCATCATGTTCCCGGAACCGGTCGGACACTCCACCTTGAACTCGTCGCCGAGGAAGTGGTGGAACCGCTGCAGCGCCTCGATCAGCAAGTAGTTGACGGGGAACCAAACCGGACCCCGCCAATTCGAATTGCCGCCGAACATGCCGGTCCGTGAGTCGCCCGGATCGTAGTCGACGCGATACTCACGTCCGTCCTGCAAGCCCTCAAGCCGGATCGCGTACGGGTTCGCCGCGTGGTATCGCGAGACCGACCTGATGCCGTAGGGCGAGAGGAACTCGTTCTCGTCGAGCATGACCTGCAAAACCCGCCGCAGCCGGTCGCGCGGGACGAGAGCCAGCATGCGGCGCTCGGACCGGTCGTCCAACTTCTTGCGATCGATGTGCCGGCGAAGATCTTCGCGCTCCCGGATGAACCACATCATGCGACGCGTGACTCCGGGCAGGCGGTCGAGCATCCTCGGCTCGATCGTCTCTACCGCGAAGAGCGGAATGAGTCCGACCATCGAACGGACTTTGAGCGACTTCCGCGTCCCGTCCGGGAAGCGGAGCGCGTCGTAGAAAAAGCCGTCCGCGTCGTCCCACAGGTCTTCGTCATCGCCGCCCATCTTGTTCATGGCGGACGCGATGTAAACGAAGTGCTCGAAGAACTTCGACGCCACGTCTTCGTACGCCGTGTCGTATTGCGCGAGTTCCTGGGCGATCGCGAGGAGGTTCAGGCAATACATGCCCATCCACGCAGTCGCATCGGACTGATCGAGCCGGACTCCCGGAGGCAGTTTGGCGCTGCGGTCGAAGACGCCGATGTTGTCGAGCCCGAGGAAGCCGCCTTCGAACACGTTGTGACCGTCGACGTCCTTGCGGTTCACCCACCAATTGAAGTTGAGCAGCAGCTTGTGGAACACGCGCTGCAGGAAGTTGACGTCGCCCTTTCCCGTCAGGCGTTTCTCGATCTTGTAAACGCGCCATGCCGCCCAAGCATGCACCGGCGGATTGACGTCGCCGAACGCCCACTCATAGGCGGGGATCTGACCGTTCGGGTGCATGTACCATTCGCGCAGCATGAGGAGGAGCTGGCGCTTGGCGAAGTCCGCGTCGATCAGCGCGTAGGCGATGCAGTGAAAGGCGAGATCCCACGCCGCGTACCAAGGGTATTCCCACTTGTCCGGCATGAGGATGACGTCCTCGTTGTGCAAGTGGCTCCACTGCGCATTACGACCCTTCTTACGCGCCTCCGGCGGGGCGGGATGGCCGGGATCCCCGGCGATCCAGCGTCGCACGTCGTAGTGATAAAACTGCTTCGACCACACGAGGCCCGCGAACGCCTGCCGTTGAACGAGCCGCGCGTCGTCGCCGACGGCCGCCGGCGCGAGCCGTTCGTAGAAGGCGTCGGCCTCCCCGCGCCGCTCCTCCATCACGGCGTCATATGCGTCTCCGAACGCTTCGGTCGGGATCCCGGTCTCGAGGAGCCGCAAGCGGAGGATCCTCGTTTCGCCGGCGGCGAGTTCCAAGACGTAGGGGCAGGCCGCTTTGGTGCCTCGATGTTCCGGGTTCACCGCGTCCCTCTTGCCTTCGACGACGTACGCGTGGAAAGAGTCCTTCGGGTAAGGAGTCTCGTTTTCGACGTTCCACAACCGACGGCGGTTCGTTTCGTTGTCGCAGAAGATCGGAGCGGCGGAGCCTTCCGCAATCAGCCAGCGCTCGCCGAGCGAGGAATGACGGGCGATGACGATCGATTCGCCCTTCGGCGACGGGACGAGTTCGAGCGCGGGCTTCGTCGACTTTTGGTCGAAGCTCCAAGTGTTGCGGAACCAAAGCGTCGGCAGGACATGGAGCCGCGCGGCAGGACCGTGATTGGTCACGCTCACGCGGATATGTACGTCGTCCGGAGTGCGCTTCGCGTACTCGACGGCGACGTCGAACCAGCCGGAGTCGAAAACGCCGGTGTCCCAAAGTTCGAACTCGTCCTGTTCCTTGCCGCGGCGAGCGTTCTCCGCAATGAGCTCCGCGTAGGGATAGGCCGCATGCGGATAGCGGTAGGTCGCCTTCGCGTAGGCCGCGGTCGGCAAGGCGTCCTGATAGTAGTAGACCTCTTTGACGTCTTCGCCGTGGTTGCCTTCGGGACCCGCCAGACCGAACAGGCGTTCCTTCAAGATCGGATCATGCTCGTTCCACAAGGCGAGCCCGAAGCAGAGCCGTTGACGGTTATCGCAGAAACCGAGCAGTCCGTCTTCGTTCCACCGATAGGCCCGCGATCGGGCGTGATCATGCGGAAAGTAAGTCCACGCCGATCCGTCCGGGCTGTAGTCCTCGCGGACCGTCCCCCACGCCCGTTCGGAGAGATAAGGGCCCCAGCGATACCAGTGGGCTTTTTGGTCGCGGGCTTCCGCGAGCCGGATGTCTTCCGGATTCATGCGCGGAGTCTAACGGCGCGCGCACATTCAAGCGGTGCGGCGTCGCAGTCGGCGGCCCGACCGCGCGGCCGAGGGCCGCCGGCCGTGCGGATGCTTTCGTCAGACGCAGTGCGGGAGGATCTGCGTCAGCGCGGCTTCGATCGTCGGGTACTGGAAGGAGTATCCGGTCGCGAGCGCTTTGGCGGGCAAGACCCGTTGACCTGACGTCAGAATGTCCGCCGATTCTCCGAACGCCAAACGCAACGCGAACGGCGGGACCGGAAAGAACGCCGGGCGGCGGACGGCCTTTCCCAGCGCCTTCGTGAAAACGGCGTTCGTCACGGGCGAGGGCGCGGAGCCGTTCAAAGGGCCCTTCACCTCGACCTTGTCGACAGCGTGGAGGATGAGCCCCGCGAGATCGTCGCGGTGGATCCACGGGAACCAGTGGCTGCCGGACCCGATCGGGCCGCCGCCGCCGAGCCTGAAGATCGGGAGCATTTGCGCCAACGCGCCGCCGCCCGGCCCGAGTACGACGCCGGTTCTAAGCACGACCGTCCGTACGCCGAGCGCTTCGGCTTCGAGCGCCGCCGCCTCCCATTCGCGGCAGACATCGGCCAGGAAACCGACTCCGATCGAGCCCGACTCGTCGATCTCTTCGTTGCCGCGCGCACCGTAGAAGCCCACGGCCGAACCGGAGACGAAGACTTTCGGCCGCTTCTCCGGCGGCAGTTCCTTCATCGCGGCGACGAGGCGTTTCGTCCCGTCGACGCGGCTCGCGCGCAGCGCGAACTTTTGCGCCGGGCTCCACCGCTTGCCGAAGATCGGCTCGCCCATGAGGTTCACGACGGCGTCGACGCCTTCGAACAATCGTGCGGCGGGCGCGGAGAGCGGGTACGTCTCCAGCCCTTGCCCGAGCGCTTGCGCGGCCGAGACGGGATCGCGGGTCACGACGCGGAACGTGTCCTTACGTTCGCGCAAGCGGCGGACGACCGCCGGGCCGACGAATCCCGTGGCTCCGGTCAATAGGAATTTCATGTGGCTCGTTTCCTTCGCTAGCGGCCTCGTCGACGGCCATGGCGGCCGGTCGTGCGCCGAGAAACTTTGCGGCTTTTTCACCGACCGGCAAGGGCCGAAACGCACCTCCGTCGTTCGCGACGGAAGGCCGGGCCGCTTCGCTTTAAACCACGGGCTTTAGACCGGGACGCCGCGCACTATCATGAGCGACCCCGGCCCGCGCACGCCGAGGATCGGAGACGACCGTGCCCTACGACCCCATGCTCGTGAAGCCCATGCGCGACGAGGCCGTAGCCCTCGGCGCGAAGGAACTGATGAACGCCGCCGACGTCGACGCCTTCCTCAAGGCCGGTTCCGGCACCGCCGTGCTGCTCGTCAATTCCGTCTGCGGCTGCGCCGCGGGCGGCGCACGCCCTGGCCTCAAGATGGCTTTGCAATCGCTGATCAAGCCCGATCGCGTCGGAACGGTGTTCGCCGGTCAGGACGTCGACGCCGTCAAACGGGCCCGCGAGCACTTCGGAACGAATCCTCCGAGTTCCCCCGCCATTGCGATCTTCAAGGACGGCAAGCTCGGCAAGCTCATCCAACGATGGGAGATCGAAGGCCGCCTGCCCGGACAGATCGCCGACGCGGTAAAGACCGCGTTCGAAGCGGTCGCCAAAGACTGAGATCGGATTTCGGGCGCCGCCCGGCCCTCAGGGCGGCGCGAGATCGGCGAGAGCGCGCAAGAGCATCGAAGCCTCCTTCCCGACGAACGTCTTCTCTCGCCAAAGCAAGTCCGCCCGGACTTGCGCGAGTTCCGAGGCATGGGCCGCCGACTTGATACCGGCCGCCTTAAGCCCGGCGAGAAACAACAGTCGTTCCTCTCCCCCCGCCTCGCCCGTCTTTTTGAGCGGCCTGCCGCGCACCGGATCCGACCAGATCGCTCGGCGGAGAATGCGCCGGCCGTCGATCTCGTCGTACGAATCCCGTACGGCCGCGGCCGCGGCTTTCTTGATGCGTTCCCGGGCGAGCGCGGACGGTGCGACGGCTTCCGCGCGCACGAGCGCGGGCAGCACGATGCCCGTCTCGACGAACGGCGACGTCCGATAAGGGGCGTCGGGATCGGGTCCGGCGCGTTCGAGCGCGAAGCGGCCTTCCGGAAGCCAGCGCAGGACCACGTGATCGCGGAGCCTGCGGATCGTCTTTTCCGAAGATTTTCGGTCGGTCGCGACGTCGTGCAGGGACACCAAAGCGAGCAATCCCCAGCCGAGACTTCGCGGCAGCGCCAGATCGAGATCGATGCGAGAGAGCGACGCGATTTGTTCGTCGGCGATTCGCGGCAGCGCGTCGCGGAGGCGAGGGTCGTCGGTCATCGCGGAGGCGAGGCGCAAGCCTTCCGTCCAGTGATGTCCCGGCTCGACCATGCCGCTTCGATGGCCCGCCCCATGCAGGAAGAACAGCCCGCTTCGCGCCGCGTCGCGATCCCGCTGGAGCAAGTGTTCCGCAGCTTGCATCGCCTGTCCGAAATCCGCGGGGTCGCCGCGATCCAAATGCCGGAGGAGCAATCCGAGGGTCGTGTCCCACTCGAGATTGCCGAAGCGGTAGGCGTCCATCTTCCAGTCGCCCGCATCTTCACGTCGGACGCCGAGACCGCGGCGGGGGTCGGAACGTAGCGCGCGCAAAGCGGCGTCCGCCTCTTCGGCGATCGCGGATAGGTGCGGCGCTCCGGAGACGCGGCTTGCGAAACGCCCGCCCGGCAAGAGCGACGGGAGCGCCAATGAACGGACATAGGGCGTCCGGCCGTCGTCCCCCTGCCTGCAGAGCAACAGATCGAGACGCCGCGATTCTCCGGCATCCGCCGTCTCGCCGGCTAACAGCATCGACGCACGCGCGCCGCGGGGGCCGTTGCGGATACGACGAGGTCCGTGAAGAGGATCGCAAGTCGTAAAGCACGTGAACGAAGAACTTTCGATGACGACGACACGCTCCGGCCTCACGAATCCGGCGACCGTCGTCCTCTGGTCCGGTTCCGGAAGGAAGACTTCGGACTCCCCCGTCTCCGCCTCCTCGCACTCGTCGTCTTCGCCTGAAGGACCCGAAGCCATTGCATCAGAGTTCGAGCCGGTCACGACGAACCCGTGGTCCGCGCTCCGTTCCCCCGACCGCCCCGTCTGCACGAGCAAAGAAAGGCGCGAGCGGCCGGTCGTCGGAAACGCTTCGACGAACACGTCGAAGCGCCCCCCGTCGTCGGAAGGCGCCGTGAACTGGAAGACCGAGCGCAACGGATCGGTCTCGACAAGTCGCCAGCCCGATCCGCCGCGGAGCTTCGGCTCGACCTCGAAGCGCAACTCGCCCGAGGACGTTGAACCGTCAGGATCGAGATCGAGGCCGCCGCCGCCGTCGAACTCGCAACGGACGGCCCCTCCGGCGACGAGGAGCTTCGGCAAGGCGGGACCTGCCCCCGCGGAGCCGCCTACACCTCGTCGCAGAGGCCCGCTCCCCTTCGCTTGAGGCAGCGGTGGATCGGAGGTCGAGGAGATTTTTGCGGCCGCTTTGTAAACGACCGTGCCTGCCCCGGCGGAAGGCAATTCCGCCCTTAGGACCGCGTAGCCCTCGCGGCGGATCCAAACTGCGGGAAAGCGGCGTCCTGTGCCGTCGACAAGTTCCGCCGGTCCGAAAGTCGCCGGGAAGGCCGGGCCGGCGGACGACGCGAAAGGCCCGCAGGACACGACGACCGAGGACGAGCGCGCCTCGGCGGAAAAAGCCTCGAGAAGCGGCGCTTGCACGAGGACCGAGCACAAGAAGAGCGGCGAGATCATCCGGAACAGGAGACGCCCGCACGCGGCGCTGGTCGGCCCGTAGATCGAATTCGCGCGACGCACGCGGATTTCCGCCGTAGCGGACGCCGCCTATGATGTCGGCCGTGCCCATGCGCTTCGGACTCTTCGGCGGCAGCTTCAACCCCGTCCACAACGGCCACGTCGTCTTGGCGACGGAACTCGTCGAAACGCTTGCGCTCGACCGCTTGTTCGTCGTGCCGGCCGCATGCTCACCGCATAAGTCGACGGCCCCTTCGACGCCGGGAGAGATCCGCAGCGCGCTCTTGCGCGCCGCCTTCTCCGGTCGCGCCGACGTGGAGATCGTCGACTGGGAGCTTACGCGCGGAGGAAAGTCGTACACGATCGACACGCTGCTTACGGCGCACGCCCTTTTCCCGGACGCCGCGTGGACTTTGGTGGTCGGCGCCGATTCGCTAGCCGAGTTCCCGCGATGGAAGGACGCGGCACGGATCGTCGAGATCGCGGAACTCGCCGTCGCCGCACGCCCCGGCACGGAAGCCGCGGCCATGGAGGCTCTAAAGTCCGCGTTGCCTCGCGTCCGAGCCACGTTCCTCGCCGGAACGCCGATGGGCGTGTCCTCGACGATCGTCCGGAGGCGCGCCGCATCAGGGCTCCCGCTCCGCGGCTACGTCCCGGACGCCGTCGCGAAGGCGATCACCGCCTCCGGGCTCTATCTGCCGGGATGAGGCCCGGCGTCGTTCAGACGCCGACCAAACGAAACGCCAAAATCGTACGCACCGTCCACGCGACGGTGCGGATCCATTTCGCGTCGGCATAGGGCGCCCGCTCGGCCGCTCCGACGGAAACAAAGAGCGAATGGCGGACTCACGGAACGAACCAGATCAAGCCGGTCATCGCCGCAGTCGCCGCGGCGTGACCGATTTCGAGCGCCGATCCGGTCGGCAAGCGCGCCGCTGATGATCAGGGCTTTGCGCGGGGCCGGACCGGCAATTGAACCTCGGCCCACTTATCGCCGTTTCGCGCCTCGGGGCCGTTGTAGTAGAGCGAGCGAGGGGGGCCGTCCTCCTCCCATTCGGTCTGCTCCTTCAGCCACGCACGCAGAGTTTCGACTCCGAGGTCGACGGCTTTCCGGGTGTATCCGCCGCGCATGCCGAGCGAGATGTAAAGGAGCCCGGCCTTGTCCGCGACGACGACTTTGCCGTCCGTTCCGGTCTTTCCCATGTCGGGTTTCCGATAGAGGAAGGACATCGTCCAGCTTTCATCGGCGAGCGGATTCTGGCCGGCTTTCTTCGGCGCGTAGTCCATTTCGACCGGCGACGTCATCGCGATGCCGTTCTTTTCGATGTGCTGGAAAAGGGGCCAGAAGGCCATGTTCCGCCCGGCGTCCGCACCGTCGGTTCGCGTCACTTCCGCGCGGCGAACGGCGGGATAGCGCTTCAGATCGACGGCCCCGGGGGGCGTCGGATCCGGGTATCCGACCGGTAGCGCAGTCGAGATGCGGCTCTTCCCGGCGCGCCACTCGATCTCGCCGCCGCGCTCGAGGCGCTCGGCGGCGACGACCATATCCCCGCCGATGCGACGCGCGAAGGGAGGCTCGACCGGACGAGACTCCGTCGCGCGCGATTCCGCAGCGCGAGACTCCGCCGCGCGCGACTCGATGCCGCCGTCTTGCGCGGTCACGAGCCGCGGCGCTCCGAACAAGGCGACGACCGCGCACACCAGCACGCATCCGCCGAAGTTTTTTCCATGACTCATGATTTAGTCCTTGATCGCTGCGAGCGACCGATCAAACGCCGCGGGCCGAGCGGCCCGTCAACAGATCGAAGATTTCCTTCCGTGCGGCCGAGTCCGTCGCGTACGTACCGCGGACGGCGGTCGTAAGCATGTCGGCGCCGGGCTGACAGGCGCCCCGCATACCCATGCACAGATGTCGGCTTTCGACGATCACGGCGACGCCGCGCGGATCGAGATGAGACGAGAGCGCATCCGCGATCTCCGCCGTGAGCCGCTCCTGCATCTGGGGGCGACGAGCGTAGACCTCGACCGTGCGCGCGAGCTTCGACAAGCCGACGACCTTCCGCCCCGCGGGAAGGTAGGCGATGTGCGCCTTCCCGGAGAACGGCAGAAGGTGGTGCTCGCACATGCTGTGGAACGAGATGTCCCGGACCGCCACGACGTCATGGACCGATCCGGCCGTGTGGTCGAACCGGCGGGCCAGATGACGCGCCGGGTCGTCCCGGAGTCCGGCCGTCAGGTCGCGATAGGCCCTTGCGACTCGTGCCGGGGTATCGAGCAACCCCTCGCGGTCCGGGTTTTCTCCGATGGCGATGAGGATCTCACGAACCGCCCTCTCGAGCCGAGGAAGGTCGACCTCGGCGTTACAGGCGGCACGTCGAGCGGGCGCGGGGCGGCACATGGATTCAGCACTGGCGATCATGGCGGGCTCCGAAAACTGCAAACGAAAATCGTTCAAATCGTTCACAACGGAGAAGCCTATACGGACGGAGGGTCGGTGTCAATACATGGGTCGGAAAAAAGGGGATTGGAAGCCGAATCCGCCCTCTCGGACGGACGCCGAAAGCACGCTCAGCGCCGAATAAATTCAGCCAAATCGCTCAAAGCGACGGTCGACTGGACCCCCGTGGCGAGATGCTTGACGTTGACCTTGCCTTCGGCGATTTCGGAGGCCCCGACGATCACCGCCCAAGGAATCCCCTTCTTTTCCGCGTGCGCGAACTGCTTTTTGAGGCGGTCCGGCTCGTAGAAGAATTCCGTCGGGACGTCGGCGCGGCGAAGCAAGGCCGCGACGCCGAGCGCCGCATCGAGCGGCGTGTCCGGGAACCGCATGACTAGCGCCAAGGCCGGAGACTCCCGCGTCTGCAACAAGCCGTACTTCAGCAACGCCGAAAGCACGCGCGTGAGTCCGATCGAAATGCCGGTCGCCGGAACGGGCTCCTTGCCGAACA
>SXGS01556172.1_pt1 | contig 13972 bp, 15 predicted proteins | sample 3174681 | NCBI WGS metagenome assembly SXGS01 (sample SAMN11356861, study PRJNA531348) | freshwater metagenome | isolation source: freshwater sample F1-80 | place: China: Fuxian Lake, Yuxi | collected 2017-12-25
TGGTCTCGTCGCCTGGGGCATGCGACTCTCGCGTCGGTAGCCTGACGACGTCCGCGTCAGCGAACGTGGCGACGTGGCCGACTGGCTAGGCACGGGCCTGCAAAGCCCTTTAATCGGGTTCGATTCCCGACGTCGCCTCAAGCTGCTATTGGTTCCTACGACTGTTTGGATCTGGGTAGTGCCAGTCGGTCACTGTATGTCCCGTCTTGACAATGTTCAGCGTTGGTAGGTCAACGATATTTCTCGGATTGGAAAGGTCAACTTCTCATGAAATCCTCCACTGGCAAACAATCCCATGTGTGTCGAGAGCGCCGTATCAGGCAACTGCTCGCATGGCTTGTCTTGGTGGGCGTCGTATGTGGATTCTTGCCGTCAAAAATTGTGGGTGCGTCAAAGGGTGGTTCGGGTTACGACGCAGCGCCGTCTTTGCGCCGGATCAGCAGTGATCGTCCCGGTCCGAATGTTTGGGATGTGAAAGTGCTCTATGCGACATTCAAGTCGGGTCCTGACGAAAAGCGGGATACGAACGGTCAGTTGACAAGAATTGCAACGGAAATTAACGGATACTTCGAACGTCAGCGACCTGGATTCAAGCTGCGCTTTGACACATTCGCTAACAAGCTTGACATCCAACACATTGCGCTTCCGATAACCAATCAAGAATTTCGTGCGCTGTTTACAGAATCTGGAGACGAACTTCAGGCCTTCTTTCAGAGAGCATTTGCTGATGCCGGAATCCCATTTAGTTGGAACGGGCCAGGCAGGAGCGAGTACGGACTCGAAAAAAGAATGTACGTAATGTTCATGGAAGGTTCTCGAGGCATAAAATACGGATTTAAGAAAGCGGAAGAGTACCAATGTGGGCGTGTATCCGAATTTGAAGCCGGTGCACGAATAATCGGTGTCAACATTCGTGATGATTTGGGTAGAACTTGCCAGAACTTCAGAGGGTTTGAAAAGGATCCATCGCGTTGGTGGGAAGCTGCGTGGGATGTTGCGCGCTTCCTTGCATTCTCATTGTCGGAGCTTCCAGGTTGCGGATCGGTCATGCAGGAAGAAATTCATCGCGCCGTCGATCAGCGATTAGAAAACATTGTCTCAATTCGTGACGTTCGGAGCAATAAATGGATGATCCCTCGACGGGTTTCTGAGGAGCCAATTCTCGACGTCAGTCGAACCAAGTATTTCCGAATCTCCTCGGGACCACATGTTGGTGATCGGTGCCGCGATATTCAGTTCTCGCCTTTCTGGCAGGAACTACCCACTGAGCGACAGAAGCCAGGCGCCCCTTCTGGTAGGTCTCTCTTTGACCGCCCAGATGAAACTGCGGATCCACGACTGAAAGTCTTCTATGTGGTGCCTAAGGATGGGGTAGACCGAAGAGTGGACGTCGGGCTTACTCCGATGATGACGACACTCGACTCCTGGATGATCCAGCAGACCGGTCAAAGATTCCGATGGGACACTTTCCGTGGTCAACTTGATACAACTTTTGTCCGACTTGATGAGACCGAAGCACAGTTGTGGCAGAGCGATCATCCGGGTCTTGAGTGTTGGGAGATTCCATGCCCGAGCGGAAGTTATCTTTACGGGAAGTTGCAGTCGAGAGGTCTGGTGCAAGACAGTGAAATTGCTGTCATTCTTTATGATGCGAAACAATCTCCCGTACAACCTCGTCCAAGCGGCTGCTATGCCGGCAGCCGCTACATCGTCGGCTACTCGATGTGTATCGGATCGCCTTATGAGACAAAACAGACGCCTAACTCGCAGAGCACGCTTGGACTAAGAATCGCCCACGAGATATTTCACACCCTTGGCGCAGTCCCAGAAAGAGCTCCGAACAACGACTCAGGACACATACGGGGTGATACGAACGACATTCTGTCAATAGGGAATAGAACCGGCTGGGATATTGATCCTGGTCGAGACGATTACTGGGGTCACGGACGAATAGATCTCACGGATATCAGCCGGAGTGTTTTTTTGGTGCCACCGAAGCCCGATGCCGAGTATCCGCCGAATTGGAAGCGATAGCTGCAATGTAAGACGTGAATTCGCCGTTGCAACATCGTCTGTTTTGTTGAGGAGGGTCTGGAATCTTTGGGATATGTTGAGCCCTGGCAATTACACGTAATTGTCACGTGAGCAAAGCTCTAAACAGTCCTGGTACGAGGTTGGTGCGTCCTCGTAAACGCTCAGTGGGGATACGGGGGATTAGTGAGACTGTGAACGCCGAAGGTGCGTGATTGATTGGCTGTTTCGGGCCAATCGGGATATTGGGAGACGTTTTGATTGGAATTCGATTCCCGACGTCGCCTCAAGAATTTGCCACTAATTTTGGCTGATTGACTCCAGCACCTCGGCGAGTGCATCTAGCACGCGGGCGAGTTGGTCGTCGGTGAGCGTCAGGCTGAGGTTCATCATTCCGCGGGCGGCGCTGTAGACACCGCGTTCGAGCAAGCCGAGGAACAGCAACTCTTGCAGGACGGAGTCGCGATTCGACACATCGCGGGCGTTGAGCGGCGGTTCCGGTAGCGCGTGGAGCGACATCATGGAGCCGTATCCGCTGACGCAAACCGGAAGCGACGACCGTGCCATGACCGTTGCCACCGACGCGCGAAACTCATTGCCGCGCGCGGTATGTGCGTCAGCGACGTTGGCGGTGAAGATGTCGCTCAACACCACGCAGCCCGCCGTCATCGACGAGACATTGTTATTGAACGTACCCGCGTGTGCCACCACGTTTGGTCGGTTGGACTCCGGGCTGGTATCGAACTGATCGAGCAGATCGGCACGTCCACCGAATGCACCGAAGGAAAAGCCGCCACCGAGGTATTTCCCGTACGTGGAGATGTCCGGTTTAAGACCGAGGAGCGGAAAGAGTCCCTGCGTGCCGTGTCGGGACGTCATCACCTCGTCACCGATCGTGATTGCGCCAGCGGCCTGCGCGGTAGCAAACGTCCGACGAGCGAAATCTCCGTCGGCCGGGATGCAGCCACCTGAGCCGAGCATCGGTTCCATCACGACGGCCGCGAGGTCGTTGCGATGTTGCTCGACGAGAGCGCAGGTCTGGGCGGTGTCGTTGTACGGTGCAATCACGAAGTCGTAGGGGGCGTTCCACGGCGCGGCGCCGCTCGCAAAATAGAGCAAACCACCGTGGTAGCCCCCGTGAAACACCATGACCTTCGAGCGACCGGTCGCTTGCAGCGCCGTCGTGATGGCCATCAGGTTCGCCTCGGAACCCGAATTGGTGAATCGCACTCGGTCCAGACCGAATCGCTCGCACATCAATCGCGCGAGTCGTCCTTCGGCGGGATGGATCCCACCCACGCTCGCGTTCGTACGCAGGCTTGAATTCACTGCATCGATGACGCGATGCTCGCTGTGGCCGAGCAGACCGGCGGTGTAGTCGCCGAGCATGTCGATGTAGCGATGCCCATCCACGTCCTCGAGAACCGAGTCGTGGCCCGCGGCAAACGTAAGCGGAAACGGCGCGTGCGTCAGCACCGTGCGGGTGTGGCCGCCCGGCAAGTATCGGCGCGCCTCGTCGTAGTGCCTCCGGCTCTGCGGATTGCGATCGGCGAAATCGCTCCGTGCCTTGGCGAGACGTTCCGCGGTCACGCGACAACCCTAGGAGTCGATGCGTCTAGCGCGGGGTGAAGTACGGATTGTGCGGTTGTCGTCCCGACCTGAGTGCAGCGACCGCGTCGGCGACCTCCGCAGGTGACGACATGGCTGTTCGGCCTCGGTCGAGAGCCGCACGGGTGGCGGAACGATTGTTGGCAAAGACGAGTTCGCCGTCGCTGGCCTCGGGATTCACCCACACCGCCACGATGAGTACCAGTCGACCGAGCATCGCCGTGTCGAATCGATCGGCAACGTGCTCGGTCACGCCCGCTGCGACACCGGCTTGGGCGGCTCCCCAGGTGAGTGTGCCGTGCGTATCGCCGGCGATCGTCGCCTTGTTCACGAACAACGTCGGCGGTTCCACGGGCACGTTCGGTGCCCACACCGCGAGGAACGGCACGTGACCTGGTGTCGGCTGGGCGAGTGCGGTGGCAAACGCCGTTCCGACGGGACCGCTGCGAAGTCCGAGCACCGTGTTGATGTGTGCAGCATCGACACCGCCGCCGGAGAACCCCTCACCGATCTCGACGCCGGAGAATCCAGCGGTCTCCTCGATGACGGAGAGCTTCATGCGGGCAGCCGTCCGTAGCGCGACATCTTCAATTCGTTGGTGGAGTCGGTTCCCGGCTTGGTGTCGTACGCGAGCAACGCAACGTAGCGCGGCACGGTGCCGCGGATCGGGCTCACGCGGTGCATGCTTCGGCGACCGTTGAAGAGCATCAAGGTTCCGGGCGTCATGGGCTCCACGCGCACGTGCGAGCGGTCGCCCGCCAGCAAGTCGGCAATCGCCTGCTCGCCCGCATCACGGATGAGTGCGGCATTCTCCAAGTCGCCTCCCGACTCCGACGACTGCAGCGCGATCGACACCACAAAATCGGTCATGTCGAAGTGCCAATCGAGCACGTCGGCGTCGCGCATGATCGAGACGTTCAACGCCCCGAACGGATCGGCGTATCGGTACAGGACCTCCAGACCGAGGCAGCGACGAACGAAGTCGAGCAGCTCGTGTGACTCGTACAGACCGCGCAGGACGCTCGTCGGTGGAAACTGGTCGTAGGCGAGCACCTCGAGCGAGTCGTACAACACCGCCGTGTTGGTGCCGGCCCCCGTTGCCTTGGTGAGATAAGGGTTGCGCCGTGGGGAAGATCGATGGGCGAGTGGTGAGAGATCGTCACATTCGGCAACCATTGCCTGGACGCCGGCCGCGGTAACGAAGTCGGGAAGCACGCACACGCCTTGCGTGGTCATCTGGGTATTGGCCCGTGCGATGACATGGGGATCAGCGAGGTCGTACGCCCGACGATTCAACGCTTCGGTAGCCACCCCGGCAACGGTACCGACAACGAGTCGACCGCGCGCAAGTCTGCTAGTTCAAATTCGGGTCGTCGGGGAAGTTGCGCACCCATGCGCGATGCACGGGGTCACGCTCCAGCACTCGCCGCCACAATGTGGTGGGGTCACCATCGAAGGCGTCCTCAGGTAGCGCATCCACCACGTACCAGTGGTCGTCGGCGATTTCGGCCTCGAGTTGGGCCGGACCCCAGCCCGAGTAGCCGACGAAGAGACGCAGTCCGCTGCACTCGGCCGCGTTTCCGGCATCGACGTTGAGGTCGACGGTGTGCAATCCACCAACGACCGCGCTCGTCCACGATCGTTCCTCGGGGTCGGCGAATCGCGCCAAACCGATGATCGAGTTCTGTTGCACGGGACCCCCCTCGAAATACACCGACGGACTCGTCGTGTGGGTGACCCATTCGTCGAGTGCGACCTCGTCGCCGACCGAATCCACTTCGGTCGGTCGTGAGATGACGAGGCCGAACGCACCGTCGGCGTCGTGGGTGAGCATGAGCACGACGGAACGCTCGAAGTTGGGGTCGTTCATCGGCGGCGTGGCGACGAGTAGTCGACCCGCGGTGCTCGTCATCGCTAGCAATCAGTCGGGGTGAGCGTGCCGCTGTGAACGTCGTAAATTGCTCCGGCGACGATGAGGCTGGAAGGGAGCAGGTGGTACTTGCGAATGGCCGCGACGTCGTCGGCGAGTTGTCGACGCTGATCGGTCACGACGTGGAAGCGCACCGACGACGTGTCGACGCCGCTTCGTTCGGCGATCAGGCGGTGGATGCTGCTCTCATCGCCGTTCGCCATCCGGCAGTCCGTATGTGGCATGACGAGCACTCGTTCCACGCCGAGGAGGTACGTCGCCAACACGAGCGTGCGCAGGACGTCGTCCGTGACGCGCGCACCGGCGTTGCGCAGGATCTTGACGTCACCGGCGTTCATTCCCACCACGGCGAGTGGATCGATCCGGCTGTCCATGCACGTGACGATGGCCAGCCCGCGTCGGGCAAAACCAGAAAGCCCCGAGTCGGTGAATCCCTCGGAGTGTTGGGCATTGGCCCGCAGAACGTCGGCAAAAGCGTCGGCGGGGAAGGGGCGAGGGGTCGTCACTTCGCCCTCAGGCTAGAAGACCGACGAATCTTCGTCACGGCGCAACCGAAAATTCACGTGTGACTTCGTGCATAACTATGCAATAGCCCGTATCATCATACAGGTGGGATTTTCAGGCACGCTCCGCGTCGGCATTGTTGGTGCCTCGGGATACACGGGTGCCGAATTGCTGCGCTTGCTTGCGGCGCATCCGTCGCTCGAGGTGGTCTACGCGACGGGCGATTCGCAAGCGGGATCCTTGGCGGCGAGCGTCTATCCGTCGCTGGCTGCGGCGTTTCCGTCGCTCGTGTTCGCCGAATACGACGCCGTCGAAGCAGCGAAGTGCGACGTGGTCTTCCTGGGGTTGCCGCACGAGGCGTCACTTGCACTCGTCCCGCAATTGCTCGATCGGGTGCGATTGGTGGTGGATCTTTCCGCCGCGTACCGACTGAAGGACGCCGCGAAGTATCCGCAGTGGTACGGCTTCTCGCACGATCAACCGGAAGTACTCGCTCGCGCGGTGTACGGCTTGCCCGAGTTGTATCGAGCGGAACTTGCCGGCGCTCAACTCGTCGCCACCCCCGGCTGCTACGTCACCGCTGCATCCTTGGCGCTCACACCGTTGGTGCGCGCGGGGTTGATTGAAACGACGGGGGTGATCGTCGATGCGGCGTCGGGGGTCTCTGGCGCAGGTCGCGTACCGAAGTCGAACACGCACTTCAACACCGTCAACGAGGATTTCACGGCGTACGGACTGCTCGACCATCGTCACACGCCGGAGATCGAACAGGTCACTGGAGCACAGGTGTTGTTCACGCCCCATCTTGCGCCGATGAATCGCGGCATCCTCGCCACGTGTTACGCCAAACCCGCGAACGGGACGAACCCCACCACGCAATCGTTGCTGGCGGCGCTGGCCAAGTCGTACGCCAAGGAACCATTCGTCGTCGTGCGACCGACTCCTCCATCGACGAAGGCGACCCTCGGTTCGAATTCCGCGCATCTCACCGCCCGCTACGACGAACGAACCAACACGGTGATGGTGATCTGCGCGATCGACAACCTCACCAAGGGTGCCTCGGGTGGCGCCGTACAGGCGGCGAACGTCGCCCTCGGACTGCCGGAAACCGCCGGTTTGTCGAACGTTGGGATGTATCCATGACGATGCGAGGTGTCGTCCGATGAACATCGCTCCACGAACCCGTGCCGCGGTGTTGAGTGAGGCCTTGCCGCACCTCCAGAAGTTCTCCGGTCACGTCATCGTGGTGAAGTACGGCGGGAATGCGCTGGCCGAGTCCACCGACGACGCAATGGAGGTGTTCGCGCGCGACATCGCATTGCTGCGCGCCGTCGGGATGAAACCGGTGGTGGTGCACGGAGGAGGTCCGCAAATCTCAGCGTTGATGGATCGACTCGGCAAGCAGGCCACGTTCCACGAAGGACTGCGTGTGACCGACGCCGAGACCATGGAGATCGTCAGCATGGTGTTGCTCGGAACGGTGAATCCGATGCTCGTCTCCCTCATCAACACCGCGGGCGCGAGCGCGGCGGGAGTGAGCGGGAAGGACGTCGGATTGTTCCAGTGCGTGCAGCGCGACCCCGCGCTTGGATTCGTCGGCGACATCGTGAACGTCAATCCGGCGGCGGTGCAGGGATTGCTCGATGACGGTGTCGTTCCCGTGGTTGCCACGCTGGGTACCGACGAGAAAGGGCAGAGTTACAACATCAATGCCGATACCGCGGCAAGCGCCCTGGCGGTGGCATTGAAGGCAACCAAGATCCTCTTCCTCACCGATGTGGCGGGCGTGTTGCGGAGTCATGACGACGTCGGCTCGATCATCTCCACGTTGACCGAACCAGAAGCGATGGAACTGCAGGCGGCGGGAGTCATCACGGGCGGAATGATTCCGAAGGTGGAAAGTTGTCTACACGCCGTGAAAGGGGGTGTCGGTGCGGCACACATCCTCGACGGGCGGGTCGCACACGTGACGCTCCTCGAACTGCTCACCGACGCGGGCGTCGGCACGATGTTCATTCCCGACGAGGCGATCCGATGACGAGTCACGCCTTCGCGGCCTCACCTGCACTCGCATCGATGCTGCGAGATCACTGCCCGTTCATGCCGGTGTTCGGCGCTCCGCAGGTCATGTTCGTTCGGGGTGAAGGCACGCAATTGTGGGACGTGAACGGCAAGCGGTACCTGGACTTCCTCTCCGGAATCTCTGTGACCTCGCTCGGGCACTCGCATCCCGAGATTGCCGACGCCATCGCCGAACAGGCACACACGCTGCTGCACGTCAGCAATTTCTTCGCCAATCCCGTCGCCGCACGCGCCGCGACGATGGTGGACGAACTACTCGGCGGCGGCGGTCAAGTGTTCTTTTGTAATTCGGGTGCCGAGGCGAACGAAGCCGGCATCAAGTTGGCGCGCAAGTTCGGGGGCAGGGGTCGCTTCAAGGTGGTCAGCATGCTCGGGAGTTTCCATGGTCGGACCCTTGCGGCGCTAGCGGCCACGGGTCAGCCCGCCAAGCACGAGCCGTTCCAGCCGATGCCCGAGGGTTTCATGCACGTTCCGTTCGGCGATCTCGCCGCGCTCGAGCAGGCGGTCGATGGCTCCGTTGCCGCCGTCCTGGTGGAATGCGTCCAGGGCGAGGGTGGCGTCATACCGGCGACCGACGAATGGTTGCAGCGGGTACGGGAGTTGTGCACCGAGCGTGGCGCATTGATGATGATCGACGAGGTCCAGACCGGCTTTGCTCGCACCGGCGACTGGTTCGCATTCCAACATGCCGGAGTGCAACCCGACGTGGTGATGCTCGCCAAGGCCATGGGCAACGGCATGCCGGTTGGTGCACTGTGGGCGAGGCGGGAAATCGCCGGTGTCTTCGCTCCGGGTGACCACGGCAGTACCTACAGCGGCACCGCGTTGGCCACTGCCGCCGTGTGTGCGGTGATCGAGATCATGCGCCGCATCGACGCCCCGCGCCTCGCGCGCGAGAAGGGCGAATTGCTCACCTCGCAATTGCTCCGACTCCCCGCGGTCAAGGCGGTGCGCGGGCGCGGACTCCTGCTGGGGGTCGAACTGGGCGAGGGGGTCGACGCCAAGGCAAAACAACTCGCCCTGCTCGAGCGCGGCGTGGTGACCAACGCGGTTACCCCCACCGCGCTGCGCCTTGCACCGCCGATCACCGTCACCCACGACGAAATCGCCGAGGCCATGCGCGCGATCGCGGAGGTTCTGACATGAGACACTTTCTCGACACCATCGATCTCCAACGCAAGGAACTGGCGCGGGTCATGGAACTTGCAACGCAGCGCCAGGAAGTGCTCGGTTGGCCGTTGGCCGACTACGGCGTCGCACTCATCTTCGAAAAGCCGTCCAATCGCACCAGACAGTCGATGGAAATGGCCGTGGTTCAACTCGGCGGTCACCCGATCTTCACCCGTGGTGAGGAGGTCGGCTTCGACGTGCGCGAGACCGTCGAGGACATCACTCGCATCATGGCCGGCTACCACGCGATGATCGCGGCCCGCGTCTTCGACCACTCGGTGCTCGAGCGGATGGCGTCGCTCAACGACGTCCCGATCATCAACATGTTGAGCGACAAGTCGCATCCGCTGCAGAGCCTCGCCGACATCCTCACCATGCGCGAGGAATTCGGCTCGCTGAAGGGCAAGACGGTGGCGTGGATCGGCGACTACAACAACGTTGCACGATCGTTGGCCGAGGGTTGTGCTCTCGAAGGCGCCCACATCCGGCTGGGTTGTCCGTCGGGGTACGGTGCGAGCGACGACGAGCTGGCGCGAATCTCCGCCCTCGGTGCAGCCAGCATCTCGCAATCGACATCGGCATCGCAGGCCGCCGACGGCGCCCATGCGGTGCACACGGATGTGTTCGTCAGCATGGGTCAGGAATCGGAAACAGAACGACGGCTGCGCGACTTCGCCGAGTTCCAAGTGGACGACACCGTGATGGCCGCCGCCGCAACGGATGCCATCTTCATGCATTGCCTGCCGGCGCACCGGGGAGTCGAGGTGACCTCCGAGGTCATCGACGGACCGGCCAGTCGGGTCGTGCGTCAAGCCCACAATCGCATGCATGCGGCACGTGGATTGTTGGCGTTCCTCTGCGAAGTCAACGACATCACGAAAGGGGACACGAAATGACCAGCAAGGTGCAACGACAACAGACCATCGCACGGATCATCGCCGAGAACTCCGTGACCAGCCAGCCGATGTTGCTCGAACTGCTCGAGGAGGAGGGAATCGACGCCACGCAGGCGACGGTGTCCCGTGACCTGGAAGATCTCGGCGCAGTCAAGGTTCGCGTGCGAAAGGGTGAGACCGCCTATGCGATTCCCGACTTTGCGCCGGACCGCATTGCACCGCTCGACCAGCTGCGTCGCGTGCTCTCCGAATGGGTGGCCGAGGTGGAATGCAGCGAGCCGATGGTGGTGGTTCGCACTCCACCGGGGTGCGCACACGTGGTGGCGTCGGCGTTGGATCGCTCGCGCATGAAGGGAATCATCGGCACGGTGGCGGGCGACGACACCATGTTCATCGTCGCCGACGCGAAGTACGGCGCCAAGCGACTCGCCACCGACTTGCGCGAGCTGGCCGGTCTGTCGAAGGCGGCCCGATGACCGAGAAGCATCTCTGGCACGGCCGATTCAACGAGGCACCCGCCGATTCGCTGATGGCATTCACGCAGAGCATCGGCTTCGACGTGCGCCTGTGGCAGGACGACATTGCTGGGTCGATCGCGCACGCCCAGATGTTGGGTGCTTCCGGCGTGTTGCCGCGCACCGAGAGCGATGCCATCGTTGCGGCGTTGCGTCGGGTGGAATCGGAATTTGCGTCCGGCACCTTCGCCTTTGCGCCGAACGACGAGGACATCCACACCGCGATCGAGCGACGGGTCACCGAGATCGCCGGTGCCGCGGGTGCGCGGCTGCACACGGGACGCAGTCGGAACGACCAGGTGGCGACGGCGTTGCGCTTGTTCGCCAAACGTGAATTTGCCGCGACCGCTCGGCGAGTCCTCCATTGCATCGACGTGCTCGACCGCCGGGCGCAAGAGGTCGGCGATACGTACCTTCCCGGATACACCCACCTGCAACGTGCGCAACCCGTGCTGTTGTCGCATCACCTCCGTGCGCATGCTTGGGCACTCTCGCGCGACGTCGGACGTCTGCTCGACGCCATCACGCGTCTCGATGTTTCACCGCTCGGTGCCGGTGCACTCGCCGGCACTTCGCTACCCACCGACGCGCACGATTCGCAGCGCCGACTCGGCTTCGCCGGAATCTTCGCCAACTCCCTCGACGCGGTCAGTGATCGCGACTTCGTGGCCGAGGGGATGTTTGCGCTCACCATGGTGGCGGTGCATCTGTCGCGAATCGGTGAGGAGTGGGTGTTGTGGACCTCCGAGGAATTCGGATTCGCATCCCTCAGCGATCGCCACGCCACGGGTTCGTCGATGTTGCCGCAAAAGAAGAATGCCGACATCGCCGAATTGGCCCGCGGCAAGGCGGGGCGAATCATCGGCAACCTCACCGGACTCCTCGCCACGCTGAAGGGATTGCCCTTGTCCTACAACCGCGATCTCCAGGAGGACAAGGAGCCGCTGTTCGATTCACTCGACCAGGTGAATCGCGGACTCGAAGCCGTTGCCGACATGATCTCCGCGGCCACGTTCCATGTGGACGTCATGCAGCGCGCCGCGGATGCGCCGTCACTCGTGGCGACCGATCTCGCGGAGTGGTTGGTCGCACGGGGCATGCCGTTCCGACAAGCACACGCAAAGGTGGGGGAGTTGGTGTCCCGATCGCTCGCCAGCGGAACTTCCCTGGTCGACCTCGTTCGCGCCGACGATCAACTCGGACCCGATGCGGCGGCACTCTTCGCGCCCGGCATCGCCGTTCGACGACGCACCAGTCACGGCGCGGCGGGTCCGAGCGCGGCCGCCTCGCAACGCGAGGAATTGCACCGGGTCATTACTGCGCTGCAGGCCCGTTTGCCATGACGACGTTCGAATCTCGCAGCCGCCCGAACTAATCGCAGCCGCATGTTCCGGCGATTGGGAGCCATCGTGGCGTTGGTGCTCAGCGTCCCCGTCGACGCGCAGGTCGACGACGTCGCGCCAATCGAACGCCGAGTCATCGGTACGTCGGTGCAGGGTCGTGAGATCGAGGCGTTCCGACTCGGTACGGCTGGTGGCACTCCGGTCCTCGTCGTTGGAGTCATCCACGGCGATGAGGATGCCGGTCTCCTCATCACCGACCTGTTGACGTCGATGACTCCACCGGCTGGCGTCGAGCTCTGGGTGATTCCCTCGATGAATCCCGATGGCACCGCCGCGCAAACGCGCGGCAACGCCAACCAGGTGGACCTCAACCGCAACTTTCCGAGGAACTGGGCTCGCCTTGGAACTCCCGGCTACTGGCAATATGCGGGACCGCAGGCGGCCTCCGAACCCGAGACCCGAGCCCTCGTGCAATTCGTGCGCGACATCAGGCCCGTATTGGGCATTTGGTACCACCAGGATCTGAACATGATTTCTCCGGGGGCTGGTGTGGAGGGTCGCCTTCGAGCACGGTACGCGCGGCTCACGGATTTGCCGCTCGTACGAATCACCGGTGGAACGTACACCGGGGTTGCTGCAACCTGGCAACGCAATGCGGTGTCGAGTGCGATGGGCTTCGTTGTCGAACTTGGCCCGACCTTGTCGCCAGCCCAGGCACGGCGTCACGCCGAAGCCGTGATGGTCGTCGCACGGATGGCGAACAACGCCTTGCGCTCCCTGCAGTAGTCCGAGTCGCGACCCACAGTCGACACCTAGTGTTTGGGGCGTGTACCGTCACGACATCCGTGTTCGCTACGGCGATTGCGACATGCAGCAGGTGGTATTCAACGCCCACTACCTCGCCTATTGCGACGATGCCGCCATGTGCTGGTTTTCGGCTCGTTTGGGTGGGCGAATGCACGAATTCGACTGCATGTTGAAGAGCGTGAACGTGGTGTGGCACCGACCGTTGCGCCTCGGCGATGTGGCGACGCTCGACTGCACGGTGTCTCGCTGGGGCACGAGTTCTTTCGACGTGTCGATACACGGACACGTCGATGGGGAACCGTCGTTCGATACCACCATCGTCTACGTGTCCACCACGCCGGGCGCACCGAACGTGGTGGCGATCCCGGAATGGGTCCGGTCCGCGATGGCGCAGGACGAACGACTCGCCACTCGCTAGCACCGACAACGATTGCGATTGGCGACCGTGCCACGGCGCGCGCTCTACTCTGGACGCATGGCGAAGTTCGGTGATGTCGTCGCCGAATTCGCCTCGCGCGGATTGATTCACGATTCCACCGACCGTCAGGTCCTCGCCCAACGCAGCACCGGTGATCGAATGTCGGCCTACGTGGGCTTCGATCCCACCTCGGACTCCTTGCATGCAGGGAACCTGCTCGGCCAGATCGCCCTGCGCCGGTTCCAACTACTCGGGCACCGACCCATCGTGTTGGCCGGCGGTGCGACCGGCATGGTGGGCGATCCGTCGGGTCGTAGCGAGGAGCGCAACCTGTTGGACGCCGACACGCTCGCGGCGAACGTCGCCAACATCAAGACGCAACTTGAACGCTTGCTTGATTTCGACGCGGGCGACAATGCAGCCACGCTGGTGGACAACGCCGACTGGACTCGCGATGTCCCGGTGCTCGACTTCCTGCGCGACGTGGGCAAGCACATCACCGTGAACCAGATGATGGCCAAGGACAGCGTGAAGTCGCGCCTCAGTGACGAGAACGGGCTCTCGTACACCGAGTTCAGTTACATGTTGCTACAAGCCAACGATTTTCGTCACCTGTGCGAGGTCCACGACTGCGAGATGTAGATGGGTGGAAGCGACCCGTGGGGCAA
>SXGS01490084.1_pt1 | contig 13963 bp, 11 predicted proteins | sample 3174681 | NCBI WGS metagenome assembly SXGS01 (sample SAMN11356861, study PRJNA531348) | freshwater metagenome | isolation source: freshwater sample F1-80 | place: China: Fuxian Lake, Yuxi | collected 2017-12-25
AAGCGTTTTGACATCGAGAGCATCCTTGATCCTCCGTGATTGTTGCGTTCACGGAGCTTGCACTGCTGGACCCTGCTGAGTCACCCTCTACCCGTCAGAGTTTCCGGAACTGAGCCCGTCAGACTTATTGGAACCTACAGGGCGGTTGCCGCCTGAAACAAAGGATAGACGAGTGGTGCTGTGTGGGCGAGCAGGGAGTCCCACATCAGGTCCCACATTGCAGCCTCAGTGCAGGACACCAGGGGCCCGTGTGGGACTTGCGGTGTCGGGCTGCGATGCGTTGACCACGGGATCGACGGCGCCGAAGCGTCGGTCAGGGTAGCCTGGCAGTCAAGAGGTCTGCGGTTCGATCCCGCATGGCTCCATCCCCTCAAGGGCGGTCTTCACAGACCGCCCTTGGTGTTTCTTGCGGATCACTTTCTGCCAGATCCCACACCCAGCTCCCCCGTCCGATCCGCCGACTCCACCCAAGTCTCGTCTCGAACCCCCAGAGGCTGCCACGACATCGCGTCGTCCGCGTCCCCCATCTGAGCCTGAACCAGCACCCTGTCGATCACCTCCAGCGCCGCGCCTTCTTCGTCCTCAACGAGCTGCCGGCTCCAGAACAATGACCGGGATCAGGCGCGATGTCTTGAGCTGGTAGCCCGCGAAGAACTTCCCGGCCTCGACCATCTTGTCCCACAGCAAGGCGCGCTCGTCCCCCTCCGTGACGCGCGCCACGGCCTCGTATTGGTCTTCGCCGAGCTCGACGGTGACCGCCGGGTTGGCCTCCATGTTCAAGAACCAGGCAGGGTGGTTCGGCGCGCCGCCGACCGAGGCCGCGATCACCCGCTTTCCCTCGTGCTCGATACAGACCAGCGGCACCGTCCGCGCCTCGCCGCTCTTGCGACCCACCGTCGTAATCAGCAGCACCTGCATCCCCTGAATCTGGCCGCCCCTGCGGCCCTTCGTCGAGCGATAGAGCTTCACATGCCCCGCGACCCCCAACTTCATCAACGGATTCATCCCGCCCCCCCTCACATCGCGTGTTCTGCTTGCCGCCGCTCGATCCTGATCAACCCAGGGCTCACAGGCTCTCTCGTCGAGCGCGATCGGCCGGGCTGTCAGGATTCAGGCGAGATCAGAGCGCAGCAACTCTCTGCATGCGCTCCTCGAACCCGGCCTCGCCGAGCTGCGGGAGGTTCAGGTACGACATATAGATGCCGCTGAAGTCCACCTTGGCTCGCAGTTGGATCAAATTCTGGTGGTGCCCGGTCTGCACGCGGTCCGTGAACGCGACGGCGCTCGACGGCTGGACCTTGTGCGCTTGCTTGAGGCTCGACAGCAGCACGCCCGTGTAATCCTGGTGCGCCGTGGACTGCGCAAAGTCCATGGGACCGTACCCGGGCCACAAGAACTTCAGGCTGGCGCGCAACTCCTTGTAGAGGGAATCCGGCGGTGGCTGTGTCCCCGGCACCCGCAACCCCAATCGGGCCATCTTCGCGTCCACCTCTCGGTAGTCCTCGCGCATCAGCGCGACCATGAGGTTCTTGTAGTCGGCGCCGATCTGCGGCTGGACCCGCTTCACGCATCCAAAGTCGTACACGACCAGATCGCCGTTCTTCCGGCACGCGAAGTTCGCCGGGTTCGGGTCCGCGTGGACCGTGAGCAGCTCGAAGATCTGCCGGTACATCAGGTGGACGAGCCGCTCGCCGAGCAGGTTGCGCGTCGCCTGGTCGTAGCCGGCGGCCTCCAGATCGCCCAGCGCGTCCCCAGGTTCGTAGGTCATCGTGAGCACCCGACCGGAGCTGCGCTCGCCGACGACGTCGGGCAGGATCAGGTGTTTGTCCGCCGCGTGCAGACGGCGGAAGAGGCGCACGTTCTCCGCCTCGTTGGTGTAGTCGAGCTCTTCGTGCAGGCGGTCGCGGAGCTCGGCGAACAAGCTGTCGATGGCCTGCTTGCGAAAGCTGAGCATCCCACTTGCACGCAGGGCGAGCTTGAGGTGGGCGATGTCGGAGTCGACGCTGCTGTCCACGCCGGGATACTGAACCTTGCACACGACCTCTCGCCCGTCGTCCGTCCGCGCCCGGTGCACCTGTCCGATGGAGGCGGCGGCGAAGGGCTTGGGGTCGAACCAGTCGAAGAGGCGCTCCGGCGGGCTGCCCAGCTCGGCCTCGATCTGCCGCCGGATGACCTCGAAGGCCATGGGGGGCGCGCTGCCCTGGAGCGTCGTCAGCGCCGACAGGACCTCGCCTGGGAGGATGTCGTGGAGGGTGGAGGCCAGCTGGCCGACCTTCATGGCCGCGCCCTTGAGCTCCCCCAGGGTGCGGGCGATGCGGGCGCCATTGCGCGCGTTCTCGGCCTGCGCGTCGGCGGCGCGCGCGTCGCTGCCCTGAAACAGACCCTTGACCCGCCCCTTGGCGTAATTGCCGGCCACCGCGGCGGTCATGCTCGCGAGCTTCGTGAACCTGCTCCGCTTGCTCGTCGGCCCGTGCTGATCGTCATTCATGGGGTTGTGCTCCTGATGGCACCAGCGGTGTAGCGTGTCTTGCGGCGCCGCACCTCACATTCGGGGCATTCGTACCGGTGTCAAGCCCCTTAAAGTAGATCCACCTCGAAGGCTGGTCGAAGGACGAGGGCTGTCCTGGAGGATCCAGGACAGGCCAGCAGCCCGAGGGCCTATCGCCTTGAGCCGAGCCCTGCGGTCGACCCGATCATTTCTCAAGAAGGCCTGAGTCGAATCAGCCGCAGCGGCTCCTTCGGCAACCCCCCCACCGTGACACGGGCAGCCTACAGGGTCAGCACTGAGGCCAACACCTCAGACAACAACCGCGGCTTCCGGCTCGTCAGAACCCTTCAGCCTGATCCATGACCACAAGCGACAGTCCCGATGGCGGCCTCGTCCGCGGATTGGTCAGTGAGCAAGGCTCAACATGACCTGGGCCGAGCGCCTGATACGGAACCACGCTCAAGCCACTTCCATGTTGGGCCACCAGGAAGCCCAAGATGAAAGTGCTTCAAACGTGGTTCCGTATGACCCATTCTAACAGCCTCCCCTGTCGAGCAAATACTCGAACAAATCCGCATGTTTGTGTCCGAAGAAGCGCTCGGTGGCGGTCGTCTTGTCAGGCCGCCGGATGAAACAGTCGTGAAGCACCGTCTGAGGGCTCAGACGACGCGCTGAGAGCCGTCACAGCCCGTGGTGGGCCAGCGACAGAGAGCCGTTGCGCCCTTCCAGGCCCGTCAGCAGCACCGCTGCGATCCGCCGCCAGGGCGAGCGCTCGGCGTTGTGCGGGCCGACGGTCGGTGGCCCGCTCGGGGGGCTTCGTGGTGCGCGGTGGGGATCAAGGCGAGCAGTCGGTGCAGTTGGTGCAAGTGGAGGTACGCGAGGGGCACCAAGGCAGGCCGTTGGGGCAGGTGGTCGTCGTGTCGGCCACCGCACCGCAGATCAGCGAGCCGAACTCGGGGTTGACGACGTTGCTGAAGTTGGCGCCTCGGATGTTGGCGCCGGTGAAGTCCGAGCCCTGGACGTCGGCGCCGGTGAAGGTGGCCCCGCGCAGATCCAGGCCGCTGAAGTCGAGGTTGCGCAAGGTGGCGTTGATGAGGTTGGCGTTGCGGAAGTCGGTCGTGGACAAGAACCGGGCGCCGGTGAGGTTGGCCCGCGACAGGTTGGCGCCGCTGAAGCTGACGCGGCTGCCGACGGTGAAATTGGTGAAGTTGGCGCCCGAGCAGGAGGCGCCGTTGAAGGTGGTGTTGAGCGACGTGGTGCGGGCGCCGGTGAAGTCGGCATTGGTCAGCACTGCGTCTGTGAAGTCGGCGCCGGCGAGGGTGGTCCCTCGGAAGGTCGCCCCGGTGAGGTTGACCCCGTCGAGGAAGCCCACGACGTTGAGGGTGGCGCTGTTGAAGTTGGCGTCCGCCAGGACCGTGAGGGCGTTGCAGGTTGTGCCCTCGGAGATGTCGAAGGTGACGAAGCTCAGCGTGCGGCTGCTGAAGTCGGCGTCGGTCAGATCGACGCCCGAGAAGAAGCACAGGCCCACATTGCCGGGTCGAAGGCCGGCGAGATTGACGTTGACGAAGGTCTCGCCATCGAGCGTGTCGTTGCTGAAGTTGGCGGGCGAGAAGTTGCCCAGGCTGTCGAGCCCCAGCGCGAACCAGTCGGGGAGCCCCGGGCGCAGGGTGCGGCTGAAGCGCGCGCGCAGGAAGTTGGGGCGGCACAGGATCGCGTCGGTGAAGTCGGCGTTGGTCAAGATCGTCCGCTCAAACCGGGTGCGGTCGAGCAAGGCCCCCACGAAGGTGCTCGACGTGAGGTTGACGCCGCCGTCGGCGGTCCCGAAGGTCGCCTGGGTGAGGTTGGCGCCGTCGAGCCGCATCGCGTCGGCGGTGGCGGCGTTCTTGAAGTCTGCGCTGGCGAGGTTGGCGCCGGAGAGGTTGGCGCGGGCGACGTGGCACCCGTCGAAGCGCTTGGTACCGGAGCGCTCTTTGTTGAAGACGCCGTTGACGCCAAAGCGGTCGATCCAGTCCAGGGCCTGGAGGCTCGACAGGCTCGAGTCGAAGTGCACGCCCTGGAGGTGGACGTAATCGAGATCGAAGCCGCTCAGGTTCACCCCTCGCATGTCGCTGTCTGCAAAATCGGCCTCGGTCAGATCGCGCACGGCGACGGTGAAGTTGACGTTGCGCAGATCGATCCCCAGCAAGGACGCCTCGATGAGCGTGGCGTTGGTCAGATCGGCGCCATCGAGCAGGTTGCAGTCCGAGCGGGTGCTGCACTGGACGACGAGGCTCGGGGCTCTGGCATTGCGCAGGTCGGCATTGCGAAGCGCGATGTCGATGAAGCGCGTGCTGTTGAGGGTGGCCCCGCGCAGGTAGAAGGGGTCGAACTGCTCGGTGATGGTCTGCTGGCTCAGGTCCAGGGGCAGATCGCAATGGTCGCCGATCTGGTCGTTGTCGAGATCCTGCTGGGTGTTGTTGGGCAGCAGGGGACAGTTGTCGGCCTCGTCAATGAGCCGGTCGTTGTCGTCGTTGTCGTCGCAGGCGTCGCCCTGGCCGTCGCCGTCGGTGTTGCGCTGGTTGGTGTTGGGGTCCAGGGGGCAGCTGTCGTCGCTGTCGGGGACGCGGTCGTTGTCGTCGTCCTCATCGCAAACGTCGCCGATCCCATCGCCTTCGGCATCGGCCTGCGCCGCGTTGGGCTCGTCCGGGCAGTTGTCGTCATCGTCGGGCACCCCATCGGTGTCCGCGTCGCCCTCGCATTCATCGCCGACGCCGTCGTTGTCCGAGTCGCGCTGGTTGGCGTTGGGGGACTGGCGGCAGTTGTCGTCGCCGTCGGCCACGCCGTCGTTGTCGTCATCGGGGTCGCAAAGGTCGCCTATCCTGTCATTCTCGTGGTCGGCCTGATCGGGGTTGGGGTCCTCGGGGCAGTTGTCGTTGGTGTCCCCGACGCCATCGGAGTCGCCGTCGGCCTGGAAGCCCGGGTCGCACGCATTCCCGAGGTCATTCAGGTCCTGATCGGCCTGATCGGCATTGCCCACCAGGGGGCAGTTGTCCGCGCCGTCGTCGACGCCGTCGCCGTCGTCATCGCCGTCGCAGGCGTCCCCCTGGCCGTCCAGATCGGCGTCCTCTTGATCGGGGTTGGGGTCTTCGGGGCAGTTGTCGTTGGTGTCGCCCACGCTGTCGGAGTCGCCGTCGGCCAGGAAGTCTGGATCGCACGCGTCTCCGATGCTGTCCCCGTCTTGATCGGCCTGATCGGCCTGGCTCACCAGAGGGCAGTTGTCCGCGCCGTCGTCGACGCCGTCGCCGTCGTCATCGCCGTCACAGGCGTCTCCCTGGCCGTCGAGGTCGGCGTCCTCCTGATCGGGGTTGTTGACCTGGGGGCAGTTGTCGACCGCGTCGGGGGTCTGATCCCGGTCCTGATCGTTGTCTCGATCGACCACACACTGCCCGCGCTCGCAGACAAAGCCCAGGGCGCAGTCGACGTCCTGGGCGCAGACATCCTCCACGCACGCGCCGCTGTTCGAATCGCAATGTTCTCCCGTCGGGCAGTCGGCGTCCTGGGTGCAGCGGCAGTCGATCTCGCACACCTCGGCGCTCACGCACTGCCCATCCTGACACACCTCGCCCGGCGGGCAGTCGCTGTTGAGCCGACACCCCGGCCCTTGCTCGCCCCCTTCCTCCTCGGCGCAGCCGCCTCCCAGGATCGCCCACACAAGGGCCAGACCCCAGCCCGTCCTGATCCTCATTCCGAGTCTGGCCCTTTTCATCCAGGAACCTCCTTCATCGCCGCGCCTCACCTGCCGGTCGCCCAGGGTCCCGCTCTTCCTTGACGCAGGGGCCTCCAGGTGCCGCTCTCACAGCCGCGCCGTGTCATGTTTGAGGTCTGTCGATGGACTGTCAAGCTCGACGGGAGCGACTTCCACAACCCAAAGTTCGCTTGCATGAGGTTGCCCCGGGACCGAGGCGCCAAGGAACCCCACCGGCGGTGATGCCTTCAGCGGCCTGGTCTTCCTCGACGGTCGCTTCGTGGGGCTCCCGAAGCCGTGGAAGTTCATCGACTTCAGATCGTGGTCGGGGACGACACCATCTCGTCGACGATGGGGACGCCGAGCCAGCTCGCGAGATCGCGGCCCAGGAAGGTGGCCCAGGCCGCGTCGATCGCCACGTTGTCCATGCCGTAGGTCGGGTCGAGCTGGGCTGCCGCGTCCTCTTCTTCGGCGATGAGGATGGGAGCGCCGCTCAGGGTCACCACCCGCACGCCGCGGTGACCGAGCGAGTCGTCGAGGAAGGTCCAGACCCGCGCCGCGTCGGCCTTGCGGATGCGCGCGCCGCCGGCGATCCTGAGCGTGTCGCCGCTCGAGGTCACGACGGTGTCGGTCAACGACCAGACCGTGAAGGCGCCGTCATTGCTCCACGTGAAGGGGCAGACCCCGGCGGTCGCGCCCTGGCGCACGCCGCGCGCACGCAGCGTCGCCGCCATGGCTTCGCGCTCGGCCTGGGTCATCTCGACCGAGGCCATGATGCCGAGCTTGCCGTCGACCACGGAGCAGACCAGCAACCGCTCTTCGCGCGCGCCCCAATCCCACACCGCGACCAGCTCGCCGGGGTGGCTCAGCGCCTGTTCGAGGGCCATCGCCATCCTCAGGCCTCCACGAAGGTCTTCTCGATCAGATCGAGCGTAATGCCGCCGACCGCGTCGGTGAGCCTGAACGCCAGCGTGTAGTAGGTCTCGAACACGTACTCGCTCTCGGCGAGGTTCCACGCGATCACGTAACGCGCGTCGTAGGTGGCGATCTGGTCGCGATCGGCGCGCTCGGCGCCATACTCCTCCGTGAACTCGACGGCCTCGTCGGCCACCACCTCCTCGGTCGACAGCCAGACCCAGAGCTCGGCCTCCTCGCCGTCGGCGGTGGGCACGGTCAGGACCAGCACCTCGCCGTCGAGCGCAGCCTTGGCCTCCCTCGGCATCTTGATCTTCTCAAGGACGTCCGCCATCGGAAGAGCCCGACTCGCAGGACACATCACCAGCCATTTGCCGCGTCGGCTCATGCTCTCTTCCCTCGGTTGCAGGTGATCTTCTCGACCACGGTGCGCAGACCACCCGGCCGCTCGACTCGCTTCATGACAGCCTCGCCCGGATCTCTGCCACCGATTGATCGAACCCGGCCTCGCTGACCTCGTCGAACTCGGTGTCGCCGTGAATCATACGCGAGATCAAGCAGCTCGGACGGGCGGTCGTCGCCGAAGACCGCTCGCCCATCGTGACCTGCGCCTCGTCGGGCGCTCTCGCAAGGAGCATGAGGCGATCAATCCTCGTAGCGCACGGCGCGGGCGTGGAAGCGATCGGGACGCCGGCCGGCGGGCAGGTGAAACCAGTTGATGCGGCCGTACCTGGCCTCGGCCTCCTGGCCCTCGGGCGGCAGGTACAGATCCATCACGCTGCCGTCGTAGTCGAGGTTGTACTGAACGGCTGGATCGGACGGATTGCCGTCGAGCATCACCATGGGGATGGCCCGGATGAGGGGCGAAGCGACGAGCGCCGCGACCCCGACCGGGCCGATCATGTTGCCGCGCAGGTCGAGCCACTCGCAGCGGGTGAGCTGACCCTCGGCCGCGAGCACGCGCGCGTCGTCGTCGTTGAGCCCGAGGCCGCCGAGGTCGAGCGAGCGCAGGCGCGCGAGGTTGGGCGACCTGAGCAGCGCCCGCACTGGGCCGTCGGAGGTGACGTCGACGTGCTCGATGGGGGCCAGCTCGAACAGGCGCGACTTGCGATCGATCACGATGTCCGGATCGGTGCGGATCTGCGCGACGAAGCCGCGCTCGAACTCCCAGCCGCGGTACCTGCCGTCGGAGGTGATGGGGCGGCCGTACGCAGACACCGCTCCCGCCCACTCCTTGCCGAAGCGCTGGCGCAGCTCGCTCTCACGCGAGCTGGGCGCCCCGATGAAGGCTCCGTTCGCCCGCTCGGCGGCGGAGCGCGCGACCTGCAGGCGGATGAACTCGGCGCGCTCGCTCCGGTAGGGCGCCATCTGGTCGGCGTAGACCAGGCGAGGCCCGTCGTCCTGGGGCGCGGCGATGACCGGCCGGATGTCCGGCGCCTTGGCGTCGGGATCGAGCGGCTCGTTGTCCTCGTCCTCGCCTTCGTCCTCGTCCTCGGCGACCGACGCCGCAGCAGCCGCGGTCGTCGCCGCCGGGGCAGCCGCGGTCGTCGCTGTCGCCGAGGCCTGCCAGCGGCGGTACCAGTCGCCGAAGTCGGGATCCGTCGACTTCTTATATTCAAATAAATCGCAGTGCTTGCACAAAAACTCGTACAGCGTGACGTCGCCGAAGCCGAACTTCTTGCCAGTGATGTCCGAGTTGCTGCAGCGGGGGCAGGCCAACGGAGACTCCTTTGCGAAGGACCCAACGGATGATGTTGATGGTGGTGTGGTGGTCGTTTCAAGGGCGACCGGCCTTGCCTGTACGCTGGGTGGGCAACAGGTCCTCGATCATCTCAAACTGCTCGTTCGTCAGGTCCCCGCGCGCCATCATGACCTCCAGCGGCTTCCAACGGAGACTATCACACTCGATCTGTTGTCAGACACGGCCTGCTGCGAGGAGTGACGCACGAGCAGGCACGACCCCCGCAAGGGGAACGTCGTGCGCCCGCCACGCGTCTTGAAGATAGGAAGTCTAAAGAGGGTCTGGTTGGTATATCAAAATCAGGAATGGATGACGGACACAAGGGGGTAGAGCGGGGATCAATGCAGGGGGGGTGACAAGGATCAAGGAGTACTCATCAGGAGCCTGAGGATCATCAGGCGCCCTGCGACGCGGGGCTTCAGCGTCCGGGACGGAACAGGGACACGTCGAGGGCGACGAGCAAGTGCAGCAGGAACCTTCCATGAGCAAGCGCGACCACCCGATGAGCACCCCTTCAGGCTCGTCACCCCACCCGCGCGTCGACACCCGCCCTACCCCCCTTGTGTCCGTCATCCATTCCTGATTTTGATATACCAACCAGACCCTCTTTAGACTTCCTATCGTCCTGGGCCTCCTGGGCACGCGTCGGGCAGATCCGCGAGTAGATCACGCGGGGCTCGGCGTGCACCGTGTATCTTCAACGATGGCCGCGAGCCTGCTCGCGCCAGAATGTGAGCGTGCCCGGCGATGAACCCGACCTTACGATCCTCGTGTGTCGTCCTGATGGTGTCTTGCGCTCTCGGCGCTTGCGGCGGGCCCGCGCCCGAGCCCCCGCACGCCGTATCGCGCGCCGGCGCTGCACCAGCCGACGAGCGGGCGCTCTCGTTCGTGACGTCCGTCGATCCGACGCAGAACGTCCCCACGTTCCTCTGGGCGGCCCGACCCCCGACGCATGACAAGGTCCTCGCCGGCATCGACGCCGAAGCGGCAGCGCACATCCACCTTCAGCGCTTCGCCGCGAAGTACAGGCTGCCTCCGGCGGCCCTCGCCACCGCCTTCGTGGCCCATGTTCACGACGTCGGGCGAGGGGGGGTCGTCGTCACCCTGCGCCAACGAGTCGGCTCCGTGGAGCTCCTGCGCTCCGATGTCCATGTGCTCCTCGACCGCGACCACGAACTCATCGCCATCGGCGGAAACCTCCGCGCCGACGCCGTGGAGCCTGCGACGAGCCTCCCTTTTCGCGTCTCAGCTTCCGATGCGGTCGCGCTCGCCATTCGGGACCTTCGTGTGACATCCCTGACCGGCGGCGACCTCGTGGAGCGCGCGGTTCTGAAGGGCGACTACCGAATCTACGACCTCGCAGACACGCAGCGTGTACGGACCTCGGGCCTTCGATTCGATAGGCCGGCGCGTGCTCGGCGGGTGCTCTTCCCGCAGGTCGACCGCGTCGTCCCCGCATACTATGTCGAGGCCTTCGTTCGGAAGGCGTCGGCGGCCGACTCCGACGCGCATGCCCACGTCGTAGCGGCGGACGACGGTCGCGTCCTCCACCGAACCAGCCTCAGCAGCTCCGACGTGTTCTCCTACCGTGTCTGGGCAGACGAGGGGGGGGATCACCGGCCCGCCGACGGCCCCCGCGCCGATTTCACGCCGCACCCGACGGGGCAGCCCGACAGGAGCGCGCCGTCGTTCGTATCGCCAGCGTTGGTTTCCCTGGACGGTTTCAACGCGCCGCGCGATCCGTGGTTGCCCACCGGCGCCAACGAGACGAGGGGCAACAACGTCGATGCCTACACGGACGACGACGCGCCCGACGGCTTCTCTCCGGGCGACGTGCGCGCGGCGGTGACCTCACCCGGAGCCTTCGACCGGACCTTCGACGTGGACGCGGAGCCGCAAGCGAGCGATGACCAGCGGATGGCGGCCGTCGCCCAGCTCTTCTACACCACGAACTGGCTGCACGACTGGTGGTACGACTCGGGCTTCGACGAGGCGGCCGGCAACGCGCAGGAGAGCAACTTCGAGCGCGGCGGTCTCGAGGGGGATCCCCTGCTCGCACAGGCGCAGGATGGCGCGCCGGGCTTCCGCAACAACTCCAACATGGCGACGCCCGCAGACGGCATGTCGCCGCGCATGCAGATGTACGTCTGGGACGGGGTCTCGCAGGCCGATCTGGTGGTCGACGGACAGACGCTCTCGACGAACATCGCCGCCTTCGGGCCGAAGACCTTCGCCATATCAGGCGGCGTGGCGCTTGTGGACGACGGCGTCGCGCCCACGGCGGATGGTTGCCAGGCGATCACCACCGACCTGACGGGCGTGATCGCGCTCATCGATCGCGGCGCCTGCTCGCCCAGGCAGAAGATCCTCAACGCCGAGGCCGCCGGCGCGATCGGCGCCTTGATCGCCGCCAACGCCGTCGGCCCGCCTCAGCCGCTGATCGACGGAGGCCCGCCCACGCCCTTGAACATCCCGGCGCTCTCGATGACGCTCGCGGACGCCAACGCGGTCAAGGCGGCGCTTTCGTCCGGCCCGGTTGTCGCCTTGATGTCCCGTCTGAGCGACGCCTACCGAGACGGATCGATCGACAACACGATCATTGCGCACGAGTGGGGCCACTACCTGCACCAACGCCTGGTCTCGGTCGACCACCCGATCGGCAGCGCCGAGAGCGAGGGCTTTGCCGACTTCATTGCGTTGCAGATGGTGGTTCGCGAAGGGGACGACCTCGACGGCTCCTTCGGCCTCACCGGCTACGCCGCCGAAGGGCGGCTGGACGATCCGGCCTATTTCGGGATTCGCCGCTACCCCTACTCGGTGGACTTCTCCCGAAATCCGCTGACATTCCGGCACATTACGGCGGGGACTCCGCTGCCCGTGGGCGTGCCGATCGCGGCCACGCCCACCGCGCTTGGGAACGATGAGGCGCACAACGCCGGCGAGGTCTGGGCCATGATGCTCTTCGAGGGCTACGTCGCGATGCTGAAGCAGACGGCAGAGCCTGGGGCGCCGTACGCGTTCGACGAGGCGCGTCGGCGCATGTCCGACTACCTCGTGGCGGGGATGAAGCTCGCGCCCTTCGCGCCCACGTACACGGAGCAGCGCGACGCGATCCTCGGGCAGCGCTGGCGAACGATCCTGACGATGCGCGCCTCCTCGCCGAGGCCTTCGCGCGTCGGGGCGCGGGCACGTGCGCTGTGTCGCCCCCCCGCGAGTCGACCGACTTCGCCGGGGTCGTCGAGAGCTTCGAGGCGACCCACGCCGGCGTGATCGACTCGGTCGACTTCGCCGACTCGGTGAGCTCGTGTGACGAGGATGGGTATCTCGACGACGGAGAGGTCGGGCGAGTCACGGTGGCCGTCATGAACGGCGGGTTCCTCCCGCTGGTGGGCGCGACCGTGACGCTCACGTCGGCGACGGCCGGGGTGACCTTCCCCAACGGTCCAGCCGTGGCCGTCCCCGACCTGAGCGCGCTGTCGGGCGTCACCGTCGCCATCGACGTCGCGCTCGACGCCTCGTTCACCGCACGGAGCCAGGTCGATCTTGCGGTAGACCTCGACGCACCGGGCGGCTGTCGGTCGAACAGCAAGGTGTCGCTCGTGCTCCCCGTGCTCGTCGACGAGGCCGACTCGACCGTCGACGACGTCGAGGCCGTGGGCAGCTCGTGGACGCTGGCTGGGGCCGGAGCCAGCACGACGTGGTCCCGGGCGGAGCCGACCGCGGGGGACCATGCGTGGCACGGGATCGACAGCGAGGGAGAGTCCGACACCTCGTTGGTCTCGCCGCCGATCGAAGTCGGGCCCGATGCCTTCGTCGTCACGTTCGACGAGCGTCACCACTTCGAGCAGAGCGACGGAACGAACTTTGACGGCGCGGTCATCGAGCTCTCGACGACCGCTGGCGAGACGTGGGTCGACATCGAGACCTTCGGGGAGGCGTCGTACGAGGGTGTCATCGGGCTCGCCAACGTCCCCAACGCCCTTCAAGGCCGATCGGGCTACGTGGGTAGCAACCCCTCCTGGCCTGAGCGCGACACCCGAACCATCGATCTCGGAAGGGAGCTCGCGGGGAAGACGGTGCAGCTCCGCTTCCGAATCGGCACCGACCAGGGGATCGGCGACTACGGCTGGGAAATCGACAACATTTCTCTGTCGGGGGTCGTGAACGCGCCATTTCGGGCGTTGGTCGACGACGCTTGCGACGCCACGGAAGGCCCCGACGATGAAGGCGACGACGACGGCGGCGACGACGGCGGCGACGACCCGGCGACGACCGACACGACCAACGGCCCCGCCGCGGACAGCGACGGCGGCTGTGACTGCCGGATGGGCGGAACGGGCGCCGACCCGGGCGGCGCCCTCCTGGCCGCGCTCGCGGCGCTCGGGTTGTCACGAAGGAGGCGGCGCGTCGTTGATCGGTGGCCGCCATCGCGCTCGAACGGACCATGACAGGCCAGCCCGGCGGCCACCGTCGGAGGCTCAGCACCTCGACGTGCCACCACCTCGCCGACCTCGTCTGAGGGACAGGCCAACACCGTCCCCGTCCCTGGCGACGTCATCAAGCCGGGAGAGCGCGACGTGACGAAGTTCGATGCGTGGGGTTTCTTGAAGATCCAGGGGGGACGATGCAGATCAGCACCCACCGGGTTGGGGTCGATGGAAACTCGCGCGTTGACGTGAAGCATTACCGACACGACCTTCGGCGGCCAGACGACTTCGCTTGAGGAAATTGGGCTTCATGCACTTGACTGAGCAACTGGGGTTTGGCGCGAGCGTAAAGTGGGGGATGGGTGAACTTCAAGATCGGCGATGTGAAAAATGACCTCTCGCTGCTCGACGCCGAGTCCCTCATACCCCTCCAACTCAGCCTCGACTTCGACATCACCGAAAAAGTCTTCGTCTCGCTGGCGGACAACCTCAACCTCTTCCCAGATCAAAGCGTTGGGGTTCTGGCGGGTACGCGTTCACCACGCTCTGATGACTTGATCGAGGGGTTGCGGCGAACCGCGTTCCCGAGCATGATAGGAGTATGAACGAGACGATGCCAGCGCCAACATGCCTGTCCTGCCAGCGTCAGGCCGCTGTCATTGCTGGGC
>SXGS01615201.1_pt1 | contig 13948 bp, 12 predicted proteins | sample 3174681 | NCBI WGS metagenome assembly SXGS01 (sample SAMN11356861, study PRJNA531348) | freshwater metagenome | isolation source: freshwater sample F1-80 | place: China: Fuxian Lake, Yuxi | collected 2017-12-25
GAGAAAAGTCTGGATCTGTTCGAGATGTTGTGCGGCGCCCGTCTCACCTACTCGGTCATGCGCATCGGCGGAGTCGGATATGACGCCCCCGAGGGATTCGTTCAGCGCTGCCATCAGGTGCTGGACGATGTCGCGCGGACCTGGGAAGAGAATCAGATGCTCTTCTCCGGCAACGAGATCTTTCTGAATCGCGTGCAGGGTGTGGGAGTGCTCCCGCTTGAGGCAGCGATTGATTTCGGATGTACCGGCCCAATGCTGCGGGGCAGTGGCCTTGCGTACGATATCCGACGCGCGGAACCGTACTCCATCTACGACCGCTTCGAGTTCGATATCCCCACTTCCAACCTCTGCGATTGCTACGGCAGGTATCTGGTACGGGTCGAGGAAATCCAGCAGAGCATTCGGATTTGCCGCAAAGCGCTGCAGGATCTGCCCGACGGCGAAATCGTCTGCAAAACCCCGAAGACGATCCGGCCGCCCAAAGGCGACGTGTTCAGCCGGGTTGAAAGCGCTCGCGGCGCCCTCGGGGGGTATCTGGTGAGCGACGGTACGGCCAACCCCTACCGGTTCAAGATCTACCCACCCAGTTTCGTGCTCCTCCAGACCGTCCCCTATTTGATGAAGAATCAGAGGGTCGCCGATACAATCGCCATCCTCGGCAGCATTGATATCGTGTTGGGAGAGACGGATCGGTAGACAGACGGCCGTCAGGTCGGTCTATAATAGATTCTCGGTCTGGGGACGGCGCAACCGCCGTTGGCCCCGACTGCTGCGTTACGTTCCACGTGCGGAACCCATCGAGCGCGAAGTTGCGCCTGCCGTTGCCCGCCTCCCGGGCAGTCGGGGCAGCAATGGTGCAGGGGGCTCGGGCTGCACGGAAACCGGTTTCTGGCCCCGAGGAAGGGGGTTTCCAGCCATGGCAATTCTTAGAGCAGCACTGCTCCTCGTGCTCTGCGGAGTCGGGGGTTACATCGGCTGGCACACCGGAAACTGGTATACCCAGCTCGATCCGATCAAGAAGTACATCGGCGACAATGGTCGTCTGGTCACACTCAGCCAGTTCGGTTTTCTGGCGATCGGGGTCCTGGGGGGAGGGTTGGCCAATACCAAGGTGATCAACTACATCACCCATCTGGCCAAGAACCTTCGGGAGATGCCCGCCAACGACAAGATCGCGCTCTGCATCGGCGCACTGATCGGCCTGCTCGCAACCTTCCTTCTGCACCCGATTTTCAACACCATGGAGACTTCCCTCCGGGTGATCCTGATGATCGGTGTGGCGCTGGTGATGGTCTTCCTCACCACCCAGGCGTCCCTCAGCATGCGCGACGAACTCCGCCGCCTGCTCCCCGGGGGGACCGACGAAAAGCTTGTCATGAACCAGGCGAAGATTCTCGATACGAACATCATCATTGATGGCCGCATCTCAGACATCTGTCGTACGCGCTTCATTGAAGGCACTCTCTACGTGCCCGGCTTTGTGCTGGACGAACTTCAGACGATCGCGGATTCCGGCGACAGCTTGAAACGTGCGCGGGGACGCCGTGGGCTGGACATCTTGAACGCGATGCAGAAGGAGTTCAGCCTGGTGGTGCGAACCCACGATCACCTGCTGGGCCGGGCGGACGGCGAGCCGGTTGACAGCAAGCTCGTCCGGCTGGCGAAGGTGCTGGAGGGCACGATCGTCACGAATGACTTCAACCTGAACAAGGTCGCCGAACTCCAGGGTGTGCCCGTGATGAACGTCAACGAGCTCGCCAATTCGCTAAAGCCGGTGGTGCTGCCCGGGGAAGAATTGCGCGTACTGGTGGTGAAGGACGGGAAGGAGCCCAGGCAGGGGGTCGCTTACCTGGATGACGGCACGATGGTGGTGATCGAAAACGCCCAGGACCACGTCGGCGACACAGTGAGTGTGCTCGTATCCAGCGTCTTGCAGACGTCCAACGGAAAGATGATTTTTGGGGGCATGAAGGACGTCGTGGATCAGGAGCGGGATCTGATGGACCGGAACCTCCGCCAGTATGTACGGGATCGGGAACGTCCGCGTCGGGATACGCGTGGCCCGGGAGGCGGCCCGCGGCAGTAATGGTCACGGCGATTGTGGCTGCCGCCGGGCGGGGCCGGCGGTTCGGAGCGCCGGAGAACAAGGTCTTTGCTCGGCTGGCCGGCCGTACTGTGCTGGAGTGGTCGCTCCACGCGCTGTCGGGCTGTGCGGATGTGGAAGCCATCGTTGTGGTCACCGGCGCCGAGGATCGGGCGCGTGTCGAGGCACTGAGCCGTTCGTTCGAGCGTGTCTGCTCCGTCTGCGAAGGGGGGGCCGAACGCTCGGACAGCGTGCAGAATGCGCTGAACGCCGTCCCACCCGAAACCACTGTTGTCGCCATCCACGACGGTGCGCGTCCGCTGGTGAGTTCTTCGTTGGTCGGAGCCTGCATCGCTGCTGCCCGGGAGCATGGGGCCGCGCTCCCGGCTACCCCGGTCAGCGACACAGTCAAGCGGTCGGCTGACGGGCGCTTCACGCTGGAAACGGTAGACCGTCGCGAACTGTACGCGGTGCAGACCCCCCAGGCTTTCCGCGTGGAACTCGTGCGGGAGGCATACCGCGCAGCCCATGGCGCCGGGTTCGTCGGCACCGATGATGCGAGCTACGTGGAGCATCTCGGCCATCCCGTCCACCTCGTTCCGGGCGAGAGAACCAATCTGAAGATTACGCTCCCGGAGGATCTCGAACTTGCAGAGGCGTGGATGAACCGGCGCGATGCGGACCGAGGTGCGAGTTTGGGAGATGCCGCTGTGCCGGCCGAGGGCGAGGCGCTGTGCGGTGGGAGCGTCCCTCCGATTCCTGAGATGCGCACCGGCTTCGGTTACGACGTCCATCGGCTGGCGCCGGGCCGGCCGCTCTGGCTCGGGGGAGTCGAGTTGCATCACCCCGACGGCCTGGGACTGGAAGGTCATTCTGATGCGGATGTGGTGCTTCACGCCATCGCCGACGCACTCCTCGGCGCCGCAACGCTCGGAGATATCGGAATGCACTTCCCCAACACGGACGAGCGCTACCGTGGGATCCGCAGCCGGGTGCTGCTGACGCACGTGGGTCATCTCCTTCGCGACCATGGTTGGAACGTGGTTCACGTGGATGTGACGCTCCTCGCGGAGCGGCCCAGGATACGCCCCCATGTGGATCGCATGCGCCACGAGATTGCAACTGCGCTCGGGATGGATGCGCACTGCGTCAGCGTGAAAGCCACCACGAACGAATGTTTGGGCTTCGTGGGGCGTGAAGAAGGGATGGCGGCGCACGCCGTGGCCACCATCCGACCGGTGGGATGAGCACCGCAGGCGGTCCTCGCCTGCCCGCCAGGACCGCTGCGGCTATCCGGGCGGCCAGCCCAGAGACCGTCCCGCCAGGACGTGCGCGTGCAGATGCGGCACCGTCTGACCGCCGTTCTCGCCCGTGTTCAGCACAACGCGAAAGCCGCGCGTGACGTTCAGGGCATCCGCCACCCGGCGACACTGAAGAAGCACTTCTCCCAGCAGCGCCGCGTCGTCCTCGCCCGCCGTGCCGACGCTGTCAATGTGTCGTTTCGGAATTACCAGCACGTGAACCGGCGCCTGGGGATTCAGATCGTGGAACGCGATCACCCCTTCGGACTCCAACACTCGCTGGGCCGGGATCTCACCCGCTGCGATTCGGCAGAAAATACAGCTCATCTTTCGGCCTCAGCTCCCTTCCTGTGGGACGCTCCGCAACACGCCGGACGCGCCGTCCGGAGCGGCACTCTCGACCAGCACTTGCACCGTATGCCCGCGTACCGCGTCGTCCGCCTCGAAGTACACGCGCAGGTAGTTCCGGGTCAGGCCATTCATTAAGCCGGAGTGCCGGTCGCGTTGTTCCGCGAGTACCTCTACTGTTTCGCCGACGTGGCGCTCGGCGAAGGCAAGGCCGAGTTGGTCGGAAACACGGCTCAGTTCTCGGACCCGCCGCTGTTTCTCCGCCGGCAGCACATCGTCGGCCCAACGGGCCGCCTGGGTTCCGGTCCGGACGCTGTAGGGAAAGACGTGGAGCTTGCAGAACCCGCTGTCTTCACAGAGGCGGACGGTTTCCGCAAACTGTTCCGGAGTTTCTCCGGGGAACCCCACGATCACATCGCCGGTTAAGCCCGCCCCGGGCATGGCCGCGTAGATGCGCTCTACCAGCGCCCGGAACTCCGCGGCGTTGTACCGGCGGCGCATGCGATGCAACACGTCATCGCTCCCCGCCTGGAGCGACAGGTGGAGGTGCGGGCAGGCCTGGGGAGTTTCCGCCATCGTGTGGATGAGGTCGTCAGTCACATCCGCCGGGTCCACGGAGCTCAGCCGCAGTCGCTGCACACCGGGAATCTCCGCCAGACGTGTGATCAGCTCCGCCAGGGGATCCCGCGTCTGCTCCGGTTGTCCCTTCTCGTCCCCATAGTCTCCGATGCAGATGCCGGTCAGGACCAGTTCGGAGAATCCCTGCGCGGCCAGTTCTTGGGCCTCGGCGAGCACGGCGGCGGAATCCCTGCTGCGGAGGCGACCGCGGGTCATAGGGATGATGCAGAACGTGCAGAAGTGATTGCACCCGTCCTGTATCTTGATGACTGCCCGGGTCCTGCCCACCGTGCCCGCGGCGTTTCGCAGAAGGCTGATGAGTTCGTCGCTCCCGTGCGCGGGAAGGAGCTGTTCCGGGTCGTCGTCGTCCGCCGCCGGAAACAGCAGCCTGCCGCTGCGTCGCAGGGTTTCGTCCACGATGTCAGCCAGTCGGGGCTTCTCCGCGTTTGGGATCACCGCCGCGACGCCGGCGATGGCAGCGACTGCCTGGGGTGCAGTCTCGACATAGCAGCCGGTGGCCACCACCAAAGGGTTGCCACCCGCACGGGCCCCGCGACGGAGCGCGGCGCGCGACTTCGCGTCCGCCTCGTGCGTCACGGAGCAGGTATTGACCACGCACACATCGGCCGGCTGCCCGAACGGGACCAGGCGGTAGCCCAGCCGCAAAAGGTCTGCGGCGGTCTCGCGGGTCTCGTACTGGTTCACCTTGCAGCCGAGAGTACAAAGGCTTGCGCGGGGCGCGCGAGGGGACGACACGGTTAGCGCTCCTCTTCGACGCTGGGCTCCAGCGCACGCCTTCGCTCGCGGATGCGGTGCAGCGAATAGGCCACGCGTGCATCGGCCTGGCTCTTCTTTACGCGGGCGATGAGTGCCTCCTGCCGCGCAAGGGCGCTGCCGAGCCGCTCGAGTTCCGGCGCAAGTTGGTCCGGATCACCGGGCCCCTCCGTTTCCAGAATGCGGGCCAGGCGAGCATCATCCAGTCGCGCAGCAAGGCGAACCACCTCCATGCGTGTGCGCCTCGCCTCCTCGTCCAGTTCCGCAAGACGCAGGTTCAGCGCGAAGAGGCGGCTTCCCAGGCGCGCGCCGTCATTGCACGACATGCGATTCTTATCCTTCGGCGTCGGTGACTTCCATGGGTCCCAGTTCGTCCACGACCGCGCCCATCGCCATCGTAACGCGGACCGAGTCTTCGACGAACCGGGTGACTGCCTCTTCTTCACAGAGGGCGTGGATCTGCTTTCGCAAGCTGGCGATCCGAAGCTGGAGTGACACGGCTTCCCCTGCCGACGACCGGTCAACGTCTCGCTCCAACGCCCGGACGCGGCGCTCCAGGGTCGTGCGCCACTCTGCCAGTTGCGACACTCCCGGACGGTCGCCCAGGAACTGCTGGACCGCTTCTTCCTCGTTCACGTGGGCCTCCTGCGAATTCCTCTTCTCCGGCCGCGCGGTGGCCAGAACTGACAGTATACCATTCCAGACGCGGATGCCGCACAGTGATGCAGGCCGTCCGCGCTGCGGGCTATCGGGTGACGGTTCTGGGCGCGGACTTGGTTGGAAAGGAAGAAAGGGCGACGCGGAGAAGGAAGAAGCGTCCGGGGGGAAGGAAGAAGAGAGAGATGAGCACAGCACTCTTGCGGGGCGGCCTGGTCGGCTGCGGATTCTTCGCGCAAAACCATCTGCATGCGTGGCGGGATGTCGCCGGCGCCGAGATCGTGGCAGTCTGCGACCTCGACTTGGACAAGGCCCGGACGGCCGCCAGTACCTGGGGAATTCGCGGGATCTACCAGGAGCTACCGGCGATGCTCGCTCGCGAGAGCCTCGACTTTGTGGATGTGGTGACTCAGCCGGCCACCCACCGCGCTCTGGTGGAATTCGTGGCGCAGCAGCGGGTGCCGGTGATCTGCCAGAAGCCGATGGCGTTTGCCCTGGAAGACGCGCGGGCGATGGTGGCTGCCTGTGCACACGCCGGGGTGCCGTTCATGGTGCATGAAAACTTCCGGTGGCAGGCCCCGATGCGTGCCGTCCGGGACGCGGCAGCAGGAATCGGGCCACTGTCGTTCGGACGCATTTCCTGGCGCATCGGACACGACATCTACGCCAACCAGCCCTACCTGGCTCAAGAACCGCGGTTGGTTATCGCCGACATGGGGGTGCATCTCCTGGATCTGGCCCGGTTCTTCATGGGCGAGATGACGCGGGTGTACTGCCAGGCGGTCCACAGTGATCCGCGTGTGGTGGGCGAGGATCAGGCTACGGTGATGCTCCGCACCGTGAACGGCGCCACGTGCGTCGTGGAGCTGAGCTACTTCTCGCAGCAGGCTGCGGAGCTGTTTCCACAGACGCTGGTTCACCTGGAGGGGCGGGACGGCTCCGTGAGCCTGGGTGCGGACTTTGAACTTTCCGTGCGTGTGCGCGACGCAGTCTCCCGCACACACGTCGGCGCACCGGCCCATTCTTGGAGCGTCCCGCCCTTCGCAGCGATTCAGGACAGTGTGTTCAACATCCAGCAGCACTGGGCAGACTCCCTCCGGGAGGGCCGGATCCCCGAAACGTCCGGCGCCGACAATCTTCGCACTCTGGCACTTGTGGACGCGGCGTACGAGTCCGCAGCACGCGGCACGGCGATCGCCATCGCCTGAGGGCAGCGAACGCAAGCAGCTATGTCCGTTCACTACGCCGTTGACTTCGGCACCACAAACACGGTGGTGGCGTCCGATCGAGAGGGCGCCGTCAGCGTGCTCGCGTTTCCAGAGTGGATGGCGGAGCGGATCCGCACCCCTGTGGTTCCCTCCGCCGTTTGTTTTCGCGCCCAGTCGGCCACGCCCTATCTGGGGCAGCAGGCGGTACTGCAAAATGCGTTCGGCCGCCTGCCGGGCTATGCGCAGGGTTTCAAGCGATATCTGGGGCGGGAGCGGTACCGCGTCGTCGCCCGGTGGGGCGAGCGTGACATCAGCGCGCGGCGGGCGGGGGAGGTCTTCTTCGACGGGTTGCGATCCGGCATTCATCAGCTCCACGCACCACGCAGACCTGGGCGAGGGTGGTGGGACCTGCTCTGGGGTCAGCGCAGTCCGCTGATCGGTAACCTCACACTGAGCTCCCCGGTGGATGCTGATGAATACTACCGGGGCGAACTTTCCGCCCTGGGACGGCGACTCGGGGCCCGGACGCTCCACCTGGTGGATGAACCGGTGGCTGCTGCATTGGGGTACGGCGTCAACGTCGGTCGCGACCTGACCCTCCTGGTGGTGGACTGGGGCGGGGGCACTCTCGATGTGTCAGTCGTTCGCACTGGCCCGGAGACTCTCAGCGACGGGCGGGCGCAGGTTCTGGCGAAAGGCGCCGCGCCCGTGGGGGGCGATGATGTGGATCACTGGATCGTCGAACGGTTCGTGTCCCCGTTGGAGCGGTTTGTGCACGACGGCGAGGTGGACGCGTACTGGGAAGCCGCGCGGGTCAAGGAGCTTGCGGGGATTCTTGGCGCGGCGGCGTTTCGGTTTCGCGATCGTGCCGAGGCGCCCTTCACTCGGGACGACCTCATCGCGATTCTCGAGGAACGGGGGGCGTACCGGGCGCTCGAGGAAGCGCTGCGGAGTACCCTCGACGCGCTGCAGCGACAGCACGGGCTGGGGCCGGTTGCGATTGACGAAGTGCTGCTTGTCGGAGGCTCCTGCCTGCTCCCGGGCGTTGAGAGTCGGGTCCGCCAGATGGCCCCCCAGGCGCGACTCGGGGAATGGAACCCTTTCGCGGCGGTGGCGATGGGCGCCTGTGAGTTTGGGCGTGGCGGTCATATTGTGGATCAGGTATACCACGACTACGCGCTCCGCATGGCGGATGACGCCTGTCGTTCGGTCTACTACGAACTGATATTTCCAGCCGGTTCCCCTTATCCGTCGGAGCCCGCCACTCGGGAGTACCTCCCTGACCCCGGCAGCCCCGACCTGATGGTGTTCGAGATCTGTGAGATTGCACGACTGGGGCGCACTCCGGTCGAGTGGCGCGAGGAAGCCCCGGGCCGCCGTGTATGGCGCCCGACCGACCCGGCCGATCATGCCCGCGCCGTGGTCATTAACGAAGGCAACACAAGTCTCCGCCTGTTCGCCGCCCGTGCCCGGAACACTCCGATCCAGGTCTCCTATCGCCTGGATCGCGACCGTCGTCTGCGTTGGACGGTGCTGGATGGAGAGGCGCTGTTGAAAGATGACCTGGTGCTTGGCCGTCTCCGCTAACAGGCACTCCGGGTCAGTGTCGCCGCGTCGGAGCAGACGGCCTTGGCTGGCAACAGCAGGAGGAGCGCCAACTCGGGAGGGGGCATGCTGTAGCGACCCCGGGAGGCATGGTAGAGCCGCGCGAGGGCGTCGTCCTGGAACAGCCGGGGAGCGGCTTCGGCGAGTCGGGCGTGGAAGGTGCCCGGCTTGGGTTGGACGGGAAGGCGTCTCCCACGTCAAGGAACGTTGCGGTGGGCTTGCGTTTGCCCATCATGGCAGCACCCGTCCATGGGGCAACCGATTGCTGCCCCAGGAGTAACCTCGCCCCTTCGCTGCGAACCTCGTCAGCGAGCTTCGAAAAACGACGACAGTAAGCAGTGCCGATGTCGGACGTGCATCTAGGATCAGTTGCCGGGCGTGGCTTCCAACGACTTTCAACCACGGAGAGCAGAAATGCCGGCCCGGTCAACACCATCCGCTGGTTAGGCGATGGTGGTTAGCCGAAATCGACTCCTGACCCCCAATCAAATGTGGGAGGCCTTTCCTCTCCCGCGATGGGTCAGCCCTCGCTGCCCTCCTGGGTTCCACCGTCCCACGTGTGGTCCGGGTCGGGGTAGAACGTGACGCCGTCCAACCCACCCCTGCCAATCCCCCCTGCCTTGCAGACAAAAATAAGCCAGCCTCCAGCGATTCGTGCGCGGTGGGCGTGTTTCGCGGAATCCCCCTCCTCGTACTTCACATTCAACTCTTCCAATTGGAGAGGCGGTTTTTCTGCCATAGCGACCCCCTGTGACGGTGTCAGACCCCTTTGCGAAGGCCGTCGGGCGACCTCTGCGGCCCAACGAGTGATTGTATCGCTGTCGGCAGTATAGTCGCCTGTAGTTTCGCAGTATACCGCTCTGCTCCTGAACGACGCTTGCCCGCACGGCGGTCGGGGACGGGGCGCCCTGACGATACTTCCCGGTTGTGGCTTCTGCAACCCGTGCTCCAAACCGTCCGGAGGCCCGTGGGATGCCGATGGTTGGGATGGGACAACTCTCACGGCGAACCAGGTAGCCGGCGCCCTGCGTCCGATGCCTGAATGTCTGTCCCGGCGGCTTGCCTGGGTTGTCGGCCGAAGAGGAAAGCCGGGTGAACGTGCCGAAGTGACTGGTGGCGGGTGGTGTGGCGGGTGGTGTGGCGGGAGCCGGTCGTGGCCGCCTCCCATCCAGAGTTCGTCCCGGGTTTGCACCGCTGTCGGAGGCCACCGATGCGCATTCATCTCCTTGACGTGGGCCGGACGAGGTACGGTGACTGTATCCTCGTCGTGCATCAGGAGAAGACCATCCTGATTGACGGCGCACATGCCGGCGACGCGCGCAGCATTCGGGCGCAACTCGGCGAACTGCTGGGCACGCGGCCCCCATTCCGCATAGACCTCCTCGTCGTTACTCACTGTCACAGTGACCACATCGGCTGCCTCCCGGCGCTCGTGGAGCGCGATCTGGAAGTGGGTTGTGCGCTGGTGGCGGATGAGCAACTCGGGTTCGGCCGGAGTGCGGACGGCTCCAACTCTGTCGACAGCAAGTCGTTGACCCCCAGGCAGCGCGCCGTGCTGGCGGCGCTGTCCGAGGAAGATCATTCCGGCCTCTCCGATGTCGAACTGGACGACTTCCTGGACGACGCAGCGACACTGGAAGCAACGTACCGGTCCATGCTGGCGCAGTTGGAACACCGGGGCAAGGTGGTGCGCTACCGCGGCGAGCGGACGGCGGATGTGGTGGCGATTGAGGCACAGTTTGCTGAAATGGGGCTCCGGGTCCTGGGCCCGAGTGCGGATCACCTGGCCCTCTGCGCAGAAGCCATTGACCGGGCCGACGATGCGTTTGCCGATGTGATCCCCCGGGAGTTCGCGGCCGATGCCACGCCGTTCACGCCTGCCGGGGCGTACCGGACCCTGCTCCAGGCAGCCTTCGCGCAGGATGCGGCGGGGGCAGACCGCCCGGGTGTGGGCGCGGCGAAGAACAACCAGAGCCTGGTGCTGCGTGTGGCCGCGGACGGCTGGTCCGCATTGCTGGCCGGCGACATGCAGTTTGCCGCGGCCGAAGTGTCCGGATTGGATCAGGAGATGGGGCGGTTGCGCCAGGTTGTCCGGGAGTCCGGTCCCTACGACTTCATCAAGCTGTCGCATCACACCAGTTACAATGGCCTGAACTCAGCCCTGCTTGACGAGTGGCGGCCCACCCGCCTGTTCGCTCACACCGGCGGCGACAACGACTCCGGCCACCCGGCGCACAGGGTCCTTCAACTGCTCCAGGCAAACCAGGCGCGCCTGACATTCGCGCGTACCGATCGCAATGGGATCATCACGGTGCAAAAGAACGGAACGGTGGGAATGTCCGTGTCGCACGGTGCTCTGAACGACTTCTCACCGAATACTTGGCCGGCCGACCCGCCCGTTCGCACCACCGGTTCGGAAGTGACTGCGGCCGCGGCCGTCCCGGTGGCTCCGCCTGAGACGGCGCCCGCACCGCCGGCGCCGTCGGGAAGTGTCCGCGAGCCGGTTGAGTCGCGACCGGTTGCTTCCGAACAAGGCCGTGCCGGCGGGGCCGAGCAGGTCAGAGCTGCTGATCAGGTAGAGGTACTCACCCGCGTGCCGCACACCGCCACGCGGGTCACGATTACGATTCAGGTCGAGCCGGGAGCGCCCACTCCCCCACCTGTCGTGCCGGCTCATCCGCCGCCGCTGCCGACGGTGCTGCCTGTACCTGTGGCGGACTCGGATCCGCTGCGTCTCGCGGGCGGTCGCGAGTTGCCGTCACTGTTGTTCGTGACGCAGGCGCATGGGTTGGCGGCGAACATCGGCACTCAGGAGGCGGAACGGGTGTTGCGCTCGTTGGCGAGCCATCCCCACGCGGAACTCCTGGACCTGCCCGCGAGTGCACGAACCGCAGAAGAGGCGGCAAGTGCGGTGCGCATCCGGCTCGCCGGAGGGAATCACCGGGGGGTAGTGCTGCTCGGCGGATTCGACATTGTGCCTCCCCACAATCTCGATGTGTTGGACGAGACCCTCAGACAGGAAGTGATCGCCGCCCAGGTGGAGGGCGCGGATGCCGATCGTTTCATCGTCTGGAGCGATGAGATTTACGGGGACTCCGATGGGGACTTCCTGCCGGAGTTGCCGGTGACGCGGATTCCGGATGGGCGACGAGCAGACGTGGTTTTCGCCGCACTCAGTGCTCCCCGTTTCAATCCGGGTGCGCGTTTTGGGATTCGCAACGTCGCCCGCCCCTTCGCAGAGCAGGTGTACAGCGCACTCCCGGGGAGCGGCGCGGATCTCCGGATCTCCGAGACGTTTTCGCCGGAAGACGTGCAGTCGGGCGATGGAACGGGCGCTGTCTATTACATGCTCCACGGATCTGCTCGTGACGGCGCCCGTTTCTGGGGGGAAACTGAGGGTGGCAGCCCGCACGAGGCGATCGCAGTGGAGAATGTACCTGTCACCTCGCCGGGATCCATCGTCCTCACCGGATGCTGCTGGGGGGCGCTCTGTATGGGCCCTCCCGCAGCGCGGATGAAGCCCGGTGCGCCATTTCGGCCGCGTGGGCCCGAGGCTTCGGTCGCCCTTGCCTATCTTCGGGCGGGCGCGCTTGGGTTCGTCGGCTGCACCGGTTCGCACTACTCACCCACGGTTTCCCCCTTCGGGTACTTCGGGCAGCCGATGCACGATGCGTTTTGGGCGGCGGTGGGACGGGGGACTGCGCCTGCGGAGGCGCTGTTTCAGGCGAAGCGGGAGTACCTGAAGGGCATGCCGCACGGGCAGGCGGACCCGTTCAGCCGGGCAGTCGAAATGAAGATCCTGCGGCAGTTTACCTGCCTCGGGCTGGGGTGGTAGACTTGCACCACAGAGGAGGCGACGATGGCCGTCGAACGTGACATTCGGGAGATTTTGAGGCAGGCTCTGCCGGAGATGGAGATCCTGGAGACGACGGACCCCGCCGCGCGCGGCGTGGCCGACTCGTTCGCGTCGGCGCGTCACACAGGTGCGGCAGGGGCACGGCCCGGAGTATCCCTCTCGGACCTACGCCGCAAATACCTTGGGACCGCCGACATGGCCGCTTCGAACCCGGGCGTGCACGAGGATGTGCAGGACGGCGAACCGGACAATGATTACATCGTCGTTACGCGCCTCCGTGCACGACGATCCGCCGCTGACCCGGCGGACGATCCCGGACCGCGCACCGTCATCGTGTCAAAGAAGCAGGGACTGATGGGCAGTCAGGGCTGATGCACCCGAGGGATAGGCGGCCCGCCTGATTCGGAAGCCCCGGCGGTCGGCGAAGGGAACGGTTCGTTCCCCTCGCCGCAACCTGCGGCGGCGCGGCTTGCGTTTCCCTCGGCTGATCGGACCGGGCCGTTCAACAACCCCTGCCCGGGCTCTATCCCGGGTCAGGCTTCTTCTTCGGCCATCGGGTCGAGTGTGGGGTCCGGGGGTAGCAGCGTGTACTTGCGCAGGAGTTCGCGGGTGGCCTGGGTCAACAGGATGGCAAGGCCGCCGGCCCACACCAACACGCCGCCCACCGCAGTGAGCCACGAAAGCACCGACAGCACCAGCACTACGAGCCCCAGGCCGAGGGAAAACGCTAGGTTGTCCAGCACCAGCAGCACCGAGCGACGCACCGCCTGCCAGGGCCCGACCTGCTGCTCCAGGAGCAGTGGCCACTGATAGAGGGTGGTCAGGCCCCAAAATGCCGTCAGGTAGAGAAACACGCTGAACAACACCGGTCCGGCCCAGCCGCCGACGCGGGCGTAGAAGATGAGATTGGCGATCAGGACCGTGACCGCCGCCGCCTGCATAGCCGCAAGACCCAGACAGGGACGGACCGCCCGGGTGAACCCCCAGCGCAGATCGAAGATCTCGGGCTCCTGTCTTCCAGTCGCGTTGCGGGCATAGTGAAACAAACCTCCCGCTAGCGGTCCGCCGACTACGGCGAGCCCCACCATCGCCAGCAGCGTGGCGAGAACCGGCCCCCCGGCGCCGGGCACGCCCCCAAAGAGCGCCTTGCCGAGCGCCTGTCCCCCGATGAATCCCAGTCCGCCGAGAAACGCGAATCCCAGACTCATCACCAGCACCATGCCGGCGTAGTCGTACACATCGCGAAACCCGAGGCGGAGGGCGAGCCACAGCGACGCCCGCCGCCGCCCACTCGCAGCGGCGGGGGCGGCAACCTGCCCGTCAGCATTGGGCGCTGCCGGTGCGGGGCGCGCCGGCGCCGGGGTGCGCACGACCTGCCCTTCCGTGGTCTTTCGCCAGAGTCGCTCGGGCATCAGTTGCGCCTGGGTCCCTCCTGGGCCCGCTCGGGCATCTTGCCCGGACTCCGCGCGTCATCCGGCGCGCGCCCCGTGTCCGAGCC
>SXGS01055197.1_pt1 | contig 13947 bp, 11 predicted proteins | sample 3174681 | NCBI WGS metagenome assembly SXGS01 (sample SAMN11356861, study PRJNA531348) | freshwater metagenome | isolation source: freshwater sample F1-80 | place: China: Fuxian Lake, Yuxi | collected 2017-12-25
GAAGAGACCGGCGAACCGATTGGAATCGCCCGGCTTGAAGCGCGCGCCATCGCCACCCTGAGCCTGGAAGCCCAGGAACGCCACGAGCGCCGCGAGCGGGTCCACCGGGACGACTGAGCCGACACGACGGCGCCGGCCCCACCGACGCGGCTCAGGTCACCCGAGTGGTGGCCAGGGCCGCCGTCTCCTGGTCTCCCAGGGCAAGACGACCGTCAAGCTGTGGCAGGATATCGTTGACGGTGGTGGCCACAGCCCAGCTGTCCATGAAGTCGGCCGGGGTGAGCTTCGCCGCCACCGTGTGCTCCAGCAGCTGGAACAGGGGGTCCCAGAAGCCTGCCGGGCTGTAGAACACCACGGGCTTGCGATGCAGGTCCAGGCGCCGCCACGACAGGAGCTCGATGATCTCCTCGAGGGTGCCGATGCCGCCAGGCAGCACCACAAAGCCGTCCGACCGCTCGAACATGATCTGTTTGCGCTCATGCATGGAGCGCACGACGATGGTCTCCACCACGTCCAGGGCGCGCTCCCGGCTGGTCAGGAATTCCGGAATGATGCCAAGCACATCGCCGCCCGCCTCATGGGCGGCCCGGGCGCAGGCGCCCATCAGCCCGACGCCGCCGCCGCCGTAGATCAGGCCTCGACCGTCGAGGGCCAGGGCTTGGCCAAAAGCCGCCGCATCCGCCAGAAGGGAGGGAGCTGCGGCATCCGATGAGCCACAGAAGACGCAGACCGACTGGATGCTGGGGGGCGAAGCGCCCATAGGATAGAAACTCCGGAAAAGCCGGCCGCCCATCCGATATGTGGCAGCCAAAAGGTGTACGTGGTCTTGCCCGTCAGAACGTCCTGGACAGCCTTAGCCTAGAGCACGATTCAGCGGACATTGGATTTCGCCTGATCCGCCCAAGCGCTGGCGGAGCCGGAATCCTTCAAGCTAGGGTCTGAAAAGATGCGTTTCAAGCCAGCCTTCCTGACCTGCGCGACCCCAGCCGCCTTGGTGCTGGTCCTGCTCAGCGGCTGCGGCGAAGGCCAGGTGGTCACGGGCTCGCCCCTGGGACGTGAGCCAGAAGCCCCAACCACCTATCTTGCGCCCCCCCAGGCCCAAGCCCTTATGGCCTCCCCCGAGGGCATGCGCCTGGCAGGACAGGCTGCCCCTGGTGCAAGGGTTCGGCTCGCTACGCCTGAGGGCGAGGTGCGGCTGACAGAGGCCGACAGCCAGGGCGCCTGGGAACTTGATCTGGGGCCGAGCCGTGTGCCGCAGATCTTTGGTCTGTCGATGACCGTGACGGAGCGCACAGTTCAGGCTGAGGGCTATCAGCTGGTCTTGCCCGATGGGCGGCTGGTCCTGCTGCGGGCCGGAACCGGAGCGATCGTGGTTCAGGGGACCGAGGGCGACAGGATCGTCGCCTTCGATTTCGATGAGGAAGGCGGCGCCGTGATCTCAGGTCTTGCGCCGGCCGAGGCGATTCTGTCGGTGCGCATCGACGGGCGTACGGTGTCCACCAGCGGTCGGGTCGATGGGGCAGGGCGGTTCAGCCTGCCCTTCGGCGCGCCAGTACCGCCGGGGCCTCACCAGATCCGGGTCCTGGGGGAATCTCTCGATCTCCGCGCCGAAGTGGATGCTACGCCGGCGCGCCCACCGGCCTCCGGCGCCTTCCGCGCCACGGCGACAGATTATGGCCTGCGCATTGACTGGCTGACCCCGGGCGGTGGCCTGCAATCAACCCTGCTGGTGAAGTGATGGGAATGTTCCTTTGAGTCCCCCAGGACTGAGCCGCGGCCGCGGCGTGGGGGACCTGGCTGTCCCCGGGGACTTCCGCTTCTGGCCGGCCATGGCCGATCTGGGGGCCCTGGTGATGCGCTCGGGCGCGCCGCAGCTGCGCCTGCGGCTGGCCGCCGCCGTGATCTTGGTCCTGATCGGCAAGGTCGCCGCCGTCCTTTCCCCCGTGATGCTGGGGGAGGCGATCAACACCCTGTCGGTTCCTGGCGGCGTCGTGGCGGTGGGGGCCGGCTTCATGGGCCTGGCCATCGCCTTCGCCGGTCTGCGCCTGCTGGCCGCTTGCGCCCCCTTCGCCCGGGACGCGATCTTTACCGCCGTCTCCCAGTCCACCATGGCCACAGCCGCGGTCGAGGGCTTTGGCCATGCGGTGTCCCTGTCCCTGGACTTTCATCAGAGCAAGCAGACCGGGACCCTGGCGCGGATCATTGAACGCGGGGCGCGGTCCACCGACTTCCTGATCCGCAGCGTGGTGTTCAACCTTGGTCCCACGGCCGTCGAGCTGGTGCTGGCCATGGGGGTGATGCTGCTGCGGCTGGACTGGCGCTTCGCCGCCACCGCCTTCCTCACCGTGGTGATCTATGCCGTGGTCACTTTCAAAATCACCGACTGGCGGCTGTCTCACCGTCGGGAGCTCAATGAGGCCGACGCCAGCGCTGCGGGCCTGTCGGTGGACGCCCTGATCAATTTCGAGACGGTGAAGACCTTCGGCGCTGAGACCCGGGCGGTGGGCGCCTATCGCTCAGCGATGAACCGCTATGTGGGGGCTGCGGTCACCGCCAACACGTCGCTCTCGCTGCTGAACGGCGCCCAGGCCGTAATCTTGAACCTCGGCCTGGCGGTGATGACGGTCCTGGCCGGTCTGGAAGTCGCCGCCGGGACCATGCGGATCGGCGATGTGACCATGGCCATCCTGCTGCTCATCGGCATCTATGCCCCGCTCAATATGCTCGGCTTCAACTCTCGGGAAATCCGCCAGGCCTTCATCGACATGGAGCAGCTGGTGGCCCTGACGGGCCGCACACCAGACATTCTCGACGCCCCCGGGGCGCAGATCCTGCCGCCGGCCGCCCCCGATGGCGCCCGGCTGGAATTCCGCGACGTGGGCTTCCGCCATGACGCCCGCAGCCAGGGTCTGCGGAATGTCAGCTTCATCGCCGAACCCGGGGCCACCGTGGCCCTGGTCGGGCCCTCCGGGGCTGGCAAGACCACGGCCGTCCGGCTGGCCCTGCGGCTCATTGATCCGCAGGAGGGCGCCGTGCTGCTGGACGGGCTCGACCTGCGCCAAGTGCGTCAAGAGGCCCTGCGTCAGGCCATAGCTCTGGTGCCCCAGGACGTAGCCCTGTTCAATGACACCCTACGGGCCAACATCGCCTTTGGGCGGCCCCAGGCCAGCTTGGCCGAGATCGAGGCGGTGGCCCAAGCCGCCGAGCTCGCCCCGTTCATCGAGTCCCTGCCAGATGGCCTGGAAACCCGGGTCGGCGAACGGGGCTTGAAGCTGTCGGGCGGGGAGCGCCAGCGGGTTGGCATCGCCCGGGCCCTGCTGGCCAACCCTCGGCTGTTGATCCTCGACGAGGCCACCAGCGCCCTGGACGGGCGCACCGAGGAGGCGATCCAGGCCACCCTGCGCAAGGTGCGCACAGGTCGCACCACCCTGGTGGTGGCCCACCGTCTGTCGACCATCGTCGACGCGGACCTCATCGTGGTCCTGCGGCGGGGCCGGATCGTCGAGACCGGAACCCACGAGGCCCTTCTGGCCTCAGCCGGGGAATATGCGGCCCTGTGGCGACGCCAGACCCGGCAGCGCTAGGACCCCTATTCCGCAGCGGCGGGGGAGGGGCTTTCGGTCTCGACAGGGGCGGACTTGGCCCGACCCCGCAGCCCCAGCTTCCCGCGACCCCATCCGGCGAGCCGACCGAGGCGCGCCTGGTAGACCTTGGGGGCTGCCAGCATCACGGGAGTCAGGACGAGGGTCAGCAAGGTGGCGAAGGACAGGCCCCAGACCACGGCGGCCGAGAGCTGCACCCACCACTCCGAACCTGGTGCCCGATACTCGATGTGGCCCGCCCGGAAATCTGGATGCAGCTGGAACATCAGCGGCAAGAGCCCCACCACCGTCACCACGGTTGTCAGGATCACCGGCCGGAACCGCTGGGTGGCGGAGCGCACCGCGGCGTCATCGGCGGCGTAACCCGACCTGCGCAGCTGGTAGTAGGTATCCACCAGCACGATGTTGTGGCCCACCACCACCCCGGCCAGGGCGACGATGCCGGTCCCCAGCATGATCACCGAGACATAGTTGAAGGTGCCGAGGAAATTGACCTGCACCCCCAGCAGCACGCCGACCGTCGACAGGGCCACCGCCGAGAGGGTGACGACCACCCCGTAGAAGCTGTTGAACTGCCAGAGCAGGATCACCCCCATCATAAACAGGGAGACGGCCATGGCGACGATGAAGAACTGGGCCGCCTCCTGGCCCTCCTCGTCGGCCCCGGTGAACTTCCAGCGGACATCGTCGCTGATCTGCGCCTGCTCTAGCCAGGGGCGCAGTTCGGCGATCTTCTGATTGGCCGCCACACCCTCGATGGCATTGGCCTGGACGATCACCAGCCGCTGCCCGTCCCGCCGCTGGATTGTCGTCACCTGTTGGGCCGGGGCCTGCCGGATGAAGTAGCTGGCCGGGACAGGCCCAAGGGCGGTGGAGATCTTCAGGTCGTCGAACGCGGCAATATTGCGGGCTTCAGCGGGGAAACGCACCCGGATATCCAGCTCGTCCTCGGCATCATCAGGGCGGAACCGGCCCACCAGAACCCCGGTAGTGACGAACTGGATCGCCTGGCCCACCGACAGAACATCGACCCCATAGCGCCCCGCCGCCTGGCGATCGACGGCCAGGTTCAGCTCAATGCCCGGAGAGGTCCGGTTGTCTTCCAGTTCGTAGAGCTCAGGGTCGGCCTCCAGCCGCGCCCGGATGAGATCGGCCGCCGCATTGAGCGCCTGGGGATTCTGGCTGCGCAGCTCAACCTGAACATCCTTGCCCACCGGAGGGCCGCCCTGCGGTTCGCGGACCTCGATCAGCACCCCGGGCATGTCGTTCAGCCGGGTGCGGATGTCATTGAGGATATCGGCGCCCCGGAGCCCAAGCTCGCCGCGTTCTTCAAAGTCCAGCAGATCGACCTGCAGGCGACCGACCGTGTCGTTGGGCGGTCCACCGCCGCCGCCGCCGGGGCTGGCGGCCCCAGACCGGGTGTAGATGGAATCCACGCCGGGCACGTCCAGCAGCCGCGCTTCGACCTGGCGCACCAGCACGTCGTGGGCCTCGGGCGACAGGTTGCCGCGCGCCTTGACATAGACCTGGGCCCATTCCGGATCCTCTTCCAGGAAGAACTCGGTCCTGTGCGTGGTCGAGCCGAACCAGGCCACAATGATGATCACGATCAGCAAGGTGCCGGCAAAGGTCCGCGTCGGCGCGGCGCTGAGCGTCCACAGCATGCGGGCATACCAGCCCATGAAGCCCGACATGTCCCGGGGATCGCCCCGTTCGGACTTTTCGATCTCGGCCAGATGCGCTTCATCGACCGCCGCCTTGCGGCCAAAGATCGAGCCCAGGGCCGGCGTGAAGATCAGCGCGATGAAGATCGACGCCCCCAGGACGTACATCAGGGTCAGGGGCAGGAAGCTCATGAACTTGCCCGGGATGGAGTTCCAGAACATGAACGGCAGGAAGGCGCAGAGCGTCGTCAGGGTGCCGTTCAGAACCGGGAAGAACATGCGCTTGCCGGCGGCGGCGAAGGCCTCTTCCTTGGTCAGGCCTTCGGCCATCTTCCGGTCGGCGTACTCGACCACCACAATGCCCCCGTCCACCAGAATGCCGACGGCCAGCACAAGGCCAAACATCACCATCTGATTCAGGGTGACCCCTGCGGCGTTGAGCATCAGGAAGGCCAGCATGAAGCAGGCCGGGATCGCCGCGCCCACCATCAGCCCCTGCCGGATTCCGAGGCTGTAGACGATGATCATCATCACCAGGATGGTGGCGATCAGCAGGCCAGACTCCAGCACCGACAGGGTCCGGTAGATGAAGTCGCTCTGGTCATAGGTGTAGGACACTCGGACGGTGTCGGGCCAACGGGTTTCTTCTTCGGCGACCAAAGCCCGGACGGCGTCGACCGTGTCGAGAATATTGGCCCCGCTCCGCTTGGCCACCTCCAGCGACATGGCCGGCTCGCCATTGAAGCGGGTGATGAAGTTCGGCTCCTTGAAGGTGCGTCGAACCTCGCCGATGTCGCCGACGGTGATGACCCGGTCGCCACTCTTCTTGATGGGCAGGCTGAGGATGTCGGACGGGTCTTCGACCACGCCGGGCACCTTGACGGCGAACTGACTGCCCCCAGACCGCAGGTTTCCGGCCGGGACCAGCTGGTTGTTGCGGCTGATCACATGGGCCAGTTCCCCGGTGGTGACGTTGTAGGCCTCCATCCGCAGGGGATCGATGGTGACCTCGAGCATCTCTTCGCGGCCGCCGGAAAGCTGCACTTCCAGAACGCCGGGCGCGGCCTCAAGGCGATCCTGCAGGGATCGGGCGATGCGATAGAGCTCCCGCTCCGGCGCGGCCCCCGACAGCATGATGCCGATGATCGGCTCGCCGCTGAAATTGGCCTCTTCGATGATCGGCTCTTCAGCATCTGGCGGGAACCGGCCCCGGGCAAGATCCACCTTGGCCCGCACCTCGGCCAGGGCGGTGTCCTTGTCGAAGTCGGCCTCGAACTCAAGATTGACGACGCCCATGCTCTGTCGGGCGGCGGAGTTCATCTCCTTCAGGCCCTCGATGGACTGCAGCTCCACTTCCAGCGGCTTGACCAGCAGGCGCTCGGAGTCCTCCGGGCTCACCCCCGGATAGGGAACAACCACCGAAACGAATGGGAAGTCGATGTCGGGATTGGCCTCCCGGGGCATGTCCAGATAGCCGAAAAATCCAAAGATACTGGCAATCAGCGTGACGCCGAGCACGACTTTGCGCCGCTTGATGGCGCCGTCAATCAGCGGACCGATCATACTCTCAAAGCCTTCTGTGCGGGGCGCCCTGGAGCGCGAACCCTAAGAGTGGAACCCGGCATTAGGGTCGAAACACGCTTCAAAACTGGACGTCAGCGGGCCAGGGCCACGCGAACCTTCTGGCCCTGATCAACATAGGACTGGCCGACCGTGATAATCCGAGTTTCCCCGGTCAGCCCGCGAACCCAGACCCCTTCGGCCGTCTCCTCGGTCACCTGAACCGGCGTGAAGATGACGATGTCCCCCTGGCCCACATGGCGCACGCCTTGGCGGCCCTCGGCGTCGAGCACCATGGCCGATGGGGGCACCAGATGCGCCGGGCCCGCAGCGGTGGTGATCTGCACGTCAGCCGACAGGCCAGAGCGGATCGCCTGCGAAGGATTGCCGGCCACGACCTCCAGTCGGTAGGTGCGGGTCTGAGGATCAGCATCCCGGCTGACGAAGCGGACCTGGCCCGACAGGGTTTCCCCTGAGATCAGGGTCGCCGTGGCGGGCTCGCCGATGCGAATCTGCCCCGCCTGCGTCTCCGGAACATTGCCGACGATCAGGATGGGGTTGAGCTCAATCACGGTTCCACAGGGCTGACCGGGTGAAAGATAGGTCCCGATCTCGGCCTCACGGTTGTCGAAGACCCCGGCGAAGGGCGCGCGGATATTCACCTGCTCCAGGGCGATTTCGGCCTGGCGGACCGCGGCGGCGGCGGCGTCGAGGCTAGCCTGGTCCTGGAGCACCTGGGTCTCGGAGCGGAAACCCTTCTCAGCCAGGGCGGCGGAAGCGCGGCGCTGCAGTTCGCGCGAGCGCAACGCGGCGCGGGCCTGATCCAGGGCCGCCTGGCGGGCGTCCACCGAAAGCCGGCAAAGCACTTCGCCCTTGCGCACAAAGCCGCCCTCACGGGCCGGGGTGGCGGCGACAACGCCAGGTGTTTCGGCCCGGACCACCACGGAGCGCGCGGCCTCGGTGCGGCCCCGCAGGGTGACCAGATAGGGACGGTTCACCTCCGGGGTCACGCTGACCTGAACCTGTGGCGCCTGTTCGGCCACCTCGGGTTCTGCGGCCGGGGTGGTGTCACCCCCCAGCAGGGACCTGCCCACGAAATACACCACCAGCACGCCGAACACGGCGAGAATGAAGATGTGAGACGCCTTCAGACGCATGCGATTCAATTTCCTCAAGCGGTTCTGGAGGCCTGAACGGGGGGCTGGCCGCAGCCCGGCGTTCTTCGAGACTCCGTCGCGGTTGTGCGGCGCGCACCGCCACCGTGCAAATGAATTCGCAGACAGGATGCGGTCTAGGCCTCAAGGCCGCCTGACGAACCTGATTTTGCGGCCTAGAGTGGACCCAAATGCCGCTGGCTCCGCCTGGGGGGCCATGACGATCTGAGAGACGGACGCACGAATGAGATACCTGCACACCATGGTTCGCGTACGCGACCTTGAGGCATCCCTGGAGTTCTATTGCGCCAAGCTCGGCCTGGTGGAGGCCTCGCGGTTCGATAACCCAGCAGGCCGTTTCACCCTGGTTTTCCTGTGCGCCCCAGGGGACGAGGAAGACGCCCGCGCGCGTCGGGCCCCCATGGTCGAGCTGACCCATAACTGGGACCCTGAAGACTATCAGGGTGGCCGTAACTTTGGTCATCTGGCCTATGCGGTGGACGACATCTATGCCGCCTGCCAGCGCCTCATGGATGGGGGCGTGGTGATCAATCGGCCGCCCCGGGACGGGCATATGGCCTTTGTGCGCTCGCCCGACGGCATCTCGATCGAGTTGCTGCAAGCCGGAGCGGCGCTTCCGCCAGCGGAACCCTGGGTCTCCATGGCCAATCAAGGCCAATGGTAGGGGCCAGGTGAGATCATTGGGGTGGGGCGGCCAGCGACACTTGGGTCGGCGGCGAAAGAACGGTGGCTCCCCGAGCAGGACTCGAACCTGCGACAAGTCGGTTAACAGCCGACTGCTCTACCAACTGAGCTATCGGGGATCAGCACCGTAGGGCGGCGGCTATACGCTGGGCTGGCCGGTGGTGCAAGTCTCTGGCGCCGGCCTATCCACAGCGCAGGTCAAAAAAAAGCCCGGCCAAAGCCGGGCTTGAGAAGGTTGGTGATGGTGGGGTGTCTTCAAAGAAGACGCCTTGAAGGTGCCGATTTATGGTTAAGGCCAGGTTAACAGCTCCGGCGTCCTGGATGCCGATGGGGCGAGGGGCTTTGCCGCCCTGCCGAGCCGTCGATCAGCCAAGGGTCGACAAGGCCTTTGCATAGGGCCTGGCTGAAGGATCGCCATCGGCGCGACGCACATATCCCCACCAGGGGCTCAATCACCGCATCCTGGTCCCATGACCCAACAAGTTTGGCGACCATTGGCCCCCCGCCGCGGGCGGGTGTCACCGCGGCTTCACGTGCAGATGCGAAACCTCCGGCTTGGCGGCGGACTTCATGCGGCGCCGCGACATGACAGCGTAGAGGTTCCCCCATGCGGCGGCGATCAGGTGCGATCCTGGCGGCGATCGGTCTTGGCCTTGCCGGCTGTAGCGGCGAGACAAAGGTATCCGACGGGACGTGGCAAAGTGAGATGCGCGAAGTCAGGATGGCGGTGCGGGGGTCCGAGGACGACCCCATGATCACCCGGCGTCTGACCGCCTATAAGGACTATCTCAGCCGGGCCACCGGTTTGCCGGTCAAGCTCTACGAGTCCTCGGACTACAATGGGACCATTCAGGCGCTGTCCAGCGGCCAGGTGGATATCGCCACCATCGCAGGCGGCGGCTATGCCAATGTCGACGCTCAGATCGGTGAATTGGCCGAGCCCATCCTCACCGTTCGCCAGGCCGAAGGTGACATCGGCTACTATTCTGGCCTGCTGGTGATGGCCAACAGTCCCTACAGGTCGATCCAGGACCTCAAGGGCAAGACCCTGGGCTATGTCGATTTCAACTCGACGTCGGGCTACCTCTATCCCCGCGCCGTCATGCGCGCCCAAGGCATTGAGCCCGACACCTTCTTTGGACGCTCCAGCTTTGCCGGGGGACATACCCAAGCGGTGATGGCCCTCGATAACGGCCAGTTTGACGCCACCATCATCAATATGGGCGGCGGCGACCCCGTGAACGGCTTCACGACCGGCGCTCACTTCACCATGGCGCGGCGCGGGGTGGTGGATCTGGAGGACTTCCGGATCATCTGGACCGCAGGCCCCATTCCCAATAGCGCCGTGGTGGTCCGCACCGACAGACCCCAACCGTTCATCGACGTGGTGCGCGGCGCCATGGCGGCTCTGCCCTATGACGATCCTGAGGTCTGGGGGGATATCGGGCAGCCGGATGGGGCGGCGTTCACGGCTGTGACCCGCAACCACTATGCCGAGATCATTAAACTGCGGGCTGACGACATCGCCGCTCGCCGCAGCGGAGAACGTCAATGAGGCGCTTGCTTCTTGCTGCTGGCGCCGTTCTGCTCAGCGCGGCCCAGGCGCAGACGCCCACCCTGCCCATTCGGATCGCCGACATCAGCGGCCAGGCGGGCCCCTGCGCGCCCCCGGCGGCTGACACGCCGGCGGCCCAAAAGGCCTATTTGCAACTCTTGGCTGAACGGATGGGGACTGAGGTCCTCAATTGCCCCATGCCAGATGCCGCCGCCGCGGCCAAAGCCCTTGCGGCCGGCGAGATCGATTTGGCGCGCCTTGACGCCGCGGCCTTCGCGCCGGTGTCCGATGAGGTGCGCAGCATTCTGACCACCCGTGCGGTGGGAGACCTCAACCGGCTGCCCATCGTGGTCGCCACCCTGGGCAGCACAAAAGCTCAGAATCTGGCGGACCTTGCCGGCGCGACCCTGGTGTTTGGCGGGCCCATGAAGGCCAGCCTGCAGGTTCCCCGGCAGGCCCTGGGCGACTATGGCGCAGATGAGGCCTTCTTCGGGGCCCAGACTGTGGCCCGCGACTATGAAGAGGCCGCTGCCTTGCTGCGGGGCGGTCAGGTCCAGGCGATGGCGCTCCATGCCGGCGCCTGGCAGAAGCTCTGCCGGAGCGACGAGTCAGACGCAGACATCTGCCGTGACCTGCGGGTTGTCTGGCGACAGCGCCCTGTGGCCGATCAGGCCTGGGCCATGCGGCGTGACACCACAGACGACCGCCGTTTCCGCCTCGTGGGAATCCATGTGGCGCTTCACAACGAAGCGCCGGACATCTTCGCATGGCTGGCCGGTGCGGGCGCCGAGGAACTGGAGCCCACCGAGCCCAAGGCCTTGCTTCATCAAGGGCCGACGGTCGGGTCATGAGCTTGACCAACCCCACGGTTGCAGCGTTTGAGCAGGAACGTCGGCGGAGGTTGATCCGCCAGCGCACCCAGGCGGCTGTTGGTCTGGCGATCTTCACCGTGCTGCTGGTGGTCTCCTTTCAGCGGAGCCAGTTTTTTGGCTCGGAGATTGGGGGTGATCCGCTGGGGCGGCTGCTCGACTTTCTCCAGCGCATGAACCCGCATCTGAGGCCTGAGGTGCTGCTGGAGGACCGTCAGACCCGCGGCTCGCTGCACTCCTGGTTCTACGCCCTGCCCATCTGGTTGAAGGCGGCCTGGCAAACGGTGCAGATGGCCATCCTGGCGACCGCCCTGGGGACGGTCCTGGCCTTGGGGGCCTCGTTCCTGACCGCTCAGAACATCATGCCCTTCGCCCCGGTCCGCTTTGTGGTGCGCCGCATTCTGGAGGCGATCCGCACGCTGCCGGATCTGATCATGGCCTTGATCCTGGTGGCGGCCTTTGGAGTCGGTCCCCTGGCTGGCGTCCTGACCTTGACCATTTCCACCCTCGGGGGCCTGGGCAAGCTGTTTGCCGAGATCAACGAGGAGATCGATCCCCGCCAACTGGAGGCGCTGCAGGCCAGCGGCGCAGGTCCCCTGAAGAAGATCCGCTATGGAGTCATGCCGCAGGTGCTGCCCAACTACGCCTCCTATGCCCTGATCCGCCTGGAAGGGAATCTGGCCGGGGCTGCGGCCCTGGGCATCGTTGGGGCCGGCGGGATCGGTATCGAGCTGCAGCGGGCCATCACCTACACCGAGTTCGACACCTATCTGGCGATCCTGCTGATCATCATCGCCATGATCTTCCTGATCGACCTGTTCTCTGAGGCGGTGCGCCATCGCCTCATCGGTCTGGAGAAGGCCTGATGACCAGAGACGCCTATGACCAGGCCCTGGCCATTGCCCCCGACGCCCTGCGCGCGCCCTGGAGCCGTCGGGTGCGGGACGCGGTCCTCCTGTTGCTGGCCGTGGCCGCCCTGGTCGGCATGGCCATCGACCTTGGGCTGGCGCCCGGCGCCCTGATGACCGGTTTCGGCAAGCTCGGCCGGTTCCTGGGCGAGATGTTCCCGCCGTCCTCAGGGGGCCAGTCGGTGCGGATTATCAGGGCCCTGGGCGAGACCTTCGCCATGGCCTTCGCCGGCACCGTGATCGCCGCCGTGGTGGCGCTGCCCCTCGGCATCATCGGCGCCAAGACGGTGGTCTCCAACCCGCTGCTGCATTTCGGGTTCCGGCGGTTCCTGGACGTCTTCCGCGGTATTCCAGCCCTGGTCTGGGCCCTGATCCTGGTGTCGGTCTTCGGTCTTCCCCTTCGCCGGGGTCGTGGCCCTGGCCCTGGCCGACATTCCCAACCTCGCCAAGCTGTTTTCCGAGACCCTGGAGAACACCGATCCCAAGCCGATCGAGGGCGTCCGCTCGGCCGGAGCGCCGCCCCTGGCTGGGATGCGGTATGGCCTGGCCCCGCAGTTCGCGCCGGTGGCCACCAGCCAGACCCTGTTCTTTCTGGAGGGCAACTTCCGCAACGCCGGTGTTCTCGGGATCGTTGGCGCCGGGGGCATCGGCTTTGAGCTGGATGAGCGGATCCGCATCTTCGCCTTTGACGAAGTGGCCTTCATCATCCTGCTGTTCATGATCTGCGTGGCCGCCCTCGACACCCTGTCCAGGGCGCTGCGTAACCGCCTCGCCTAGGCCCGAAAGGCTGGATAGAGACCAGGCGCCGCGTCCACAGGGGCAGAGCTGCTCAGGCCCACGGTGATGGCCCCCCACGCGCAGGCCTGGATCAGCGCCTGTTCCATGTCAGCTCCGGCGCTCAAGGCCTCCAACAGGCCAGCTGCAAACACATCACCTGCCCCCGTGGCGTCGACCACGTTGGCGGCCGGTGGGCGCACGGTGACCGGCGGGCGGAGGCTATGGGCGCTGGCGCCCGCTGCGCCGTGGGTGACGACAATCGCCCTCAGACCTGCCCCAAACACCGCCTGGGCGGCGTCGAAGGGCGCGGCCAGGGTGGCGGCGTCCAGGTCATCGGCGGAACAGACCACCACATCGGCCCGGCCTCGATAATGGGGTGCAGGCCAGTGGACCACCACGGGGCCCCGGCTGACCGCGGCCCAGGCCTCCGCCCCGGGAAAGGCCGCCCGCAGATAAAGCCCATCAGGCTGCACCTCGGGGTGATCGGCGGGGGCGGGCAGGGGCGGCAGGATCAGGCGATCCCGGTCCAGATCAAGACCCATCACCAGCCGTTCTCCGTCGGGCTCAATCAGGATCAAGGTCGTGCGGCTCTCGCCTGGCCTTCGCCCGACCAGCGCCACGTCAAGGCCAGCGGCCTTAGCCAAGGCGATGGCCTCATCCCCGCCGGCGTCGCCCGCCACCAGGCTGGCCAGACGGACCTGGTGGCCTGCCTTGCGCAGGGCCACGCCAGCATTGGCCCCGCCGCCTCCCAGGCGGGGCGCCAGCCGCGCCTCAAGGCTTCGCCCGGCGACACGGCCGCCCTTTTCGAGGCGCCCCTCCAGCCAGACCGGTCGGTCCAGGGCCAGGGCGCCGATCACCAGGAAGTTCGCCATGCCATCGCCTCCGCTGCTCTCCCCCTAGGCCAGACGGGTGACGGGGGCGAGACACCCCGCCCTGGCAAAACCGACAAATTCCCCCTTGGTAGGCGCAAGGCGCCCGAGGGCCGTCACGCCGGGGTCACCGGCGGCGCCTAAGCTGGAACTCCTCGAGAGCTTACCGCCGTACCCTGGAGCCAGGATGCTAGAGCTGCGCAACGTGACCAAGCGGTTCGGGGAGGTCAGCGCCGTCGACGGCGTGTCCTTCACCTGTGACCGTGGGGAGTTCATCGGCATCA
>SXGS01429942.1_pt1 | contig 13947 bp, 10 predicted proteins | sample 3174681 | NCBI WGS metagenome assembly SXGS01 (sample SAMN11356861, study PRJNA531348) | freshwater metagenome | isolation source: freshwater sample F1-80 | place: China: Fuxian Lake, Yuxi | collected 2017-12-25
GCCGATCGCTTCCATCTTCTGCGATTGAGCCAGTTGCGCTTCGAGCAATCTCCGCCCCGTGACATCCTTAACGCTGCCTTCGGAGAAGAGGGTGGTTCCAAACGCGTTACGAACACAACGGGCGCTCACCGACAACCAGACCCTTTTGCCGTCCCTTCGTAAGGCCTCGCGTTCGAAGCCATGCACGTTGTCCCCTTTCTCGATCAGACGGTAGTAGTACTTGCGATCCTCGGGATCCGAAAAGCAATCCGCGATATCGGGCAAGTTTGCGATGAGATCTTCAGGTGAGGCGTAGCCGAGCATGAGGGCGATCGCCGGATTCGCAGTCAGCAGCCGTCCCGCTGGCGTGGCCTGGAAAATCCCGTCGGGGGCGTTCTCGAACAGGTTCCGGTAGCGGAGTTCGGCGTCGCGCAACTTCTCTTCCGCCCGCAACCGCTCCGTGAGGTCGTCGAGGAGCCAGACTTCGTAGCGGGGATCGATGAAACCGGCGAACTCCAATATGCGCGTGTCTCCGTCCTTACGTCTGATGGGGACTCTGCGCACGGTGGGAAACAGTGCGTCTCTATCTCTCTCGTACAGCTTCCGGGCGGTCTGCGCTTCCGCCCCGTAAAGCCGTTGAAACCAGATATCCAGCGATTGGATCTCAGAGCAAGAGTAGCCCGTTATCGCTTCCGCCGCTTTATTAAGGAAGATTTTTTCGTCCTGCCGGTAAATGGCTCCGGCCGGCAGGTTCTCCACCATGAGCCGAAACCGGGACTCGCTCTCGCCTAGCGCGATCTGTGCCGTATGCCGTTCGCCGATCGCGGCGGATAGCAGCATCGAGGACAGAGCGGTGACAATAAGGAAGCTTTCCAGCGCGGCCATCTGGCCGCCCAGCGTGTCGGAGGCGAACGTGAACGGCCCTCGCGCCAACATCGTGTTGGTGATGGCGACGCCGGCAATGATCGCCATTGCGGCGGAAGAGCCCCGGGGTCCCAGACGGAGGGCGGTCCACATCAGAACAGGGAAGACCCAATAGGGGAACGTCAGCAGAGCGCTCTCATGGCCACCAGTTGCGCTGAACAGGAAGGAGGACACCGCGAATGTCGACGCGAGTGCCGCGGCGGCTTCAAGAATGCTGAGCTTGAGCGGCTTCCAGGGCATCCATGCAAGGAGCACAGGCGCGGCAATGAGCATGCCCACTTCGCCTGAAATCCACCAGCTCCTCCAAGTGGGCCAGTATCCATCTCCCGTCGCATGTAGATGCAGAAAAACGCCCGCGGTAGCGCTGGCCGAGACGCAAGCGGCGGTCGCGAGCGCAAACACGAGACACTCCCGGATCTTTGATAGCGCAATGCCTGGGCCCGCGAAGCGTTGGATAAGGAATGCTGCTACCAGCGGCGCAAGCAAATCGACAGGGAAGCTGAGCAGGCTCTCCGAAAGGGAATGACCGATCGATATGTTCTGGACAACGCTGGTGGGAAAGACTGAGAGGACGAGCCACCCCCAGCGCCGCCTGCTTGACCGCAGCAACGCCGCGAGCAGGATGCCATCCGGCAACCAAATCATCGGAAGACCGCTTAAGGGGAAACGGACCTTCGCCGAAATCAACGCTCCGGCAAAGTACGCCAGCGACCATAGGCTCAACTGGGCGAGTTCACGAGTCCATAATCTTCCGGGCTTTATCAGGTCAGAACGCCTCCACAGCGCAGCCCGCTTCGAATCACACTCCCCATCATAGGGGATAATTACGCCCGTGCGAAAGGGAAAGTTCGGCAGGAGAAAGAAAGCGGGAGCCTTAGATCGGTTATCCTTGTTATTTGGAGACCTTCTTGGGACGTATTGCGCTTGCATTCCGTAGTTTTTTCGCGATTCTGTTTGGAGGGCGGCTCCCGGAAGATGTGGCCGCTTCGTTTGGGTTTATCCGCAAGCCCGCGCCGGTCAAGACTGCGGCCCCCATGGCGGTTCCCACGGCTTCCGACGGCGCGCTGCAAATCCTGTCGATACTGCAGCGCGATTCGCGGCTTGTGGACTTTTTGATGGAAGACATTGCCGCCTATTCAGACGATCAGATTGGGGTCGCGGTGCGCGGATTGCATGGACAGGCTCGCGAGGCGTTGACGCGCCATGTGCGCCTGCAGCCTGTGATTGACGGAGTCGAGGGAGTCTTCACGAAGACGGCCGGAGTCGACGGCGGGGCGCTGAAATGGCTGGGAAACGTTCCGGCAAAGACGCCGGAGGGCGGAACGCTAAGGCACAAAGGCTGGAGGGCGGCAATGGTCGATCTGCCGGCGCTCGGTGCGAAGCGCGATTCGAGTATTGTCGCGCCCGCCGAGATCGAGGTGGAGTAGTTGGCGTCGGAATACGTCATCGGAATCGATCTCGGAACCACGAACTCAGTACTGGCGTTCGCGCGGATCGACGCGGAGCCGCCTGAAGTGTCGGTGCTTGAGATCCCGCAACTCGTGAACCCGGGCGAAGTGCGCGAGCAGGCACTGCTCCCGTCGTGCCTCTACCTGCCGGGACCGGCGGATTTTCCTGGCGCGCCGCTCGCCCTTCCTTGGAACGCCGAGCCGGGCCTCCTGGTGGGCGCGCTTGCTCATAAGCGCGGCGCCGAGGTCCCTGGGCGTTTCGTCGCATCCGCGAAATCGTGGCTTGCGCACGCCGGAGTGGATCGCACTGCCGCTTTGTTGCCGGAGCGCGCGCCCGAAGGCGTCCCGAAGGTTTCGCCGGTGGAGGCTTCGTTTCGGTATCTGGAGCATCTGCGCCGTGCGTGGGATCATCGCATGCCCGGCGCGCCGTTCGACGGGCAGAAGGTGCTGGTGACCGTCCCGGCATCCTTCGACGCCACGGCTCGAGAGCTGACGTTAGAGGCCGCCGAACGGGCGGGGTACCGCGGCGTGACGCTGCTCGAAGAGCCGCAGGCCGCCTTCTATGCCTGGATCGAGCGGCACCGGGACTGGCGTGAGCGGGTGGCTCCCGGCGACCTGATTCTCGTGGTGGACATCGGCGGAGGGACCACCGATTTCACTCTGATCGAGGTTACGGAAAAGGACGGCGAACTGGCACTCGAACGCATCGCGGTCGGGGATCACGTTCTTCTCGGCGGCGACAATATGGACCTCGCCCTTGCTCGCGCGGTTGAAGCTGAGCTATCGGCGAAGGGCACGCGCATCGACGCATTGCAGCTTCAGGCGCTTTGGCACAACTGCCGGACCGCGAAGGAAAAACTGCTTGATCCGGGGTCAACACTCAAGCAGGTTCCAGTGTCGATTCTGGGTAAGGGTACGGGGCTGGTTGGTGGGACGGTAAAGGCGTCGCTCACGAGCGAGCATATCGAGCGAATCGTGCGGGACGGTTTCTTTCCATCGGCCGGGCGCGGCGAGGGTCCACAACGTCAGCGGCGAATCGCGTTGCAGGAACTGGGGCTGCCTTACGCATCCGACGCTGCCATTACCCGTCACCTGGCGGGGTTTCTGAATTCCAGCCGTCCGGGAGGAGCATCGCCGTCGCGCGTCCTATTCAACGGCGGCGTGCTTCGCGCGGAACCGGTCCGCGAGCGCCTCACGACTGCGCTGAACGGCTGGGCGGCCGAATCCGGTGGGCCGCCGGTTGAAACACTCGGCGGGGAAGACCTCATGCACGCGGTGGCGCGCGGCGCGGTGTACTATGGACTGGCTCGCGACGGGAAAGGTATCCGCATTCGTGGCGGCCTCCCAAGGACTTACTATGTTGGCGTCGAGTCTTCGCTCCCTGCCGTGCCGGGAATGCCCGCCCCGCTGAAATTTCTGACGGTCGCGCCATTCGGCATGGAAGAAGGTACGGACGTAAAGATTCCCGACCGCGAGTTTGGCCTGATTGTGGGTGAGCCGGCCGAGTTCCGATTGTTTTCATCAACGGTACGCCGGAATGACGCCGCGGGTTCCATGCTGGACGAGGCTTCTCCGGATTTGGTGGAACTCTCTCCGATGGACGTGAGCCTCGACGCCGATGGCGGCGGTGTTACACCCGTGTCTTTCGAGACCGTGGTCACGGAGACCGGCATGCTGCAGTTGTGGTGTGTGGCGCGCGACGGACGACGCTGGAAACTCGAATTCAACGTGCGGGAGAGGGTGAACGCGTGAAGATCGGAATCGACCTGGGTACCACGAATTCGGCTTTGGCATACGTCGACGCGCGGGAAGGGGAGGAATCCGATTTTCCACCCGTACATATCTTCGCGGTGCCGCAGTTGATCGCTCCGGGACGCGTGGAGGCGCGTGCGACGCTGCCTTCGTTTTTGTTTCTGGAAGAGGGGCGCCCAATCGGCGTGCATGCGCGGGATCAGGGCGCGCTTATCCCCACGCGTCTGGTGCATTCCGCAAAATCGTGGCTCTCAAATCCGGACGTGGATCGAACGGCGAAAATACTGCCGTGGGACTCGAAAGAAGTTTCGCCGGTGGAAGTTTCCGCTCGATTCCTCGGCAAGTTTCGAGAAGAGTGGGACAAGGCGCATCCGGGCGCGCCGCTCGCGGAGCAGGATATCGTGCTGACGGTTCCCGCATCCTTCGACGAAGAAGCGCGCGAGTTGACGGTGGCTGCGGCGGAGGAGGCCGGGCTGCCGAAGCTCACACTGCTCGAAGAGCCCGCTGCGGCGTTCTATTCGTGGATCGCCAACAATCTCGCGCGGTCCAGAAAGCTCCTCTTCGACGGTCAGATTGTCTTGGTTTGCGACGTGGGCGGGGGGACCAGCGATTTCAGTCTGATTCGCGTGTCGCGTGAGGGCGATCGCATCGATTTCACGCGCACTGCGGTCGGCAAGCACCTTTTGCTGGGCGGCGACAACCTGGATCTTACTCTGGCCTGGCTTGCCGAGTCGAAACTCGGCGCGCAGCTTTCCGTTCGGCAGCGAAGTGGGCTGCGGCGGCAATGTTCCGCGGCGAAGGAACGGCTGCTGTGCGAACCGGATCTGGCGAAAGTCGAGATAACGGTGCTGGGTGGCGGATCGTCGCTGATCGGAGGATCGCTGAAGACCGAAATCCTCCGCGAAGAGGCGCTTGAGCTGACGCTCGAAGCGTTCCTGCCGATGACGGAGCGTGGGGAAGCGCCAAAGGAAGAGAAGCGCAGCCTTTTCCGGGAGCTCGGGTTGCCGTACGTGTCCGACCCGGCCGTGACGCGGCATCTGAACGCATTTCTTGAGGTAGCAGGACAAGCGCCCGACGCGATTCTGTTCAATGGCGGCTTCTTCATTCCGGAAATCTGCCGATCGCGCGTGGCGGACGTGGTGGAGCATTGGTACGGCAAACGGCCGGAGGTGTTTGAGAATCGCGATCTGGATCTGGCGGTGGCAACGGGGGCGGCGTATTACTCCTACGTTCGTTCAACAGGCAGCGGCGTGTTGGTCCGCGGCGGCTTGCCCCGTGCCTACTACATCGGCATCGGCGAACCGGAAGGGGAAAGGATCTCGACTGTGTGCCTGGTTCCGCGCGGAACGGAAGAAGGCGGATCCCTTGAGCTTGACCGCGAGGGCTTGCAGCTTGTCGCAAACCGGGCCGTGGCATTCCGGCTATACAGCTCACTTGTCCGAACGGAAGATCCGCTGGGGACAGTTGTGGAGTTCGCGGCGTCCGATCCTGAACTCCATACGCACGCACCGCTGCACGCCGTCATCCGGTTCGGGAAACCCTCCGGAGAGCGTCTGGTTCCCGTGAAGGTGGGCGTTCGGCTGACGGAAGTAGGGACGCTCGAAATCTGGTGTGAGTCGAAGATGAGCGAGCATCGCTGGCGTCTGCAATTTGAATTGCGGAAGGCGAAGGCGATGGAGGCGCCGCGGAGGCAGCCGGCGGCCGTGGTAAGCGATGAGGCGGTGGAACGGGCACGCGGGTTGATACTCGCTGTTTTCTCCACGCAAAACAAGTCGCCGGTCATGCCTGAGGAATTGCCGGGGAAGCTTGAACAGACGCTTGGCCTAGGGCGCAACTCGTGGCCGGTTGGGACCATCCGCCAGCTTGCCGACGCGTTCCTGGAGTGCGCGGCGGGACGCAGGAAGAGCGCGGCTTTCGAAGCGCGCTGGTTGAATCTGTGCGGCTTCTGCCTGCGGCCGGGGTTTGGATTTCCGGGTGACGAACTGCGCATCGAGCAGGCGAGGCGCGTTTACGCCGGCGGCTTGGCATACGGGAATCAGGTGCAGTGCGAGATCGACTGGTGGATCTTTTGGGGCCGCGTGGCCGGCGGGTTGAACCGGAACCAACAGGTGGACGTGTACCAACGCCTGGCGCCGGTGCTTTCGCCGCGCGGAGGCAAGAAGCCGGCTCGAGTCAACAGCAGTTTGCTTCGCGAGATGTGGAGGACGGCGTCGAGTCTGGAATTGCTGCCCATCGGCACGAAGACGGATTTGGGCGACGCGTTGGTGCGGCGCGTGAAGGCGGGCGATTTCCGGGAAAGCGAGTTGTGGTGCCTGTCGCGTCTTGGGGCGCGCGCGCTGTTTTATGGCCCGATGAATCAGGTGGTGCCGCCCGTAGCGGCTGGCCGGTGGGCGGAGGCGCTACTTAATGTGGCGCAGGCGGGAGACACGCTCGCACAGTTAGCGCGCCGGACGGACGACCCGACGCGAGACTTGGCTGCGGCCTTGCGGGAATCGGTGCGAGCGAAGCTGCCGGATGCGCTGATGGGCGTGTTCGAGGGCGAGGACCAGCGGGATGAGAAGGCGCTAGGGCGAATCTTCGGAGAGGAACTGCCTTCTGGCCTTGTGTTGGGAGCCGGGGAGACTGCCGAGCCGTAGTAAGGCGCCCGCTTTCCATGTCGACGTGCGGGCGCCTCACCCGGAGCCAGTCCGCTCATGCGAGCTCGGAACTCAGGAACTCGCGCGGCCACTTCGCAGGGATAGGCCGCCCCCGCCGCCGCTATAATGATTTCCAGTCTTCTATCTTCCCGAAAGTGCAAATGCGCCCCACCTCCCCAACCGGCCGGCTACTCATCGGGTTCGCCATTACGCTGCTGCTGGTTGCCGTATTCTCCTGGTACGCGCTTCGCCAGATCAATGGTGTTCGCGCACTGCAGGCGGAAACGGTCGAGCGTAACCGAAAGGACTCCCTCCAACTTCTACGCATCCAGAACAACCTGCATTCGCTCGCCCTCGCTATGCGGGACATGGTCGAAGGCGGCGAGCCCTATCCCCTGGTCGCGTGGAAAGGACAGTTCGACCGCATCCGCTTCGATCTCGACGACGCGCTGCGCATCGAGAACCAACTCGCGGCATCCGCCCAAGCCGGGAGGCAGGACCCGGAGCGTCAGCGCCGCCTCGCCGATTCGCTTCGCCAGTTCTGGAATTCAACGGACCAGATGTTCGAAATGGCCCGCGCCGGGGACGAAGAACCCGCGCGCCGCCTCATCCGCATGTCGCTCGAAGCCCAACAGGCCGCTCTTACCTCGACCGTCGCGCGCCTGCTCATCCTGAACAACGAAGCCGAACAACAGGCCGTCGTTCAGATTCAGCGGATTTTCGACCGCGTCGAGAGAAACGTCTACGTCTTCATCGCCGCCATGCTTGCGGCCATCTCGGCTACCAGCCTCTATCTCATCCAGGCCAATCGCAAGATATTCAGGCGCATCGAAGGCCTTTCCGATCAGCACCGCATCCTGGCGCGCAAGCTGATCACGGTGCAGGAAGAAATTCTGCGCTCCGTCTCGCGGGAGCTGCACGACGAGTTCGGCCAGATCCTCACGGCTGTGGGAGCGATGCTCGGCCGAGCCGAGCGCAGAGGACTGCCCCCGGACTCTCCGTTTTGCTCCGACTTGGCTGAGGTCCGCGCCATTGCGCAGGAGACGCTCGAAAAGATGCGTAGCCTATCTCAGATTTTTCACCCTGCCATGCTCGACGACCACGGCCTTGAAAAGACACTCGAGTGGTACGTGCAGCATTTCGAAAAGCAGACGGGTATCGTTATACGATATGAGAAGCGGGGTATGGGTCCAGTCGCCCCGGAAGAAACGGCAATTCACGTGTACCGCATCCTTCAGGAGGCTCTAAACAACGTGGCTCGACACTCAGGGTCCGCCGAAGCGTGGGTGCGGTTGTCAAAGGACGGCGGACGTCTGCGTCTCGAAGTGGAGGACCGCGGCGTGGGGTTCCGTCCCGGTCCAGTCTCGGGGATCGGCTTGATCGCGATGCGTGAACGCGCGGAGATTCTGGGCGGATCCATGACTTTCACCCGGCCCGCACAAGGGGGAACACTGGTTTCACTCGAGGTTCCAGCATCGCAAAAGAGGGCCGGCGATTGAAATCCGAACTCGCGAAACGCGAAATCACGGTACTGTTGGCGGACGATCACCGTCTGGTCCGCATCGGGTTCCGCCGCATCCTCGACGACGATCCGGAACTGCGCGTTGTGGGTGAGGCGGGCAACGGCCGCGAGGCGCTTGAACTGGCGCTCCGGCTTGAGCCGGACGTGATCGTCATGGACCTCGCCATGCCCGATCTCGACGGCGTGCAGGCCAGCGTCGAGATCCTTAAGAAGTTGCCGGATACGGCTATCCTGATGCTCAGCATGCATGCTGAGGAGAACTACGTGCGCAACGCCTTCCAGGCAGGCGCCAAAGGCTATCTTCTGAAGAACGCGATAGAGGTGGATCTGACGGCTGCTGTGAAAGCGGTTGCCGCCGGACGCGAGTATCGAGGTCCCGGACTCACTCAGGGCGCCGCGCTCTCCGACGGTTTCGACCGCCTCACGCAGCGGGAGCGGCAGGTGCTGCGGCTCATCGCGGAAGGCAAATCCAACAAGGAAATTGCGTGGATGCTCGGCCTGAGCGTAAATACCATTTCCGTTCACCGGGCGAATTTGATGGAGGCGCTCAATATCCATCGCACCGCGGAACTGGTGCTCTTCGCCGTCAAGAAGGGCCTGGTCGGGCTGTCCTGATGACTCGTCGGGACCTGCTGTTCGGCGCGGCGGCGCCCCTGGCATCAGCCGCCCCTACCGCTCCTGGATTCCGCTTTACAGACGTCAGTTCGCCGGCGGGAATCGATTTCCGGCATAATTCCGGGGCTTTCGGCGAAAAGTACCTCCCGGAGACATTGGGCGCCGGCTGCGCCTTTCTCGACTACGACAATGACGGCTGGCAGGACATTCTGCTCGTCAACGGCAGCGACTGGCCTGGACATAGACGGATGCGCGGCACCCTGCGCCTCTACCACAACAACCGCAACGGCACGTTTACAGACGTCACGCGCCGCGCCGGGCTGGATGTTGAAATGTACGGGATGGGCGTCGCCGTCGGCGATTATAACAACGACGGCTTTCCCGACATTTTCGTCTCCTGCGTTGGCCAAAGCCGCCTTTTCCGCAATACCGGCGCGGGCGGCTTCATCGACGTCACGGACCGCTGCGGGCTGGGCAGGCGAGTGGGCTTCAGCAGTTCCGCGCTATGGTTCGATTATGATGGCGACGGACACCTCGATCTTTTCGTGTGCAACTATGTCAAGTGGTCGCCCGCGCAGGACGTCTTTTGCAGTCTCGATGGCAAACAGAAGTCGTATTGCACGCCGGAGGCCTACCGCGGCTCCACCTGCTGGCTGTTTCGCAACCTCGGCAACGGCGCCTTTGAAGACGTCACGGCGAAGGCCGGGCTGTTCGACAGCAGTTCGAAATCGCTCGGCGTCACCATGCTCGACTACGACCTCGACGGCTGGCCGGATCTGTTCGTCGCGAACGACACGCAGCCGAATAAGCTTTACCGCAACGCGCGCAACGGCACGTTCGAAGAGGTCGCGGTTCGCGCCGGTCTGGCGTTCAGCGAAGACGGGAAAGCGCGCGCGGGCATGGGCGTGGACGCGGCCGACTACGACAACTCGGGCATTCCGGGCCTCGTGATTACGAACTTCGACAATGAGATGCTCGGGCTCTACCGCAGCAGCGGCGGTGGCACGTACGTCGATCAGGCGCCGCGATCCGAGGTGGGCCGGCTTACCCGCCGGCGGCTGGGCTTCGGGTGCTTCTTTTTCGACGCGGATCTCGACGGACGTCTGGATCTTCTCGTCGTGAATGGCCACATCGACGCAGAGGTGGGAAAGACCAGTGCCGACGCCCACTACGCTCAACCCCCGAACCTATTTCTCAACCGCGGACCAGAAGGTTTCCTTGACGTGGCCGCGGAGTTGGGCGGCGGATTTGCCGAACCGAAGGTCGGCCGTGGCGCGGCATTCGGCGATTTTGACAACGACGGCGACCTTGACGTTCTCATCACCACGAACAACGGTCCGGCGCGGCTGTACCGGAACGACCAGTTGAGCGGCAATCGCTCCATCCGTTTCCGCCTGACAGGGACGATATCGAATCGCGATGCAATCGGCGCGACTGTGCGCATCTATCAGGGCAAGGAAACGAGTTCGCGAATGGTGCGCAGCGGGTCGAGTTATCTGTCGCAGTCGGAGATGCCCGTTACGTTTGGGCTAGGCCGGCGGGACACAGTGGAACGCGCGGTCATCCGCTGGCCCAGCAGCGGCCGCACCGAAGAGTTCAGGAACTTGAAGGCGGGCCGCTACGACTGCGTGGAAGGGAAGGGAATTACCGCGTCGCGGCCGGGATAAGGCCTGTCAAGTGCCCAAACAGTCCCGCGTCGACGCCGGTTACAGGAAAGTCCTATACTTAGGTAATGCTACCCGGTGCCGATGCCGCATTACGGGCCGCGGGTGTTGTCTACCGGCGCGCTGACGCCAGCCAAGGCGACGCCCTCATAATCGAGGATCTTCCCGCGTCGCTCCGCGTTACGGGAATCGACGGCACGGAGGGCATACTGGTAATAGCAGCCGGTGCCGTTCCCGGCCTGCAAATTCTCGAATCTGGAACTGTATTCCTGGCGGGCGGAATGGAACTCCCCATTCACCGCTGCGCGCCCGACGTTGCCGAACGTCCTGTTTCCGAACCAGGCAGAAATCTTCAGCGCCGCGCGGCGTGGTTTCAGAAGCGGCATGGTACTATCGGACCTTGATCCGCCAGATGCTCCGCCCATAGGTTGCCGCCCACAACGCCCCTTCACCTTCGTGATAGACCAGGTCCACGGCCATCACATTGGGAAGGTTCCGGCTGAAGTTGACCCACGAGATTCCTCCGTCGTAGGTCACAAAAACGCCGGCATCGTTCGAGACGTAGATCGTGTCCGGATCGTCCGGCGGAACGACAATGGCGCTGTGCGGGACGGCAGGCAGTTTACCTTTGTCAACATCCGTCCATGACGAACCGGCGTCGGTCGAACGAAACACGTGCGAGTTCCCTCCCCCCGCCGTGGTCACGAAGACGGTCGATTCCTTCGATGGATGCGTCTCGATCCGGCTTATCAGCCTCCCCGGCAGTTGCGCTCCCGCCAGGTTTCCGGACCATGACTTGCCGCCATCCACGCTCCGGAAGAAGCCTCCGTTCTCTGTTCCCACATAGACATGCTTCGAGTTCGCCGCGGCTACCTCAATGGCCGTGATTGAGCTCCGATCCAGATGGCCGGAGACCGGTTTCCAAAGGTTGCCTTGGTTGGTTGTTTTCCAGACGCGCGACGTTCCTGTGAAAACCGTCGCCGGCCGATTCGGATCGATCGTGATGTAGCACATCCAGATTCCTTCACGTTCTGCCTTGGTTGCGGGCGGGGACACGTCCGTCGGTTCCTTGGAGCCTTGAAGCCGGAAGATGTTGAAGTTGTAATACGAGGCGTAGAGCCGGGTCGCGCGTTGCGGACTGTATACCATCCATCCGCCGTCCCCTCCGAGAATCTCGCGATGAGTGTCCGGCCCGCCGTCCTGTGTGATGCAGGTGCCGTTGTCCTGAGTGCCCCCTCCGAAGCTCCTGGCATCGGTTGGCGCAACGTCTAAGTCGTAATACATCGTGACGGCCAGCCCCTTGCTGCAATTCTTCCATTTCCGGCCGCCGTCGTCTGAACGGTCCATGCCGCCATCGTTGCAGTCGTAGACGCGCCCTGGTGCCGCGGACGGCAGCGCGAGGCAGTGATGATCGGCGTGCGCGTATTGTTCGGAACCTCTTTCTGCATCCCAGTGCGTCACCTGCCGCCAGGTTGCGCCGCCGTTGGTGGTGCGATGCAGATCCACGCCGCCGCACAGGACATGCCCGGCATTCGTGGGATGCACCGCGATGGTAATACCGTACGACATCTGGCCTTCCCGGCGGAAATGCGTTCCGCCGATGCTCGACCATGTGTCGCCGAGGTCCTTGCTGACAAACACACCCAACACGCCGTCGCTATCGTCCGAGGCGATTGCGTAAACGGTTCGGGGCTCGGAGGGCGCGATGGCGAGGCTCGTTCGCCTGAACAACTCCGGGCTTGGAAGTTTCCCTGTCAGGTGGATCCAACTGACGCCACCATCGATCGTCCGCCAGATGCCGCTCCTGATTCCGCGCTCATGAATCGCGGCGAAGATGACGCCGCGCTGCTTCGGATGAAACGTTATTCCGTGGCAGAAGTAGCCCTTCGGGGAGACGAAGTTTTCCCGTTTCCACGTAACTCCGCCGTCGGTAGTAACGAACATGCCCGAAGGATCGGTGTCGCTATGACTTACGCCGCCGGCCCGGATATGCAGGGAGTCGAACGGATCGACCGCAATCGTGCCGATGCGCCCGGGAAGTCCGTATTGTTTCATGGGAGCCCATAGCGCCCAGGAATCGCCGCTGTCGGTGGATCGATAGACTCCTGCGCCGGGATAGGAATCGGCGGATAGATTCGCCTCCCCGGTTCCGCAATAGATGACGTTCGGCGAGCGAAGGTCGATGGCCAGCGAACCGACGTTCAGGCTCTCCTGCTTGTGCCACAGGCCGGACCAGGTGGCGCCTCCATCCTTGCTCCGCCACACTCCGCCGCCGGCCGCGCCAACCCAGATTGCGTCCGCGTTAGTGGGATGGACAACCACGCTCGTGAGCCGGCCTCCGACGTTCGAAGGCCCCATACTCTCCCATTGCCTGCTGGCGTCCAATGGCGCGCGCGATGGTGCGGGTCCGGCCGCCGAGGCCCGCTCCGCCATCAGGTGATCGCCATCGGCGTCGCGAAAAGGCCACGCCGCACGAGCCCGGAACCATGCCGCGCGTCTCTTGTGAGTACTCCGGCGCGGTCCGGGGATGGTCTTCTCTTTGTGAGGTCCTGCGGCAATCGGCCGCGGAGTGGATGGGGCGCCGCTGATCCTTTTCGCCACGGCTGGCTAGGTCTCCTTCCGCGACTGGCGGAACCAGTGCGTCGCCGTCGCGGACACCGCCGCGGTGGCCGCCACCAGCGGTACGTCGAAGAGCAGGAACCCCCAGCTGAGCCGGAACTCGCCGCTGACCCAGGTTGCGAACGCGCCGAGCGTGACGGACAACAACACGCCGGCCCGTAGCCGCACGCGGGGATTCAGGTAGCCCAGCGCCGAGCCGAGCAACAATCCACTGAACACGGGAAACAGCTCAGCGTAATCCGTGGGTGATTCCATGTGCGCGAACCTCCTCGGCCGCGATCTTTACGATAGCGCAATCGTCTCAATCCCGGCGAAGCGGCCCAGAGGTCCGACGCGCGAAGCCCGCCACGCCTGAGACAGGATCGCCACAGCAGCGACCAATAGCAGGTCCACCAAGACGAAGGTGGGGCCGGGGCCGTTGCGGTCGTTGCGGTAACGCCATAGAGTAACCTCCCGAGGGTTTGAATGGCGGCCAGATACCGTGCAACAAATAAAATACCCCAAAACGGAAATTCACCGTAAGGATTCTGAAACAACTTCCTGGTTACGGGCATACACTTATGTCGGCTGGACCAACCCGCCGTCTGCCACAAGGAGGCGTCAATGAAACGAAGCACAATCATATGTCTGGCCATGGCGGCTATATTCAACCTGGATTATGCATGGGAACGCGACTCGGCGCACCGGTATGGTGAGCGGTGGCGCGGGTGCCGATTGACTGGGCTGAAGCTGCTCTGATCGTCTCTTTTTAGTAAGTCACGAACATCTCTGTCTCCCCTTTTCCTGGA
>SXGS01269816.1_pt1 | contig 13945 bp, 16 predicted proteins | sample 3174681 | NCBI WGS metagenome assembly SXGS01 (sample SAMN11356861, study PRJNA531348) | freshwater metagenome | isolation source: freshwater sample F1-80 | place: China: Fuxian Lake, Yuxi | collected 2017-12-25
AGTTTTTTGCTTCTGGATTCCGGGTCTCGCTCTGCTCGCCCGGAATAACAGGTTACCGTGAATACCGGGTTTGGGTTGAAGATGCTACTTCTTCGGCTCTTCCACGTGCTCGATGCTTTGTATGAGGAGCAGGCGGTCATTGCTGACGTACTCTGCGGTGATGGAGAGTTGCGCGGTTGTGGTTGCCTTGCGGATTTGATCGACGACTGCTTGTGGCCCACGCAGGCGGAAATTCGGGGCATGTGGTGTGACCTCGGCGAGAATGTCGCTGGGCGTGCGGAGTGGTCCGGCGAGCAGTTTGATGTCAGTGATGAGGAAGGTGTACCGTCCCTCATGGCCGGGAAGCATCAGGGTGACGACCGGGCGCGTCTCGTTTGCCTCGATCTGCGCGTTGACGAAGCCTGTCATTTTCAGCATCGGCCTGAGAAGCGGGCCGAGATGCTGGGCGGGATTGTCCTGCGCAAATGTGAGAGTGGCGAAGAGCAGGGTGGCGACGACGCCTGCGCTCGTGAATCCGCGAGGAAAGAATGCCCAAGACATAGCGACCTCCTTGGCAATAGTATCTTTTCACAATGGCATGCATCTCATGGTAAAGCTGTTGTCCTCGTCGGCGCAATCCGGGCTTTACCCAGCCCCTGAAAATGTCCTATAGTGGGCCGCCAAGGAGAGGTGGCAGAGCTCGGTTGATTGCGCACGACTCGAAATCGTGTATGCCTTCGGGTATCGGGGGTTCAAATCCCCCCCTCTCCGTTCCAATACCGACGAGGTCGTCTGGGAACATTCTCCGGGTTCCAATGGTTCATAAGAAGGACGGCTCTATAACCCCGCTGCAAGCAAGAAAGTAACTTACTATGGACATCGGTCTTGGGATTGCCCTTCTGGCAGGTTTTCTCTCTTTTGCGTCTCCGTGTGTGCTGCCCATCGTCCCCGGCTATCTGACTTTTATTACTGGGATGAGTTTTGACGAACTCACCGACCGGCGCGGCGGCTCGCAGGTGGTCATCGGCGCATTGATCAAAAGCTTGCCTTTTGTTCTTGGCTTCTCGCTTGTTTTCATTGCTTTGGGTGCGTCGGCATCGATGGTTGGGACGCTTTTACGCGAAAACCTCGGGCTGATGAAAACCGTCGCCGGCTTGGGCATTATGCTGCTGGGGCTGCATTTAGCTGGAGTGATCCGCATTCCAGCTTTGCTGCAAGAAAAACGTTTGAGTGGAGAACCAGCGGCTCCTGGCGTTGGTCGAGCCTTTGTGGCCGGCATTCTCTTTGCCTTCGGCTGGACGCCGTGCGTCGGCCCCATCCTCGCTGGTATTTTGACGATGGCGGCGACCGCCGAAACGCTGGACCGAGGTGTCCTATTGCTGGCTGTGTATTCACTCGGCCTTGGCATTCCTTTCGTGCTTTCTGCCGCGTTCTTGAACGGCTTCCTCTCGCTGTTCAAAGGCGTGAAAGGCTATTTGCGTCAGGTCGAACTGGTGAGTGGATTGCTGCTTGTCGTGGTCGGCATGCTGATTTTTTCCGACAAACTCTCGTGGGTATCTTCACGGTTGGCCTTCATGAATCCAGAAGAATTGTTGGTGAGCGAAGAGCCGACCGCGCCCGTGTCACCGTCGCCTGCGGCTGCCCAAGCCACGGAGAAAGGCGACGGCTCGTATGGCGATTATGATTTTTCTTTGACCTCGGTCGATGGCGAACCACTCCGATTGTCTGACTATCAGGGCAAAGTCGTATTGGTGAATTTTTGGGCGACGTGGTGTGGTCCGTGTGTGGTGGAAACTCCCGCGCTGGTCCGCATATATAACAAATACAAGGACCGGGGCTTTTCCGTCATCGGTGTGGCCCTGCAAAGCGAAGAAGATGGCGTGAAGAAATTCATCAAACAGTATCAGGTGCCCTACGCGATGGGCAGAGATACCACCAATGAAGTTGGCTTGCGTTATCAAGTCTTCGCTTTGCCGAGTAGTTTTCTCTTTTCCTCTGAAGGTAAAGTCAAACGCGCCTTTACTGGGTTCGTCACCGAATCTGCCTTAGAGAAGGAACTGCAAAAGCTGCTTGGTCCACCAGATGCAGCGCCGCAGCCGGAAGGGGTGGCGTATCCCGCCGTGCCTCATGACTCACCGCGAACTCCAGCGCAGCACTAATCCAGAGCAAGTTGTCGCACGCGAGAAGGAAAAGAAATGACACCCGCAAGCGGCTTTCGTCACACCGTCGCGACAAATGCCAGCGACTCGTTCACGGTGCAGGTACACGCGGGAGATTTCGCATGGACACTCGACGAACCGCCGTCGTTGGGTGGTGCCGGCACAGCTCCCGACCCGGTGACGGCATTCCTCGGTACGCTGTGCGGCTGTTTGCTGATTTCGTTGCAGATTACCGCCCGTGCCCGGCGCGTACCGATTGCGCGGGCCACGGCTTCGGCGCGGGCGAACGACAAAGGTTTCGTCAAAATCATTGAGGTCGAGCTGACCGTGTACAGTAACGCCCTCGAAGACACGCTACGCACAGTGGTCGAACGTGCTGAGAAGGGGTGTTACATCAAAGGTCTCCTCAAAGACAGCATCGAATACCGCCTGCACCTGACGATTTCACCAATTATGTGAGCCCTGCTCGTCCGCGTCCTACATTCCCAACAGTACCGACGCAATCAGCGCTAAAATGATACCGAGCGTCTGAGGAGTCGAGGGCTGCTCGCCGAGGAAAATCAGACTCAACAGAATCGTGATCGCCGGATACAGGGCTGACATTGGTACAACAATGGAGGCCCGCCCGTGACTCAACGCGAGGAAGAACGCCACGGCACCAAGACTGCCGCATAACCCGGTCAGCACTGTCATCGGGAGCTGAGCGCTCCGAAGAAACGGCGGCTGCACGGAAAACCACACCAGCCACGTCGCGATCACCCCGGTGATCGAAGAAATCGCGCTCAAAGTCAGCGGATGCACGCCTTGAGCTGTGGTCAGCTTCGCCACGAATCCCCACACGCCCCAAACCCCGACGCAAAGAACAGCAAAAATCAACCACGTTGGCATTGGTGATGTATCCTATTCGATTTGGTGCTCAAATTTTCTTTGCTACTTCGACGCGTGCGTCGTTGAAACACGCACCGCCACCGACCTCGTTGATATCCGCAGGGCAGAGCGCTGTTGATGTGAAGCCGTTCTGCGATGATTTACGCCACGCTCCTTTGGGCAGCATCACCACGCCAGGGCGGATGCGTGTGTGTACCTGAACCCGGCACACGACTTCTCCCTGGTCATTGAAGATGCGCACGGTATCGCCATCCGCGATGCCGCGTGCCTCCGCGTCGTTTGGATGGATGGCAAGTCGCAATTCCGGATAGTTAAATTCGCCGAAAGAGCTGGAGATCATTTTGTTGTTGCTCGGACTGATGAGCGCTAGCGGAAAACCTTCTCTGATGACCGGCTGATAGCGAAACGGTGAGCGTCCCAACACCGTCGGTGTCAGATGCACTTTCTTGTCTGGGGTGCGTGGAAAGGTGGTGCTGAATTGAATAGGAGCGGGGCCGGGAAAGTCGTAGCGTTGATTGTGCCCGGCTTGGAGCGTGGCTAACTCAACCGGGTGTTGATCGAGATGCAGGGTGGCTGCGATCTGCCGCATGCAGTCGTCCGTGGTCCACGTGAACGGTTCATGTGACCAGCCCATCGCACGGCCAAGTGCGGCAAAGACTTCTTCATTCGGTTTCGCCTCGCCTTGCGGAGGAATGGCGGGCTGGACACCTCCCAGTACATAGCTGCCGTAGGAGCGGCGGATTTCCTTCTGTTCGAGGAAGGTGACGGCCGGCAGTAAGATGTCGGCATAGAGACACGTGTCCGTCATGACTTGCTCAGAGACCACGGTGAACAAGTCTTCACGTGCCAGTCCGCGCAGGATTGCTTGCTGATCGGGCACGGTGGCGACTGGATTACAGTTGTACACAAACAGCGCCTTGATCGGGGGATCGAGTGCTTCGTTGAGTACCGAGCCGAGCTGCGTTTGGTTGATGCTGCGCGTTTGCCACGCGATTGGGCCGAAGACTTTGCTGACATCAAGCTGCGCCGCGCCGCTGTTGCTCATGGTGTAGCCGCCGCCACGCACGCCGAATTTGCCGAGGAGCGACGGCATGGCCAGAATCGCCGCCAGCGCCTGTCCGCCGTTTTTATTGCGCTCAGTTCCCCAGCCGGTACGGATGAGCGCTGGGGTAGCTTCTGCGTACACGCGGGCCAGGGTGCGGATCGCGTGTGGATCGACGCGAGCTTCTGTCGCCGCTCGTTCAACCGTCCATTCCTCTGCTGCCGCGAGCAATGGTGCGAGTCCATCGGCATGTTGTTCAAGAAACGTCAGGTCAAACCGTTCGGCTTCTTTCCACAGACGAATCATGGCTAGAGCAATTGGCAGGTCTGCACCGGGAAATACCGGTAGGTGGAGATCGACCTCTTGGGCAGAGAACGTCTGAATAGGATTAACCGTGACGACGAATGCTCCGTTCTTGCGTGCTTGCCGAAGGATGGGCACGAGGTGGATGTTCGACGCTTTAGGATTGGCTCCCCAAATGATAATGCACTTGGCATGCGGGTAATCTTCAAAAGCGACGCCGGGCATACGTCCATACATGCCCATGGCGACCTCGGTTGATGGCGCAGCACAGAGAGTCTTGGCCATGCGCGATGCCCCCAGGGTGGCGAAATAGTAATGGTCCATGAATTGGTCGCCCAGCAATCCGTTCGAGCCGCCATAGTGATACGGTAAGATCGCTTCCCCTCCCCACTGCTGCTTGATCGCTTGGAAGCGTGCTGTAATGTCCGCGATAGCTTCCTCCCACGTCATGCGCACGAACTTCCCGGCTCCTTTTGCTCCTACCCGGCGCATGGGGTAGAGAAGGCGATCTTCGTGATACACCCGGCGGTCAAAGCGTGCGACCTTATCGCAGATGAAGCCTGCGGTTGTCGGGTGATCGTGCGTCCCGCGAATGTGCTGAATCTTGCCATCCGTGACGGTCACAGCGAGGCTGCATGTATCCGGACAGTCCATCGTACAGTGGGTGAGAACGGTGTGGGTAGACATGAGGGCAGATCCTTATGGTTTGTGGGCGGACGGCTGTCCACCCCTACTCAGTCTGACTACAAGCTAAGAGCTACAAGCTAAAAGCTTCACCTTGCTGGCATATGTTCCTTGAACCACGCATTCGTATGCCGCACGACCTGGGCAAAGCCTTCGCCGTGGTAGACATCCTCGTGAACCATGTTCTCTAACACCACCAATTGTTTCGGATGCCTCGCTTTGGCATAGATGCTTTGCGCCTCGGACAGGGGCACGAGCTTATCCTGATCCGTGTGGATCAACAGCAGTGCACGGGGGGAGATGCGGTCGGCGACGTTCTCCGGCTTGAACTCCATGATGTCGGCGAGCGACTCGAACGAGACTTCCGGTCGCCAGGTGGGAAAGAGACTTTGGGTCTTTTCCAGCTCGGCCACCACCCCCGGATCGCGTGCCATCATACGTATGGTCTGCATATAGGTAACTTTGCCGGTGGCGACGAACTCTGCCTTGGCGCGACGGACTTTGTCCATGAAGGCGTCGAAGTTGGGGCCGAGACGAAACTGGCGCTCGCAGTCTCCCGGGCCGACCACGGCCACCGTGCATTTGGCTCGCTCATCAATGCCAGCCGTGTACACCACATTGGCACAGCCAAAGCTGGTGCCGTACAGGCCGATGCGGTCTGGGTTGACCTCGGGCAGAGTTTGCAGGTAGGTCATGGCGTTGCGGATATCTTCCACTTGCGCCAGGGGGACGAGGCGGCTCCGCGGTTCGCCACCGCTCTCGCCAAAGGAGCGATAGTCGAAGTTGAGCGTAACATACCCTTCCGCATGCAGCCGTTCGGCATTCTGCGGGAGGTACATTTCCTTAACCCCAGTAAATCCCTGACAGAAGATCACCGCGCCGCGTTTCTCTCCAGGTCGATAGTCATCCGGCAGGCCCAGAAGACCAGCACACGGCGTCCCTTCGCTATAGAATCGCACTGTACGTTGCATATCGCGCCCTCCTTTGTGAAACGACGAACCGGAGAATCGGAGAAGGATAGATTCCCGGTTCTCCCCGTCGATTCGAGTCTATATTACACGCCACGCATCCCTGCGGCCTTGTCTTTGGGATACAAGCTTGCTGTGGCGCTTGGACGAGCAGCGACACGCTCGAACCACGCGGTCAAGTTCTTCAAGTTCGGATTGATCGTCTGACCGACGCCGACGCCAAAGTCGAGCGCAGAAAATAGGATAATGTCGGTAAGAGTGAAACGATCTCCGACAATGAAGGGCTTGCCGACCATCAGACCATCGAGCCAAGCGAGTTTCTCTTGCACGATCGCTTTGAGTCCGGAAGCGGCCTCGGGTAGGCAGTGCATGCGGTCCTTGAACATCTGTAGCCCTTCAGCATAGCGGAACCCGTTGTACATATTTTCGGTGATGCTGAGTTCGATGCGACGCTGCCACATGCGAGTCTCGGCGCGTTCCTCTGGCGTCGTACCGACTAACGCTGGCGTCGGATGCTTTTCTTCTAGGTACTCGCAAATAGCGACGGTTTCAGCAAGCGTGCTGCCGTTGTCGAGTTCGAGCGCTGGCATTTGCCCACCGGGATTTTTATCGGTGTAGGGCGGTTTACGGTTCTCTGCGGCCAAGATGCTGACTTCAACTGCCGGTATGGTGATGCCTTTCTCGGCCAGAAACATGCGCACGCAACGCGGATTCGGTCCCAAAGAATTGTAGAATTTCATGAATGCCTCCTCACAAGAAATCAGTCTGGTGGCGGTGTATCGGGTTCGTTCAGCGGATGCAACCCGGCTGGAAGTGGCGGACAAGAGGGTGGGGGGAGTCAGGTTGAGCGGTCGCAGGGAGCTAGGAATCAGCCGAAGATGTTGCTGGAGAAAGTACCTCCTCGGCCCAGACGACAACCTGCTCAGCAAGAGAGAATGCCCGGTGATACTCTTCTTCGGTGACTTCTTCAAGGTCGCCTGGATAGCGAGTCGCAAAGGCATAATGGCTGAGAATCTCGGCTTCCTTAACACTTTGGGGAACAATGCTCCCTTGGCGTTCAAGCGTGGTGATGAGTTCTTCAAGGTCGTGGACGTATCGAAAGGGAATCTGCTTGTGTTGCAGCACTGCTTTGAGGGATTTTTCTGCGGCCTGCTGTGCATTGAAACAAAGATCTTCCCAGAAGACTCCTTCCACTTTCGCCCCTTTGGCCATGAGTAGATTGCTTTTGGCGCGAGCGAGCCACTCCTGGGGAGTGCCCGGTATTGTGCTACGCGGCGGCATGATAGAGTTCTTTTCCCTCATCTAAAGCAGGTTTAATAATGAAATACGGATTATTTCTGTATTGCTCGATGTCGCTTTCTTTCACCACCACAATGTCTTTGGCAAAGCCGAGTCCCAAGAGGTGCTGACGAATCAACTGCGCCGTTTGTCTTCGATGAATGCCCTCCGGCATGACTACGAGCACGTCGAAATCGCTATCCGGCCCCATCTCACTGCGCGCCGCTGACCCGAAAAGAATAATGCGGAGAGGGTGGACCGCTGAGACGATTCGTCGTACCAGTTCTTCAAGCACGCGTGTATCCGGTTCCATGGCGAAGTTCCTCGTAAGCGACAAGCATCCTAGCACTCTCTCTTTGTAGAACCTACCGCGATCTCGGTGTTGGTTGAGATTCGGAGTGATGTTGCGTCACTGAATGGCGACCCGGTCTTACCCGGGTTTGTGTTGCTTGTGCGTGTACTGTGGGAGTTCGGGCAATCGTAGCGCCCCCCTTTCAAGGTGCCTTCGACAGCTTGTGTTAGGGAGCAGGATTCTCTGGCGAAGTCTCTGGTGGCATCGCCGAAGCAGGAGGGGACACTTCTGGTTGGAGCGCGGGGGCAGGAGAGACAGCAATCATGGTTTCAATACTTTCGAGAATCAGCTCTCTTTTGCGTTGGCGGAGAAATCCAGTGATGGTGATCGGAGTATTGGGAAGCGCTTGGCCAATCTGCGAGAGCAATTCCTTGGTTCCGACGACGAGAAAGTCGTGAGTATAACTCCTCACCTGCGGCACGAGTGCCGATCGCATGACCTGCGTGTCGTCAACTGCTTCTGCCTGCATGATCTCAAACCGATAGGTCTCGCGATATCCGCTCACTGACAAGGTGGCAACTTTGAGGCCGTCCTCTTTGGGGGCCGTAGGGTTGAGAATGCCACTGAACTTCACGCGAAACGGAGCGCGTGCGCCGCCTCCTGGCCCGCTTGCCGCTCCTCCTATGCCACCAGTCTCTGGACCAAATCTCTGTGCTGTGGGAGAGAGGCTGCTCAGAACGAAGAGGAGCAGGAGATGTCGGAGCATACTGTTCTTCACGAAGCGGACAGGGTATCTGCTTTCACGTGTGCTCATAATGAAGACGACCATAGGACAATCGAGGTCGCCTATCTTTCATTCAGCTTTCAGCCTTCTTTCAATTTTACGGCCATTCCGATGAGGGATCCGTGTGTCTGGTTCATCTGACGTCGTGCATTTCCCTCCTTTTCGTTTGGATCTCGTAGCTGGGCGGCTCTGGCGTGAAGAACACGAAGTTGTTCTCCGCGCCAAAACCCTTGCCGTCCTGCGTCACCTCGTTCTGCATGCTGGGCGCTTCGTCAGTAAAGAGGAACTGCTCGATACGATTTGGCCGGATGTATATGTCAGCGATGTGGTGCCACTGGTATGCGTTCGCGAATTACGCAAAGTGTTTGCTGACGATGCGAAGAACCCGCGCTTTATTCAGACCATGCGCCGCCGTGGGATACGGTTTCTCGCCCCCACCTTTCCGGATGCGCTAGCGGGTGTGACACCAGAGGCCGAAGGCTTGGATTTGCTCCCTCCTTTACCTTCGCCCAGGCAAGTCCATCCTCTCAAGGTTCGCGTCTCGAATTTTGTCGGTCGTGAAGCTGAACTCTTGCAGCTTGACCGCTTGTGGGCGCAGGCTCTGCATGGCGAACGTCAGCTCGTGTTCGTCACTGGCGAGCCAGGAATCGGTAAAACCGCGTTGATTGAGGCTTTTCGACAAAGACTGGAGACAGGAAGCGGACGCACGGATGCTGCCGCACAAAGCCTCCCTTCCGAGTCTTTCTTCCTGTCAGTGAAATTTGCGCACGGGCAATGCATCGAACACCACGGCCCAGGCGAAGCGTCCCTACAGATGACGCTTGCTCTTGCCCTCGTCGCTACAGAGGGTTATGCCTCACACGAGCTTGTTACCACCTATCAACGTGCCCGTGAGCTAGCGGCACACAGCAAATCGGCGATACGGCGCTTTTGGGTGCTGATGGGTCTCCATGACTTTCATGCCACGCGAGGAGAATTCGTGGTCACTCGCGAGATCGCTGAGGACGTGATGCGGTTGGCCGACGTCACGGCAGACCCGGCGATTCGTTTCTCGGGGCATTTGCTCTTGGGCTACAATGCCTATTGTCGTGGCGAGCTTGCCGAGGCACGAAGACACTTTGACTATGAAGCGGGCGCATCGGACACCTCATCGTCATTCGCTCGAACGTATACCATTTCTGACGTATCGTGGCCTTTTGTTCGGGACTTTGGGCTACCCCGAACAAGCCGAGGCCGAGCTGCAACGTGCCGTGCAACTGGCCGAGAAGCAGGCCCATCCCTTTCTGTTGGCGTACTGTTTGAGCCAGGCGGGGCGCTTTTATCTGGACCACAACATGGCCATTGCCCACAAATATGCAGAACGTGCCTTGCAAGTAGCACGTGATTACGGGCTAACGCAGTGGCACGGCTATGGTCTGGTGTTACATGGCCGGGTGCTGGCCGGGCAAGGACATTACGGAGAGGGCATTACCCACCTCCGAGAAGGGCTGTCGATCTTACTCGCCTCAGGTGCCATGATCCTGCACTCGACCGGGCTTTCCTGGTTGGCGTGGGCGTTGTGGCATCATGGGCAAGTGGAGGAAGCACTTCAGGTTCTCAATGAAGCGCTTCATATTACGCAAGACAAGGGGCTGCTGTTGTCAACACTGCAATTGTGGCTGCTCAAGGGAGAAATCCTCTTGAGCGTCGGTCGTGCCAGGATGGCCGACTCGCGTGGCCAGTAATCCCCCTGTGCGCATCCGCATACCATGAGCAGCACCTTCCCCGCGCTTTTTCCGCCAGACTTCTTGTGATTGCCGGGGCGGGCAGTATATGGTGTGGCCCTAGCGCCTGCCACGGAAGGCGGACACTCGCAAAAAGGAGACCTGAACGATGATCGATTTACACTATTGGCCGACGCCCAATGGCAAGAAAGTGACTATTCTGCTGGAAGAATGTGGCACGCCCTATAACCTTGTGCAGTGCAATATTGGTCGGGGAGATCAGTTCAAAGATGAGTTTCTCAAGATTTGTCCGAATAACCGCATGCCGGCGATAGTTGACCATGCTCCCGTGGGCGGCGGTGAACCAATTGGCCTCTTTGAGTCGGGAGCGATCATGATGTACCTCGCCGAGAAGGCGGGAAAGTTCTATCCCCAGGATGTCCGTGGCCGTTATGAAGTGAACCAGTGGATTATCTGGCAGATGGCCAACCAAGGCCCGAAAAGTGGGGAATGCGGCCATTTCCGCCGTTTGGGTGATAGCCAAGGCGATCAGGCCTATGCTGTGCGGCGATTTACCGACGAGGTCAATCGTCTCTTTGGTGTCCTCAACAACCAGCTGTACAAACAGCCCTATCTGGCCGGAAACGAGTACACCATCGCCGACATGATTTGCTACCCCTGGACGGTCAATTGGGAATCCCAAGGCCAGGACATCAACGAGTTCAAGTATTTCAAGCGCTGGTTCGATGAATTGTCCGCGCGTCCGGCGGTACAAAAAGGCATGGCGGCGGGGAGTGATTGGACTGTGGACTTTTCCAAGCTCTCGCCCGAAGAGCGCGAGCGTCTGCGCAAGATGCTGTATAACCAACGCGCCCGACCGGTGCCTGCGTAGTCATTGCTGTTCTTGGCCGAACGAAAAGGAGGAGTCTGATGATTCGTCTTGTCTTTGTCTTGCGTCGGCAGCCGCATCTGTCCCGTGCAGAGTTCCAACAATACTGGCGCGACGTACATGGTCCGCTGGTGGCCAAACATTCGACGACCCTGAATATCCTCCGCTATGTGCAGCTCCATACGCTGGATGATCCGGTGAACGAGCAGCTCGCCGGGGCGCGCGGTGCGATGGAGCCTACCTACGATGGTGTCGCTGAACTGTGGTGGGTGAATCGCGAGGCGTTGGCGGCAACGGGCGACCCGACGGCGCGACAAGCCGCCGCCAAGGAGTTGCTTGAGGATGAGGCCCGCTTCATTGACCTGCCACGCTCGCCGTTGTGGTTCGCCTACGAATATCCCCAGGTCAATCCGACACCAGAGGATATGGTGGCACGGGAACATAGTTCGCTCGTGAAGCTGTTCTTTTGCCTACGCCATCCGGCTCATCTGAGCGAGGACCAAGCGCAGTTGTACTGGCGGACGAATCACGGTCCCTTGATTCGCGGCGTAGCGCAGGGGATGCGCATGCGTCGCTATCTCCAAGTCCACCGCTACGACGAGCCGCTCGAAGCACCATTGCGTGCCAGTCGCGGAACGACAGTGGCACCGTATACCGGCCATGCGGAAGCGTGGTTTGATCGTGCTGACCTGCTCACGATTGGGCAGACACCAGAAGGCCAGCACGCAATGACGGTTGCCGTTGAGGACGAAGCGAAGTTTATCGACTTCCCCCGCTCTGCAATCTGGATCGGTAAAGAGCGGGTGTTCGTTGATCGACGCTAGTGCGCTTGTCCCGAGTGAGCGGCTGGACAGAAGTTATTTCATGTTGACTGTCAGCGGAATCAGATCGCCTCGGCTTGGGGTGATGCCACCTGTCACGTCGATCTGTTTGCCGGGGGCGGCTTCGTCGAGCAAGCGTTTGAGTTGAGCGGGATTCTCTCCAGCGCGTAAGAAAAGTTTGCGCTGCCCAGTCAGCTCCCAGGCGATATCAGGCTCGGCCTTTATCACTTTGACCACCATATGGGTTTTGTCGTAGCTGAGCTGATGCAGGTCTCCTGGCGTTTGCTCGACTCCCATCTCTTCCAAGGTGCAATTGGTGCATTGCACTTCAGCGCGGATTTTGATCAGAATCGCTCCTGGCATGGTCTCACCGCCTCCCATAAGTCCAGTCCCAAGCCCGAAGTTGCCGAGATTGGCAATGTCCCCAAAGCTCACCCCTCCGGTAGGTTGGGCTTGGCTAGAGCGAATGCCTAACGTCAGACCGACGACAAGACCGAGCAGCAAAGTCAGCGTTTTTGCCATGACTGTTTCCTCCTCTAGGTTGGTGACGTGTTCGTAAGCGAATGTCTATTGTCAGAAGTTCTTCAGCTTTTCTCAGTCTTCATGCGGAAGCGAAAATCGCAATGACTCGCGCCTTGCATGATGGTTTGCGTGCGGGTGAGGTGCAGGTCAGGGTTCATCCCTTCGGTCAACGCAAAGTCGCGACTGCACGAGAGCAGGAAGCCTAATTCGGGAACGCCCATTTTCTTGTAGAACTCCGCGTACCCACAGTGGGTAATATTGAAAGCGTAGGCGTCGGCGGAGTGTTCGACTTCTTCGACTTCGAGGGCACCGCCGGCGGAAAAGCGCGATAGCCCTGAGGCCATCTGTTCGATGGGGTTGCCGTCTCCTTGCCCGGCAGCGATGGCTTCGCCATGTTTACGGGCCAGTGCGGTGATGACTTGACGGGCGACCGCGTTGGCGCGTTCGACGCCAAACTCGGCTTGAAACGCTTTAATCATCGGCACCAACACGTTCGCCTCGATTTGTCGTTGCTCTAACAACGTGATCGCCATACGTTTTCCTCCTTATGTCCCGAGTTCGGCACTTGGCATGCGTAGCGTGGCCTCGCTTCTTCCGAGGGGGAGCATTAATGCGGCACCGAGAACGGTGGCGGGAATCAAGATCGTCAGCGCGAGATCATACGAGCCGGTAGCGTCGAAGACCCGGCCCATCAAATACGGCCCAGCCATACCACCGAAGGCAAAGACGCCGTACACCCAACCGAAAATTTTTCCAAAAGAAGAAAGCCCGAAATGATGGCCGATCAGATACGGCATCAAGTCGGTCTCCGCACCGAACCCGAGTCCGATCATAGCGGCGAAAAGCAGGGCGAAGCGGATATCGTCGGCTTGGAAAGCGGCGAGGAGCCCGACGACGACGCCGAAAAACAACCCGGCGGCGACCAGATGCGGCGGCATGCGGTCCACGAGATAACCGGCAATCACCCTGCCAAGGACGCCCATGGCCGATAACAGCATCAGCGCCAGCGCTGCGTGTTGCGGCGTGATTCCTTTATCGGTCAACAACGGCGCAAAGTGCGTGAGCCCGGCATGCGAGACGCCGCTGATCAGTCCGAAGCTGATGGCCATGCACCAGAAAGCGCTGGTCCGCCTCGCTTCGGCCAGCGTCAGATCGCGTCCGCGCTCGCTCTGAGGAGTGGTTGCCATCCCCGCTGCTCCTGCTGGAGCTTGGAGCGGCTGCAAGCCTACTTGTTGCGGACGGTCCACCAGCAAGAACCCAGCGACCGGTAACGCGACGACCCAGATTAAGATCCCCAGCGTAACGTAGGCTTCCCGCCAGCCAGCGATGCCAATGATGTAGGTGACGAGTGGCGGACCGTACATGCCGCCAAGAAAAACGCCGATCCCCATGACACCAAGGGCGATGCCGCGCCGATAGGTAAACCAGTTGGCAATTGCGGTGGCGAAAGGAATCGAGGTCAGACTCGCGCCACCGAATGCCGTCAATAGGTAGGTGGCGTAGAAATGCCAGATAGACGGCGTCAACACCCAAAAAGAACAAAACCCGGCCCCAAAGATCACGGCACCGTAGAGGATCACCTTGCGCGGACCGAAGCGGTCAACGAATCCGCCGAGCACTGGTGCGTAAAAAG
>SXGS01513209.1_pt1 | contig 13940 bp, 11 predicted proteins | sample 3174681 | NCBI WGS metagenome assembly SXGS01 (sample SAMN11356861, study PRJNA531348) | freshwater metagenome | isolation source: freshwater sample F1-80 | place: China: Fuxian Lake, Yuxi | collected 2017-12-25
AGCTGCTGCGGATCTGGAAGGAGGCGGGCAAGACCATCATTTTTGTCACGCACGGTATTTCCGAAGCGGTATTTCTGGGCACGCGTGTCATCGTGCTTACCGCCGGGCCTGCAAAAATGGCCGATAACTTTGATATCGATCTGCCCCATCCGCGCACGCTGGATATGAAAACGCAGCCGGTGTTCGGCGCCTACACCCGGCGTATTTACAAACTGCTCGGGATGGAGTGAGGGCGCCCGGGCTCAGCGCAATCCGACAGAACGCGCCCCCTTTCATTTTCAGACGAGAACCCCGCGTGCCAGGTCTCACCCGATCCCTCGCCGAATTTGTTCATGCCCCCGGCTTTGGCGCCTTGCCCAGCCATGCGGTCGATATCGCGCAGAGCGGCTTCATCGACACGGTCGCCACCTTGATCGCGGGCCGTGAGGAACCCGTTGTGGGTATCGTCACACGGTTCGTGGCCGCTCGAGGCGCCGCGGCCAGCGAGGCAACCGTACTGGCTGGCACCGGACGCGCAGCCAGCGCCGACGCTGCGCTCATCAACGGCACAGCCGGCCATGCGCTTGATTTCGACGACGTTGCGATGGGCGGGCATCCCAGTACGGTTCTGGTGCCGACCGTGCTGGCCGAAGCCGAGGCGTTGGGCCTGGGAGGCGTCGATGCGCTGCGTGCGTATCTGGTGGGCTATGAAGTCTGGAGCGAGTTGTACCGCCGTGAGCCCGATGCGTACCATTTAAAGGGCTGGCATCCGACGGCGGTGCTCGGTACGGTTGCTGCGGCGGCGGCATCCGCCCATCTGCGCGGGCTTCCCGCCGACCGGGTTCGTCATGCGCTGTCGCTCGCTGGCAGTTTCGCAGCCGGTCTGGTCGCCAATTTCGGCACCATGACCAAGCCGCTCCACGCTGGCCGCGCGGCCGCCACGGGCATCGAGGCAGCACAGCTGGCCCAGGCCGGGCTCACCGCGTCTGACGATGCACTCGAGCATCATGCAGGCTATCTTGCTGCGCTGTCGCCAAAAGGAAACGTCGATCTTGACACGCCCGTCATCACGCAAAACCGGTCGCTCGGCATTCTCGATACTGGGCTGTCTATCAAAAAATATCCGATCTGCTATGCCACCCACCGGGTGATTGATGCGGTGATTGACCTCGCGCAGGCACACGACCTTCAGCCGCAGGCGGTGCGAGAAGTGCGGGCCTGGATCGGCGTCGCACAGGCCTCGATGCTGCGCAATCATCGGCCGGTCACGGGACTGGAAGCCAAATTCAGCCTCGAATTTGCGGTGGCCTCTTCGCTCGCAGCGCGCAGCGTAGGGTTGGCTGAATTGACCGATGGCTTCGTGAATCAGCCTCGGGTCCAACGTCTGATGGAGCGCGTAAGGATCCAGGCGGTTGACGGCGAACGCTGCCCCCACGAACCCGTGTTTGCCCTCAACGACCGCATCGAGATCGAACTCACCGACGGGCGAGTACTTGCCTCCGGCGACCTGCGCTTTGCCCGCGGTAATGCCATGCTGCCGCTCAAGCCCGCTGATCTGAAGTCAAAGTTTCTTGACTGCACCCGCGCCGCGCGCGACCTCGATGCGGACGCGGTGTTCGAGCGGCTGAACCAGCTACCAGAGCTCCCCCGAGTCGATCAGCTGTTTCGTGGCTGAAATCGGAGCCCAGATCTCTTGAATTCCTCCACCCCGCCGCTTGCTCAGGTCGACTGGTCGGGCCAACTTCGAGTGCTAGCCGCCCGCTTCGGCGATCGCACCGCCGCACGCGATGGCCTGGGTAGCACCATGAGCTATGCCGAGCTGAGCACGCGCGCACATGCCGTGGCGGTCCACCTCATTGCAAAGGGCCTGCGCCCAGGTACACCGGTCGCGAGCCTCCTTCCCAACAGCCTTGAAGCGATCTGGGTGAGCTTCGGCCTGAAGCTTGCCGGCCTGGCCGAGGTGCCACTCGGCTGGGGCTACACCGCCGACGAGATCCGCTGGTGCGCGCAGGTCTCTGCAGCGGAGGTTTTGATCACGCGCGAGCGGCGCGCTGTGCTTGCAGCCGAGGCGGGGCTTCAGGTCATGATATCAGCCGACATTGCCCTTCACGAAAGCGGCGCAACACTTCTCCCTGTGCCAGGATCAACCCCTGGTCGTATCCTCTTTACTTCAGGTACGACCGGGCGCCCCAAGGGCGTGCTGGCGTCGCATGGCCGCCGCTGGATCGGTGAGCAGCTGCAGAAAGCATGTCTGCCCTTCCTGCCGCAGCCCGGCTCAAAGATCCTTTTGATGACGCTGTTTGTCCACGGCTCCGGGCTGCTCAGCGGTGCCTGGTTAGACTGCGGGGGCGAAGTCACACTCCACGATGGTGTTGACCCTGCTCGAGTGCGAGCGCTCCTCGAGTCGGGCACGTATGAAGCCATGTTCGCGCCCCCGACCGTGCTCGCAAAGCTGGTGGGCGCATTCGATGGTGCGAGCCTCCCCGGGCTGCGCTGCATCTTCACCGGCACGCAGCCGCTTGCTCGCGGGCTCTACGAACGCGCGAGGCAGATATTCGGTCCGGTGGTACGCATTACCTATGGCAAAACTGAGTGCATCAACCCGATCACGACACTCACCTTCACCGAGCTCGATCAGGCATTCGCCGAGGCCCCGGTGGCCGGCGGCAGCTGCACGGGGTGGCCAGCGCCCGGCGTCGAGATCCGGATCGGTCATCCCGGTGAGGCGCCGCGCGCAACAGGCGAGCAGGACGAAGTATGGCTGCGTGCGAGCCAGCAATCGGATGGGCTCATCACGGCCGATGGCTTCCGTCCGCATGAGCCGCAGGGCTGGCATGCCACCGGCGATCTCGGCGTGCTGGATTCGCGCGGCAGGCTCTGGCTCACTGGTCGGGTTGCCGATGTCATCAAGACCGGCGGTTATCGGGTCAACCCCGATGAAGTCGAATCGGCGCTGGCGGGCATGAGAACCTGCACCCAAGCGGCGATCACCTCGCTCCCGTCCGATTATTGGGGGGAAATCATCATTGCCGTCATTGAACAGCCCCGAGACGGCTGGCGCGAGGAACTGGATTCACGCGTGAACGCATTGTCCCGGTACAAGCGACCGCGCCTTTTCGTTGAAATGGCCGCGCTGCCGAGAAACCCGCAGGGCAAGGTGAGCAGAAAGAAGCTTCGCGAGACCGTTCTGACCCAGCACACGCTGGTCGATGGCCCCTACCCGGCGCTGGAAGCCATGACAAAGCGCTCGGGGTGATCATGACCATGCCCCCTCGAGTCACCGCGGTCACCGTCCACGTGCTGCAAAGCCCGCTTGAGCAGCCGTTCGCGTTTTCGCAAGGCTGGGTCAGGCGCCGCTCGGCCACGCTGGTCGAAGTCACCACCGACACGGGCATCACGGGATGGGGCGAGGCCTTCGCACAGGGACTCGAGCCGCCCCAGATCGCGGCCGCGGCGATCGATCACGCGCTGGCTCCTTTAGTGGTTGGGGCCTGCGCGCTGGATACCGAGGTGTTATGGCATCGCATGTACCACCAAACCCGGGACTATGGTCGCAAGGGCTCGGTGATGGCCGCTATCAGCGCCATTGACATGGCACTTTGGGATATCGCGGGGCAGCACCATCGCGTACCGGTCTACCAACTCCTGGGCGGTGCATTCCGAAGAAGCGTTCAGCCCTATGCCACCGACTTTTATCGAATCCACGGTCAAGGTGAGGCCGACCGGCTGGCGGATGAGGCTCTCGCCCATCATGCTGCGGGATTCCGGCTGATGAAAGTAAAGCTCGGCTACGGCGTTGATGACGATATTGCAGTCATGTACCGCATTACGCGTGCCGTCGACGGGTGTGGCGTCACTTTGATGGTGGATACCAACCACGCTTACGGTCGCACCGAAGCGCTCAGGCTGGGCTATGCGCTCGACGATCAAGCCTTACGCTGGTACGAGGAGCCGGTGGCACCCGAAGATATTGACGGCTACTGCGAGTTGCGCGCCAAGCTTCGCACGCCGATTGCGGGCGGGGAAAACGAACACTCGTTATTTGGGTTTCGGGAACTGCTGGGTCGACACGCCATCGACATCGCGCAGCCCGATCTGGGATCATGCGGTGGGATCACCGCTGCCCGTCATATCGCAACACTTGCTCAAGCGCATGGCATCGAGGTCAATCCTCACGTCTGGGGCTCGGCAGTCGCACAGGCAGCCTCACTACATCTGATCGCTGCGCTACCGGTGGCACATCATTCACTGTTTGCGCGCGACCCGGTGCTGGAGTATGACCGGTCGTCACATCCATTTCGGCGCGACCTAGTGACCACCCCCATCGAGATGCAGGACGGGCGAGTTGTGATTAGCGATCAGCCCGGACTGGGTATCACCGTGAGGCGCGACACGCTGAATCGCTTTCGCGTGAACTGAATTGACGCGCAATTGATCAAACGCGGAGAACCGCCGCCACCTGACGGTTAAAGAAATCAGCCTGCTCAACGTTGCTGATGTGGGCTACGTCGGGAATGGTGCGGAACGTAGACCCGCGCCAATTGCGGCTTATCTGCTCGGACATTTCCGGCGGCGTGGAGTGGTCCTGCCCGGTAGTGCACATCAAGATCGGCGATTCGGACATGGGGCATGGTGATTCTCAGCGCAAAAGCGTCAATCAGCGCGGATATTGCCCGCCCGAGCCCACGCCCGCCGATGCATCGTTGTAGAGCCCGGGCTTTGACCGCGCGAGCGCCACCACATCGGCTATGGTCTTCACCGGCAGATCGGGCGCCACCACCACCAGTGCGGGGCCCGTCGCGGTGAGCGAGATGGGCGCGAAGTCACGAATGGGGTCAAAGGGTAACCGGGCGTAAATGGCAGGCGCCACGGCGTGCGCAGACGACACCGACAGCAGCGTGTAGCCGCCGGCAGGCGTAGCGGCCGCGGTCCGTGCAGCCACATTGCTGCCCGCGCCCAGGCGGTCTCCACCACAACGGGCTGCTTCCAGGACTTGGCAAGCCACTGCGACAGGGCACGCGCCGCGATATCGGGAACGCCCCCGGGAGTCAATCCCACCGGAATTTTCACTGATCGCGACAGCCAGTCAGCGCCTTGCGCATGCGCAGCAAGCGGAGCCAGGGCGGCCCCGGTTGGAAGCGCAGTCAACCAGCAATTGAACGCGCGTCTTGAACAATCGGACGTCTTCTTGCTCCTGCGCCGGTAAAATCGAGATTGCACGCTGCCACGGTTAGCCCAACCAGGAAAGTAACGCTCCATGCCCTACCCTCACGTCCGCCACCGCCAGGAGCCCGCCCATGTGGAAACCCGCTGAGCGGATCCGCTTCGAGCCGGTGCGCGGCCGCATTCCCACCGCCGACCAGGCGCGTACCTCAAAGCTATTTAGCCCTGTCGCGCTCGGCCCGCTCACGCTGCGCCATCGCACCTGGGTACCGGCAATGGTGCCCTGGCGCTCTAACGAAGACGGTGAAGTCACCGAGGACGTCCTCCAGTGGTATGCCCGATTCGCCAAAGGTCGTCCCGGGGCGATCGTCATCGAAGCCACCGGCATTCGCGACGTGCCGAGCGGGCCGCTCCTCCGAATTGGCGACGACCGCTACGTGGACGGACTACGACGACTCACCCGAGCGGTCAACGAAGCCAGCGGCGGCCACACGCGCCTGCTCATTCAAGTCATCGATTTTCTGAGGATCCGTCGACGCCCCGACCCGCGCGCGTTCTTTGAACGCCACCTCGCGCTCACCCCGGCACTGCTCGCGCGCGCCAGCCTCACCGGACAGAGCGAACCCGCCGCACGCGAGGCACTGCTCGCGCTCGGCGCGGCAGGCTGGGCCCAGGTACTCGATCCGCAGGATCGCCAGAGCCTGGAATTTGGCGCACGCGAATCGGTCAATGATCTGCACCTGCCCCATATCCAGTCGCTGCCCACGGAACTGCCCTCGCTGTTCTCGCAGGCTGCTCGGCGCTCGCGTGACGCGGGCTTCGACGGTGTCGAATTGCACTATGCCCACGCCTATACCATGGCGTCTTTTCTTTCCACCACCAACCAGCGGACCGATGGCTACGGCGGCAGCCGCGAAGCGCGTGTTCGCCTGCCACTCGAGGTCTACCACGCGGTACGAAGTGAAGTCGGTAGCGGCTACGCGGTAGGTTGCCGTTTTCTGGCCGAGGAATGTATCGAAGGCGGCACCGAGGTCGATGACAGCCTCTGGTATGGGATTCAGTTTGCGCTCGCTGGCATGAACTTTCTCTCAACCAGCCGCGGTGGGAAGTTTGACGATGCCAAACAGCCCTCGGTCGGGCAGGCCGCCTATCCGTACACAGGCCGTAGCGGCTATGAATGCATGCCGCAGTATCTGTCCGACGCGCAAGGGCCCTTTGGCCGGAATCGCGCGGCAACCGCCCGGATTCGCGAGGCAATTCGTGCAGAGGGATGCGCCACACCTGTCGTGTGCACCGGCGGCGTTCATAACTTCGAATTCGCCGAGCGTATGCTTGCCGCTGGCGACTGCGACGTGGTGGGCACCGCGCGCCAGAGCCTCGCCGATCCTGACTGGGCACTCAAAACACTGCTGGGACAGGCCGATGCGGTGCGCCTGTGCGAGTACACCAACTACTGCGAGGGTCTCGACCAGAAGCACAAACAGGTCACCTGCCAGCTTTGGGACCGCAAGGAGCTCAGCGAACCCGGTATCCGCATGTCACACGACGGCAAAAGGCGGCTAGTCGCACCACCCTGGAAGGACGCCCCCGCTGGACTCGATCAGTGACCAGCCCTTACCCCGACGCATCCCCAGGCGCCCGCCCCGGCGCATCGGTGCCGGCTCTGCGCCTGTTTGGCAGCGGCCACGACGACCGGTTCGCGCGCGACCGGCTACCGCCGCCTGAGGCCTGGCCGCAGCTCTTGCCGCCGCCCGCAGGAATCGCGTATCCCGAGCGCCTGAATGCCGCTTCTGAACTGATCGACACACAGCTGCGAGCAGGGCGTGGCTGCGCCATTGCGCTTCGCGGCGCGGGCCTGACTTTGACCTATGCCGAGCTGGCCGATCGCGTCGACAGGATCGCACACGTCCTCCGGTCCGATTTTCGCCTGCCCACCGGCGCCCGCGTGCTGTTGCGCGGTGCAAATCATCCGATACTCGCCGCCTGCTGGCTTGCCGTACTCAAGGCCGGCTGCATCGCAGTCACCACCATGCCGCTGCTGCGCGCCCGCGAGCTTGCGGTGATTGCCGAGCGCGCACAGGTCAGCGCTGCACTCTGCGAGGCGGGGCTTCTGGAGGCGTGGAACGAGGTGTGCCGTGCCCGACCCTCGTGCGGACGGGTGCTTGGCTACGGCGCAACGGCAGCCGGGCCCGACCGCCTCGAAGACGCGATGGCTGCGCACGGCACGCCGTTTCCCGCTGCGGACACCGCGCAGGACGATGTCGCCCTCATCGCCTTTACCTCAGGCACCACCGGTCAGCCCAAGGGCACCCTGCACTTTCACCGCGACTGCCTGTTGATCGCTGACGTGTTATCACGGCATTTGCTTGCGCCCACTCCTGATGACGTATTCATTGGCACCCCGCCCCTTGCCTTTACGTTCGGGCTGGGTGGACTGCTGATCTTTCCGCTTCGCGCAGGCGCCTCGGCCGTACTTGAGCCGCAGTGGACCGCCGAGTCGCTCCTCGCAGGTATTGATCAGCATCGGGCCAGCATCTGCTTAACGGCACCAACGCTCTACCGAAGACTGGCCGCCCTTGCACGGCGAGACACGCTGCGCTCGCTTCGCATCACGGTGTCATCGGGCGAAATGCTGCCCGCCGACACCCGCGCGCAGTGGCATGAAGCCACCGGTCTTGAAATGACCGAGTGCCTGGGATCCACCGAATTACTCCATGCATTCATCGGCTGCCGGCCAGGCGAAGTGCGCTCGGGCGCCACCGGTCGTGTGGTGCCAGGCTACGAGGCGGCTATTCTGGATGAGCACGGCCAGCCGGTGCCACCCGGTACGATCGGGCGACTGGCGGTACGGGGGCCAACCGGGTGTCGCTACCTCGATGACCCGCGGCAGAGCGTGTATGTTCAAGACGGATGGAACCTGACGGGCGACACCTACCTGATGGATGCCGACGGCTACTTCTGGTACCAATCGCGCACCGACGACATGATCATCAGCGCGGGTTACAACATCGCCGGCCCCGAGGTGGAAGACGTTCTCCTCACTCACCCCGCTGTCGCGGACTGTGGCGTGGTGGGGGCGCCCGACCCGGGTCGGGGCCAGGTGGTTATGGCCTTTGTGGTGTGCCGGGCCCCGCGGCAGGGCGACGACGCCTTCGCAAGCGAGCTACAGGACTTCGTTCGCGAGTGGCTCGCCCCCTACAAATACCCCCGGCGGGTGTGCTTTGTTCCCTTACTGCCGCGCACCGAAAACGCGAAGCTTCAGCGGTTTGTGCTGCGCGATTGGGCGCGAACCGAAGCCGCCCCTTAGTGTTCGCGGCCGGCAGGCAACGCGCGCCAGACCTCAGATCAGCCCAGGATAAGACCCTCCGTCCAGCTGCAGGTTCTGGCCCGAGATGAATCCTGCCTGCGCGCTACACAGATAGGCGCAGGCATCGGCAAACTCTTCCGGACGGCCAAAGCGCCTGGCGGCAATTGACTGGGCGATCCTCTCACGCGCCTCGTCGCGGGTGATGTCGTGCATCTTCATGAGCCGCTCAGCAAGGAAGGCTTGGCGGGGCGTGTCGATCCGCTCTGGCAGTAAATTGTTGATCGTGACATTGTCGGCCGCCGCCTCAAACGACATCGACTTGCTGAAAGCCGTGAGCCCGGTACGGGCCGAGGTGGAGAGCGCCATGTGCGCACGCGGGCTCTTCACCATGGCCGAAGTAATATTGACGATCCGGCCGAACTTTCGTGTCCGCATGCCAGGAAGGAAGCCGCGAATCAACAGAATGGGCGCAAGCATGTTGCCCTCAAGCGCCTGAATCCAGGCGTCATGGTCCCAGTCTGACAATTGCCCGGGTGGCGGTCCGGCGTTGTTGTTCACCAGAATATCCAGATCGGTACACGTGTCAAAAAGCGTCTGGCGGCCAGTCTCGGTCGTGATGTCAGCCAGCACGATTCGTGCGGTGACACCTGTTACCGCCAATATCGATCGGGCGGCCTCCTCGAGCCGCGTTGCATTGCGCCCGTTGATATACACATCCGCACCCTCCCGCGCGAGGGCAGTCGCGCAGGCAAGCCCCAGCCCCTGCGAGGACGCGCAAACCAGCGCCCGCCGGGATCGGATACCAAGATCCATGTCAGCTCCTGTTCGTGTCTCGATCATCCGAGGGCGAGCCAAGCGGCAACGCCTTGGCCAACCCTACGCGCGAGCGCGCGCCTGGGCAAGTACGCCTCACCTTCCCTGGACCGCGACGGGTGTTGCGACGGGTTGCCGAGGCGTGACAATCCCAATATTGTCCGGGTTTACGCCACCGCCCCGCTCGGAGCCCGCGATGAACGCCAACGACCTGCCGGTGCATGACATCCCTGCGCTGAACGGCAACAATGCCCCAATCCATAGCGAAGACGTGTTCGATGATCTGGCAGTGATCGGCACGGTACCGGTCGATCTTAACGGTCTTTACGTACGAAACGGCCCCAACGCTTTTCACGCTCCCGACTGGCGCTATCACGCCTTCGACGGTGACGGCATGCTGCATGCAGTCAGGTTTGAGCATGGGCGGGTCAGCTACCGTAACCGTTGGATTCAGACGCGGGCGCTCGCCGAAGAACAAGCTGCCGGACGCCCGCTCTGGAAGGGCCTCAAGGAGCGCATGCGACGCGACCGGCCCGATGAGCCGCTCAAGAACACATCAAATACCGATGTGAAGTATCACGCCGGCCGGCTGATTACCATGTGGTACCGGGCAGGCATACCCTATGCAGTTGACCCGAATACACTTGAAACCTGTGGTCCGGCCGACTTCGATGGCGCAGTAAGCCGTATCTCTGCCCACTCCAGGCCCGACGAACATACTGGCGAACTGCTGTGGTTCGACTACGGCACCACAGAGCCCTATCTGCGCTATGGCGTGATCGGCCCCGATCGAAAGTCGCGGCACCGCGTCGAGATCAGCCTTCCCAAGTTGGGACTGCCGCACGATATGGCCATCACGCCCCATTGGACCATCCTGCACGACTTCCCACTGCGACCCGACCCCGAAGCACTCAAAGTTGGCCGCTTCAAGGTCCGGTTCAACGCCGCCGAGCCCACCCGCTTTGCACTGATCCCGCGTTACGGCCGCGCCGAGGATGTGCGATGGTTCACGGCGCGTCCCACGTATCTCCTCCACGTGGTGAACGCCTGGGAAGATGGTGATGACGTTGTGATGGTGGGAACCCCGTACCGGACGCACGAGGGCACTGACGGACTCCCCGATGCACGTCGCCTTGAGCAAACCATTCACAACCGGCAACGCGACTTTCTTCTTTACGAATGGCGGTTCAATCTTCGAACGGGCAACACCACGGAGCGCGTCATTGACGACGTGATGAATACCGAATTTCCAGTGATCAACAGCCTTTACCAGGGGCGCAGTAACCGCTGGTCGTACCATATCGTGTTTCCACCGGGTGGTCGCGAAGAGCCTCGCTTTCCCGGCCTCGTCAAATACGACCTCAGCACGGGGGGCTACATTGCCTTCAGTGCCGGCCCGCAGTGGTTCTATAACGAGCCTGGCTTTGCTATACGCGATGCCGCGCAGACCGAAGACGATGGCTATCTGGTCGTGCCAGCCTGGAACCCGGCCTCCCTTACCTCAGAGATCCAGATATTCGACTGTCGCGGCGCACGACTGGCGGAAGGTCCGGTCGCGCGCGTGCTGCTGCCGCGCCGCATGCCGCATGGCTTTCACGCCACCTTTGTCAGCCAGCAGACAATGAACCGCTGGCAGTGAGCAACTGCTGATGATCCTCGTTCCAACCTCGCGAATCGAGCAGTTTGTCAGCCGCGGCTGGTGGGAATCGACGCTCCTTGGGGAGCGCTTTTTACGCATGGCGGCCGAGCGCGGCGCGACCGATGCCGTCATTGATCCGCCCAACCTGGAGCGCATCAGTGGCGAGGTGCCCCGAACGCTCAGCTGGACTGCGCTTCTGGCCGAGGTGGGTCGCTATGTCGCGTGGTTCGACACCGCTGGCTTGCGCAAAGACGACATTCTGGTGGTGCAGTTACCGAACAGCGTTGACCTGCACGCGCTCTATCTCGCCTGTGCCATCACCGGCGTGGTGATCTCGCCGGTACCGGTGCAATACCGAGCGCACGAACTCTCCCATGTCTTCCACGTGACGGGTGCGCGCATGGCAGTCGTGAGCGATCGGACCGGTTCGCACGCGCTGGCTCGCCACTGGCTAGCCCATCGCCGCGAACTGGGTACACTCGATTCGGTTTGGGTGCTCGGCCCAACGGTACCGGCGGGTGCTCTCAACCTGCGGGCGGCCCTGGGCAAGGCGACTGGCTGGGGTGCGGAGACCCTGCGTACGCATATGCAGGCCATCGGCCTGACCGCCCATGATGTGCTGACCATCTGCTGGACTTCAGGCACCGAGGCCCAGGCCAAAGGCGTCCCACGCAACCACAACGAGTGGCTAGTGGTTGGCCAGAGCGTGATAGACGCCGGACGACTTCAGCCCGGCGCCCGTATGCTGATCCCGTTTCCGTTTGTGAATATGGCCGGACTCTCCACCAGTCTCATGACCTGGCTGCTGCTTGGCGCTACGCTTCACCACCACCACCCCTTTGATCTTGAGGTGTTCGTCGGACAGCTGCGCGATCATCCGACCGACTACACGGTGGCGGCCCCCGCAGTGCTCACCATGCTGCTTAAACAGCCCGACCTTATGGAGGGCGTGGATCTGTCACGCCTCAAGGTGGTTGGCTCGGGCGGGGCACCAATCTCCGAATGGCTGGTCGAGCAGTTGTTCGAGCGCTTTGGTATCGAATTGGTGAATTATTTCGGCTCGAACGAAGGTGCATCGCTTTCGAGTTCGCCCTTTGAGATACCCGATCGTCAGCAGCGCGCCCGATACTTTCCGCGCATCGACGCGCCCGGGTACACCTGGCGCAGTGTGCACACGGGTAAGGTCCGCACCCGCCTGGTCGATATCGATAACGGTCAGGATATCGCCGAGCCCGGTCGTATCGGCGAGCTGCGCTTTACCGGCCCCAGCATTTTCACCGGCTACTACCGGGCGCCGGAACTCACCGCCCGCGCGTTTGATGAGCAGGGGTATTACCGCAGCGGCGATCTGTTCGAAATCGCTGGCGCGCAGGGGCAGTTTTATCGCTTCGTCGGGAGACATAAAGATATCGTCATCCGAGGGGGCATGAACGTCTCAGCCGAAGAAGTCGAAGCGCTCCTGCTAGGGCATCCCAAGGTGCGCGAGGCGGCGGTGATTGGTGTGCCCGACGCGGTGCTGGGTGAGCGGGTTTGTGCGGTCGTAGCACTGCAACCCGGTGTGGTGCTGAGCCTTGAGGAAGTGGTGGAGCACCTGCGGTCGGTTTCCTCGGTGGCCGCCTACAAGTGGCCCGAGCGGCTCGAGACCGTGGATACGCTACCGAGAAATTCCGTCGGCAAAATCCTCAAGCGCGAGCTTCGGGCACGATACGAACAGAATCACAAGAGGAGATACGGATGAGCAACAGAAGGCGTTTCTTGCTTCAGTCAGGCGCTGGCCTGATCACTGGTTCAAGCAGCATGGCTTTGCTCGCGCAAACCCTGCCTGGCACACCTCAGGTCGATCCGTTTCCCGCGCGGCCAGTCCGCGTCGTGGTGCCGTTTGCGGCCGGCAATACGCTTGATATTTCGCTTCGCCAGGTCGGTGAGGTGTTCCGCGCCAACACGGGTCAGCCTATCGTTGTCGACGCCAAGCCAGGTGGCTCGGGGGTCATCGCCGCGCAGGCCGTGATGCAGGCGCCAGCCGATGGTTACACGCTGCTGTTGTCCAACATTAGCATGCTCACCATCAACCCGCACACCTTTTCCAAGCTGCCCTACGACCCTGAACGAAGCTTTCGCCATATCACGGGCTTTCTCGGAACGTCACTGGTGATGGCGGTGCCGGCGGCCCTTCCAGTGAATACCGTTCAGGAATTTCTCGCCTGGGCGCGTGCTAATCCTGCCGGCGCCAACTTCGCGTCATTCACGGCGGGCAATGCATCGCATTTCACCGGCGTTATCCTCGCCAGGCGAAGCGGCATTGATTTAGTGCACGTACCATTCAACGGCACGCCACCCGCAGTCACCGCACTCCTGGGCAATCAGGTGAATTCGGCCTTCCTGCCGCTTTTGGCTGTGAGGCCGCACGTGGAGGCCGGGCGCATCAAAGTACTGGCAATAACAAGCCCGCAGCGTTCATCATTGTTACCCAGCGTGCCAACCTTCCGCGAGTCGGGCTTTCCGGAGCTCGAGATCTACACCTGGGCCGGGCTCTCTGCGCCGGCAGGTACACCCGATGCAGTCGTTGAGCGTATCGCAAGCGAATTCACTCGCGCCATTCGAACCAAGGAGATCACTGACAAGTGGCGCGCCCAGGATTTCGAACCCCTGCCCTGGAGCCCAGCTGAGTTCCTCGAATTCATTCGCCGCGACTCTCGGCGTTGGGCCGAGGCCGTCAAACTGTCGGGCTTCCGAGCCGCCGACTGACCACACCAAGACGCTCCGATCCACTCTCCATCCGATTTTCAAATTGATCAGACACGATGAAACGCTATCGCATTGCAACCATCCCGGGCGACGGTATCGGTAAGGAAGTGATCCCCGCTGGCCGAGAAGTGCTGGAGACCCTCGCCCGTACGCTCGGAACACTCGAGTTCAGCTTCACCGACTTTGGCTGGGGCGGCGACTGGTATCGCGCCCACGGTGAAATGATGCCTGCCGATGGGCTGGATGCGCTGCGCGGCATGGACGCCATTTTGTTTGGGTCGGCGGGTGACCCGG
>SXGS01225657.1_pt1 | contig 13939 bp, 8 predicted proteins | sample 3174681 | NCBI WGS metagenome assembly SXGS01 (sample SAMN11356861, study PRJNA531348) | freshwater metagenome | isolation source: freshwater sample F1-80 | place: China: Fuxian Lake, Yuxi | collected 2017-12-25
ATGCACCGAGCAGATCACGAGCCGCGCCGTGCCGCTCCTCTATTCCGAACAGCTCGTCTCGATGGGCGCGAAGGAATCGCGGGATGATCCGCGCGACAAGGTCCAGACCGCGGTGAACACCGTTCTCAACCGTCAGGGGGCGGACGGAGCCTTTGGTCTGTGGCGCGAGGGAGATGGCTACGCCACGCCCTGGCTGGGCGCCTATGCGACGGACTTCATCTTCCGCGCCAAGGAAGCCGGATACGCCGTGCCCGATGAAGCCCTAAGCCGGGCCTATGGTGCCCTCCGCAATGTCGCCACCGGCGACAGCTGGCGGATCTATGGCTACGACACGGATGTGTATGAAAGCCGCTACAGCAACGATACTGTTCAGCAGATGATGTACCGCTCCTCGGCCTACGCACTCTATGTGCTGGCCAAGGCAGGGGAGGCAGACATCTCCCGTCTGCGCTACCTGCATGACCGGGAGCTCAGCAGCATCGAGAGCCCGCTCGCCCGCGCCCATATCGGGGCAGGCCTCGCCTATCTCGGTGACCGGGCCCGTGCAGCTTCGGCGTTCAAGTCGGCAGAGCAGAAGCTCGGCTATCGCAACACCGGCGACTATTACCAGACGCCGCTGCGCGATCTGGCTGCCATCGTCGGCCTCGCCGCAGAAGCCCAGCTTCCTGAGGTCGTCGCCCGCCTGGGCGAGCGTCTCGGCAAGGATGTGCCCGATGCGCCCAGCCTGACGACGCAGGAGAAGGCTTACCTGCTGCTCGCCGTCAATAGCCTGACGAAAGGCGAAACCGCCGTTCAGGTGAAGGTCGAAGGCCTCGGCAACGGCAGTGACAATGAGCGCCAGTACAGCCTGAGCGAAGCGCAGGCGAGGAGCGGGGCAAGCTTCCGCCTTGGCGGAAACACGCCGCTCTTCCGCACCGTGCTGGTGACGGGCGCGCCGTCGTCGCCGCCTCCGGCTGTCTCGTCCAAGCTTGGTGTCGAGAAGCGCTTCCTCGCCATGGACGGCGCGCAGGTGAAGCTCGACCAGATCCGGCAGGGCGAACGCATTGTCGTCGCGCTGACGATCACGCCGGAAGAGCTCCGCGTAAATCCGGTGATCGTGGCGGACCTCCTGCCTGCGGGCTTCGAGATCGAAGCGGTCCTGCGCCCGGCAGACGGGCGGCTGGTCGAGTATGACTGGCGCACCGGAGAGGACCAGGTCCGCGCCGGTGCGTTCGGTTTCCTCGGCGAGATCGCGCGCCCGCAAAGCGCTCAGTCCCAGGATGACCGGTTCGTTGCTGCCATCGACGTGACCGAGAACCCGGTAACGCTTGCCTATGTCGTCCGCGCCGTCACGCCGGGCAGCTTTGCCATCCCCGGCGTCGTTGCCGAGGACATGTACCGCCCTGAAGTCTTCGCCCGTTCGGCGCCCGGCCGTGTGACCGTGCTCGCCGCGCAGGGCGCCGCCGGCGGACGCTGAGAGAGGGGAGGGCAGTTTGGGCCAGTCCGTGCCGAAACGCCTCCTTGCGGGACTGGCCGCGCTGATTGCGGCGGTCCTGCTGATCGATGTGATCTTCCCTCCGCCGCTGGAGCGCGCGGGGGGCGTTTCCGTTCTGGTGACGGACCGGGCGGGCAAGCCATTGCGGGCGTTTCCGACACCGGATGGCCGCTGGCGGTTTGATGTCGATCTGGATCAGATCGACCCTGATTTCGTCGATGCTTTAGTGCGGGTCGAGGACAAACGCTTCTGGGATCATCACGGTACGGACTGGCTAGGGCTTTTCCGCGCGGCATTTGACAGCGTGGCGGCGGGCGAGATTGTCTCAGGCGGCTCGACGCTCACCATGCAGACGGCACGGATGCTGGAGCCGCGACCGCGCAATCCGGGCTCCAAGCTGATCGAGATATGGCGGGCGAACCAGATCGAACGCCGCCTCTCCAAGCGCGAGATCCTGGAGCTTTACCTTTCCCTCACCCCCTATGGCGGCAATCTGGAAGGCGTGCGCGCGGCCAGCTGGAGCTATTTCGGCCATGAGGCAGACCGGCTCTCGACCGATGAGATGGCGCTGCTGATTGCCTTGCCGCAGTCTCCCGAAGTGCGCCGGCCGGACCGGCGGCCGGAATTTGCGGCGCGTGCGCGCGACTGGGTGGCAGAAAAGCTCGCCCGGTATGGCGTGTTCTCAAGGGATGATGTGCTGGAGATCGCCGCCACCTCGGTGCCTGTCCGGCGGCTGGATTTTCCAGATCGCGCCTGGCATGGCGCCGATGCGGTTCTCGCCAGCGGCCCGCGCGAGGATGTCCGCTCGACCCTCGACGCAGCCCTGCAGGCGGAACTTGAGCGCATTGCCCTGGCGCGGGCAGAGCTGGAGGGCGCCGATGTCCAGGTGTCTGTCATCGTGGTGCATATTCCGACCCGCGCCGTGCGGGCCCTTGTCGGCTCTGCCTCGCGGGAGCGGGCAGGAGGCTGGCTTGATCTGACTGACCGGCCAAGATCGCCCGGCTCGACGCTGAAGCCTTTCATCTATGCCCTGGCCTTTGATGACGGCACGGCCTCGCCCGACACCCGTATCCAGGATTTGCCGAGCCGGTTTTCCGGTTATCAGCCCGAGAATTTCGACCGGATGTTCCATGGAGATGTCCGGGTGTCGGACGCCCTGCAGCATTCCCTCAACGTGCCGGCGGTGCTGATGCTTGACCGGATCGGGGCCGAGCGGTTTTCAGCACAGCTGGCGATTGCCGGCGCGCGGCCCCGGGTATCCGGCGCCACCGGCCAGACGGCGGGGCTGGCGATCGCTCTTGGCGGCGCCGGCCTGACGGGCAGGGAACTCGCCATTCTCTACGCGGCGCTCGGTGATGGCGGTGTCGCCAAGCCACTCGTCTGGCGGGCCGAGGAAGAAGCCGCCAGCCGCACTGACCCCGGGCGCCGCCTCATGGGGGAGGCAAGCGCGACGGAAATCCTCCGCATTCTTCAGGGGTCGCCGTCTCCCGAAGGCCGGATGCCCGGTAGCCTGACGCGCGACGCGCCCCAGATCGCATTCAAGACCGGCACATCCGATGGCTACCGCGATGCCTGGGCGGCAGCGGTTTCCGGTCAGCATGCCATCGTCGTCTGGGTCGGCCGGGCAGACGGGGCGCCGCGCACCGGCGTCACCGGGCGCGACATTGCCCTGCCCATCCTCTTTGAAATGGCAGACCGCGCCGCCCATCACCTGCGGGATGATGGCGACAGCGAGCTGCGCCTCAGCGCCACGCCGTTGACTCCGGCCAAGGGTGCGCTGCGGGCGTTTTCAACCGACCGCCCACCCGAAATCCTGTTTCCGCCTCAGGGCGCCGAGCTCTGGGCGGGCACGGTCGATGGCCGCGCCCCGCGCCCCTTTGTCCTGGCCGGGCGGGGTTCCGGCGCGCTCGACTGGTATATTGACGGGGAACCTGCGCCCGTTGACGACGCTGGGGCGCCAGTGTGGCGTCCCGACCGGCCGGGCTTTTATCAGGTCACCGCTGTGGACGGCGCCGGCCGGACCAGCCGCGTGCGCGTCCGTGTGCTGACTGAGGACCCCGCCTGACCAATTTGTGTGCAAAGGGTCACAGGCGCGCGAGAAAATACAATCTAACGCATTTGATGCCTTTTTTGTGCCGCCTGTAGCAACTACTTCGCATTTACCGCGTATAAGTGCCCCTCCGGGTGCCGGTATTGTAAGAGTTAAGATCCAGAGCGTGCTTACCAATCGTCCTGCTGTCCTTGTTGCCATCACCGCCGGGCTTGCCGCGGCGAGCGTTGCATTCATGTCAGACGCCGGCGCTGAAGACCGCCGCGCTGAGGACGCCCCGATTCGCGTGGCCACAGCCGTGTTTGCCGGTGGCTGCTTTTCATGCGTCGAGGCCGATCTGGACAGCATCGGCGGCGTGATCGAAACGGTGCCGGGCTATACCGGCGGCACGGTCGATCATCCGAGGTACAAGCAGGTGATTTCGGGCGGCACTGGCCATTACACCGCCGTGAAGGTGACCTATGACCCGTCGCAGGTGTCCTATAACGAGTTGGCGGAAAAGTTCGTCCGCAGCATCGACCCGACGGACCAGGACGGCCAGTTCTGTGACCGGGGCGAGAGCTATCGCAGCGCCATTTTCGTGTCCGGCCAGAGCGAGCGTAATGCCGCAGTCTCCGTCGTCTCCGGTGCCCAGCGCGCCCTTGGCAAGGATGTTGTGACCGAGATCCGCCCCCTGACGAACTTCTGGCCCGCCGAAGACCAGTATCAGGACTATTACCTCAAGAACGCATCGAAATATGCCGGCCAGCGTGAAGCCTGCGGCCGTGACCAGCGTGTTGCGGAAATCTGGGGCAATGAAGGCCCGGCGCTCTGATCCCTGGCGTCAGCCGCCAAATGCGGCGGTCGGGCAGGGTGGCTCGGCAAATTCCCGTTCCCCGATAAACTGGTTTTCCCATTCCTGCGTCCGCTCGGGCGGGTTGTAACCTTCGGCGATGTAGAGCTGGAAAACCCGGGTGATCGGGCAGCCATTGCCCCGTTGCCCGAGATCGATGCGTACCTGGCCCGCCGGTTCAAAAGATGCAAAATCACTCCGCATCAAAGGGCGCAGGCCCGAGTGCAGCGATACGACCAGAACGCGCTCGGCCAACGCGCCCTCCAGTGGCACTGTTTCGGAAAAGCTCTTTGGTCCCGGATAGCGGCGCCAGGAGATCAGCGGCAGGCTGCGGCCGCGCGCGTAATAGTCCAGCCCGTGCCAGGCTTCGCGCTCATCTACCAGAACCGCGCTCGCCCCGAGACGCTCGGCCTCGGCGAAGACCTGGCTGGCAGAAGCTTCCCAGCCGCGCGTCCGCTTGGCCGAATTGTCGAGGCCCAGGCCCGTCGTCGCCGCTTGCGGCAACAAGGTCACCGCCATGAACAGACCGGCCACCAGCAGATTGAGCCCGAGGCTTGCCCACAAGGCGGCGGCCTTGCCCCGGCTGAACCATAAGGCGAGGAGCAGCGCTGCGCCGGGATAGGCGGTTGCCGTCCAGTTGGCATGCGCCCGCGACAGGATTGCCTGTCCAAGGATGAAGATCAGCACTGGCAGGACGAAGCAGAGCAGCCAGCGCTCCTGACTTGCCGTTTCTGAAGTACCTTTCCGGTAAATATAGAGACCTGCCAGCAGAGCCAGGAAGCTGACCGGGCCAAACATGCCCAGCTGATCGGCAAACCAGCGCAGGCCATTCTCTGGGTTAAAGAGGTCCCCGCCGAGGTTGGCATTATCGACCGTGTGGCTGACGGTGGCAAAATCATTGGCCGCGTTCCAGGCAAGGTGGGGCGCGATAATGGCGCCAGCGATCAGGCCGGCTAGCGCGCCGCGCGGCGAAATGAGCGCCCGGCGCGTCGGTGCATCGATCAGGCAGGCCAGTGCAGTCCCGATCAGGAAATAGCTCATGGCATATTTCGACAGCATGCCGATCCCGATCGCCGCGCCGAGTAGGGCTGCCGAGAGCAGATGGCCCTCTGCCTGTCTCAGCCGCCAGAGCAGGTAGAGCGACGCGCACCAGAAGGGCATCAGCACGCCATCCGTCGAAAGGACGCTCGAAGACAGGACGACCGACGGCATCAGCGCATAGAGCAGGGCGGCGAAGAAACCCGCCCGCGAGTCCAGCATCGCGCGCCCGGTCAGGAAGAGGAAAGCGGCCGCGGCCGTGTGCAGGAACGGCGCAGCCAGACGGATGGACGATTCGTCTGTTCCAAAAAGGCTGGTTGTCAGGTGGATGACCCAGGCAATCATCGGCGGCTTGGAATAATAGCCCCATTCCAGCGTCTGGCCCCAGCGCCAGTATTGGGCTTCGTCGGCATAGAGCTCCAGGGGGGTGGAGATGACCGCGGTGATTCTGAGAATCAGCAGCAAGCCGAGCGCAGCCAGTGTCAGGCGCTCGAAAGTCTGCAGGCCGCCGGGCACGGTCGAGTCGGTCATGGCTTGGCTCCAGTAGCCCTTGATCGGGTCTTATGGCTGCTATGCGGGTGCAGATACAGGGGTAGATGCAATCTGAGGAGGCGCTCGAGGCATTAACAGCGTGTCATTTTTGCATCGCACCCAAAAAACCGTGCGCCAGCCGAAATGCGATGCTGAACCTTCAAACGCTTGTCACTAATCTGTCACTCAGCGGGGTTAAGGCCTCGCCAAACCCGGTCTCGCGAGGGGGCTGTGGTGATGGTCGAAATTCGGGGAAGTCCAAATGATCAAGAATTTCTTTGCGCGCAGCGCATCGATCGCAGCCATTGCGGCGCTTGCGCCGGTTGCAGCGGTCTACGCCCAGGAGACTGCGTCCGAGCTTCGCGGCTCGATTGTGGATCAAAACGGCGCGGCAGTTGCAGGCGCCACGGTTACCATCCTGCATGAGCCAACAGGCTCTGCCAGCGTCATGTCTACCTCTTCCAACGGTGGCTTCTTCCAGACCGGCCTCCGCCCGGGCGGTCCTTACTCGATCACCGTCAGCGCACCTGGTTTCCAGGGCACCGCTGTTGAAGGTCTGAACCTCAGCCCCGGCACCCAGCCGCCGCTTCGCCTCCGCCTCGCCGCCACCGGCGACGACACGGCCGTCCTCGACACGGTCGTCGTGACCGGCGCTGCCATCAGCGCCCTCGACCTCAATAACGGCGTCGGCTCCAACTATGGCGCCCAGGACGTTGCCAACCAGCCGTCGCTCGCCCGCGACATCATCGCAACGCTCAACCGTGACCCGCTGGCCGTTTCCAGCGGCCCGAACAACCTCTCGGTTGCCGGTGTGAACCCGCGCTTCAATGCCGTCACCATCGACGGCGCCCGTCAGGCTGACAATCTCGGCCTCGGCACCAACACCTTCCCGACCAACCGTTCGCCGATCAACCTCGACATCGTCGAAGCTGTGTCGCTGGTGGCCTCTGACTACACCGTGACCGCATCGGGCTTCACCGGCGGCCTCGTGAACGTCGTCACCAAAGGCGGCTCCAACGAAATCGACGGTTCGGCATTCTATTACTATCGCGATCAGGACTATATCGGCACCGACGTGTTCGGCGGCGAGCGCTCGTTCAACCCGGGTATCTTTGAAGAGAAAGAATACGGCGCGACGCTCCGTGGCCCGATCATCAAGGACAAGCTCTTCTTCTCGCTCTCCTACGACAAGTTCGAAACAGCTCAGCAGGTCGACATCTCTGCTGCAGCAGCTTCGGGCGGCTATTCGGAAGCCTTCTATAACGCTCTGAACCAGCTCGTTCTGGACACCTACGGCATCGACATGGGCGGCCGCCCTCTGCAGGTTGCCCTTCCGGAAGAAACCGAGCGCCTGTTCGCCCGTATCGACTGGGACATCAACAACGATCACCGTCTCCAGATCCAGTACCAGAACACGGAAGAAACCAGCGTTTCGGGCGCAACGTCCGCAACCACCTTCCAGTCGGCCTGGTATGACGTCCCGAACACGCTCGACAGCTACACCGCCCAGCTGTTCTCCAACTGGACGCCGAACCTTTCGACCCGTCTGCGCGCGTCGTACACCGAAAACGAGCGTCTGCAGAACTGCCGCGCCGGCGAAGGCGTTGGCGCAATCAGCATGGTCCTGTCGGTCAACAACACAGCCGGTACGCCGCTTGCGGGCCTGCTGAACATTGCCAACCCGGCAACGACCCGCACGCTGACCGGCGGCTGTGACCAGTTCCGTCACACCAACACCTACGCCGATGAGCGTCTGACTCTCTTCGGCCAGGCCGATTATGTCTGGAACGACATGATCTTCACCTTCGGTGGTGAGTACGAGACCCTGGACGCTGTGAACGCGTTCTCGCAGTTCTCGCGCGGCCTCTACACCTTCACCGGTGCCCAGAACCTCATCAACGGCGTCGGCAACGTTCAGTACCGGAACGTCGCTTCCAACAACACCGGCGAATACCTCACCCAGTACGACTATGCGCGCTGGTCCGGTTTCGCCCAGACCCGCTGGAACGTCCTGCCGGAACTCGAGCTCTCTGCTGGCCTGCGTTACGAGTACATCTCGACGGACAGCGGCGCGGAACTCGACCCGACCTTCGAAGGTCAGGTCGGCATTCCGAATACGACCAATACCGATGGTCTCGACATCATCATGCCGCGTTTCGGCTTCCGCTACACCCCGCTTGATCGCACCACGATCTCGGGCGGCGTCGGCCTCTTCTCGGGCGGTGACCCGGGCGTCTGGACACTGAACGCTGCTGCTCCGCTGGTTGTCGTTGCTCAGGCAAACAACCTGACCGGTCTCAACCCGGGCGTCATCCCGCAGCAGCTGCTCGACGCCGTTGCAAACGGCTCGGCCGGCGCCATCGACGCTCTGGCTCCGGACTTCAAACTTCCGTCCGACTGGAAAGCGTCTCTGCGCCTCGACCAGTCGTTCGACCTGAACTTCGGTGCTGTCGATCTCGGTTCTGACTACCGCGCTTCGTTCCAGGTTCTGCACACCCGTTCCAAGGACGCCTTCCTCTGGCAGGAATACGCCCAGACGAACGGTGGCCTGGCCACGGGCGTCGCTCCGGATGGCCGTCCGATCTACGCCGACCTTCAGGCGCTGGGTCTGTCGAACCGCACTGTCCTGACGAACGCTTCGGGCGACGAGAGCATGGTTTACACCATGTCGCTCGAGAAGGCCTACGAGAACGGTCTCGATGTCTTCCTCTCCTACGCTCACCAGGATGTTGAAGCCCTGACCGAGGGTTCTTCCTCGCGCGGCATCTCCGCATGGCGCGGTCAGGTGGCTGCAGACCGGAACTTCCCCGGCCCGCGCACCTCGCTCTATGAAATCTCCGATGCCTTCAAAGTCGGCCTCGGTTATGAGCGTGCCTTCATCGGCGACCTGGCAACCCGCTTTGACCTCTTCGGTCAGATCACCTCGGGCGGCCGCTTCACCTACACCTACGATATCGGCAACGCTGCAACGTCCAACGACTCGCTGTTCGGCCGCGCTGGTAACGGCGAAGGTCCCTTCGACAACAACCCGCTCTATGTGCCGAACCTCTTCGGTGACGCGAACGTGGTTTACGGTCCGAACTTCAACCTGGCCGCCTTCGGTGACTATGTGAAGAAGAACAACCTGAAGCAGGGCGAAATCTTCGACGTCAACGGTGCCAAGTCCAAGTGGAACCAGCGTTGGGACTTCCGCCTCCAGCAGGACCTCCCGGGCATCTGGGGCGCCAAGAACTTTGTCGGCGATAACGGCTTCAAGCTCGTCTTCGACGTCGAAAACCTCGGCAACCTGCTGAACGATGAGTGGGGCACGATCTACAGCACGCCGTCGAACGGCCAGCTGGGTATCGTTGCGGCTGACCTCGTCACCCGCGCCGATGTTCAAGCCAACGGCATCGCCGGTGCAACGGCCCTCCGCGGCGATGCACAGCGGACCGCTTGCGCCGTCGCTAGCTCGTGCGTCTATCGCTACAACAGCTTCAACGGCCTGGCCGATGGCTTCGAGAACAACGCTGCTTCCGCCTGGAAAGTCCGCGTTGGCATCCGCTACGAGTTCTAAGCGGTTTTCCGCAGATTGCTCACTATATGAGGGGGCGGCCTTTCGGGGCCGCCCTTTTCGTTTGACCCAAGCTGTGGCAAGGCCCGCGCGACATGACTGATACGACGACCGTTCACCTCCCGCCCGAATGGGCCCCGCAAGCCGCCCTCTGGGCCGGCTGGCCCCGCCTTGCCGAAGAATGGGGCGGTGACCTCACCGCAGCCCGTTCCGAAATCGCCGCCTTCATCCGCGCTGCTTCAGGCTTCGTGCCGGTAAAGATCGCCTGTGGCTCGCGGGAGGCTGCCGCATCGGCCCGCCTTGCCACCGGCGGGGCAGGGGAGATTGTCGAAATCCCGACCGGGGACATCTGGCTGCGGGACACGGGTCCGGTCGTCACCGGCACCGGCCCAGGCCGGGTCGCCCAGGTCTTCCGCTTCAATGGCTGGGGCGGCAAATACCTGATGGACGGCGACACCGAAACCGCCGGCGCCGTTGCGGGTGTCGAACAGCTGCCTTCACGCCGCCACGCGCTCATCCTGGAAGGTGGCGGTATCGACGCCGATGGCGAAGGCCGCCTCCTGACCACGCGCCAGTGCCTGCTCAATCCAAACCGCAATCCGGAGCTTTCACAGGCGGAGATCGAAGCAAGCCTGACAGCGGCGCTCGGTGTTGACGAATTCATCTGGCTCGGTGACGGGCTGATGAACGACCACACGGATGGCCATGTCGACAATATCGCCCGCTTCATTGCCCCGGGGCATGTCCTCTGCCAGCACCCGGCAGACCGGAATGATCCCAACGCCGAAACGCTTCAGGAGATCGAGCGGACGCTGGTGTCCCATGGCCTGATGGTGTCGAGCATTCCTTCGCCGGGCCATGTGCATTTCGGCGATGGTGTTCCGGTTCCGGCGAGCCATATGAATTTCACCATCACCAACCGGGCGGTTCTGGTGCCGGTCTATGAAGACCGCTTTTCGGCGGTCGCCCTGTCCGAGCTCAAATCACTGTTTCCCGGCCGTGAAGTCATCGGCCTGCCTGCGCGCGCAATCCTCGCGGGCGGCGGAAGTTTCCACTGCATGACCCGCGAAATCCCAGCCTGACCAAGGAGGCCACGCTCATGACCCGCAAGATCACGCTCGCCGCCATTCAGTTCACGCCCACCGATGATGTTCAGCAGAATATCGACCGGGTGGCCGGCTTCGTCCGCGAAGCGGCCGCGAAGGGCGCCGACGTCGTGCTGCCGCCGGAACTCTTCTGCGGCTTCTATTTCTGCAAGACGCAGGAAGAAGAGCATTTCGCCCGCGCCATCGAATGGCAGGAACATCCGGCAGTTCATCAGCTCTCGGATCTTGCGGCTGAGCTTGGCGTCGTCATCCCCGTGTCGATCTACGAGAAGGAAGGCCCGCACTATTTCAACTCGGTCGTGATGATCGATGCGGACGGCACGCCGCTCGGCGTTTATCGCAAGAGCCACATTCCCGATGGTCCCGGATACCAGGAAAAGTTTTATTTCCGCCCCGGAGACACGGGGTTCCGCGTCTGGAACACGATGAAGGGCCGGATTGGCGTGGGCATCTGCTGGGATCAGTGATTCCCGGAAGCGGCGCGCGCGATGACCCTCATGGGGGCAGACGCGCTGCTTTACCCCACCGCCATCGGCGCAGAGCCTCAGGACGCCTCTCTCGACACGGCCGCGCGCTGGCGCCGCGGCATGCAGGGCCATTCGGTGGCCAATGTCATTCCTGTCATTGCGGCCAACAGGGTCGGTAATGAAGAAGGGCAGGTCTTCTACGGCACGAGCTTCATCACGGATGAAACAGGGGACATTGTCGTGGACATGGACCGCAAGGAAGAGGGAGTTCTGGTCGCGACATTCGATCTGGACCATATCGACCGGGCCCGTGCCGCCTGGGGCTTCTTCCGTGACCGGAGAACGGACCTCTACGATATGCTGATCTAGCGCAGCCTGCCTGCGGCCGGATCAGCCTCGATTGGATGTTCCGAACATGCGCGCGACGCGCTCTTCGGTTTCGTCATTTTCTGCGAAGATGACAGGCTCGCTGCGCCGGCGGTCGCGCTGGCGCTGGTCGGCGATGCGTATCCCGCCGCGCCCGTTTGCCTTGACGTGATAAAGTTCAGCATCAGCGTGACGCAGCATGCCCTCAAAGCCGGCCTTGTGGTCGTGGAATGCGATGCCGATGCTTGCGCCAACCGTGATGTAGTTTTCCTCAAAGTGCAGCGGAGTCATGATGGCTTTCAGGAAGGCATTTGCCTGGGTCATGATGTCCATCCGGCTTTGCCAATGATAGCCAATGATAAGGAACTCGTCCCCGCCAACGCGGAATATGTCGCCGCGGCCGCCAAAGTGCGCGCGTAGTTTTTCGGCCACTGCTACCAGCACCGCATCCCCCGCCGCATGGCCAAAGCTGTCATTCACCGGTTTGAAATTATCAAGATCAATCGCCACGGCCGCGCCATAACGCTCGCTGGTCTGCCGGCTTTCCAGTTCACAGATCCGGTCAAGCAGGCGGCGGTTGCCGAGGCCCGTCATGGCGTCCGTGTTCGCCCAGAATTCAGCCTGCCGCACCTGACCGCCCAGAACCGCGCTGAGATAGGCAAGTGTAAATGCGAATGCCAGCGGCAGCAGGAAATGGTTGATGGGCACATAGGGCGTCACATTGAAGAGACGAAGATATATCCAGACCGTTGCCAGGAGGCATGGCAGCCAGGCAATCAGCGCGCTGCGCGCCCCGGAAACGCCCTGCGCGGACATCCAGGCAAGGCCGGCAACCAGCACGATTGGACCAATTCCGGTGGCAATGATGAAGCTCAGATGGCTAATCCAGTCAGGCAGCACAAAACTTATTCCGGTCAGCACACTGACGAAAGCTATGAAATAGAAAACTCGGCTGAGCCGGGGCGCCTGCTTGGCCATGTCCAGAAACACCATGATGAACATGGTGCCGAATGCCATCGTCATGGCCTGCGCAAAGAATACGGTCCGCGCAAAGTTGAAATGCAGATGCATCCCGATCAGTGCGTTCAGCAGCCCGGAGGAAAGAAGAATGTAGAGCGCGGCCGACAGGGCAAAGAATATGTAGATACGAAACGCACCATTGGACGCCGTAAACGACATCGAGGCGGCATAGATCGCAAATGCCAGCGCGGCGCCGACGATCAGGCTCCAGACAAGGGTTTCCCTCGTCGCACGCTGGGCGAAGCGGGCTTCGGAGGCAATTGTCACCGGCAACAGGATCAGCGAAGAGCTTCGAACCCGGACAAAATACTCCCGAGACTCGCCGGCTGGAACAAAGAGATGGAACGCCGGATAGGCCGCAGCGATGGCTGCGCCCGTGACCGGCACGGCCGAACCGGCGGTGCTGTGGTGCAGGCTGCCATCGGGGCGCACCTCGAAGAGGTCCGTGCGCTCAAGATAGGGAAAACGGATGGCCAGCTTTGCCGATTCGACATCCCGGCTGGAATTCTTCAGGGCAAAGCGGAGCCAGACATCGCCTTCGCCGGGTTTGAACTGGGGTGCTCGTGTGCCTGCGGGTTTGAAGCTGGCATCGTCTGCCCCGGAGATAAATGTCTCGGGGGCAACAGCAGGATCAACTCCGTGGGCGAGGAGCAGATCGGGTGTGAAGGAGGCATCTGCAGGCAGGCGGGCCAGATCGAACTGCCCGGCCGGCTCGCTGGCAAAAGCAAGACTGGGGAGCATCAGCCAGGCGAGCGCTGCCCAAACGGCAGCACGCCAGCGGCTCGACTTGATACCCGTACAGATCATTGAAAACCGCATCAGCTACAACTCGTGGTTTACACCAATCCGGTAAACATGCGGTTGCGCTGATACGCGAATTCACTCGCGTCCGGAAACGAAAGGTAAGCAGACCGGCCGTGTTTGTTACAGGATTGGCGCGTTAGAGGTTCTTGCCGGGAGACAGGTGGCTCGCGGCCGAGACGATTGCGTCGGCGTCAATCATGAAGTGCCGGTAGAGATCGCGGATCGTTCCGGTCTGGCCGAAATGCACCACGCCCAGCGGTGTCACGGCATGGCCTTTGACCCCGCCAATCCAGGCAAGCGTTGCCGGATGCCCATCCGTCACCGTAATCAGCTGCGCGTGCCGGGGTACACCCTCCATCAGCCGCTCGATCTGGCTGAGCGCGGTTTTCTTGCCGCGCGCGCGGGCTCGCCGTGCCGCCGTCCAGCCCGAGTTCAGCCGGTCGGCAGAAGTGACCGCCAGAACGCCGATGTCCCGCCGCCCTTCGCCAATCCGCGCGGCCGCCTTGATGGCTTCGGGCGCAATCACGCCCTGATAGGCAATGATCACTTCAGCGTTCGGGCCGGGCTTGCGCAGCCAGTAACCGCCATCAATCACGCCCTGCCGGAAAGCAGCGTCCTCGCGGGACCAGACGCGCACCTGCTCAACCGGCCGGGTTGAAAGCCGCAGGTAAACCGAGCCGCCGGTCTCATCGCGCAGC
>SXGS01175974.1_pt1 | contig 13938 bp, 14 predicted proteins | sample 3174681 | NCBI WGS metagenome assembly SXGS01 (sample SAMN11356861, study PRJNA531348) | freshwater metagenome | isolation source: freshwater sample F1-80 | place: China: Fuxian Lake, Yuxi | collected 2017-12-25
CGTCCGTGTCGACGGTGACGGCGCTGTCGCACGCGACGAGCAGGAGGAAGGACCAGAAGCAGGAAGTCGAACGCATGGCGCCCCCGTTTCCCGTTATGACCCGGGACCCGCCCGGCGTCGAAACAGAATTCCGGCGGCGCCGCGATGCGCGCCGGACCCTGCGCGCTTCGGGACGGTCGCGGCGCATCGCCCGCCCCCGCAGTCGCCCCGTTAGGCTCGCGGCATGGCACGAGCGCTGGTGTTCAACCACGGCGGCGAGGTGAGCCGGTTCGGCCTCACCAAGCACGCGAGAGAGAAGCTGTACGGCGGCCGCAAGCGTGTGGTCGTCGACGAGCAGGGCCGCGAATGCGAACGGGGCCTGCTCAGCGAGGACGGCAGCCTGCTCCTGCCGCCGGGCTCGGTGGCGATGATGTACGTCGACGAGCAGCTCGACGTCGTCGAGCGCGCCGACCTCCGCACCGTCGACGAGGCGGGCACCGTCGTCGAGCGCGTCGGGAGCACGCTCGACAAGGAGGTGCCGCTGCGGCCGGTGCCGCTCGAGACGCTGCTGGACTACGTCACCTCCCTGGTCTACCTGCTCGACCCGGAGGCGCTCGGGCCCGACCTCGCGGCGGCGCTGGCGCGCGGCGAGCTGTTCCAGGGCGTGTTCGCGTACACCGACGGCTTCGAGCTCCAGGACCTCTTCGTCCTCCAGAACGACGAGGGCATCTGGGCCCTGGTGGGCCGCCCCACGGGGTTCGAGTGGCTGCGCCGCGCGGTGCCGCCGCCCGCGCCCGAGGACGACGCCCTGTTCGAAGACGACCTCGACTTCGGGATGCTCTGATGCCGCGCTTCTTCGCGATCACCGACGAACGCCAGCGCGACTCCCGCGTCGGCTACGAAGGCCCCCGCCGCCCCGCGCGCCGCTCGTTCGTCAACGGCGCCGGCGCACCGGTCGCCAACGCGCGGCTGGTGAAGGCCACCGAGGGCCACGACCCGGCCGCGCTCCTGCGCCGCCACCCCGACCCCGAGGCCCTGGCGCAGGCGCTCCTCGCGGGCGATCCGGAGCTCGACCTGGAGAACGTCGGCCGCCGCCTCCCGGACGTGAGCCAGGTGTGGCTCGGCGAAGAAGGCAAGATCCTCTACGCGGCGCGCGCGCTCAAGGTGGTGCTCGACACGCAGGGAAACGAGACGTCCCGCGAAGACTTCGTCGACGTCGAGGCCACGGTCGCCGAAGAGGTGGCGCTGCCGTGGTCGGGTCGGCTCCTGCCGGTCGAGCGCGTCGTGCGCAGCTTCGCCCTGGTGCAGAAGCTCCAACTGCGGCACATCAACGGCCTCACCTTCGACTTCCTCCACCAGATCGCGAGGTTGTTGCAGGAGAAGCGGCAGTTGTTGCTCGTCGGCGCCGGCGAACGCGGCGCCCGACCGCTCATCTTCTCTCGAAACGGGAGCCCCTACCGCGGGTTTCTCGAGGGCCGGGCCGACGACGACGGCTTCCTCTTGGTGCTCCACCTCTCCAACCTCGAGCTCAAGCGCCCGGCCGCCCCGGCGGTGACCCCATGAGCGTGTACACCCTGCGCACCAACCCCTACGCCGGCGGCAGCCGCAGCGACCTGGGCGCGCTCGAGCCGGCAGGCCTCAAAGCACGGTTGGCCTGGTACAAACGCGCGGTGGCCAAGCGGTACCGCGCGCTCACGCCGGACCGCGTGGCCGAGGTCATGGAGGACGGCGAGCTCTTCGTCAGCACCAAGGTCGACGGGGAGCTGTGGTTCTTGTGCAAGCTCGACGGCCAGGTGGCGTTCTGTGCGCCCAACGGCCGGGTGCTCGAAGGCGCCGCCATCCCGCTGTGCGCCGAAGCCGAGCGAGCGTTGGCCGCCTGTGGTGATCTCGTCGTCGCCGGCGAGCTGTTCGCGCTGGTCGCGGGCGGCGATCGGGCCCGCTGCGGGCAGGTCGCGAGCGCCCTCGCCGACGCCTCGCGCGCGGCCACCCTCGGCTTCAAGGCGTTCGACCTGGTGAGCGAAGGCGGCGTCGACAACACGCTCACGCCGTACCCCGTGCGCTTCGCCCGGCTCGAAGCGCTGTTCGGCCAGGGGCGCCGCGTGGGCCTGGTCACGACCGTCCAGGGCCACAAGGACGCGGTGGCCGCCCGGTACGACGAATGGGTGAACTCCGGCAAGTTCGAAGGCCTCGTGGTGCGCAGCGAGTCCGGCACCATCTGGAAGATCAAGCCCGCGCTCGACGTCGACGTCGTGGTCCTCGGGTACGGCGAACACCGCGACAGCGACGGCGCCGACATCCGCGAGCTCATCGTGGGCCTGCTGCGCGACGACGGCCGGTTCCAGGTGCTCGGCACGGTGGCCAACGGGCTGAGCGACTCCGACCGGATCGCATGGTTGCGGCGGCTCGAGCCGACCGTGGTGCCGTCGACCTTCCGGATGGCCAACAGCGAGGGCACCCTGTGCCGGTTCGTGCGGCCCGAGGTCGTGCTGCAGGTGCGGTGCACCGACCTGCTCGACACCGACGGGCGCGACGCCGCCATCCGCCGCATGGTCCTCGCCTACGACCCCGTGGCGGGGTTCGCACCCGAAGGGGTGCAGCCGTTCGTCGCGCTCTTGCACCCGGTGGTGCAACGCGAGCGGCCCGACAAGCCGGTCAACCCTGCCTACGTGGGCCTGACCCAGATCACCGCCCTGATGCCGATGGACCTCGACGCGCCGGTCGGGGCGCCCGCGGCGCCCACCGCGCGCGCCGAAGTGCTCCACCGCCGGGTGTGGGCGAAGGGGGGCAAGGGCGGCACCGCGGTCCGCAAGCTCGTGCTCGTCGCCACGCACAAGGCGGGCGACGGCGAGTGGCCCGCGTTCTGCGCGTTCTTCACGGACTACTCGCCGGGCCGCAAGGAGCCACTGCAGACCGCGCTGAAGGTGGCCTCGACCCGCGAAACGCTCGACGCCATCGCCGAAGCGTGGATCGCCGACAACATCAAGAAGGGCTGGGAGGAGCGGTAGTGGCCGACCCCGCAGAGGAGGAGTCCCGGCGCCTCGCGGCCCTGTTCCGCGACAACCCGGTCGGCCTCCTCAACTTCCTCTCCGCCCAACTGCTGGTGCTCAAGACGCAGGCGCAGCTCTTCACGGGGTTGAGCACCATCACGATCACGGTGACCGGCTTTTCGGGCCACAACATGGTGCGCGGCGGGTGGGCGTCCACCGCGGCGATGGTCGTCGGCATGGGCCTGGTGCTCGCGGGCATCGTCCGCACCGCGCAGACGCTCCGCCACCTCCGGTGGGTCAGCCAGGAGCTGCACGACGACCTCGCCGCCACCGCGCTCGCGGTGATCCGCCGCCGCGACGAGGAGCAGCGGGCCCTCGGCGCCGCCGGCAACCTCGTGGTCGCGGGTCTCGCGGCGTACCTGCTCGCGGTGGTGCTCGCGGCCATCGCGGTGGGGGGCCACTACTCGCCGCCCTGAGCGGCTACCCGGCCTGGTCGACCAGGCGATCGAGGTCGCTCCCGCTGATGCGCCCGCTGCGGGCGGCCTTGATGGTGCCGTCCTTCCCGATGACGAAGGTGGTGGGGAAGACGTCGACCTTCCAGTCGTCGACCACCTGTGCGTCGGCCTCGAGCACGTCGTAGGTGACGCCGAGCCGCCCCGCGGCGTCGGCCAACGCCGCGCCGGACCCGGAGTTGACCGCCACGCCGAGCACGGCCACGTCGGGGTGCCGGGCCGCCCACCGGCTGATCTCCGGGATCTCCGCCCGGCACGGGGGGCACCAGGTGCCCCAGAAGTTCACGACCACCACCTTGCCGTGAAGCCCCGCCAACGAGGTGGTGCCACCCGCCACGTTCACCAACTCCAACGCCGGGGCTTCGCCCGACGGGCGGTTGGCCCGGTCGAAGAACGAGGCGCCCGCGATCAGGGCGAGCGCCACGCCGATGGCCAGGGCCCAGTCCTGCAAGAGGCGCTTCACGTCGCCGAAGCTAAGCGCCCCCCGCCGAAAGGCCACCCGGGCGGTTAGGTCGACGGCGCGGGCCTCCCCGGGAGCGTGCGGATGAACGTCGTGTTCACGGTGATCGTGCTGTTGAGTTTCCTGTTCGCCGGGGTCACCGGCGCGCCCGGACACTCCGCCGAAGTCCACGGCGTTGAGGCGAAGGTCACCATCCTCGCGACCACCGGTCCGGCCTCGGCCGCGGTCACCGCGGGCGGCGACGCGTGGGTCGACGTCGAGGGCAAGGGCACCTGGGCCGCCAAGGTCGTCAAGGTCGAGAAGAACGTGGTCACCGTGCAGACGTTGGCTCCCGACGGCGCGGCGCAGGTGCGGTTCGAGGAGCAGCGCGCGATGCGGCTGTTGTCGACCCAGGGCCTCGACGCCGCGAAGAAGTCGATGACCCTGGTGCTCGACCTCGTGGGGGCGATGACCTTGTTCCTCGGGCTCATGAAGGTGGTCGAGGCCGGCGGCGGGCTCGACATGGTCGCCCGCGCGATCCGGCCGGTCCTGGCCCTGCTCTTCCCCGACGTGCCGTCCAAGCACCCCGCGATGGGCGCCATCGTGATGAACATCGCCGCCAACGTGCTCGGCCTCGGAAACGCGGCCACGCCCTTCGGCATCCGCGCGATGGAGGAGCTCGACAAGCTCAACAAGGACAAGGGCACCGCCACCAACGCGATGGTCCTCTTCCTGGCGATCAACACCTCCGGCGTGGCCGTGCTCCCGACGGGCGTGATGGCGATCCGCGCCGCCGCCGGTGGCAAGGACCCCGCGGCCATCTTCCCGACCACGCTCGCTGCGAGCCTCGTGAACACGGTCATCGCCGTGCTCGCCGCCAAGACCTTCGCCCGGTTCGTGTCCCCGAACCCGACCGACCCGGTGGAGCGCGAGCCGGTCCGCCTCGCCGAGCTCGGTCCGCTCGTGCTCGCGGTCGGGGCGATGGCGGCGCTCATGGCGGCGGTGAAGCTCGACCCGCGCACCGGCGACTGGATCGTGCCCGGTCTCATCGCCGGCATGGTCGCGTTCGGCGCGATCCGCGGCGTGAAGGTGTACGAGACCTTCATCGAGGGCGCTCGCGACGGCTTCAACTCGGCGGTGCGCATCCTCCCCTACATCGTGGCCATCCTGGTCGCGGTGGCGATGTTCCGCTGGAGCGGCGGGATGGAGCTCTTCGTACGCGGCCTCGCCCCGGTCGCCGAGGCCGTGGGGATGCCGCCCGAGGTGCTTCCGCTCGCGATGTTGCGGCCGCTCTCGGGCTCGGGCGCGTTCGCGCTCACCGCCGAGCTCACCAAGACCTACGGCCCGGACAGCTTCATCGCCAACGTGGCCGGCACGCTCCAGGGCACCACCGAGACCACCTTCTACGTCCTCGCCGTCTACTTCGGCGCGGTGGGCGTACGTCGGTACCGCCACGCCGTCGCCACGGGCCTGGCCAGCGACATCAGCGGCATGTTGGCGAGCGTCTTCTTCGTCCGTTGGCTCATCGGCACCTGAGGGGCGCCACGCCGCGACCGTCCCGAAGGCGGCCGAGGCCGGCGCGTGGCGCTACTGCGACACGGCGCCGATGCCGATCGCGAAGAAGATCAGCACGAAGTACAGGCCGATGAACAGCGCGTACATCGTGATGAACGCGGCCCAGGCGAAGCTGATGAGCCCGCCCACGAGCCCCGTGACCAACGCGGCGGTGGCCATCGTGCGGTCGCGTTCGTCCTTGGCCACGGCGAGCGCCTGGTTCGCCGTCCACGCGGCGTAGAGCCCGAGCGGCGCCCCGATGAAGTAGGGGATGTAGCAGGCGCACATGCCCGTGGCGGCGCAGATCGTCGCGATGACGCCGTTCCACATCGCACGCGAGACGTGCGCTTCGGGAGCGATCTCTTCCTTGAAACCGTAGGGGTCGGCGGCCATCGCCCCGTCCTACCCCGCCGGCCGCAGGCGCGCGAAGAGCTCGCGTGCGTGTTGCTCGGTCAGCTCAGGGAGCGGGAGCCGGCCGCCCGGGAACCACACGACCACCTGCGCGAGCCCCGCCGACCGCGCCACGGGCCCCTGCACCCAGTGGACCGACTGCAACTTCTGGCGCGGCAAGACCCACGTGTCTCGCGACAAGAATCCACGCCGGACCACGATGTAGTGGTCGGTCACCTGCCAGCCCTGGCGTCGAGCGTCGAGCCACCCGACGAGGGCGCCGACGCCCACCAGGGCCCAGGCGGCCGGGTTGCCGAACCAGAAGACCGCGCCGACGGCCGGACCCAACCAACGCAGCGCCCCGCGGAACGCCGCACGCGACCGCGCCCGGGGCGCGCAGGGGTGGAGGGCGTCGTCGATCGGCGTGTCGAGCGCCGGGAACGCCGCGCGCACCCGCTCGACCGCCTCCTCGCGGGGGACCATGGGCACGATCCCCTCGGCGGGAACGGCCCCGCCGGTGACCGGCCCCGGCGCGGCCGCGGTCTCCAGCAGCAGGGTGGCAAAACCCATCGCCCGCCGGAGGATGGGCTCGTTGATCTGGACGAGCTGGAGCTTCCGCACCGGGATGTCCATGCGCCGGCGGGTGAACAGGCCGCTCTCGAAGTGCAGGTGGTCGCCCGCCCGCCACCAGCGGAACCGGTAGTACCTCAAGATGGCGTTGCCGGCGCTCAGCGCGTAGCCCAGCGCGAGCGCGACCAGCATCAGCCCGACCCACGTGTACGCGCCGAACCGTTGCGTCGGCAGCGCGCCCGGCGCGAGCTGGGTGCTCAGGTCCAGGGCGATGCCGATGCCGATGGCCGCCGCGCCGACGCGGCCCGCGGTGACCCCGTAGGCCACCACCTCCAAGAGGCCGGGCGCATCGAAGGCCTCGGTCTCGCCTGCGCTCGCGTTCACGTGCGCGCCGCTGCGGCCGAGTTGTACGCGGAGGGTCTCCGCTTCGTCGACCGACAACGCGGACAACATCCCGTCGACCGGGCCCGAGCCCGCGCCGGCCATCTCGATGCGCAGCTCCACCAGCCCCGCGAGCCGGTGGAACAGGTTCTGCTCGATGCTGACGTTCTGGATCCGGGCGGGGTCGAGCGCCTGTTCGATCCGGGAGAACAACCCCTGCTGGATCTCGAGCCGGCCGCGCGCGAAGCGGTAGCGCAGCGTCGCAAAGTGCAGGATGGTCCGCACGGCGGCGGTGGCGAAGAACGAGCCGACCAGGATCAGGTCGACGAAGCCTTGCAGTCGGCCCCCGCCCCAGACCACCGCCAGGAGCAGCGGCCACGTGCTCCGCAGGGTGCGCCACGCCGTCGGGATGAGGTTGACCACCAACGAGGCGGGATGCAGGCGCCGCCACGGCACCTCCGGCTCAGACACCATCGTCCTCGCCGGCGCCCGTCCGAGCGAGCTCGTCGCGGAGCCGCACCGCTTCGTCGGCATCGAGCCCCGGCAACGACGCGTCGGACGACAGGCCGGCGCCGGTGTAGACCAAGAGCCGCGACACGTGGAACGCCCGCTCCCAGAAGCCCTGCCGCGTGTCGACGTGCTGGATGCGGCTGCGCGGTACGCACGTGGTCTGCCGGAAGATCACCCCCTGCTCGACCACCAGCTCGCGCCCGCGCAGCTCGTAGCGGAACGCGCGGAACGCAAACCCGGGCCACACGACCGCGCGGACGAGCAGCGCCGCCGCCAGCGCCGCCACCCCGCCGATCGCGCCCCCGAGGCCGACCCGCGAGGCCAGCACCCAGCCGAGGGTTGCGTAGATGGGGAGCCAGGAGGTGAAGCAGGCCACCACCCCCTGCAGGCGCCAGAGGGCGACGACTCGTGGATCCAGCGAGTGCACGTGCCCAACTAACCGAGGGCTACGGCGGGGCGGGGGCGACCACGTTCATCTTGGTGCGACTCTGGCCGACCGACGCGTTGGGTCGCCCGTCCTCGTCGACATACCCGAGCGCCTCGAGCTGCGCGCGCAGGGCGGCGTCGCCGGCCGAAGCGCCGTCCCCGACGTCGATCACCCCCCGCTCGAGCGTGCGCGTGGGCCCCGGCGCCGGGAGCTCGCCCAGGTCGAACAGGTCGGCGCGCGCCTGGCCGGGCATGTCGGCGGCGGCCGGCAGCCCCAAGAGCGCGTAGACCGTGGGCGCCACGTCGAAGACGTGCATCTTGGCGGTGGCGCCGGGCCGGACGCGGGGCCCGACGGCCGCGAAGACCGCCGTTCCCCGATGTTGCCCGTCGACCAGCGGCTTGGTGGGGGACACCTGGAACCCGTGGTCGCTCACCACCAACAACGTCGTGTCGGGGCCGATCGTGGCGCGGACCCGGCCCACCACCTCGTCGAGGTAGGCGTAGTAGTCGGGCACCCACCGCGCCGCCTCCCCGAGGTCGGCCGCCGTGATGCCCGCCTCCCCCCAAGGCGGCACCTCCCGCGTCGGGTGGCGCGCCAGCAGCTCGTCGACCTGCCGCTTGTGGGCGGACGGGTCCTGGCGGATCGCGCGTTGGCACTCGGGGTCCTGGAACGGCCAGTAGATGTGGCTCACCTGGTCGGCACCATTCAGGTACAACGCTCCGAAGTCTGCGCCCGACTCCGGCCAGAGCGCCTCGAAGACCCGGACGTGCACCTCGTCGCGGCGCAGCGGGTGCGACGGCGCCCCGTACGCCTTGACCTGGTACCCGAGCGGCGACGCGTCGAGCCAGGCCTGGTCCGGCACCAGGGCCGCCGCCCGCGTCGCGAGCGCGTCGGGGAAGGTGGTCGCGGCGGGCGGTGCGTCCACCCCCTCACGGTCCGCCTCGCGCGACATCGGGACCGACCACACGAACCGGTCTGACAAAAGTTGCCCTTCGATGATCGGGGCCGGCCACGTCATGAGCCACCCCGAGACCACCGACCCCCGACCCTCGGCAGAGAGTGCGTCCCACACCCGCTCGACCTGCACGTCCGCGCCGGTGAAGGAGCGGCCGCGCGCGCTGGTCCACCCGCCGATGCCGTGCACCTCGGCGGGGTAGCCCGAAGCCATCGTCGTCCAGAGGATGGGCGACATGATCGGCGCGGTGACCTCGAGCTCGGCGTGGGCGCCCTCGGCGAGCAGCGCCGTGAGGTTCGGCAGGTGCGAAGAGAATCGTTCGAGGATGTGGTACTCGAGGCCGTCGAGCGCCAGGATGACCACCGGCGCGCGCGCCTCGGGCGATGCGCACCCGCCGAGGAGCACCGAGCCGACCACGAGCACGCCGGGAACCCGCACGGCATCGGTCCTAACGCGGCGCCCGATGTAAGGTCCCGGTAAAGGGCGGTGCAGGACCGCGCGCGCGTCCATACCCTGCGGGTCCTTCCCCGACGCGCGCATGCACACGCTCCTCCTCCTCGCGGGCCTCGCGACCGCTGGCGACCAGCCGGCCGACGGCAAGTTCGCGCTCCCGCAGTCCGGCTTCACCCTCGTCGCGCCCGGCTGGCACATGTCGCGCTGGTCGGACTGGGACTTCAAGGGCCGCAGCGCCGACGGGGCGATCTTCGCCCGCGCCTGGTCCACCACCTACCAGCTCCAGATCGACGACGCGGTGGCCAAACGACTGGCGACCTCGTGGAAGGCCCTGTTGGAGAACGAGGAGAACGCCACCGACGTCGTGGTCTCCGAGGTGCGGGTCGAGGAGGTCGCCGGCCACAAGCGCGCCCGCGCTTCGTTCGGCTTCACCGCCTCGGGCGGGGTCAAGGGGGTCTGCCACGCCGCGGCGTTCTCGACGCGCGGCCTCACGGCCCAGGTGTGGACCATCGCGGTCGCGACCAACGGCCCCCGGGCGGCGTCGCGGCTCGACGAGCTCGTCGGCGCCGTGGAGATCACCGCCCCGCCCGCCGCGCTCGGCGGCGAGGAGCGCCTGACCACCACCGCCGGCTCGGTGGTGCTGCCGGCCGGCTGGCGCCTGCCCCTGGACGTCGAAGCGGCCGAGGTGGCCGCGCTCTTCGCAAAGACGGGCGCGAAGGACGCCAAGGTGTGCACGCCCGCGATCCGGCCCGGGGTCGACGGCCAGGCCGACGTGCTGCTCTCCTGCAACGAAGCGGCCTCCGGCGGCGTCCTCGACGAGCAGAGCTTCCCCGACGAAGCGCGGCTCTTCGGCCAGCGGTTGTTCGGCCGCGGGGCGGAGAAGCTACCGCCCGCCGAGCTGGTGCGCCGCGGGGACGATGTGGCCATGCTGCTCCACGCCAACGCCGGCCTCTGGGCCGGGGGCATCGCGACCGAGGGCGGCACCGAGGTCGTGTGGGTCAGCGGCGCCGCCGAGGAGGACGAAGCGCTCGGCGCCGCCGCCCGCGCCGTCCTCACCGGCTACGAGCTCGCGGCGGAGAAGAAGCCGAACCCCGCGTTCGGGGCCCTGATGTTCCACCGCCTCACCTACCAGAAGACCCACCCCACCGTGCTCGGGCCTGCGCTGCTCGGCCTCGCGGCGTTGGTCGGCATCGCGATGATGATCTTCCGGAAGTCGCCCCACCACCACGTCGATCCGCACACCTGACTTGCGGAGGCGTCCCCCTCGGGGGTACAGCTTCGGCCGGAGGAATCCCATGCTCCTGGTGACGGTGCTGCTCGCGTGCGCCTCCGACGGCGACGACTCCGCCGAAGAGGCGGCCTGGCTCGAGAACGCGTGCGGGCGGTGGGCCGGCATCGCCGACGAACGGGAGTGGGACTACGCGAGCGGCGAAGGCGCGACGCCGACGCGGACGTACACCGTCCGGGTCGGGTTCTTCGACGGGGTCGAGGGGAAGCTCGTCGTCAGCGGCTCGGACAGCGACGCCAAGCTCACCCGCGACTACACCGACGAGCTCGACTTCGTGTGCGACGGGGGCTTCTGGGTCGAGCACCTCGTGTCCCAGTACGCCGGCATCGCGGACGGCTCGCCCTACTCCGGTCGCACCGAGACCACCTACGACGAGCCGGCGCTGGTGTGGCCGGCCGAACTTGCCCAGGGCGACACCTGGACCACGGCGTACGTCGGCAGCATCCGCGTCGACGACGGGGACACCACGCCCATCGCAACCACCGTGGTCAGCGAGGTCCTGCCCCCCCAGGCGGTGACGGTGCCCGCCGGCACGTGGCGAGCCTTCGCCGTGAAGCACACCTCCGGCGAGGGGGACAGCGCCACCACGTCGCGCGAGTTCGTCGTGCCCGAGGTCGGCGTGGTCAAGGCGGTCGACGCCGAGCTGCAGGCCCTCCGCGACCCATAGCGAGGCCCGCGGGGCCGGCATATGCGCCGGGCGCCATGCGCTACCGCGTCACCCTCATCGAAGGCGACGGCATCGGACCCGAGGTCACCCGGGCCACCTGCCGCATCCTGGAAGCCGCCGGCGCCCCCATCGACTGGGAGCCCGCTCCCGCCGGCGGGGTCGCCATGGAGCAGTTCGGCGTGCCGATGCCGGACGTCACGCTCCAGTCCATCCGCCAGAACCGCCTCGGCCTCAAGGGCCCGCTGATGACGCCCAAGGGCGGCGGGTTCCGCTCGGCCAACGTGGCGTTGCGGCAGGAGCTCGACCTGTACGTCGGCTTGCGGCCGGTGCGGGCGTTGCCCAACGTCCCCGGCGCATGGCCGGGGCTCGACCTCGTGCTCTTCCGGGAGAACACCGAAGACCTGTACGCGGGCATCGAGCACGAGGTCACCCCCGGCACCGTCGTGTCGATGAAGACGAGCACGCGCGCGGCGGGTCGCCGCATCAGCGAGTGGGCGTTCGAGTACATGCGCTACCGCGGGCGCCGGCGCATCCACTGTTGCCACAAGGCGGCGGTCAACCCGCTCGCCGACGGCGCGTTCCTCAACGCCTTCCGCGAAGTGGGCGCCGCCTACCCGTTCATCGAGCGGCTCGACCTCGGGGTCGACGCGTTGTCGCTCCTGCTGCCGCTCGACCCCTCCCGGTTCGACGTGCTGCTCCTCCAGAACCTCTACGGCGACATCCTCAGCGACCTGTGCGCCGGCCTCGCCGGCGGGCTCGGCGTGGTGCCGGGCGCCCACATCGGCGGCCGCGCCGCGGTCTTCGAAGCGGTGCACGGCACGGCCCCCGACATCGCGGGGCAGGGCCAGGCCAACCCGCTGGCGTGGTTGTTGTCGGCGAACATGCTGCTCGAGCACGTGGGCGAGTGGAAGATCGCGGGCCGCATCGAGCGCGCGGTGTGGGACGTGCTGGCCGAGGGCCGCCACCTCACCGGCGACCTCGGGGGCAAGGCCGGGACCGAAGAATTCACCGCCGCCGTCATCGACGCGCTGTAGGAGCCGCCATGGAAGTCACGCTCATCCCCGGACACGGCGTCGGACCCCAGGTGGCCGAGGTCACGCGGGCCGTGGTCGCCGCGCTCGGCGCCGACCTTCAGTGGGACGAACAGAACGACCTCGAGGGTGCGCTCGTCTCCGCCCGCCGCACGGGCCTGGTGCTCAAGGGCAAGTGGGTCGCCCCGATCCAGGCCGGCAAGCTGCCGCCGACCGTCGCGTTCCGCCGCGCGCTCGGCATCCACACGATCGTGCGTCGGGTCGCCAACCTGCCCGGCCTCCCCGCCCGCGCGCAGGGGGTCAACATCGCCATCTTTCGCGAAGCGAGCGAGGACATCTACAGCGGCTTCGAGCACCAGTCGGCCGACGGGGTGTTCGAAACGGTGAAGGTCACCACCCGCGCCGCGTGCGAGCGCATCCACCGCACCGCGTTCCAGTGGGCCCGCGAACACGGCCGGAAGCGGGTCACCACCGTGCACAAGGCGAACATCCTCAAGAAGGCCGACGGGATGTTCCTCGCGGTCGGCCGCGAGATCGCCCAGGCGTTCCCCGACCTCACCCACGACGACGTCATCGTCGACGCGCTGTGCATGCAGATCGTCCGCAAGCCCCAGAGCTTCGATGTCCTGGTGGCCGGCAACCTGTTCGGCGACATCGTGAGCGACTGCGCCGCCGGTATGGCGGGCGGGGTCACCGTCGCGTGTGGCACCAACTACGGACCCGGGGTCACGGTCTTCGAGACGCCGCACGGCACCACGGTCGAGACGGTCGGACCGGACGGGGCCAACCCCTACCCGTTGCTCGGCCTCACGGTCGACCTGCTGCAGCACCTGGGCGACACGGCCCGCGCCGACCGGCTGCAAGCCGCGTGTGTCGCGGCGCTCCAGGCGGGCGTCCACACCCGCGACATGGGCGGAACCGCCGGCCTCCACGCCGTGCGCGACGCCGTGCTCGCGGGCCTGTAGCCGCGCCGGACCGCAAAACGACACACGGCCCGGGCGTCGCCGCCCGGGCCGTGCCGTGCCGCCGACGGAGGTTAGTCGCGACCGCGGAAGAACGTCGGGATGTCGTAGTCTTCGCTGCGCAGCGTGTCGAAGCCGCTCGACATGCCGCCACGACCGCCCCGCGACGGGGTGGTGTTCGCGTTGACGGCCTTGGCGATCCGGACCTCGGCGGGCACCGGGGGCGCCCCACGCTGCCGCGCTTCCTGGAAGCCGGTGGCGACCACGGTGACGCGGACCTCGTCGCCCATCGTCTCGTCGATGACGAGGCCGAAGATGACGTTCTCGTCTTCCGCGGTCTCTTCGGCGACCATCTGCGCGGCCTCGTTCACCTCGTACAGCGACAGGCTGGGCCCGCCGGTGAAGTTGAGGAGCACGCTGGTGGCACCGGAGATGCTCAGGTCGTCCAGCAGCGGGGAGCTGATGGCGCGCTGCGCGGCGTCGACCGCGCGGTGCTGCCCGGCGCCCTTGCCCACGCCCATGAGCGCGCGGCCCTTGTTGGCCATGATGGTGCGCACGTCGGCGAAGTCGACGTTGATGACACCCTGGTCGTTGATGAGGTCGCTGATGCCCTTGACCGCCTGGTACAGCACGTCGTCGGCCATGCCGAACGCCTCGGTCATGAGCGTACGGTCGGTGCTCATGGCCAACAGGCGCTGGTTCGGGATGCTGATGAGCGTGTCGACGTGCTGCATCATGCCTTCCATGCCCTCTTCGGACTGGCGGCGACGCCGGCGGCCTTCGAACGCGAACGGACGGGTGATGACGGCGACGGTGAGCGCACCGATCTCACG
>SXGS01030925.1_pt1 | contig 13936 bp, 13 predicted proteins | sample 3174681 | NCBI WGS metagenome assembly SXGS01 (sample SAMN11356861, study PRJNA531348) | freshwater metagenome | isolation source: freshwater sample F1-80 | place: China: Fuxian Lake, Yuxi | collected 2017-12-25
GAAACTCTATACGGACGCGTACATGAAACGTGTGAAACAGGCACCGAATGGAAAAGGCTTCAGACCTCCCGAAAGCCTGAAGGATGCGGAGGCGATTCTGGCAGAACCGGCGAGCACGCAGCCTGCCGTGGCTGCGGAAGCGCAGAAAAAGCGTGTGCCTATCGACATCGGTCAGGGGATGACGAAGAAAATGCTCACACAGTCCCAGAATGGCGAAGAGATCTCTGTAAGCAAGAACGACAATGTGCTTGCCGTCGAAGTGCGTGGAAAAAAAGTAACGCTGAATCAGAAAGTGACATCGGTGGAAGTATTGGAACCGACCGACAAGGAAGGTGCCGTCATTCTCTTCGCACTTGAAGGACAAAAACCGATGCAAGTACTCGCATCGGCAGTTGCTTCGGCGGTGAAAGACGGCGCAAAGAAAGGTGAGAAGGTCGAATTCACCGCAGCCAACAAAGACGGCACTCCTGCAGGAACGACCGTCATCCAGAGCACGATCGCGTAACCAATACAAAAAATCATGCCAACCTCAAACACACCAAGCGAAAATCCCGCACTCAATCAAGTTGAAAAGCTGATGATGCAGCCGGACTTGGAGCAACGAAAAGAGCTCATCAGACAAGCGACAGCAAAAGATTTGAATGAGTACGCTCGTCTCGTGAGCATCCAGAAGAACGTGCTCCTGCCACAGGAAAAAGAGGAAGTTCGGCAGAGGATGGAAAAATTGGCTGAAACTCAAAACAAACTCGAGCTCCTGAAGCAGAACGTCCATCTCTCAAGAGCGATCGAAGAGAAAGCAGTGAAGCCGACGGTCGCGGAGCAGGAGAAGAAGGAATCCTTCCTCGGCAAAGCCAAGGAGTATGCGAAATCGATCCCTTGGGCCGGAGAATTCTTTGCGACCCTCATTCCTGAACAGATGCCATCTCTCGAGCGCATGTGGCTGAAGACGATCTCAACTCCCGGTCTCGTCGGATCGATGCTCGGAGAAGGGTTCCTGAAGAACTGGCTGACCGGCATGAGCGCGAATGCTATGCGCAGACTCGCGGAACTCGACGTCGCAGACATGATCAAAGAAGAGTCCTACGTCGGCGAGAGCATCACCTTCTCCACGAGTGAAAATGCATGGAAGGCTTTCATTGCGAAGAACGATCCGACGCCGATCACGGAGCTTGCGAAGCAGTACATCGAACTCAAGCGGGAAGAGCACAGAAATACCCCCGACCAGCCGTTCATTTTGGCCTTCGGAGTCGCCGACCTCCTGAAGATGGAGGAGGTGAAAAAGCAAATCGCAGAGCAGAGAACGAATACCGTTGACTCGGTCCTTCGGAAGAAAATGGAAGTAAAATTCGGAGTAACGAGTGTCGTCTTCGGCACCGATACGAAATTCGAGGACGGTGTTCTGACCCTGAAGAAAGAGGATGTGGACGCCAATGGCGACGCAAAGCCAGGAAGTGCTGCCGAAATCATGATGAAAACCAAGAATGCTCTCGAAGGCGTTGAGGTGATCGAATTTGTCAAAGGACCCGTAGCGATCGAGTGGGACTCGGACAGGCGTATCGCCAAGATTCCGACAGCCACGAAGGTCGATCTGAAGCTGCTTCGCGACATCGCGATCATGGGTGAACCGAACGGCATCAGCAGAGTGGCCGTCGAGAAGAAAGACTCGTTCACGCAGGAACAAATCCGTCGCGTCCTCGACGGAGGAACCGCTACACTGCTGGTTCCGAATAATCCGGTCATCCTCAGAGCCCTTCCCTCGGGCATCCGCACCCTCGTCAATCCTGACAACATCGGCAGGAACGCGACGTGGCAACTGATGAACGGAAACAGTTTCGTGGAGATCGACAAGCCTGCGCCTTCAAAGGCGAGCTAAACGTGTAGAATGAGGCACTGACATGCGTCTCTCCTACTCCCAGCTTTCCGTGTACCGCCGCTGCCCGAAGCAGTACGATTTCATGTCGATCAGGAAAATCCCGAGGAAAATGAGCAGCGGAGAGAGCTTCGGTTCGAGCATCCACAATACGCTTCGCAGGTGGGGCGAACTCGAGATGCTCCGAGAGATGAAGGTCCCTGCGAAGAGTCAGTTGAAGCTGTTTTCGGAGCAGGAAGATGTTGTCACTCATCACCCCTCTCTCGAACTTGCGACACTGCTCACGATGTTCAGGAGCTGCTTCATCGCCGAAGGATACGAGAATCGTGCCGCAATGGACGAGGCGCTGCTCCGTGGCGAAACCCTGCTTCGGTCATTCTTTCAGTGGTGGAAGCGTGAGAAGAGAACGGTGGTGAGTGTTGAGTCGGGCTTCAAACTGGAGATTTCAAGAAAACATGAAAGCTCTGAAGCACCGATCGTCCTCACCGGACGCTTCGACCGCATCGAGCGCGTCGCTTCGGGCCTGCATGTCATCGACTACAAGACCGGAGAGCAGCAGACGCAAGAGCGCGTCGACGGCGATCTTCAACTCTCAATCTACGCACTCGCAGCAGCGAAAGAATTCGGCGAGCCGGTTGTTGCACTCAGCCTTCTGTTCCTCAGCGAGGATGGCATCGTCGAACGGACAACGCAGCGCACGCCATCGCAACTCAGCGATGCGATAACAACCATACGACTCCTGAACGAGGGAATCGAGAGGAAAGATTTCCAGGCAACCCCGACGAAGGAGAAATGCCGCAGCTGTCCCTATAGAGAAATCTGTCCGTTCAAAATACCACTCCCGTAAACCCTCTCAGAGCTGCTCCGACGAAATATGCCACCGTCGCGCATACCGCTCCGATGAAGAGAATCTCAAGCGGGCCCCTGAAGATGCGCTCGCGTGTGACAGCACTTCGCAGAAGTCCTACCAGAAGCAGTGCAATACCCGTTGCGACGATCGTAACGACGAAGCGGGACTCCGGAGAGATCGGAAGGATGTACGGGGACACCGGAATCATTCCGAAGATGACGAACGCAGTGAACGTCACGAGCCCGTGCAGGGCGGCATTGTCATTCTCGGTCGGGGTCAGTCCGTTCTCTTCGATCATCATCGTGTCGACCCACACCTTCTTGTCGGAAGTGATGACACGGGTCACCGCCTCCAGATCGGCTCCCTGAAAACCTTTGGCTCTGTAGATCTCCCTGATCTCCTCACGCTCGATCTCGGGAATCTCTTCGATCTCCTGATACTCTTCCTTGAGGATCCGATGGTAGTTGTCACGCTTGGATCTGCTCGAGAGAAAATTCCCGAGCCCCATGGAGAGTCCGTCCGCGAGGACGTTGGCAAGCCCGAGAACGACGACAACCGACGCGCTGAGTTCAGCTCCATTCACGCCGGAGACAATGGCGAACGTCGTCACGATGCCATCGTTGGCACCGTATACGATATCGTGAATGTACGGACCGAAGGTCCTGCCGTGGATCTCACTGGCTTTGTGCTCCTGCAGCGCCTTCGTGAGTGCGGCTTGGTCCATCATTTCGGGAGATGTTTCTTGCTCGAATAGTTCTCCTGATCCCGAAGCTTCACGACGGAAGACTCTAAATCAGGACGAAAACGCATCAGGACGTCGATCGCAGATTCCTTCACGAATGTTCCGTCAATCGCTGATTTCAACACCTTCTTCATCGCTTCCGGCATCTGTTTCTTCAGAACGGAGAGCAGGCGGGAAGGAGCTGCGAGATACAACGCCTCGATCTTCTGCGATGCAATGAGAGTGCCGACGCGCTCCAGAATCGTCTTCGAAAAATTCGTAAGACGCTGATCTTCCGCGTGATGATCGTCACCGATGCCGACACCGCCGCTCGGACCCACCTTGGTGCTCTGTCGATCCGCATGTTTCAGTTCTCCTGAGTCCACACTTCCGTGCTCAAGCATCGTATGTCCTCCGACATCGATGAGCCGGCAATGATGAGAGTCACAAACGACGAGGAGTGTTGCAGGAACGATGTCGGGCATGACATCGGGAAGCTTGAGTGAGTTGGACATTGGTAGAGGGAAGGATACGAGCCATTGTTGTTGAAACGGCGAAAATTGACAATCAAATTGAGAATGTAGAATTTAGAATGTAGAATAAGAAAAGAAAACGGCCCCATCGTCTAATGGCTAGGACACTTGGTTCTCATCCAGGAAATCGGAGTTCGATCCTCCGTGGGGCTGCCATTCGACTCGGCACTGCGGTGCCTCGCTCATGGCCTTCGGCCCCTTGAACTCACTGCGTAGCATTTTCAGTATTCGCATCATCGAAAACAAGCGTCAAACCAAGATCCCTCATTCGTTTTCTGACATCTTCGCCCTCTATCTTCGCGGGATCGAAAAAAAGAGCGACAACCCTGCCATCCACCTGTGACCGTCCCAAAAGATCCAAGTTTGAAAATAGCGCGGCACTTCGCACTTCATCAGGGATCACCGCAGATACGACTGATTCAATCATAGATATATTATAGACGATATTATATTTATGTCAATCATTTGAAAACAGGAATCGAACTCTTATGCCACCTCTCCCAACCGTCCTCTTTTAGAGTGCAGAGCACTGACCGGAACAATCTCGAATCCGGTTCGTTCGATGATGCCCGAGCGGATGATCTCGATCGCGGATAGCAAATCCCTCTCCCGCATCTCGGCCGTAAAAAGCATCTCAAGCGATGCATCGCCTTCTTCGGGCTTTGCCGGGTGCATCACGAATTCCACGGCCCTCTGATGCCGAACGGTGTTCAATTGGCTTGAAAATTCATCCGGAGTCCGCGGCGGCCTCCCTGTTTTGGGAATATTCCAGCTGTACAAATTGTGCCGGACATACGGAATATCGAGCTGCATCGGCGGAACGTTTCCGTCAAAAAGCTCCTCCATTAGATCGCCCCACCACGGAAGCACCTGACCGTGTGCATCGGTGTTGAAATTTCCATGTGTGCTGATGTGCGCGGGCTGGATCTGCTGCGTCTCCTGAAAGATCCGAAGTTGGCGACGGGCATCCATCTCGCCCTGCACTCGCACATCACGCTGCTGTCCGAGCGATGTGCCGCGCGCCTGCAGATTTTTGGCAATGTTGAATCGCTCGGCATCGGTGACATTCATCAATTCAAAATGCAGTCCTCGGGACACGAGCGATACATCGGCAATCGCCTTCGCTCTTTCTGCTGCTCCGTCCTGTTCGATCATGTACTCCGCGGACACGGGCTTCCCCGTCGCATCGACGAGAGCGCGAATGCCGCGATCGACGCTTGCAAATCCTGCATCGTCGCAAACGAGAATGAGTGGGGTAGGCATAAGAATGAAGAAATCTATTCGACAACCGTGAAACGATTGTTGCGTCCGTCACGGACGTGCTCTGGGAGATAGTGAAGACTGATACTCGGCTCACGCGCGGTGAAGTTATGGATCAAGGCCGAACGGACGGTCTGTCCGGTGTCCTGCACAAACTGGGAGTAGAAGGTCTCGAACCTGTCCTGCACAATCGTCCGATCAGGCAACACCAGACGGTCCTCCGGATTGCCGGTCTGCTTGTAGAGGTGAACGTCGAACGCACCGTCGATGAGTGCCTCGTGAATGTATCCGGGTGCGTGTCCGTGCACGGGACTCTGGAAACCCTTTCCCCAGAGAGCAAGAACGACTTCCGTACCGGGAACAAGTTCATCCCCGTCCCGAGTCGGTTCCTCGATCGCAAGAATCACCCGACCGAATTCGTTGTCGGGAATCTCCGGCAAATCCAGCGAATCGATGCGATGACGTACTTCGATCGCAATCGCCTCCATCACCCGCCGCGTGAGATCGACCTCCGCTTCGGGGTTCGGTTCCTTGGCATCGATCTTCGGGAGCAAGCGCATGAAGTGGTCAAAGCCGGGTCGATACAGACGGGATCTTGCCGGCTGCTCCGGTGTTTTGAACATGTCCAGAAGTTCTTCAGGCCGATGGCTGGGTTCCATGAATTGCATAGAAAAGAGAGGAAATTATGGGCGGCGATACTGCTCAGGAACGTTATATGCCTCGTAAAAACGGAGTCGTGCGGCGTCGCTGAGCTTCAGAAGGACGAGCGGCTCCTCGATGTCATAGTCATCGAGCGGAGTGAGGTGACCGAATGCAAGCGGAAAAGAAAGATCGGCAGGACGAAGGCCATGCGGTTTTTCTATCAGCCCTCCAATAATGACAATCGCATGGTCCCCCAAGGAAGCGACATTCTGACTTCGCACGAGATACACATCACCGATCGCCGACGTGCGAGGCTCCTCTGCATCCACCCGCGTCACCTCCGAAGAATCAATCGAGAAGTTTCCATGAACTTCTTCACAGGCATTTCCGTTACAGCTAGAGTGGCAAATCGCACCGGCAACGGCCTCGGTCAGCACCTGGTCTGTCGTCCTCAGTTCCGTTCTGACCTGATTTTGCACGCTACGAATGACCGTATCGGGGATCGATCCCGTATCGAGCATTGTCGTTCCGGCAATATCCATTCCGAGTGCCGCATCCATCACGCGCTGGATGGCTTTTCTGCGACCATGTGTCTGATGAATGACGTCATCGATATCGTTCATCAGAGCCTCGATGTCGACATCAGGCGACAGAAGTCCCTCCAGTTGCAATTTCGCATCCCGAAGGGCATCGGGGAGCGGAGTGTATGAGCTATGAAGCACCTCATCGTCGAACGACAGGAGTTCCCATGCTGCGGGGGCATTCATCCATTCATTCGACCGGAGGTCGAGGACACGACCGAGATGAGTCATCGCATCGACAATACGATGCGTGATGCTCGCCCGAAGGGCATCCCAACCGCTCGGAGAAAGATCTCTGATCTTCGATCTTGTTGATTCTCCCCGATCCAACGTCTCACTGATACTCACCTTCGTGCGATCGAACAACAGTGAAACCATCGCTGCTTCATCGGTAACCGCTTCCGATGCACGCAGCAGAGCGAGCGTTTCAGGGCTCGTGAATCTGATCGATGAGTGATGATCGAGAGAACTCATACGGTTTCGATGAAGAAGGGATGATTCTCACTGACGAAGGGGTAATGATCCTTCGCAAGGGTGACACCGCGGATACCCTCTCCCATGCGCTCAAGATCGGCACGGAAACCCACGCGCACTTTCTCGATATCGACTGCATCCGCGCTTCCGCGAATCGTTCCCTGGCCATGGTGCGGAAACACGTCGTTGGCATGCTGGTTCACCGCGTATATCCCGAGCTGTCCGGGCTTCGGGTGCACCGTGGCGCGAATCGCATCCGGCGCAACGCGCTCCAGCACTCCCGTCTCCTTCACCGCATCGTAGATGGCAATGTATCTGATCGCACTCTTCTCCGACTGATCGAGAAGATGACGACGAATTTCAAAGGCTTTCGGATCGGAACGATTCAGTTCATCATCGCAACACTGCGAGAACGCAAGTCGCAAGCGACAAAGATCGATCTCCGATGTGTTGATCGGCATCGATAGACACATGCTGGCTCGCAATTTAGTAACGAACCGGGTTACCGCCGGATCTCCGCCTGCATAGGATGACCTGACACGTTCATGGTGACGCTGCGTCCGCTCATCCAAGTCGTGCGGATAATGATCCGCCTCATCGAAAAGACGCACGGCATGATCGATGCCGAGAAAACGGCACATCAAAGCAATATTCTCGTAATATCCCCTGCCTTGCTCGGGCGTGAAACCGATCGCATCGGCATACTTTCGACCGTCGCACGCGACGTGGAAGACAGCTCCGGGAGGATACATGGCTTCGATGGCTTGCGTGATCTCGTAGAAACGAAGAAGAGACGCCAATTCCGACACGTCGACCTCCGTCCCATTTTTTGAAAATGTCTTCAACGCATTTTGCACCTTCGATCCGAAGAAACTCAGCACCAATTCCACCGGACGGTCGGCAAGGATAGCGGCACGAATTTTCGAGAGAAATTGCGGCTGCGCATCGCTCACAAATGATACGGGACCTCTGCGATAGCGACTCATGACGAGAAGTCCGAGAATGCGCTGCGCGATGGCATCTACACATTCGGCACCCGCTGCATTCTCGGGAATGGCATACCGCTTACTCGCTTCCCTGGCACGCTTCTCGCCATGAAATACGGACTGGCCCCGCAGATCGTCCATATCGATTGTTCCCGACTCGAGAGGGATATCGTAATACGCATCATCCGCTCCGAGAGGCTTCTCGAACCGATGATCACTCATTGCCGCTTCTGTGGGTTGGTTGAATGACATGGAAAATAAGAATGCTATTATAAATATTTATTAGTATTTGTCAAGTGTAGCTCAACATATGCTAAAATTGGTTTTTAAGCCTTTCTGCAGACCACTCTCTCCGTCTCCGGCATGCACTGCGCTTCGTGCGCAGCAATCATCACCCAAGCGCTGAAGAAAGCACCGGGTGTCGTGGATGCACACGTCAATTACGCTTCATCGAAGGCAACGATCCACCATGATGAAAGTATCGACAATGCACGTCTGATTCAGATCGTTAAAAACGCAGGATACGGAGCAGCCGCTGCTTCGGGATCGGATCGTGAGCAAGAGAAGAAGCGACGCCTCGAAGAAATCGGAGGATATCGAAGGAAATTTCTCTGGGGCCTGAGCCTGAGCCTTCCGATGCTTATCTTCATGATCATGGATTTCTTCCCACCCCTAACCCTAACCCAAACCCTCTCCCCCTTCATGGGCATTGCTTCACTCGTTCTCGCAACACCAGTTCAGTTCTGGCTTGGAGCGGGCTTTTACCACAGTGCATGGTCCGCACTCCGCGTACGCACGTTCAACATGGACAGCCTCATTGCGATCGGCACATCGACCGCGTACTTCTACAGTCTTTGGAATATCGTGATGCACACGATCGAAACCGGAACACTCTTCGGAGCCCATGAGGATTTGTACTTCGAAGTCGCGGCTCTTCTCATCACGTTCGTACTTCTCGGAAAATGGCTTGAAACGAGGGCGAAAGGGGCCACAAGCGAAGCGATTCAGAAACTGATGGGACTGCAGGCGAAAACCGCACGAGTCGTGCGGGATGGAACAATGCTCGATATCCCGATCGAAGAAGTGAAGGTCGGAGACATCGTCGTCGTGCGTCCGGGTGAAAAGATCCCGGTCGATGGGACCATTGTGAAAGGACTCACCTCCGTCGATGAGTCGATGCTCACGGGTGAGAGCATCCCGGTGGAAAAGAAAGAAGGAGACAAAGTGTTCGGAGCAACCATCAACGCACATGGCAACATCGAGTTCCGAGCCGAGAAAATCGGCAGCGAAACCGCACTCGCGCGCATCATTCAATTCGTCGAAGACGCACAGGGATCGAAGGCTCCGATCCAGGATTTTGCAGACCGCGTAAGTGCGTGGTTCGTTCCGGCCGTCATCGGCATCGCGATCCTGACACTCGTCATCTGGCTGGCACTCGGTGCATCCCTGCCCTTCGCTCTCCTCGCATTCGTCTCCGTCGTCGTCATCGCCTGTCCCTGCGCCTTGGGACTCGCAACACCGACCGCCATCATGGTTTCGACGGGAAAAGGCGCAGAGCTCGGCATTCTCATTCGTGGCGGCGAACCGCTGGAAGCGGCAAACAAGATCGATGCGACTGTGTTTGATAAAACGGGGACGCTGACGAAAGGAAAGCCCGAAGTGACGGATATCGTTTCCTTGCATGGCTCCGATACCGATATTCTTCGTATTGCAGCAAGCCTTGAGCAAGGCTCAGAACATCCGCTTGCGGAGAGCATTGTTGCTCATGCAAAAACGAAAAATATTGCTCTCTCCAAAGCCGAACACTTTATGGCCATTCCCGGCCACGGCATCGAAGGAATACTTGAAGGAAAGAAATATTTTCTCGGGAACAGAAAACTGATGGAGAAACAAAGCATTGATGCAAAGAATCTCGAAAACCAACTTCAGACTCTGGAACAGCAAGGAAAGACCGCGATGATGCTGAGTGATGAAAAAGAACTCCTCGGAATCATTGCCGTCGCCGATACGCTGAAAGAAACATCGAAAGAAGCTGTGAATCGGCTGCAGAACATGGGTATCGCGGTATACATGATCACGGGTGACAACGAACGCACAGCACATGCAATCGCAAAAAGTGTCGGTATTGCACACGTACTTGCCGAAGTTCTCCCTGAACAGAAATCAGCAGAAGTGAAGAAGCTTCAAGAACGAGGTCTCCGCGTGGCGATGGTCGGCGACGGCATCAACGACAGTCCGGCTCTCGCACAGGCGAACCTCGGCATCGCGATGGGAAGCGGAACGGATATCGCGATGGAAACCGGCGGCATCGTGCTCGTGAAGAACGATCTCCGTGACGTGGCTACGGCACTCGACCTCAGTCGCGCAACGGTCTCAAAAATCAAACAGAATATGTTCTTCGCCCTCTTCTTCAACGTGATCGGCATTCCCATCGCCACAAGGGTCTTCTGGCAACTGGGAATCGTCCTGCGACCGGAACTTGCAGGGCTCGCCATGGCATTCAGCTCCGTCTCGGTCGTTACGAACTCTCTGCTCCTGAAAGGCTTTCATCCGACAAAACCCAACTGGATTTCGGACATCGCACCCTTTGTCATGACTGTTGGATTCACGCTTCTCTTCTTCCTGTTCGCAAGGATCAGTTCATGAAATAATCACTGCCTATGAAACGTATCCTCCTACCACTTCTTAGCAGTCTTATTCTTGCAGCCTGTGCTGTTCCGAGCACATCTCCCCATGGCGGTGGCCATATCACAACAGGAAAGCACGCTTCAATGCTGACACTGCAAGACATAGGCAACGAAGAGGAGATTGCATTTGAGATTCTGAAAGAAGGCAACATCTTTGAAGACTACGGCATCAGTCATACGAAAGAAATGCACCTCATCGTCGTGCGAGAGGATCTCATGCACTTCCATCACCTTCATCCTGAGCGCGACCCTGAGGGTGTCTGGAAGGTTCCCTTCAATGCTCCTGCGGGCGGAAACTACCGACTCTATGCCGATTTCGTCGAAAGCAACCAGTCTGCACATACGATACGTTTCGACAGATCTTATCAGGGAAAGAAAGGCGAGAGCGGCATCATCAAGAATTTTGAAAGAGTGAAAACCGTCGACGGATATCGCATTGAGATACAGCCGACAGTAGTAGAAGGCACGACTTCCTTCACCTACGTCATCACCGATCAGCAGGGGCAATCGCCAAAGCTAGAAGAGTATCTCGGCGCACTCGGTCACAGTGTGCTCATCTCCTCTTCCGGAGATTTCATCCACACCCATCCGAACGAAGGGACCGGCATGCCGGTCTTTGAAACGGCAAACCTCAACGAAGACTTCTACCGGATCTTCACGCAATTTCAGATCAAGGGAAAAGTCATGACGGTGGAGTTTGACTCAGAATAATGTAATCTTTCTTCCTCTTCTCACAACTCTCTATGAAAAAAATTCTGATCAGCATCGGTGTGATTGTTGCCGCAGTGGTCGGCTGGTATCTGCTCTCTCCGATCTTCTTCGATACCGTTGTCGATGAAGAGCTTCCACCATCTCTCTCCGGACTCTCCGACACGGAAAAAATGGAAGTGAAAGCAATAGAGTCACTGACGCAGAAAGACGTACAAGCAATGCCTGAAACAGAGCGTATGGAAGCGAAGCGAATGATGGAAGATCTTGGACAGAAGATGCCCGACACGATTGCAGATGAAAAAATGGCATCACAACCCACCGCTGTCGTAAGCGGCACATTCAAGGATGCAGATAGTGTGCACCGCGGGTCAGGAACAGCGTCTATTTTCACCCTACCCGACGGAAAACATATTCTCCGTTTTGAAAATTTTTCTGTCACCAACGGTCCCGCTCTCAATGTCTATCTCGTTCGAAGCAAAGACGGCAACACCGATTCCGGATACCTCGACCTTGGCAATCTGAAGGGAAACAAGGGAAACCAAAATTATGAGATCCCTGCGGGCACCGATCTCGGTGAGTACGGCAGCGTGATTGTCTGGTGCGTTCCCTTCAAAGTGACATTCACGACGGCAACGCTGCAATAGAAGACATCAATGGTGGTATCCCCTGCCTTCAAGGATCGTGTGTGCCCTATAGAGCTGCTCTAGAAACATCAGCTTGCAGAGCTCGTGAGGCAAGGTCATACGGCTAAGTGCGATGATCTTCTTCGCTGATTTTTTGATGCGATCATCGACGCCATACGCACCGCCAAGTACGAACGTCAGTGCTTCACCGATATCCTGTTTCTTCCCTATCCACTGTGCAAATTCCCTCGACGTCATTTCATCTCCGAGTTCATCCAGAAGCACAATTGTTCCTGAAGTTTTCTCCAGTGCCTGAAAAATGCGTTCATGCTCATCTTTTGCTTCACCCGACGACAAAATACGCTCCGAAAAATCGCAAGAATGACCGATGCGATGGGTAAACAATTCGCAACCTTCTTTGATCCAAGATGTTTTGATTTTGCCGACGGAGAGCAAGGAAATGCGATGCATGACTATTTCCGCTGCAGCAACGCAACCAACTCTATGTGCGCCGTATGTGGGAACATATCGACCGGTTGCACCGTGCGAAGCTCGTACCCGTTCTTCAAAAACTCTCCGAGATCACGAGCGAATGTTGCGACGTTGCAGGAGACATAGACGACTTTCTCCGCTCTATGCGTGATAACGGCAGAAAGTGCCTGCGGATGCAGTCCCACGCGCGGAGGGTCCACGACGATGCAATTGAACTTATACTTGCCACCCGCTTTCAGCTGCTGATTCAGAACCTGCTCCGCTTTGCCTTTGTAGAAACTGATATTGGCGATCCTATTCATCCCCGCACTCCGAAGCGCATCATCGACGGCGGAAGGGTGTGCCTCAACCCCGACGACCTTCTCACAAAATCTTGCGAGGTACTGACCGATGGTTCCCATGCCGCAGTACGCATCGAGCACCGTATCTCGACTGTGCAAATCTGCGGCTGCGGCGATCGCCGCATACAATTTCTCGGCCGCCAGCGTATTGGTCTGGAAGAATGAAAACGGCGAGATCTGGAAACTGAGATCGAACAGGCGCTCTGTGATGAACTGTTCTCCCACAAGCGTGTGGATCTTGGGCTCCTCCGGCTTATCGTTTAAGCCAAAGTGTTCAACAACGAGCAAAGATTTGAGCCCCGGACGTCCACCAAACCCCATGAACTTCTGAAAAAGCGGCTCCAGTTCCTTCTTCCTCGCCTGCACGATAAAGCAGATCATCTGCTCCTCGGTGTGGATACCTCGACGGAGGATAAGATTTCGAAGCATTCCGCGATGGGTCTTGGGGTTGTAGACCGTGAGCTTATTCTTCTCCATGAACTTTCGAACATCGGCGAGCAGGACGGGTAAGCGCTCGTCGTAGAGGTGGCATTCCTGAATAGGGAGAATGGTTGCCCACTGCCCTGCCTGATGGAAACCGATACCGGGGTTCTCGTCGAAGTAGATGCGTTGCGGTTTACCACCGGGTGTTTTCGGAGGCGCATCCTCATGACGCATCGATGAATAGCCGAACGTCAGTTCCAGCTTATTGCGATAGTTGAAGACCTGCGGACTCGGGATGATCTTCAGGACCCGACCAGCAAGTGTTCTTCGAACAGATTCATCGACTGGAGTGAGATGCGTGAGCGTCTCTCTGATGATGTCCTCCTTGTACTGAATTTGCTTATTGTAAGCGAGGTTCTGCCAAACACATCCTCCGCACGTACCGAAATGGGGACACTTCGCCTGGATTTCATCCTTAGAGCGAAGGATCACTTTCTCAACCTTCGCCTCGAGATATTTCTCATGCTTCTTCGTGATAACAATGGAAACCTTCTGGCCTGGGATACCGCCTACGATGAATACCGGCATGCCCTGCAAGGTCGCAAAAGCCGCTCCGCCTTGGGCGAATTTCTCGATAAGAAGCGTATGGCTCTGGCCAGGCTTTAACTGGTCACTCGAGGCTTGCTGCAGGGGCACGCCCTGATCACTTGACATAAAATAAATTATATAGTATAAATACGTA
>SXGS01347128.1_pt1 | contig 13934 bp, 5 predicted proteins | sample 3174681 | NCBI WGS metagenome assembly SXGS01 (sample SAMN11356861, study PRJNA531348) | freshwater metagenome | isolation source: freshwater sample F1-80 | place: China: Fuxian Lake, Yuxi | collected 2017-12-25
CCTCCGGGACCCGGCGCAGAGCCCTCTGAGCCCTTTTGACAGGCCCACGGGTCGATGAAGGATGGCGGCCAACACGGGATCGAGTTTTTGAGCAAGGCCAATGCACTGACCCCAGACCCATCAACTGAGTCTCCCCTCGACCCCCGCCACGACGGGCTCCGATGAGATGTGACTAAGAGACAGCCTTGTGAAACGAGGAGGGGGACAGGGGGTGGAGTGCGATCCACCCGTGTCCGTAATACGAGCGTCCCCCCTCCTTGTGAAACGAGGAGGGGGACAGGGGGTGGAGTGCGGGGGTGGGGTGTGGGGTCAGGCGCTCTTCTTGCGGGGCTTGCGAGGGCGGTGGATGAGATCGGGCGGCGCAAACAGGGCGTTGAAGGTGAGCTTGTCAAAGTCGCCCGTGGCCTTGCGCTTGAGCGCATCGAGGGCCTCATCCCAGGCCGGGAAGAGCGCATCGCGCTTCTGGAGCGCGTGTGCCCAGGCCATCGCGAGGACGTCGTGGTTGGCGATGGCCTCCTGGACCGCCGCGGACATCTCCTTGAGGAGCTGGGCCTTGGCCTGCACCGCCTCAGGCGGGTTGGACAGCTCGATCTGATCAAGGAGGGCGCCCACGGCGGCGGCCTCTTTGGCGAAGGCCAGATCCTTCATCTCGGAGGGGCTGTGCGGGGACAAGCCCTTGAAGGCGCTCTGGCGAGGGGTCACCTTGGCGCCCACCAGCTCATCGGCCATGTCGTCGATGGCCTTGTCCAGGATCGAGTCGGCCCGACTGACCGCCTTGAGCCCTTCTTGTTCCTTGATCTGCGCCCTGGTCACGGCCTTGTCCGCAACCACGAAGGAGCGATGGGCGCCCCTGAAAGCCTCCAGGACAGGCGCGACCGGGGCTGGGATCTCCTGCCCCGGCCTGTCGAAGCGCTTCAGGATCACGTCACCATTCGCGTGTCTGTCCACCAACAGCCTGTTTGCCATATTCCTCCTCCTTTCCCTCAGGGTTTGAGGACTGTACCTTCTTCCTCCGCCAAAAACAACTTGATTCGAGCGGGTGTGGAGCAGGCTCTGATCATGGGGTGGCAGGAATCCGCCGCCCCAGGCGTAGGGCCGCCGCCCTCGCGCCTGGGGCTACAGATCCAGCGACGCCCCTACGGGGCTCACGACGGGCTCTGGACCAGCCCGCAGCATCGTGGCGCTCGTCTCGATGGGCCGCTGATGTGGGGTGACACGATGCCTGGAGGTTGACGCCCCGTCGAGAGCCTCGAAGAGGCGAGACGCCGTCGGCACGAGACGCCGTCGGCACAATAGTAGCGCCGGGCGCGAGCCTGGGGCGAGCGGCTCTCCGCGCCACGGAAGGCGGCTTTCGAAAGCCGTCAATGGCTTTCCGGGGCGCGGAAAGCCACTCTCGTGGATCAAGAGCGGCCTTCCGGGGCGCGGAAAGCCACTCTCGTGGATCAAGAGCGGCTTTCCGGGGCGCGGAAAGCCATTCTCGTGGATCAAGAGCGGCCTTCCGGGGCGCGGAAAGCCATTACCTGAGATCGTGCATCGGCCTGCCAACGGCGGGGGCATCCCTTGAAAGAATGGGACATCTGACGCAGAATCGCGGCGAACTTGATCTGGAAGGTGCGCCGCATGACCCGTGCCCGCCCGTGGCCCGACGACCCCCACGGCCTCTACTGCCAGGACCAGATCATCGTCGACGGCCTGCGGGTGGTGGGCCACCTGGGCAGCGGCGGCATCGCCTCGGTCTACGTCGCCCGGCGCGGCGACGGCCACGAGGTCGCCGTCAAGCTCATCCACCCCACGCGCCTTGAAGGCCCGATCCGCAAGCGCTTCGAGCACGGCACGCGGCTGGCCGCAGACCTCGACCACCCCAACATCGTCAAGATCCTTCAGCACGGCGTCTGCCCTGGACCGCTGAGGTGGATCGACGAGGGCAAGGAGAAGGTCGTCGAGGAGGTCCCCTTTGCCGTCATGGAGCTGCTCGACGGTCAGAGCCTCGATCGGCGCCTCTATCCCCCCGAGGGGGAGTATGACCCCAGGACCTCCACCCCGCTCGACCCCGATCTGGCCCTGGAGCTCTTCATCCCCTGCCTCGACGGGCTGGCCTACGCCCACGAGCGAGGCCGCGTCCACCGCGACCTCAAGCCCTCCAACCTCTTCCTGGCGCGCAACCCCGACGAGCAGGTCCTGCTCAAGATCATCGACTTCGACGTGCTCATCCAGCACGACGACAAAGACAACCGCCTGACCCGCACGCGTCACGCCGCAGGCACCTTCCCCTATCTGCCTGCCGAGTACCTCGACACGCGCCTCGTCACCACGGGCCTGGACGTCTTCTCGATGGGGCTGGTCTTGATCGAGGCCCTGACCGGCCAGCGCGCCACCAACCCCGCCCACACCGACGCGGCCATGATGTTGCACCGCAAGGGCATCGCCATCCCCGAGAACCTGCCCGACGATCTCCGCGCTGTTCTGGACGGCCTGCGGCCCGTGCTGGACAAGGCTCTGGCCCTGGATCTGGGCGGGCGCTACAAGCACGCAGGCGAGCTGCGCGACGCCCTGCGCGAGCGCCAGCGGGCGATGTACCCCTCCACCTTCCAGCTCCACGCCCCGCTGGAGCCCACCCCCTCCGACTCCGGCGAGGAGGAGCGCCTGTTCGTGAAGCTCGGCGCGATCTTCGCCAAGAAGCCCGACGCCGACATCCTCAACGATCTGAGCAAGCGCGCCAGGGATCTGGCCGAGCGCCACCAACGCCCTGATGTCTGGAGGAGCCTGGGCGGCTTCCTGACCAAGGCGCTGACGAAAGCCAGGGCCAGCGACCTCCCGCTGCGGCGCCGGATCCTGGCCATGCTGGCGACCCTCCAGGACCAGCACCTCGGCCAGCCCGAGGCCGCCGCCGACACCCACCGGGCGCTGGCCGATCTCATCATCGCCGATCTGCGCCAGAGCACGCCGGTCGGGCGCGCGCTCACCGAGCTGCCCTCGGATCTGAGCCTCGCGCTGCTGAACCTCTCGCGGCTCTACGCCACCCAGGGTCGCTGGGCCGAGCAGGCCGAGATCCTCGACCAGCGCCTCGGCCTGGCCCTGCCCGACCAGCTCGACACCCTCCAGGAGCTGGCCGATCTGCACGCGCGCCGCCTCGACGCGCCGCGCGAGGCCATCGCCCTCTACACCCGCGCTCTGGAGCTTGAGCCGGCCCACCACGCCATCACCGGGCGCATCGATTCCCTCCTGACCGAGCTTCAGGACTGGCCCGCGCTGTGCCGCTTCCACCTCGCCCGCCGCCACCTCCGCAGCGCCCTGCACGTCTTCCACAAGCTCATCGACGCCAGCGACGACGACGCGATCCAGCGCGCCCTCAAGGCGCTCGCCTACGATCTGGACCGCATCGATCGGGCCGCCCTTGACCCGCGCAACCCCGATCCCCTCGACGCGCTCGACCCCGACGCCCTGCTGGCTCGCCTCGACGCCGCCCTTGCCCCCACCCCCGAGGCCCTGCGCCACGCCCAGGAACTCGAAGCCCTCCAGGCCCAGGCCCGCCACGATCTCGACGCCCTCCAGACCCAGGCCCGCACCGACCACGACGCCCTCCAGACCCGCGAGGCTCAAGCGCGCCGCGATCTCGAAGATCTTCAGACCCGCGCGGATCGCGAGCGCCTCGATCTCCAAAGCCGCCTCGATCACACCACCGCCACCCTCGACAGCCTCCAGACCGAGCGCGACACCCTCCAGGCCGACTTCTCCAACGCCCGCGCCGATCTCGAACGATCCCGCGCCGAGCGCGACACCCTCCAGCGCACCTTCGAAGAACATCGGCAAGCCCTGGACGAAGCCGGGCGGACCCTTGCCGATCTCAAAGCGCAAACCACCGAGGCCCTCACCCTCCGCACGTCCATCGACGCCACCCAGGACGCCCTCCAGCAGCAGATCGACCAGCGCGATCAGACGATCACGTCCCTCCGAACCGAACTCCAACAGGCCCGCAAGGAAGGCGAGGGTCACAAGAAGTCCGGCGAGACCCACCAGAAGACGCACTCAGAGGCCCAGGACAACCTCCGCAAGACCAAGGTCGAGATCGCCGGCCTCAAGGTCGAGCGCGATCGACTCCAAGGACAGCTCGTTCAAGTCAAGGACGCCCAACAAGCCCTCAAGTCCAAGAGCAACGCCGACCTCCAGACCCTCCGAAGACATGTCGAAGACCTCCAGGATCGACTGGAGACGATCCCCCTCCCATGGTGGATGGCAACCCTGGTCTTTCTGCGTCTTCGACCCCACCCACGCCTGTCTCTGGGGCCGCCTCAACCCCTCATCCCTCCCCAAGCCGATCCCATCGAGACGAAGATCGGCCTCTTCGTCCACGTCCCCCCTCCTGACGACGGGATCTTCTTGATGGGATCACCGAAGGGCGAAGCCGGTCGATACGACAACGAGACGCAACACAAGGTCAAGCTCTCCCAAGGCTTCTTCATGCAAGCGACCCCCTTGACGCGAGCCCACTGGAAGATCCTCGCCCCTGATCGCGAAGATCCCTCCCATTTCAAAAAGGGCAGCCTCCAGAACCCGGTCGAGAACGTGACATGGTACGAAGCCCTTGCGCTCGCCAACGCCCTGTCGCGCCTGGAAGGGCTGAAGCCCTGCTACCTCGCTTCAGATGGCCGAAGCCCCTACGGGTTCAAGGAGGCCGATGCCCAACAGGTTCCCCAATGGCCCGGGGGCTTGAAGAGCGAAGGCTATCGACTGCCGACGGAGGCGGAGTGGGAGTATGGATGCCGTGGTGGGGATGGTCGAGCGACGTACAACGGCGAGCTGCAAGGAACTGGGGAGGACAAGGATGCGACGCTGGAGCCCATCGCCTGGTACGGCAAGAACAGCAGCGGCACGACCCATGAGGCGGGGTTGCTCAAGGCGAACGGCTTTGGTCTGCATGATGTTCTTGGGAACGTGTATGAGTGGTGCTGGGACTGGTATGACGGGTATGGCGATCCCAAGGACAGCCCAAGCGTTGATCCTACAGGCCCAAGCACCGGCCAGTGGCGCGTCCTCCGTGGCGGGTGCTGGGGCTCCAGCGCCCGCTGGGTCCGCGCCGCCGCCCGCGGCTACGGCGCGCCTGTCAGGCACTACGGCGTCCGCGGCCTCCGGCTTGTGAGGTCGAGCCCTTGACACTTGGGCCCTTGAGCCCTTGGCCATGACAGCCTTTCAATAACCGGTGGGGGCTGGGACGGGGGACAAAGAGAAGCGCGACGGTCGTAAGAGGCCCGAGCGCAACCCAGGTGTGGAGCGGGCTGTAAGCGGGGACAGAGATCGTTTGGATGGGCTTGGAGCGGCTACCGTGCCAACGGCGTCTCGCCCCAGGCTCGCGCCCGGGGCTTCAGCTCAGGGACGCCCCTTCAGGGCTGACGACGGGGCGTCAACCTACGGGCATCGTGTCACCCCACACAACCGGCACTTGATGTTGAGGGGCTGAGCCGAGCGACACGATGCTGATGGCTGGCGCAGAGCCTGTCGAGAGCCCCGAAGGGGCGTGCCTGGATCTGGTGCCCCAGGCGCGAGCCTGGGGCAAGCGGGCTGAGCCGCGATCGGGTCTCTTGCGACCATCGCGCGACTCTCTACTGCTCCGCCACCACGGCCACCACTTTTTCAGATCTGTTTGGCCTTGAGTTCAAGGCTCCAAGCGCCAAGGGCTCGACCTCACAACCCGCAGGCCGACTTCATCGTAACATCTGCCAGACGCGTTGCTTCTGCGGGCGGCGGCGCGGACCCAGCGGGCGCGGGAGTACCAGCTTCCGCCCCGGACGGCGCGGAACTGGTCGTCTATTGGGCCTTCAGGGTCAACGCTCGGGTTTGCTTCGGTGCCACTTGGGTAGTCACAAATCCAGTCCCAACACCACTCATAGACGTTGCCCAGCATGTCGTGAAGCCCAAAGCCGTTGGCCCTCTTGAGCCCCACCGGATGTGTCCTTGACTTCGCCGCTTTGAACTGCCTCTTTACCCAGCCCAACAAGTCCCAGCCTCCCTCGTACTCCTCCACGGAGTTGCCCAAGTACCACCCGATCTCGTCCAGCAAGGGTGAGTTACTCACTCCGAGGATCTCCAGATCACCGGCGTAGGTCGCCTCCTTCGTGCCTGCCCTGCACGCATACTCCCACTCCGCCTCCGTTGGCAGCCTCCAACCCGAGCCCTCCCAGCCTTTGATCTCGGGGATGATCTCGGCCCGAGCCTCCTCAGGCCCGTAGGGCTGGCCGTCAGAGCGGCGGTAGAAGGGCTCCAGACCCCATCGGGTCGACATCACATTGCAGAAGGCCACCGCTTCGAACCAGGAAACCTGCTCCACGGGACGCAGGACGGCCTGAGCGGGCTCACCGCCCTGAAAGAGGGAGGGGTTGGTGCCGATGACCTGGGTCCAAAGCCCTTGTGTGACCGGAAACACGCCCACCGCAAAGTCCCGGCTCAACACCACCTCATGCTGTCGCTCCCAATCGTATCGCCCCACCTCCTCCTCGGGCGAGCCCATCAGGAAGCGACCGGCCGGGATGAGCGCGAAGCCGGCCCGCTCGATACCCAGGGCTTCAAGCAGACACAGGCGCGGCTCGATCTCACCGCTGGCCTGGGCTCCGAGCCACGCCGCCGGGACGAGCTGGGCGGGCCGCTGCCAATCCCCACGACGGAGCCCGAGCGCATCGCGGCTGAAGTCGAGGGCAATCTGGAGAAGCGAGGGATCTTTGATCGCGTCAAGGGCGCGGCACAACTGGCCCCATGCCTCGTCGCTGGCCGGTCCGTGCAGCAAGGCACGCAAGCCCTCCAGGTGGGGGTTGGCCGGATCGGGCAAGGGCGAGATGATGGCCCAAGGGCGCGTCGAGGGAGAAGGCGGGGCTCCCTGGCGAGAAGGCAGTCCAGCGCCTCTCGGGGGTACAGGCGGCGGCAGAGGAGAGGCGTCGGGGAGGTCGCTGTTGAGGTCAGGGCCTTCGACGTCGAGGTCCGAGAGGTCCTCTTCGGAGGGCAACGGTGAGGGAGGAGACGTCGAGGGGATGCGATCGGGAGGATGGTGGCGGCAGTGGAGATCGCCCAGGCGGGCCATGGTGTTGCGGCGCCTGGAGCCAGGGGGCAGCGCGGCGGCGTAGCGGCTCAGGGCGGTCAGGGCGAGCGCCTCGGGGCTGTGGGCTTCGTGGAGGCGGGCGAGCGCCTTGAGGGCGGTCAGGTGTTGGGGATCTTGGTGCAGGAGCGCCTCCCAGCGGGCGATGGCCTCGGCGGGAGGGGCGCCTGTGTGGCGCTCGACGATCCGGGCGGCGGCGAGGGCGAGTTCGAAGCTCCGTGGTGAGGGGGTGGTGAGCTTGCGGCGTCGCCTGTCGTAGAGGGCGACGAGGTCCGTCCATCGCTCCAGGCGCTCCATCAGCGCCGCGAGGGCTTCAAAGAGGTCGTCGCGATGGGGGCTTTGTTCGAGCATCTGGCGATAGAGGACCAGGGCCACCTCGGGCTGTTCGTCGACGTAGGCCGCCGCCATGAGTTCGACCAGCGCGATGGGCACGCGCTCGTCGGGGGCCTGCTGGACGACGCGCTGGAGGAGGTCGCGCAAGGGGGCCGGGGCGAGGTGATCGCGCAGCCAGCGCAGGGCCTCGTCGTCGTTGGGATCGAGGAGGAGCAGACGCTCGTGGAGCGCAGCCGCCGCGTCGTCAAGGAGGGCGACGTGCTCGCACCACGCCGCCGCCGTGCGGGCGAGCTCAATGCACAAGTCGGGATCCCGTCGTCGGCGGTCGGGATCGTCGAGGATCGTGTCCAGGGCGGCGAGCAGGGCATCGGCTCGCCCGAGATCGAGGGCTTCACCGGCCAGCTCCTCCCACATGGCGAGGGGAGCGGCGGACAGCTTGAAGGCGTCGAGGCCACGGAGGAAGGCTTTGACCTCCGCGTCATCGCTGGCCTTTTGCGGCGAGGAGGGCGAGACGGTGGGGATCGCGTCGTGGCTCTGGTTGACGTAGTAGGCGCGCAGGAGGTCGTCGTGGACGTCCTGTATGGCCTTGCGCATCTCAGCGGCGGAGGGGTAGCGATCGTCGGGTCTGAGCTGGGTGGCTTTGACGATCACATCGCCCAGCCCACCCGCGCGCTCAAGCAAGGCCGGCGTCAGCAAGGGGATTTCATTTTGGTCGAGGAGGCCGCGACAGTGGATGAGCATGATGTTAGCATTAAAACGCATCCTATCCAGCTTTGCCAGGCGCTTGAGAGGCAAGACGGGTTGCCCGGACACCATCTCGGCCAGGACGAGCCCCATCGAGTAGACATCGCGGGCAGCGGTCAGAGCGCTGCCCGGATTGAAGCCTTCAGGGGCACAGTACGCCAGGGTTCCTGGGGTCGTGGTCCCAATGGGCGTCTCCGTCCCCGACTGCTGAGAGAGTCCGTCGCCATCCATCGCGGGCCGCGTCTGTTTGGCCAGCCCGTAGTCCAGGACGTAGAGCACCTCATCATTGCTACCGCCTTCTTGTGACGCGGCGCGGACAAAGAGGTTGGCGGGCTTGATGTCGCGGTGGATCACCCCCCGCTGGTGCGCTTGCTCCAAGGTCCGCAGGGCCGTCAACACCAGATCACAGACCCGACGGGGATCCATGCGTTCGCAAGCGCACAGCTCGTCATCCAGAGTTCGACCTTCGAGCCACGTCATGGCAATGAAGGGGCACTGCACCTTGCCAATCTCGACCTGTCCGTAGCTGAAGATGGTCAACGTGTCCTTGAGATCCGCCAGGATCCGAGCCTCGCGCTTGAAGCGGTCCAGATACGTCGTGCGCAGCATCTGGTTTCTGGCGTGGCGCGGCAGCATCACCTTGACGGCCACTTCGCGCTTGAAGACATCAAGATCCCTGGCCCGATACACCACCCCATAAGCGCCCTTGCCTGCGACCTCGATCACCTCGAAGCGATCGTTGATGACCGTCCCCGGCGGCAGGATGTCCTTCGAATTGCTCGGATCGTCGAGTGGCTGGGCGTCGGGCGGCTCAAGCGCGTCGTCGATGGGCATGTCGGGGGGAGCGTCGGCCACGGGCGCAACCTCTTTTCATGAATCAGGCCGGGCGGTGGAGGGCCTGGAGCTGGCGTTGGCGCGCTCTGGCGCGGCGCTGGACGATGCGGCAGGCCTCGTCGATGACGAGCCACTCGTCGCTGTCTGCCGGCCAGGGGGCGTTCTGGAGGCAGGCGTCGATGTGCGGCAGAAGCGCCTCGGGGGCGGTGTCCTGGGCCAGCGCCTCGACCAGCGCGAGCCAGGATCGCCTCGCCTCGACCATTGAACCGATACGCACGCCCGTCCCTTGTCGAGGCGCGGATGAGGGCGCGGATGGTCTTCCCTCCGTGGTGTGCTCCGAGGGAGGGAGGGGCGCGCGATCGGGGGAAGTCCCGCCGGGGGTGGATGCGGAGGTGGGCGCCGAGGGATCGGAGTCGACCTCGTCCGCTTCGGGATCGGTGGGAGGAGCGGGCGCCGGGCGGGGGGGGCGCAGGTCGGGCAGGCGGGTGCGGTCGAGGACGGCGAGGGCGTCGCGGAAGGCGGCGGCGTCGAGGTAGCGCGCGCAGGGATCGAGGTCCAGGGCTTTGCGGAGCACGTTGTCCAGCGGCCTGTGGACGGACAGGCGGATCGGGAGGTCGGTGATGGCCTTGCCGGACGTGTGCCATGCGAGGGCCTCGATGCTGCCCTCGAAGGGGCACAATATCCGGCCCGTGAGGCACTCGATCAGGATGAGGGCGGCCTGATAGACATCGGTGGCGGGAGAGACGGCCTCGACGGTGCGGGCATACTCGGGGGCGGTGTACTGGGCCGTGGACATGCGCAGCTCGACCTGGGTCAGGAAGCTCGCGTTGGCCCCGGTGCATCGCCGCGCCGCGCCAAAGTCCAGCACGACCAGGCGCTCGCGCTCGGTGCCCTCGTCGATGAGGAAGAGGTTGGCGGGCTTGAGATCCTTGTGGACGAGGGGCGGGTCGGCCCTGTGGCCCAGGGCGAGCCCGTTCAGGACGCCGCCCATCAAGCGCAGGGCGCGATCGGGGGCCATCGCCCCGTCACGGTCGAGCGCATCGGCCAGCGTCCGGCCCTGGAGCAGCTCCAGGACCAGGAAGGGTCGCCGCTCCCCATCGGGCTCCTGGCCGTGATCCAGGAGTCGGACCACGTTGGGGTGCGAGAGGGTCCTGAGGGCCTCGGCCTCGATGGCGAAGCGCTGGCGGAAGTTTCGGGCCTCGGAGGGCTCATCGGGGGGTCGAAAGAGCTTGACGGCGACCTCGCGCGGGGGCGTGTCGCGGTTGCTGGCGCGCAAGATCAGCGCCTGGCCCCCCCTGTCGCTGAGCACGCCGTGGACGGTGTAGCCGGGGAGCTGCGGCGTGGCCGCCGCGACGATCTGCGGGCAAAGCGCCTCGGGATCGATCCCTTCGAGCGCCTCGCGCAAGGCGCGGGCGTCGGGGTATCGATCGGCGGGGTTCCTCTGGAGAGCGCGCTCGATCACCGGGCCGATGGGGCTAAGGCGCAGCCAGTCAGGCACCGAGGGGGCAAGGCCGCGAAAGCGCGTGTGCTGGTTGAGGGCGTCCATGGGGTCGTCGGTGTGGGCGACGGCGGGCTGGCCCGAGAGCATCTCCACCAGGAGCAGGCCAATCTGGTAGACATCGACGGCGGCGGTCAGCACCTCGTGACCCTGGAGGCTGATGTACTCGGGGGCCGCGTACCAGGCCCAGGGGCCTTGGAGCCTCATGGCCCCCGTGGTCTCGGTGGCGCACGCCGTGGAGTCGAAGGTGGTGGTGAAGTTGACGATGCACAGGCGCTCGCGGTCGGTGTCGGGGTCGGCCAGCCAGAGGTTCTCGGGCCACAGGCCGCGGTGGATGCAATCGCGATCGTGCATCTGCTCCAACCCCTCAAGACACAGCTTCAGCAGGCCCAGCACCCGCCCGGGCTCCATGAGGTTGCTCGCACAGCGGCGAAGCTCCTCGCGCAGCGAGCGCCCCTGGCCCAGCGCGATGACGGTGTAGGGTTGGTCGTTGAGGGCGCGCTCGTGGGCCAGGAGTGCGGGGATGCACTCGTGGCGCAGCGCGGCCAGCAACCTGGCCTCTTGATCAAAGCGCTCCAGCGCGCGCGCTCGGGTCCTGCGGTCGGCGCCCTCAAGCACGCTCAGGGAGACGAACCTCATGAAGACGAGGCGCTCGGTGTTCAGATCGAGGGCCTCGTAGACATCCACGAGGCGGTTGGGATCGCTCGCGCTGGCGAGGCTCAGGATCTCGTAGCGGCCGTTGATCTCCGTTCCAGGCAGGAAGGTGCCTTCGACAGCGGGCGGGGTCGGCGGAGGCGAGGTCATGGTTCAACTCCAGGGTCAAGGCGCCTCGGAGGGGCGCAGGCCGCGGGGAGCGATGGGGGTGAGGTCACGGATCGCCGCCGAGGTCCAGGCACCTGGGAGGGGTGGCGGAAGGGAAGAGCAAGGAGGGCGGGGGCGCGGGTCGGTTTCAAGATTGAGCCTCCCCTTTGCGCCAGAGGCGGACGATTCGAAAGCCGATGTCGTTGCCCTTCTTGGTCGGGTTGAATGCGTGGCGCGTGGCAGCGCGGGTGGCCGCGGGCGCGCACTGCCAGGCGCCGCCGCGCAACACGCGCTGGGGCTGGGTGTTGTCGTCCGGGCCGATGGGATCCACGGCGCTCCCCTTGTAGGGGCCGTAGCGATCCCAGCACCACTCATGGACATTGCCGAGCATGTCGTAGAGGCCGAAGCCGTTGGGATCTCGCGTGGCGACCTCCTGGGTCTTTTTCTGGCTGTTGGCCTGGGTCCAGGCGATGGGGGCCAGCTCCGGGCAGTGATCGTCGAGGCGGCTCAGATCGCCGCGCCAGGTGGCTGTGTGGGTGCGGGCTCGGCAGGCCCACTCCCACTCGGCCTCGGTGGGCAGGCGCCAGCCTGGGGTGTCGAGCCCGCGGGTCCATCGAACCACCGTGCCTCCTTCTGGCCCCTCGGAGAGCGTGTAGGCCGGCTCAAGCCCGTGCCGAGACGAGAGCTTGTTGCAAAACTGGATCGCGTCGAACCAGGTGACGGACTCGACGGGGCGCTTGAGATCGGGCGCCCCCACCTCCTTCTTGAAGGAGGCTGGGCAGGGTGACTCCATGAGGGCGACCCATTGGCCTTGGGTCACAGGGGCCTTGAGCATCCAGAACGCGCGCGTGATGCGAACTTCATGGGGGTGCTCGTCGTTGGAGCGGCCCAGCTCACCCCCGCCGCTTCGCCAGAAGCGACGCGGCTCGGGCGATCCCATGGTGAAGGTGCCTGCCGGGATGAGGGCGCAGTCCGAGATCGCGGGCGCGCGGGGCGCGGGGGGGCCTTCTTTCTCGGGGACCGCGCCCTCGGCGGTTTTGGAGGCTGCAGGGGGCGTCGTCGGCTGCTCCGAGGGTGGAGGTGTTGGTCCTTTGGCGTCCGTCGCCTTCGGTCCGGTCGAGATCGGGCGGTCGGCCTGGGTCGAGCCAGGGCCTTCCGACGCCGACCGAGCGCCCTGGGCCACGGACGTATCGGCCCTCGCCGGTTGATCGCCCTTGGACCCAGGCGGATCAGGTGGAGGCGGCGCTGAGGGAGGGACACTCCCGTGGGTCGACTGCCGGAGCATGCGGGAGGCGTCGGCGCGCGAGAGCGCATCGAAGAGCGCGCGCCATGCGCGAGGCGAGGCGAGGCGCAGCGCCGGGTCGGGCTCCAGGGCGGCCTCCAGGACGCGGCGCCAGGGGATCGGCAGTCGGGCGAGCGCGACATCGGGGGTCGAGGATTCGGGGCCGGCGAGGGCTTCGAGGAGGATCGCGGCGAGGCTGTAGAGGTCGCTGCTGGCGCTGGCGGATTGACCATCGAGCAGCTCCGGGGCCACCCAGGCTGCCGGATCGCGGTGGAAGAGGGAGGCGCCAAAGCCATAGAGGAGGACATGGCCATTGTCGGAGACGCGCACGGTGTCGGGCGTGAGGTTGAGGTGGGGCAGCCTCGCGGCGTGGAGTTTTTCCAAGGGCGCCAGGAGCGCGCGCGCCAGCGCCCCGGCGGACTCGCGGCGCGCGGCCTCAAGCCTGGGCAGCCCGTCAAGATGGTGGCGCAGCGTCGGGAAGGTCGTGGACGTGAGGACGCGAAAGAGCGGCTCGCCCGCAGCCGCCGGATCGCCGATCATGTCCAACACGCTCGGAACCTCGACGCCATGCGACCTCGTCAGCGCCCGAGACTCCTGCCAGAAACGCGTGCGGCGCTCGACGGGGGCGGCGAGATCCACGAAGGCCTCGATGAGCACCTCGCGGTCGAGCTGGGTGTCGCACGCACGGACCAGACAGAGCGTGCCCGAGGCGCACAGGGGCTCCTCAAGTTCGTATCGGTTGCCGAGGCGCTCGCCGATCGGCAAGGTCCCAGGAGCGGGGTTCGACATGGCACACCTTCATCAATCAAGAGAATCTCGGTATGTTTACCAGCGGCGCCGCCACAAAGGCAACCTTTGAAGAGGACACAACCTCCACGCTCCACCCGGCTCACAAGCGGCGCGTTTCCATCCCTTCGTCGCGCTGCGAGGCGTTGACCAGGGGCTCAAGGTTCCAGGCGCCAGGGGCTCGACCTCACAACCCGCAGGCCAAGGTCGCCGCGCCGCCTTTCAGCTGCGTCCGAGCTGCGGTAGGCGGCGCGGACCGAGCGGTCGCGGACGGGCCAGCACCCGCCCCGGCTGACGCGATTCTGGCCGACTCTTGGGCCAGTGGGATCAACGCTTGGGCCGTCCGCGGTCTCCCCATACGAGTAGTCATACAAGTCCCAGCACCACTCCCACACGTTCCCGAGCACGTCGTGCAGGCCAAAGCCGTTGGCCTTGAGCAACCCCACTTCCTGAGTCTGCTTGCTGCTGTTCGCGTGGTACCAGGCCATGGGCTCCAGCGTCGCATCCTGGCTGTCTCCGTCGCTTTGAAGCTCGCCGTTGTAGGTCGCCCGAGCATCCCCACCGCGGCCCCCATA